>Ga0180438_10000423_pt1 | contig 83712 bp, 83 predicted proteins | sample SS_ome_12_FD_132455 | JGI IMG/M metagenome (GOLD analysis project Ga0180438, IMG submission 132455) | Hypersaline lake sediment archaeal communities from the Salton Sea, California, USA - SS_3_D_2 metaG | ecosystem: Environmental > Aquatic > Non-marine Saline and Alkaline > Hypersaline >... | reverse complement strand
TACGAATACACGAGCCTTATCGAAGCGATCGTCGATGTCTCCAAGGGGAGCACAGGCCTCAAACCCGAGACGGTCGAAGCTTTGAAAATCATAGATAATCCCATCCGTATCCAGACTTTCGTAACCCCTACCTGCCCCTACTGCACCATGTCGGTCCGTCTCGGACACCAGTTCGCCCTCGTATGTCCGCATATCGTGGCTGACATGATAGAGGCGACCGAATTCCCTCACCTCGCTCACAAATACGATGTGGTCGGCGTTCCAAGGACGATCATCAACGAAGCCATCATTATTGAAGGTTCGGTTCCTGAGGAAACGTTTCTGGACAACATCTTGAAAGCGGCACAGTCAGGTAATAAAAAATAGAAAATCGGTTTTTTTAAAAAGGATAAACATGCCCATTGCAAAATTTCAGACCAGCGAGACAATCATGAATAACATCGATTCCATCTTTTATCCGAAATCCATCGCCATCATCGGAGCATCCAGACAGCCCGGAAGCGTAGGCCATTCCCTCCTTGCCAACATTATCGATAGCCGGTTCCAGGGGGTTGTCTACCCTGTGAATCCCAAAGCCCAGGCAATTCTCGGCATCAAAAGTTATCCGCGGGTGCTGGATATCCCGGACGACATCGACCTGGCGGTCGTTATAGTACCTGCCCCATTTGTGCCTCAAGTCCTGGAAGAATGCGGCGTTAAGGGGATCAAAGGCGCGATCACGATCTCGGCAGGTTTCAAGGAAATCGGAGGAGCGGGCACCGCTCGGGAACAGAGAGTCAAGGAGATCATCGACAAATATAACATCGCTCTGGTCGGCCCGAATTGTCTGGGGGTTATCAATACGGCATCGGATTCCAGCATGAACGCCACATTCGGCACGCAAATGCCGAAAAAGGGAAACATCGCCTTTATCTCACAAAGTGGCGCCTTATGCGTGGCGGTTCTGGATTATGCCAAAGAGGCGAACATCGGATTTTCCAAATTCATCAGCATGGGAAACAAAGCAGGCCTCACCGAAAACGACCTCCTGATTTATCTGAACGAGGATCCTCAGACAGACGTTATCCTGATGTACCTGGAAGATCTCGTCAACGGCAGAGAATTCATGTCGATCGCGCGGAAAATCACCAGCCACAGGCAAAATCCCAAGCCCATCATAGCACTCAAAGCAGGCCGGACGTTCATGGGCGCAAAAGCCGCCTCTTCCCATACGGGATCGCTAGCAGGATCGGATAAGGTGTATGATGCGATTTTCGACCAGTGCGGTGTCATCCGCGGAGATACCCTGGAAGAAATATTCGATTACGTCAAGGTCTTCTCCAGCCAGCCGCTTCCCAAGGGAAAAAACGTGGTCATCGTCACCAATTCCGGAGGACCGGGAATCCTAGCCACAGACTCCTGTGTGCGCTATGGGATGAATGTCGCCCCTCTCTCCAAAACCACCAAAAAAACTTTGAAAACCATTCTCCCTCCCAATGCAAGCCTGAACAATCCGATGGATTTGATAGCGGAAGCCCAACACGAGCAATACGAAGTGGCGCTCAAAGCCATGCTCAAACAAAACAATATCCATGCGGCACTCGTCATCCTCACACCGACGGCATTCACGGACGTCGAGAAAATCGCTAAATCCATCATCAAAGTTTCAAAAAAGATCAAGAAACCCATGGTCAGCTGCCTGTTAGGTGTCTATGATGTCTCCAAAGGGATCGATCTTCTGGAAGAAAACAACATCCCCGATTTCCGGTTTCCGGAATCGGCGGCCCGGGCACTAGCGGAAATGGCAAAATTCACATCCTGGCTCAACCGGCCAAAAACAAGAGTGAAAAAATATGTCGTCGACAAGCAAAAAGCTAAAAAGATTATCGAAGATGTAAAATCCGAAGGAAGGTCCTTTCTTCTTGAGCAGGAAGGATACGATGTTTTGAAAGCGTACGGCTTCCCCGTCGTCAAAGCCGCGCTAGCCACAAGCGAACCCCAAGCCCTGTCAGCGGCAGAAAAAATCGGCTTTCCCGTGGTGATGAAAATCGCTTCGCCGAATGTCCTGCACAAATTCGATGTGGGCGGCGTGGTTCTCGATGTGAAAAACAAAATCGAAGCGCAGAAATCCTATAACGATATCCTTAAAAACATCCGCACGAAAATGCCGAAAGCGGAGATTACCGGGATACTGATCGAAGAAATGGCTGCCGAGGGGAAGGAAGTCATCCTCGGGATGAACTACGACGAACAGTTCGGGCCGATCCTGATGTTCGGGATGGGAGGGATCTACGTGGAAGCCCTGGAAGATGTGATGTTCCGGCTGGCTCCCATCCGGGAGCTAACGGCGGACTTGATGATCGCTAAGACGAAGACATACAAAATACTCGACGGTTTCCGCGGGGGACCCGTTTACGATACGCAGGCTATATCCGATTGCCTAAAAAGGCTTTCCCAGCTCGTCACAGACCTTGAAGATATCAAAGAGCTGGATATCAATCCCCTGATCGTCTATGAAAAAGGAAAAGGATGCCGGATCGTCGATGCACGGATCATTTTAAAAGAATAAAGGGAAGAGATTGACAAGATTCCGGCCATCCTTATAATAGATAAGTTTTAGCGATACCAAAGGGAAAATAGGCTTTATGGCATTATTCAAGAAAAAACCGAATAAACGGGTGTTCGTCCTGGGGCTGGATGGTGTCCCCTACTCCCTCCTTCAGGATCTGGCAACCCGGGATATCATGCCAGCGATGAAAGGCCTTATCGAGACAGGCCATCTACACAAAATGAAAGCAAGCCTTCCGGAAATTTCAGCTGTGAGCTGGACGGATTTCATGACCGGTTCCAACTCGGGAACGCACGGAATTTTCGGATTTACCGATCTCAAACCAAACACTTACGATCTGCGCTTCCCGAATTTTCTGGACATCAAGACCAAGACCTTGTGGGACATACTGGGAGAGCGAAAAAAGCGCTCCATCGTCGTCAACCAACCCTCGACTTATCCGGCACGCGAGATCAACGGAACGCTCATCTCGGGCTTCGTAGCCATCGAACTGGCCAAAGCCGTGTATCCCCCCGATTTCAGGGCATCCCTCGAAAAGCTGGATTATCTCATCGATATCGACACGTCGAAGTCGAGAAAAGACCCGGATTTTCTCTGGAAAGACCTGTACAAAACATTGGACAAACGAATAGATGCGCTCAACCTTCTCTGGAAACAGGACTGGGACTATTTCGAATTCGTGATCACAGGGACGGACCGCCTTCAGCATTTTTTGTGGGACGCCTTCGAAGACACAAAGCATCCTCACCACGAAAACTTCCTGGATTATTACCGGCAGATCGATCAGGTCATAAGCTACATCACCAGGTCTTTTCGCCGGTTGATGGATGGCGACGACGGCCTTTTCCTCCTCTCCGACCACGGATTCACAGGAATCGAGCAGGAGGTCTATCTCAACGCCTGGCTCGAAGAACACGGCTATCTGCGATTCGACTCCTCCTCTCCAGAGAGCCTCGGTGAAATCTCATCCAGTTCCCGTGCTTTTGCCATGGATCCCAACAGGATCTATTTGAACCTGAAAGATAAATTTCCCAAAGGGAGTGTTAGCGCTTCCGACAAAAATTCCGTCAAACAGGAACTCGCCGCAAAATTGGAACAAATGGAATGGGAAGGAAAAAAAGTCGTCCGGAAAGTATTCGATGCCGAACGAGTCTACAGCGGACCGCATGCCGGTCAAGGTCCTGATCTTATCGTTCTTTCCGAGTACGGATTCGACATGAAAGGCTCGATCAAGAAAAAAGAAGTTTTCGGCCGCACCGATCTTCAGGGCATGCACACCTGGGACGATGCCTTTTTCTGGGCAAACACCGATCACGGCCAAGATCTTGCGATTTCCGATCTTTCCAAAATAATATTGGATACGCTGACATGAACACAAAAAGAACGTATTTTCTTCTATTTCTCCTGGCCTTCGCCGCTCCGTTGAGCGCTTACATCGGGCCCGGTGCAGGATTCGCTTTTTTATCCTCCTTTCTTGTTTTGTTCCTGACATTTTTCCTGGCCGTCTTTTCTTTCCTTTCCTGGCCGTTCCGATTTTTGCTCCGGTTGGTCAAGGGCCAAAAGGCTTATAAAAAAAGCCACATCAACCGCCTGATCGTGCTAGGACTGGACGGCATGGATCCTGTGCTGGTCAAAAAGTATATGGCCAAGGGAAAGCTACCGCACCTATCCAAACTGGCCGATGATGGCAGCTATCACAAACTGGAGACCACCATACCTTCCATATCCCCTGTAGCCTGGTCATCCTTCATGACGGGATGTCATCCTGCCAAGCACAACATCTTCGATTTTCTCAGCCGCGATCCCAAAACCTATCTTCCCGACCTTTCTTCAGCGCACATCGGAAGCCCGAAAAAGGTCCTTCCCCTGGGGAAATACAACATCCCACTTTCCAAGCCCGAGATCAAAGGCATGCGGAAAAGCATTCCTTTCTGGAAGATACTCGGGGATAAAGGTATCTTCAGCACGATCCTCAGGATCCCTGTCACGTTTCCGCCTGAAAAATTCCGGGGGCATCTCCTCTCCGGTATGTGTGCACCGGATCTAAAGGGAAGCCAAGGGACTTTTTCCTTCTACACTTCAGACAAAGACAAGGTCATCGACAGGGAAGGGGGAATGAACATCCCCGTGACCATCACTGGTAACAGGATCGAAACCCACATCTCAGGGCCAGAAAACACGATGCTCAAAGATCCTGAGGAAATGAAACTTCCCCTTGCTATCACCATCGATAAAGACAACAAAGAAGCTCTTCTCGAAGTCTCCGGACAGAAAATCCGGCTCAAGGAAAAAACATTTTCCGACTGGATCCCGATCACCTTCCGGCCGGGTTTGTGGATCAAAATCCGCGCGATCTGCCGCTTTTATATCAACCAGCTCGATCCTGCTTTTGAAATGTATGTCACTCCTCTGAACATCGACCCGGAAAAACCCGCTCTTCCGATATCTCACCCTTTTATCTATTCCGTATACCTGGGAAAACTGCTGGGGAGCTTTATCACTCTGGGCGAGGCAAACGACACCTGGGCGCTGAACGAAGGAGTGCTTTCCGAAGAAGCCTTCCTGAAGCTGAGCTACTTCAACCACCAGGAATGGGAAGACATGCTTTTCAATGCCATGAACAAGACAAAAAAAGGGGCCGTTGTAAGCTGGTTCGAAACTACGGATAGCATTCAGCACATGTTTTACAGGTATCTGGACGAAAAGCACCCCGCGTTGAATACCGAACAGGCAAAAATGGGACCCGCAGTCATGGAAGACCTGTATGTCAAAATGGACGACCTCGTCGGAAAAGTCATAGCAAAGCTTAACAAAAAAGACGTTCTGATCATCATGTCCGACCACGGGATCAAATCCTTCCGCCGCGGGATCAACATGAATTCCTGGCTGTATCTGAACGGCTACCTCAGCCTCAAAGAAGGGAAGGAACAGAGCGGAGAGTGGTTCAAAGACGTTGACTGGGAAAAAACCGGAGCCTACGGTCTCGGCTTGGGCGGCATTTACCTCAACATAAAAGACCGAGAAGCCCAGGGAACGGTTTCCCATGGTGCAGAAGCCGATGCTTTGAAAAAAGAAATCATGGCCAAGCTCAACGGCCTGAAAGACGAAGAAAAGGGCCAGACCGCCATCAACACGGTTTTCGACAAGGACGAACTGCCCCCTGGACCCTACAAGGACAACTGCCCGGATCTTATCGTCGGATACAACGAAGGATACCGTGTTTCCTGGGATTCTGTGACCGGGAAGGTCAACGACATCCTGTTCGAAGACAACATCAAGGCATGGAGCGGCGATCACTGCATCGATCCCAGGATCGTGCCGGGCATATTTTTCTGCAACCGCAAAATTAATACGGATTCCCCTGCCATCGTCGATATCGCGCCGACGATCCTGCGCCTTTTCGGCCTGGACGCTCCCAAACACATGGACGGAAAAAGCCTGATAGACATAGAGGACACTTCCTCGAAGAATGGAAAAAAAGGAAAAATAAATGCCTAATATAAACCGGAGAGAATTCCTCAAGCTGGGGCTTTCGGCAGGATCTCTCCTTGCCCTCGGAAGCCCCACAGAACTCGTGACCAAGGTCTACGGCAAAACCGAGACCCGGAAAAAAGTCCTCATCCTGGGATTCGACGGCATGGATCCGCATCTGACGAACATCTGGATGGAACAGGGCAAGCTTCCCGCATTCGAACGGCTGCGCAATCGGGGCGGCTTTTCCCCGCTCCGCACCAGCCTTCCGCCCCAGAGCCCTGTTGCCTGGTCGAACTTCATCACCGGTTTGAATCCCGGCGGCCATGGCATTTTCGATTTCATCCACAGGAATCCGGAATATTACTTTCCTGACTTTTCGAGCACAAAAACGTCCGACTCGACCAAGACGATCTCCATCGGGAATCTCGTCTTTCCTCTGTCAGGGGGCACCATCGAAAACCTTATGCAGGGCAGGGCTTTTTGGCAGATCCTCGAAGACCACGACATTCCGGGCACGATTTTCAAGATGCCCTCAAATTTTCCTCCGGCCGAAACCAAACAGAGAACCCTTTCCGGGATGGGAACTCCGGATATCACGGGCTCCTTGGGAGAATTCAACTACTACACCACTCAAACCACGGAACTCCAGCAGGATATCGGCGGCGGGGCCATCCACGAAGTTTATGTTATCGGCAACAGGGTGGAAGCCACGCTTCCCGGCCCCGAAAATGCGTTCAAAAAGAACCATCCCGAATCCTCCATCGATTTCAAGGTTTTTGTCGATCCGGTCCATCCTCTGGCAAAGATCGTAATCCAGGACCAGGAATTTATCCTCAAAGAAAAAGAATGGAGTACGTGGAAAAAAGTCCGGTTTTCGATGATCCCCACCCAGAGTGTCAGCGGGATCTGCATGTTTTATCTCAAAGAAGTTCGTCCCGATTTCAAACTATACATATCCCCGATCAACATCGATCCGGCCGAAGCGGCCATGCCGATATCTACGCCGGAGAGTTATGCCAAAGAGCTCGAAAAAAAGTTCGGGTCCTTTTACACGAAAGGACTGCCAGCCGATTTCAAAGCCATGTCCCACGGGGTTCTGGACGAAGACGAATTCCTTGCACAGGATGACACGATCCTGGAAGAAAGAAAGGCCATGTTCGAATACGAACTCTCCCGGTTCGATTCGGGTGTTCTTTTTTACTATGTGTCCAGCACCGACCAGCGGCAGCACATGTTCTGGCGGTTCATCGACGAGCAGAGCCCGATGTATGACCCGGACCTTGCCCGCAAACACGGCAACGCCATCGAAACCATCTACCGGGAAGCGGACAAGATGCTGGACAAGGCTTTGAACACGGTGGATAAGGACACCGTCATCCTGGTGATGTCCGACCACGGCTTCACGCCTTTCCGGCGGACCTTCAACGTGAATTCGTGGCTCAAGGAAAACGGGTATATCCGGTTGATCAACAACTGGAGGCAGGGGCAGGAAGAGGCTTTCATGAACACGGACTGGTCCCGGACGAAAGCTTACTCCTATGGTCTCAACAGCCTCTATGTCAACTTGAGGGGACGCGAAGGAGAGGGCATCGTCAATCCGGGGGCGGAAAAAGAGGCCTTGGTCCGGGAGATCGCCCAGAAACTCGAGCAGGTGACCGATCCCAAAACAGGAGAACGGGTCGTCACGAAGGCTTACATCACCCAGGAGAACTACCAGGGTCCTCAGGTCGAGAAAGCCCCGGATATCATCGTGGGTTACAACCGCGGCTACCGCACATCCTGGTCGGCTCCACTGGGGAGGATCACAAAAGAAGTCTTCGGCGACAACATGGACAGATGGAGCGGGGATCACTGCATGGACCCGGCCGTGTGCCCTGGGATTCTTTTTTCAAGCGAAAAGATCCGGGCCGACTCCCCTGCCCTGTTCGATCTGACCCCGACGATCCTCGCGATCTTCGGGATCGACAAACCGGAAGATATGGTGGGCAAAAAGATATTTTAGGAGAAAAAGATGGGAAAGATAAAAGTCAAGTTGGAAAAAGACCTTGTGGAAAAAGTGAAAAAATATGCCGCACTTTCCGGCTATTCGTCTGCCGAAGAATTCGTCACCCATTGCCTGGAAAAGGAAATTTCCAAGCTTGAAGAATCGGATTCGGAGGAAGAGATCAAAAAGAAGTTGAAAGGACTTGGTTACATTTCGTAAACCATCGAGCGGCATGTAAAGATGTGGATATTCAATTCGGCATTCGGCAAACTATTCGACATCCTGTTTCTGCCATTTCGGAGCATGAGCCCCTGGATCGCGATGATCCTCATCTCCTTTTTGACAGGCTTATTGATGCTTTTCGTTTTCAAATGGACATCCAACCAGAAGGGGATCCAAAAGGTCAAAAACAAAATAAAAGCTCATCTTTTGGAGCTGCGCCTTTTCAAGGACAGCCTGGGCCAGTCCCTCCGTTCCCAGGGAAATATCCTGAAGAGCAACCTCCGGTATATCAGTTTTTCGCTCAAACCCATGCTGGTGATGATCGTCCCGCTTATCCTGATCCTCGTTCAGCTCAATTTCTGGTTCGGGTATGAATCGCTCCAGCTGAACGAATCGGCAATTTTGAAAATCAAGCTGACAGAGGATCAAAATCCTCTGGAAACGCAGATCACCATCCAGCCCTCTTCCGGACTCGTGATGGAAACACCGCCCCTCCGGATAGAAGAATCCCGTGAAATAAACTGGCGCTTTGCCGCTACCCAGGAGGGAAACCAGCGATTCGACGTGACGATCGACGGTGCGACCGTATCGAAACTAGTATCTGTGGCTCAGAAGCCGCTCAGTAAAATATCCCCTCTCAAACCGGGAAAGAGGTTCCTCGACCAGGTCCTCTATCCCACCGAAGCTCCGGTCGATGGCCGGATCCCCATCCAAAAGATAGAGATCCAGTATCCCGCCAAAAATATGAATCTTTTCGGGTGGGGGATCCACTGGATCATCGTGTATTTCGTCCTCTCGATCATCTTCGGGTTCGCGTTCAAAGGCGTCTTCAAAGTCCAAATCTGATTTCCTGGATTATTTATAAAAATTGTCGTTCCCATTATTCAAAGAAATAAACAAAATGTAAGAACCTAGACAATCCCAAGATCGACAATTTTTACCCATTGGGCCAGCCGATTTCACTACATCGTTTTCATCGCAGCCTGTTCGCGGTAGCCATCTACAGCTTCACAGGCCGCTTCTTCGCTGCTGCAGCAAACTCGACTGGTAAATAATCCAGGATCATGAATCAATTATAAAAATTGTCGTTCCCATTTTTTGTCATATCCATTTTGTAGCGATTGCGAGATTTGCAACGATATCAGCCATAAGAGCCCGGTCAACACTAAATTTAGGAGACAGAATATTTTTGAGCGATGGAGGCAGACAGTCTTGATAAATTCGCGAAAAAACGGTAAGAAGAAGGATAACGATCATTTCGGAAAGGAAAAAGTCATGAAAATCGAATATTTTAAGATGGAACGGATGCAATCCCAGTATGAATTCATGGTGGATTACAACCTATCGGAGAGCGGCGTCCATCCCCTCTCTTTCGAAGAACTTCTTTCCTGGGATCAGTTCGAAGAGATCTTGAAGACACCTTTGGGTTATCTCCAGACGAACGGAACGGCCGAGCTTCGCGAACGGGTGTGTGCGTTGTATCCGGGAACGAACATCGAAAACATCATGGTCACGACCGGCTCTGCCGAAGCCAACTATCTTTTGGCCTGGAGCCAGATCGAGCCCGGGGACGAAGCCCTGTTCATGATCCCGAACTACATGCAGCTCTGGGGCCTGATGCGGGCGTTCGGAGCGGACGTTAAGACATTTTCCCTGAAAAAAGACCTGGATTGGAATCCAGATCCGGACGAACTGAAAAAACTGGTCAGCCCAAAAACCAAGATTATCTGTGTCACGAATCCCAACAACCCGACCGGCAGCCGCCTGAGCCAGGAGGCCAGAGAGACGATCCTGGAGCTTGCGGAAAAAGCGGATGCCTGGATCTTTTCCGACGAGGTGTACCTTGGCGCAGAACTGGACAGGCAGACGACCCAGAGCTTCTGGGGGAACTATAAAAAGGTCGTCGTGTCCAACGGCTTGTCCAAGGCCTACGGCCTACCGGGATTGCGAATGGGGTGGATGGTGGCGCCTGAAGAATTTATCCAGAAGGTCTGGCCCTACCACGACTACACCACCATCTCCATCAGCGCCGTGAGCGACCGCCTGGCGAGGATCGCTTTGATGCCGGAAAAAAGAAACGAGATCCTCGAAAGAACACGGACCATCTTGAACGACAACATCGGCATCCTGATGTCCTGGATGGAAAAACAGGAAGGAGTGTTCCGCTGCATCCCTCCCCAGGCAGGAGCCATCGCATTCCCCCGCTATGACATGAATATCAACTCGACCGCGCTCGTCGATCGGATTCGCGAGACAAAAAGCGTCCTTATCGTGCCTGGCGACCACTTTCATATGGACGGGTACCTTCGCATCGGCTACGGAGAAAAAAAACAAACCATGTTAAAAGCCCTCGCTCTTATCGAAGAGGCGATACAAGAGATCAAGGCATGAAAACTAACGTCGGCACATTTAAGAAAGACCCCGGCTAAAAATGGCCTGGTGGGAAAATCATTTTCTTCGAATCAAAGGGGGGAAACTTTACCTGGGAGACAAAGAGGCATCCCAAATAGCTGCTGCTAGAGGAACGCCTCTTTTCGTCTACAGCAAAAAACAGATCCTTGCCAACCTTAGCGACATCCGAGGATACTTCCCATCGGATTCCCCTATCGAATCCAGGATCTGCTATGCCATGAAAGCCAATCCTCACCCGCAAATCCTTAAAATCCTCAGTCAGAAGCGCGTCTGGATAGACACGGTTTCGCCCGGTGAGGTCGATTTGGCCCGCGAAATGGGAATTCCCGGCAGGAACATCCTTTTTACCGGAACGAGCGTGAGCAAAAACGATCTCCTTCGAGTCTTCGTCCATGATGATGTCATAGTCACCATCGATGCCGCAGAGCAACTGGACCTGATGAAAGAGGTTAAAGACCGGTATTTCAAACACAAAACCATCAAAGTCGCGATCCGGTGGAATCCGGGAATCGGCAGGGGATTCAGCCCGAAGACCATCACGGCCGGGACAAAATCTCCTGACGGCACCCCGGTCAAGTTCGGCATCGAAGAGGGAAACGTCCTGCCAGCTGTTGCTAAAGCCACGGCTTTCGGATTCATTCCTGTGGGCCTTCATCAGCATTTGGGCTCGGGATGGACCGCCGAGGACTTCGATGCCGTGAAACAGGCCGTAAAAAAAATGATCCAGAAAGCGCAGGAAATCCAAAAACAGGGATACAACCTCGAATTTTTGGATTTTGGGGGAGGATTCGGGCCCCGCTATTCCAGAGAGCAGAAGCTCTTTCCCCTGGAACGATACATTTCCTTCATCATAAACAGCATCGGACGAGCAGGTCTTCAAATCAAAGCCGCTGCTCTGGAGCCTGGAAAATACCTCGTCGGCAATGCCGGCGTCCTGCTCCTGAGTGTCGTTTACACGAAAGAATGCTACTCCAATATGTTCGCCTGTGTCGATGGAGGCACGTACACATCGGTTCCCCGGCCGGCTCTCTATGCCCAGGCCAGGCATCCCATCATCGACTGTTCGCGGATCACGTCCAGGAAAAGAGTCCAGGTAACCGTGGCCGGCAATCTTTGCGAGACCGGAGATGTGTTCGGGCAGGAGATTTTGATGGCTCCCCCGAAAAGGGGCGATATCCTGGCAGTTTTGATCGCCGGGGCCTATTGCCGCAGCATGGCTTCCCGGTTCAACTTGCGGGAGATTCCCGAAGAAATATTCATCTGAACGGGATCATTCAATCGATCTTATTGAACCAGGCGATATCCTCGAGCCGCTTCCTTTTCTTTTCCTTTTGGGGTCGCGTTTCGTAATATCCCAGAGAGAGGAGGGAGACGATTTTGTATTTTTTCGGGATCTGCATTATTTTTCTGGCTCTTCGCTGATTGAACCAGCCGACCCAGCAGGTCCCGAGACCCAGCTCCTCGGCCTGAAGAACGAAGTGCTCCCCAGCTATCCCCGTGTCGATCAGGTAAAAGTGGACGTTCTGGATCTGTTTTCCGATCCTGTGGGCGATGATATCCAGCCGGGCCAAAATCAATATCAGAACAGGCGCCTTTGCGGCAAATTTCGAGACGGAATAGATCCCGGAAAAAACCTCCCGGGCAAATCTATCCCTGAGTTCGGGCTCGTCGATGACAAGAAAACGCCAGGGCTGGACGTTGTCCGCGGAAGGGGCCAGTCGGGCGGCCTCCAGACATTCCGCTATGATCTCCCTGTCGACTGGCCTGTCCAGATACCGGCGGATGCTCCTCCGCTGTGCGATGATCTCCTTTACCGACATGTTCCTAGTTCTTGAAACGCATCAATCCTGCCCTTTCCAGGACCTCGAAGAACGCATATACCATTTGCGGATCGACCGGACCATACTCTGCGGAAACGGCATGGGCGATCTCCGACACGCTGCGTTTCCCATCCACAAAATTCAATGCTTCGTATGTCTCATACTGCCCCAGTTCGATCCCGGCAAAAGGATCTCCTCCGAGCTTATCCACGACATACTCGCTATTAAGGGGACAGACAAAATCCTCTTCCCTCAAAGGCACGATCTTCCCCAGCTTCTTCTCCTCTTCTGACAGGGACGTGGCTATCATTCTCATTCCGGCGTCTTTGCATGTCCGTGCGTAACGATCCTGTGCATCCTTCTGGAACGATGCAGCCATATTCGTGATGATATCGACAGAATTTGTGATATCTCTTCGAAATCCGGGATCCTTCACGAACACCAGAGTGGACATGACAGAATCCACCTCTCTGTGGGATGCATGCCGGATCACATTCACACTTTGCCTAAAAGCCTCGTACTTGTCGACCGGATCCTTTCCCTCCGCCATCGGCGGAAGGCTGTCATAATAATCGCCTGCCAGTCGGGAAAGCCCGTTCCTCGTGATCAACCGGGCCATGTCTTTTGCTTCCTCATCGGAGGCGCTTGCCATGTAACAGCAGGCCCCCAGAGCGATAAAACACACCCGGCGAAGCTCTGTCGGGTCCACCTTATCTGGAGTATCCAGGCTGGTGTGGTGGAAAATATCGTCACGGTTGAACATCACAGAAGGGACTTTCAAAGCACCATCGTTAAAAACGTAATGATCGCTTCCCCCGCTAAAAGGCAGTACCCGGTACACAAAAGGATGGCTGCTTCCACTCAAACTGCGCAGGTCCAACCTTTCGGCCAACCGGGTGAAATTCACCACGACATCGTTGAGAAAGGACGGCATGGAATCGGGCGTGCAGAAGATATTGAATACGCCTCCAGTCAGATGAAGGTCCTCTCCGATCATGTCGCAGTTGATAACAGCGAGGGTATTCCGCATCCTTTCCAGATGGGCCTTGATGTAGGGATAAGTTCCGCCGAACTCTGGGACCCAGAGAAAGCGGATCGTTCTTTTCGGGGGTTCGATCTGACCGGAATCCACCATTTCCTTCAAGGCCCTGGCCATTTCCAGCATGCCGCCGCTCCCGCTGGCATTGTCATTGGCACTGGGCTTGGGATGGCAGAGATGCCCGATGATCATGATCTCTTTCTCCGGATCGACCGATCCGGGGAATGCGGCAGAGAGAACCTCGATAGGGCCGTCGTGATATTCAGCCTCGACCTTGGCCCGCAAAACGATCTTTGTTCCCTCCTCCAAAGCCTTCTTCAGGTCCCAGCCCTGGCTTTTACTGAGGTTGAAGCCGAACCCGGTCTTGTCTTTCTCTTCCCAGGTTGGCCATATGGCCGTATAACGGATCATATTCGGGTAACCAGGCCTGAATTCAGGGGGAAGCCAATGAACCACTCCCAACGCTCCTCGTTCGATGACAGCTTCTCTCATCACCGATCCCGTGTATTCGGTCGCCAGGACTATTTTCCCTGCGACATCTTTTCCTTCATAGGCCTCGTCTCCCACACCCGTTCCGACATCGATTAGCTCTGCTTCCACATCCGCGGAATTGCTGTGTTTAGCCAAGCTCAAAGGGATCTCTCCGTAAGAACACAGCCGTATCTTCTCCGGAGAGATCATCCAGAGCTCTGCTTTTTTTGCTGACCACCCGATCGGCGTCCGATAGGTGAAATAATACCGGGATCCGTTCGAAGGCCATCCCTCGAGCGCCACATCCGTATACCCGATCTTCTCTAATTCCTTTTTTATCATCACCGCAGAGTCGTGCCAACCTTCACAGGCCTGGATGCGGTCGTATTGGGAAATCCGGACGGTGTAATCGAAAGCCCTCTCACCGGAAACCTCCTGTGTGAGCGCCTGAGCGAGCTTTTCCGATGCCAGCGTCTCTTCCGCTTGCAGCATCCCCGAAAACAAAAAGATTATCGAACACCCGATGAAAATTTTTTTTCTAAACCTCATGATCACTCCTCGTCACGATATTTTTTTAGCGATCTTCCTTTGTTCTTTTGCTTGCGAAAAGACACGGTCTTTAATAATATTAACAAAAACCCAGGATCAAGGAGAGACGGTTGTCTAAAAAAATTTTGGGATCGGTTCTTATTGTGCTCCTGTCGTATGCCACTTTCCTCTCTTCGTCCGATGAGCCTTTTTGCAAGCAGGTCGCCAATTATACCATGAATGTTGTGCTGGATACAGAAGGGGATACGATAACAGGAGAGGAATTTCTGACATGGACGAACGATACGGAATATCCGGCCGAGGAACTCTGGTTTCATCTGTATTGGAATGCCTTTAAAAACAACATGAGCACATACATGATAGAATCCCGCAGAAGGGGCAGAAATCCGACGGACTTCGCAATGGATGATTGGGGTTATTGCCGGGTCGATTCCATTTTCCTGATCGATGAAGAAAACTTCGAAGAATTCGACCTATCCCCTGCCATGGCCTTCCGGCAGCCGGATGATGATAACGTCCTCGATCAGACCGTTTTTTCAGTGAGGCTTCCCCGTCCGGCAGAACCAGGGCAAACGGTCGAGCTCCGGATCTCGTTCCTCGCAAAAGTGCCTCGTCCCATAAGCCGCACCGGTGTCTATAAGGATAATTATTTTATCGCCCAGTGGTTCCCGAAAATCGGCGTATTCGAAGATGGGAAGTGGAACTGCCACCAATTTCATTCATCTTCGGAATTTTTTGCCGATTACGGAACATACGACATCAAAATCACCATCCCCTCCTCCATGGTCGTAGGGGCTACGGGCGAACACAGGGAAATCACGGATAACGGGGACGGAACCACCACCCACCGTTTTTACCAGCACAGTGTTCATGATTTTGCCTGGACAGCCAGCCCTCATCTGCTTGAATTCAAAGAAGATTTCGAGTTTGCCGCGGGGAAAATGACGGAAATCACCCTTCTCCTCCAGCCTTACCACACCAAATTGAAGGACCGGTATATGAACGCGGTCAAAAATGCGATCCGGTACTCCAGCCTGTTTTACGGCGACTATCCCTACACAACCGCCACCTGTGTCGACCCGGGCTACAACAGCCGGTCAGGGGGGATGGAATACCCCACTTTCTTCACAGGCGGAGCCTATTTCATCACGCGGAAAAGAGACGACAGCCCCGAAGGAGTCACCATCCACGAATTCGGACACGGGTATTTTTACGGATTGGTGGGAAATAACGAGTTCGAAAATCCCTGGATGGATGAAGGATTCACATCTTTTCTCGACACGGAAGTCTACTATGCGGCCTATCAGAATCCATTATATACAAAAAGATATTTCGGCATCCCGGTCAGCTTTCCTGAAGTGGAAATCCCGATCGAATCCGACGGCATTTCCAGTCACCGCCAGACCTGGAATATGGACGATATGCAGCGGTTTGCCTGGAAATTCATGGAGGGCGAAAGTTACGGGGCCAACTCTTACTCCAAGGGAGAGCTGACGCTGCGGACGCTTAAGAGATACATGGGGCCGGATCTATTTGCCGATATGATCAAATCCTATTCCCAGAGATGGTGGTTCAAACATCCCAAGCCAAAGGACTTTTACGAAGTCGTTTCGGAATTCGCCGGCCAAGATATGAGCTGGTTCCTGGACCAATTCGTGTACGGGTCGGGAAAACTAGACTACGCCATCGACCGCATCACCAGTGAACGGATTATACAACAGGAGGGATGGTTCGGAGGGGGATACATAGATGGCAGCCCAAAAAACCGGGAGACGGAAGCGTATGAATCCGAGGTTTTGGTACGCAGGCTGGGAGAGGTGAAGCTCCCGATCGAGGTTCTTGTCGTTTTCGAGGATGGTTCCGAATTCCTGGAAAATTGGGATGGTCAGTACCGGTGGAAAAAATTCACGTATGCCGGACCGGCCCGGATCGCCAGAGCGGTCGTCGATCCTGAATTCAAGCTGGTGATCGATATAAACCGGACCAATAACAGCATGACGCAAAAATCCAACAAAACCGCCCCTATTAAATGGACATCCCGGTGGCTCTTATGGCTGCAACATGCCATGGAGTTTTTCACTGTTTTCGGTGGCTGAACCGCTGGTCAGGAGAAAAAATATGAAAGTTTTTATAAATTTCGTAAAGGGATTCAAGATCACAGGCAGAGTCATACGCATGCTCATCCTGCTTTTCGTGATCAACCTCGCTTTCTCCATGATCCTCGCCGTTCCGATGTATCGCTCGCTCGAAGAGTCGTTGGGAAACAGTCTTGCGGGCGAACGCATGGCAGAGGGTTTCGATTACCTGTGGTGGCAAGAATATAGGGACGATGCCCGGGGATTAGAGAAAACCTTCACGCCAACAATCATCGGGAAAGGAGCTATTCTCGACAACATGGAAAGTCTTATCCAGATGCAAGTTTTCGATCTACCTCCGGCTGTCCTCGTTTTTGGTATCCTGTACATCATCCTGCACACATTTTTAGCCGGAGGAATCCTTTCTGTTTTCAGAAAAGGAGAATTCCAATTTTCCATGAGATCTTTTTTCAAAGGGGCCGGCGCTCACTTTTTCCGTTTCTTTTGGCTGATGATTTTGTCCTGGATGTTTTTCCTGATAATCGGCACAGGTGTGAAAAGCGGACTTAATTCCATCTTGGATGGCATCCGGGACACGGCCTTCTCAGAGATAACACCCTTCTATCTGGGGATAGCCTTTAGCGCTGTCGTATTTTTCCTGATCCTTTTCGTTCAGATGGTCTTCGACTACGGGCGCATCAAGATCGTTCTGGAAGACAGCCCGAACGTTCTTGCATCAGCGGCAGGCGCTTTCGGGTTCGTTTTCCGGAATCTCGGCTCTACTCTAGGGCTGTTTTATCTCCTTTTCCTCGTGCAGATCTTTTTCACCCTGCTGTATATCCTGATCCAAGGAGTCATCCCGCAGTCTACGTTTTTTGGAGTAGCCATGGCTTTCCTCTGCCAGCAAATTTTCGTCTTCGGCTTGATCGGGATCCGCTGCTGGCTCTATTCCTCCCAAATGGAGCTTTACAGATACTTGAAGTAAATCCCAAATTTCACAACCCAACGTTTTTCTTGCACTCCGAACGAGTTTTTTGATATATTCACGGAGAAATCATACGAGAGATGTGATTAGGAGGAAATGACAATGAGAAGAATTACTACGATCGGATTGGTTTTGTTCCTAGCTTTGTTTTCCTTTACAGCATGTAAAAAGGAAGCAGCTGCACCCAAAGCCGGAACAGCGAAAGCTTCCGATATGCTCGGGATGCTTCCCGCTGATGTTCAGGGTGTCTTCTTCGTGGACGTCAACAAGGCCATGTCTACGGATTTTGCCAACAAGATGATCCAGGAAAATGAAGATTACCAGAAATACCAGGAATTCGTCGAAAAATCCGGGCTCGATCCTCAAAAAGATATCTATTATCTCGCTGTCGGCGTTATGGGAGAACTACAAGGTGAAAATGCGGAAGGAGCGGGAGTCGTCAACCTGAAATACGACCCGGAGACGATACTGGCCTTGATCAAAGAGAAAGCGGCAGAAGAGGGCCAGGAACTCCAGGAAGAGCAGTACGAAGGTGTTACCCTGTATAAAGCCTGGGAAGAGGGTGAGCCGGGAGCTTTCGCGTTCATAGATGCTTCCAATGCAGTCGTCGGAAATGAAATGCCTGTAAAATCCGTTCTGGATGTTCTGGCAAAGAAAAAGGACAATGTTTTCAAGAATGAAAAGCTTTCAGCCCTGATAGACAAGACCAATAAGGATGCCATGGTCTGGGGAGCTTTCATTATCCCGCCTGAAGCGATGGAAGAAGCAGCCTCGGCAAATCCGATGATGGGAGCTCTGAAATCCATCAACGCTGTCGCGCTTTATTTCGACTACAAAGACAAGACTCTCACGGCTGAAATCATGGCCATGGGTCCGGATGCCGAGAGCAACAGACAGGTAGCCGAAGCGTTGACCGGCATCAAGTCCTTCGGTGCCATGGCGGCCGGAGAAAAGCCCGAGATCGGAGAACTGTTGAATGCGATCCAGATCACCTCAGGCGATGACCATGTCAAAATCTTTGCCAGCATTCCTGAAGAATTGATCCAGAAACTGCAACCCGAGAAGCCAAAAGAGGAAGAAGAGATCAACTGAATCCAGATACCGAATAGACTCGGCTCAAAACAGAATCGCTGTTTTTTTTAAGCACTTCTTTTTTGTATGGATCATCTCCAACTTGAATCTTCTTTCTTATTTCTTTATCTTCACCCCTTCTATTTCTATATCCATGGTGGCTAGAATGGACTTGGTGATCTTTCCCTCTTGATCTCTTGAGAAACTTATGACGTACAGATTCCCATCACCCCCCGTTGTCTCAAACTCTAGCTCTTTTCCTTCGACAGGATCGAGCCGAGAGGGCGGTTCCGGATCCCCTTCTTGTGTGGCATATAAAATCCCGTCTTCGACCGAATAGGAGATAATAATGACCTGGCCCTCGTACACATACTCATAATCTCCGGCAATCTCCTCATAGAGTTTTGTCTTGTCTTGAGCAAACGCCGTAACGCTGAGCCCAAAAAGTACCAGCGAAAAGCAAAAGAGGATAGAGAGTGACTTTTGAGTGAATTTTTCCATTGCGCTTTTCCTATAAGCTAAATTATAGATTCAATTTCTTATACGATTTTTCCGCCAAAACGTTTCTAAAATAACGGAACTCTCCCCAAAATAAATTTGCCGCGACAATCTCATACTGAATACTGCGAATGGGCCACAACGAAGTCAATGCAGCAAGATTGGTTCGCCCGAAGGGTGCCAACCCGCCCCACCCCAACACTAAGGTAAAGGAAGATGCAATCCGGTATATTCTCTAAGGTGGAATATTGGATCGACAATTTTTATAAATAATCCAGGGGAACAATTGGGGAATTGATTTCGTATTATATATACAGACAAAAGACCGATGAACCTTGTCCAGGGAGGAGACTAACATGGCAAAAAAAATATCATTCATTTTAATCCTTTTCCCCATGATCTTTTCTATTCCAACAGGTGTGGCAGCAGCCAAGGATATCAAGAAAGATTTCCACCAGAGCTTCGCAGTGAAAGAGGGAGATACTTTGCGCCTCCGGCACGGCGACGGGGATGTGCGGGTGATCAGCTGGGAAAAAGACACCCTCGATGTCAAGGTACGCTATAGGGCCGATATCGATGCCGTCGGCATACGCCTGGGAAGCAAGGATGATTTCATCGTGGAATTCCGGCAAACGGAAAATACCGTATATGTTACCGGCAAAGAGACATCCAGAGGGACCATCGGGTTCTACAACAAAAAACGTTACGAGTATGTCTATGAAATTCACTCTCCAAATTACATCCGGCTGGACCTGGACGGAGATGACGGGGACGTGGATATCCAGGACTGGGCTGCCGAGATCGACTGCCGGATCGATGACGGCGATGTCACACTCAGCAACATAAACGGGGATAGAATCACGATCATAGCAGAGGACGGCGATGTGGCGATCGACGACCTTTCGGGAGACTTGACGATCGAGCTGGATGACGGAGATGTGATCCTCTCTGCCTGCGAAATGCCGCGCTGTCGATTGGAAGCTGCCGACGGGGACATCGAGATCAACGAATCCAAAGGAAGTTTCGATATCACGGTGGACGATGGAAATATCACGATGAAGCGAACCGCTGCGAGTGGACTGATCCTGAGATCGGAAGACGGGGACATCGACCTCGGCCTGCTGCCCGCTGATATGCTGGATGCCGATATCCGGACCGACGACGGAGATGTCGATATCTACCTAGAGGGAGGATTCTCCCTATCCTTTCACGCCTCTGCCGATGATGCAGACTACATCCGGATTCAATTGCAAGACGTCGCAAATTACAAGGAAGACGAATACAGCAAATCCGGGAGCATAGGCGGAGGAAACGGTCGTCTAAAAATCCGGACCGCTGACGGTGATATCACGATCAGAGAAAATTTTTAACTTTTCAGCATTATCGGCATACTTGAAAGAGGGATCTTAATCAATTGGGCTGCCGATCTAATCTTTCAGGATGTATTCTTTGTGGGTGAAGAGAACGCAGGCAAGAACGACAAAAACGGCGGCGATCAGGAAGAGCATGAAGATGGATGTCGCTGTCGAGCTGGGTTCCAGCCGGAACAGCAGGAAGGAGAACCGTCCGCGTGAAACGGATGGCAGCAGCGATTTCAGGTAATGAACGATGGTGAATTTCTGGGTCGAACCGGGAAAATACTGGATCACATTTTCCCAGCCGAAACTGAAGATCAGCCCGAACATGATGGATTTTTTCAGGATCGTACCGATAAACATAAAAAACGCCGTGTAGCACATCAATCCCAACGCCAGAACAGCCACATCCCGGAAAAGGGCTCTGTAAAGGGAGAGGTCGCGCAGCTCGCTGAGGTTTAAAATCAGGAAAGAAAACAAGACTCCCAGTGTGACCATGAAAACGATTATCACCGAATAGGCTAGATATTTGCCCACGATGATGGATGATTTGGAAACGGGACGTGTAGTCAGGTAGGTCAGGGTCTTCCCTTCCAGCTCTTCCGACGTTACAGAGGATCCATAAAAAAGCGCCAGGATCAGGATCAGGAACTGGAGGTAAAAAGCTATGACCATATTGTTGAATATGTAAATGCCTTCGATGTCGCGGCTCAACTGGAAGATTTGGGAAAATTTCACCACGAAAGCCATGAATACGGGCAAAAAACTCAGGATGAAAAAAATCTTTGTCCTGCGGGATTTTTTAGTCAGTGTGAAGAAAAAGGAAAACACGTCTTTTGTGGATTTGATGAAAAACGCGAACTTTCCTGTGTCTGTCGGGTTCATGGTTATTTCCCTATCAAATAATCGAAAACGGCCTGGAGATTGTCATCCGGGGACGTGATCTCCTCCACCTCGATACGGTTTTCAACAAAAAGGACAGGCAGAAGGCCGAAAAATTTATCCCTGTTATTCGTCTCGACAAGTAGGGATCCCTTTTTTTGATCGAAGTTGACCTTCAAAACAAAATCGTGCTGAATGAATTTTTGGGCGAGCTGCCGCGGATCGCTGCACTTGATGGAGATGATGTGCGGATGGGTTTCGATCAGGTCGCGGATGTAATGGATGTCGCCCTGGGCAAAGATCTTTCCCTGGTGGATCAGGATGATCTGATTGGTCATGGCTTCGATCTCGGGAAGCACGTGGCTGGACACGACGATGGTCCTCCCTTCTCCTTTGTACTCTTTGATAAGCCGGATGATCTTGCGCCTCCCAAGAGGGTCCAGACCGTTCAGCGGTTCGTCCAGGATGATGATTGCGGGATCGTGGGCGATGGATTGGGCTACCTTCAGCCTCTGGCGCATGCCCCGGCTGTAGGATCTCACGGCTCTGTGTTTGTCCTCGGTCAGTTCGACGATCTCCAGAGCTTTATCCGCTTTCTCTTCGATCTCGGCTGTGGAAAAGTGGTAGAGCCGCAGCAGGCTGGTTAGGAACTGCCAGCCAGTCATTTCTTCGAAAAAGGAGTCCTGTTCGGGGCAGAAGCCGATCTTGGAAAAAAGGGAAAAATTGTTCCACACCCTCTGGCCGTCGATAGTCACCGAGCCGATGTTGGATTTGATCTGTCCTGTTATCAGCTTGAGGAATGTGGATTTCCCCGCACCGTTTGGTCCCAGGATTCCCGTAATACCGGCTTCGATTTCCAGGGTTACATCATTCAAACCCAGGACATTTCCGTACCACTTGGATAAATTCTGGGTTTGGATCACGGCGGTCACTTGATGATCTCCACTCCCCTGACCTTCCTTTTCAACAAGTAGGCAGCGAATAAGCATATCGCCACAATAACGAGCAAAGAATAGAACCAGGGGATATTGAAAGGGGTTCGTTGCCGGAATAAAACCGCCCCGATCTGCTGGAGATTGGTTTTTATCGACAGCAGGAAAAAATACTGGCTTCGGAAAATCTCTCTAAATATCGCGGAAAAGATATCGGAAAAGAAATAAACGCCGAAAATGAGGATGGACACGTATCTCCGGTTTTTGCCGACCGATGACATGAGAAGGGTATAAAAGGCGAAAAAAGTCGTTAAAAGGAGCGAGTAGGCAACGACCGAAAGAATCAACCAGGGATAGGAGACAAAAAATTGGAAGTTTCCTGCAAATATCATTTTAAAGAGAATGAACACGACCCCTGGAACGAGGGTCAAAATCAACAGGAAGAAAAAGATGACGGCAGCCTTGCCTGTCAGATAATCCCTTTTTTTGAGCGGACGGGCGAAGTAGAGCTGGAGGGCATTGTGCCTGAGGTCATCGGAGATCAGGCCTGCTCCGCTGAAAACCATGATCATGACGACCATAAAGAGTAGAAATTCATTGGTAAAATAGGTCTTGAAATAGAGGGGATTCACGTTTAAAAAATCCGTTTCCCCTTCCATCATGAATTTGAAATCTTCCAGTCTCTCGGATATATAGATCCCCACGAGCCAGACCAAAGCAGGCATCAAAGTAAGCCCGAAAAAGAGTTTGAAAAACCTTCTCTTGAACGTCAGTTTGATCCCCATCCGTGTGATGGGCCACCAAGGGAACCTTCCGTCTCGGAGTTCTCCGTCCCAGTGGGTGTACCCTCTCTCCTTGATGGTCATCAATCCACTCCCACTACTTTGGCAAAAAGGTCTTCAAGAGAAGTCTGGCTCTTGACGAAATGACGGACCTGGACCTTTTCCTCGACCGCTATCTTGAAAAGTTCCTGGGGATCTGTTCCCGGAGGAAGATACACTTTCCATATTTTGTCTTCTGTCTGCTCCAGCTGGCTGTCTATGCTTTTCAGCCGGTCCATAAAAGCTTGTTCTTCGCCCTTTATTTTCAACTCGTAGAGGCTGTATTGGACCTGTTTGAGCTCGCTGATCCGCCCCTCGGCCGCCAATTCTCCTTTATTCAGGATCACCACGTAGGAACAGGTCTGTTCGATATCAGGGAGGATATGGGAGGAGATCAAGACCTGGATGTCCTTTTTTGAGGAGATGTCCATGATCAGCTCCAGGATTTCTTTTCTTCCTTGGGGGTCCAGACCGCTGGTTGGCTCATCGAGAAAAATGAGCTTGGGATCATGGACGATGGACTGAGCCAGTTTGAGGCGCTGCCTCATGCCGGCCGAGTATTCCTCCAGGAAGCGGTAGCGGCTTTCTTCAAGGCCGACATAAAAGAGAACCTCGTGGGCCCGTTTCATCGCTTCCTGACGGGGCATCCCGGAGAGCTCGCCCATATAGGACGTGAAGGAGACCGCATCCATTCCTGGGATGAAACAGTCGTCCTCGGGCATGTATCCCACATATCGCCGGATCACGGACTGCTGGTTGCGGATATCGTATCCGAGCACGCTCCCCTCCCCGCTGTCCGGAACGAGGAACCCGAGAAGAATACGGAGAAGCGTGCTCTTCCCCGCGCCGTTAGGACCTAAAAGACCGATGGCCCCCTGGGGCAGACGGATGTCGATCCCGTTCAGGGCTTTGATCTTACCGTAGCTGAAATGGATATCCTTGATTTCAACGCTCATCGACTCATCCGGTCTCTTTTATGTTATTCTTAAACAAAATACGTATCTCCGGAAAAAAAGTTCCCTTTTAAAGAGGAACCGGTGTCCCCTCGCCGTGGACCAATGCCCTGTAGGTCTTTTCGACACGATCCCAATTGAATTCCCTGTCCAGGGCCCAGAAACGTCCGATCACCGTGGCCACTTCCCCCAATGAAATTTCCCGGCACATCTCTGCTACCTTGGCAACATAAATCGCTCCGCTTTCCGGCCGTTCCCCTCTCCGTCCTAGAAGGGCATGCACGAACACCTTATTCATGCCGATTTCTTTGGCCATGCGCAACAGAGCGAAAAGATGATCGATCGTCCCATGAGAGCTGTAATGGGATACGATGCCCAACAGGTGAAGGGCTTTGTCCCGCTTTTTTGCATTTTCCATCGCCCAGGTGAACGCGGGATTCCGGAAAAACGTTCCGTCTGCAATCGCGTTGTCGATCCTGACCCTGTCCAAAAATATGCGCCGGCCAGCACCGATGTGAAGATGACCGGCCTCGGAATTTCCCACCGTTCCGGGAGGCATCCCGACGGCCTCGCCCGCAGCATCGAGCTGTGCATGAGGGAACTGGGACCACATGCGGTCGAAAAACTCGGTACGGGCCATATGTATGAGATTTCCCTGCGCTTGATTTCTCATTCCCCAGCCATCCAGTATCAGAAGAAGAACCTTTCTCCCGGCTCTTTCGGAATCCCTGTGATTTTCGATCAGACTCGTTCCCGACATTTCTTCAGGGACCGGAAGCCCCAATAATTCCAGGGCCGTCGGGGCGACATCTGTCAACCCTCCCCTATCCCGCAAAATCCATCGGGAGGGCTGGTCCGCTGAAAAATCGGCCAGGATAAAGGGGACGGGATTTTTCGTGTGCCCGGTATTTATCGCGCCGTCGGGATAAAGCCATTCCTCGACGGTCCCATGATCGGCGGTGACGATCAGGGTTATTCCCTTTCTTTCACAGGCCTCCCATATCTTTCCCAGGGCCGTGTCCACAGCCTCCACAGCCATGAGGATCGCGGGCTGGTCTTCGATATGACCCACCACGTCCACATTGGACATATTGGCCACGATGACCGGGAAGTCGGGGTTATCCAGATTCTCACAGATTTTATCGGCAACTTCGGGTGCGCTCATCTCGGGTGTCAAGGCGTAATTCGCCACACCATCCGGAGAAGGGATGACGATCACTTCTTCCCCGGGAAATCTCTTTTCTCTTTTTCCGTTCAGAAAATATCCCACATGGATGGCTTTTTCCGATTCCGTGATCTTCAAAAGTCTCATTCCTGCCTTCGTGATCACTTCGGCCAGCGTATTTTTGATCTCTCCGACCGGCTGGAAAGCGACCCGGACATCGAGCGCGGAGCTGTACTCGATCATCGTGACGAAGTCGAGCCGGATATTTATATCGGTCTGGAAAAGGTCGAATTTGGGATCTGTGAGGCTTTGGGTTATTTCTATCTCTCTTTCGCCGCGGATATCGTAAAAAATCACGGAATCGCCGTCTTGAAAACGTCCTGCCGGCAGTCCGGCAGAATCCACAGCTATGAGCGGTTCAAGAGCTTCATCCTCCTGTCCTTCTTTATAAGCCTGGCGAATGGCCTTTACCATCGTGATGTCTCTATTCACATTTTCGTTGCTGCTCATCGGGCGCCCTGTTTTTTTTAAGCCTTTACTATAGAGACCCCCACTCCCAATGTCAATAATTAGGTGGTGGAGTGATTGTCGAAAAATTTCTTTAGAATTTCAGCTCAAGCAGAGAAAAGGGATCGACACGGCTTCCGAAAATCCTCAAGCCCCAGTGGAGATGAGGTCCGGTTACCCGGCCGGTGGCTCCGATCTCCCCGATCATACCGCCTTTTTTTACGAAATCCCCTCTTCTGGCAATAATTTTGGAAAAATGAAGGTACTGGGTAAAAACACCCAAACCGTGGTCGATGATGACCGTCTTTCCTGCAAAATACAGATCTTTGGCCAACACGACCCGGCCGGAATTTGCGGCTCTTACCGGATCGCCAAGGGGTGATGAGATGTCCACACCGCCATGGGGAGAGCGAGGCTCGTTGTTAAAAATCCTCCTTTCTCCAAAATTGGGATTGACCGTCCCCTCCGAAGGGATGATAAACCCCCCTTCCCCCAACCACTGGGGTGTGTAAATATCAAGGATCATACCAAGGAGCTCGGATTCCCATTGGATCCTGTCCAAAACTTCCTTAGGTGGAGTCACATATTCCTGTTTCACCCAGAGTTTTTTCAAGGGGAATTCTTTTTCCCTCACAAGAATCTCTCTATGGATATTCTGATAATGCCCATCGGTGAAAAGAAGAGAAATTCCCAAAGGATATGTTCCTGGTGTCAACCCCAGGTCGAGACCTAGGAACGCCAGCCATTCATCAGCAATCTTTCCATGACCCATGGCGTATTTCTCGCCTAAAAACTGAACATCAGCTTGTTTTATCGTCCGATCGCTTTGTAGAGTGATGCGGACGACCTCTCCTGGTTGGAGGGTGCGAAAATCCAGCTTCACATCAACATCCGCTGATTCGGATTCCCCTGTTTCCTGCATAGAGAAAAGTCCCGGCGATACGACTATCCACACCAAAAGCATACCTATGAGTTTCTTGCGCATGTCCTTGATTATAAACAAAAGGAAATCCCAAAACCAATCCTCGATCCAATTTTTTTTCGAGAACCGGGGCTTTGAGGAATAGGGCGCCTTTTAATCTCATAAAACTGGCATGTTTGAACTCTGGAAGGTTTATTTGGCCATGAAAAATCGGTTAGAATTGGATTAAAAAATTCCGGAGGGAAATATGCGGTATTCAAGAAGGCAGTTTTTACTCGTTTCGAGCTTAGGGATCCCAGCCTCATTCACAAAAGGAGCATCCACCGGTTCTCTTTCTCAAGGTCAGAAAAATCACATGAGAATTCCGACCCAAGACGCATGGATCGAATTGGATCTCCCTGCTATGGCCTGGAACCTGGCAAAAATAAAAGAGCATGTTCGCGTGCCTGTGATGGCCGTCATCAAAGCGAATGCTTACGGACACGGACTGGTGCAGGTAGGACGTTTCTTGGATCAATCCGGGATCGATGCCCTGATGGTCTGCAGGTTAGCCGAGGCCATCCAACTGCGGGAATCCGGCGTGAGATGTCCCATTCTGAATTTCGGGCCTCTTTTTCCAGGCGACGCCGATCTCCTAGCAGAATTCCAAATATCTCAATCCACCTTCACAAAAGATGTCACACATCTCAGCCGCAATGCCCGAAAACTGGGAAAAGAAATCAACGTCCACATTCATATCGACACAGGCATGGGAAGAATGGGGATCCCTCATAATGAAGCCGCTTATTATATCGAAAGCGTTGCAGCCCTGGAAGCCATCCGGATCGAGGGAATATCCACGACACTGACAGAGGACCAGGAATTCGACAGAGTGCAGATGGAACGGTTTCTTTCCCTTTGCCGGATATCGGAAAAAAAAGGCATTCAGCTCGGCATGAAACATGCCTTCAGCAGCGCGGGTGTATTCACAGCGGAGGAATCATCTTATCTGGATTTGGTCCGACCTGGCATACTCCTGTACGGGTATTATCCCAATCGAAAAACGCAGGAGGAAGACCGGTTTTCCCTCAAACATGTTCTCCTGCTCAAAAGCCGCGTGGCAGCCGTAAAGAATCTGCGACCCGGGGATTCCGTTTCTTATCACCGCGCTTACACAGCGGAAAAAAGAGAAAAAATAGCCGTCATTCCAGTGGGATATTCCGATGGTTATCCCTTTCAAGCCGTTGGGAAAGGATGGGTGTTGATACGGGGGAAAAAATTTCCTGTTATCGGCGACGTCACTGCCAATCATCTGGAGGTCCGGCTCGACCTTGACTCTCCTGTCTCCATAGGAGATGAGGTGGCTCTACTCGGATCACAGGGTAGGGAAGAAATCACGGCCGATCACCTCGCCGGGTGGGCGGGTGTCTCGACATACAAAATACTGCTGAGACTCAATCCCCTTCTTCCGAGAAAAATCCGCGAATCTAACCCCCGGTCATAAGAAATGGAATTTCTTAACGCACAGTTAGAAAGATATGTTTATGGTCACCCCCCCTGCGTTTGGATTCAGATTGAAGCCGATTTGAACATTCTTCTTGACCTTTTCCCGGTGCAGCGAACAGATCTTTTTGCCGATAAAATACCCTAACGCCGCTCCGATAAAGACATCCGACGGCCAATGCTTGCTTTCATGCACCCGTGCCAGTGCCGTCAAGGTCGACATGGAATAGGCCAAGACATCGACCAATATGAAATCCGTCTGGTTGGCGATAACAGCGGCCACCGCAAAAGCCGAAGCCGCATGCCCTGAAGGAAAAGAATGAAAACCCGATTCAAAAGTAAACGGTTGGAAGTGGTTCGCATCCAGACCTGTGTATGGTCTGGCCCGCCCCAGGACAGCCTTCATACCCAGCACAAATGCTCCGGCCGTCAGCCAGCTTTCCAGACTCAGCAGCGCTGTTTTTCGCAAGTCCTTTTTGTCGAAAATCTCCCCGCCTATATAAAGCGCGGAGATCACCCCTCCCAGGAACAGGCCGTTTCCTAAAAACGAACCGATGCTGGCCCAATCTTCTGTCGACGGCGTTCGACGGTCCTCAGACCAGTCATAGATCTTCTGGTCGAAAGCATACAGAACCACTCCCGTTCCCAGAACGGCCGTCAAGCGAAGCCAATCCTGGCCCTCCCAGCTTCCTGGAGATTTGATGACTTCGTAAACATCGTTCCCGAAACTGAGCAGAAATTGTTTATTGATTTTGTATTCAAATTCCGTCGTTTCTTCGCAGGTCAAGTTCTGCGGACAGATAACGAAAAAAACAAAAATCCCCCCTAAGACAACAGCGATCATTTGTTTTTTCGATAGATTCTTTTTCATCCCCATTCCTTTCCTCCCTGGCTTTGACCTCCCATCAAGGAATCGATAGCCTGGAGTGTTTTTTCCGTGGCACCTTGTAAGGAACACAAAGTCGACTTGGCCTTTTGCCCCATTTCCAGGTGCTCGCTTTTATCCTGAGGAGAAAACATTTTCACCAGATCCTTGCGGGTCCTGACTACCCGTGCAGCTCCTGCCTCTACAAAAATCTCGGCGAGGTGAGCAAAATTATCCATATGGGGACCAAAAAATACAGGTTTTCCATAGTATGCCGGTTCGAGCAGATTATGTCCTCCCCAGGATACGAGGCTTCCTCCTACAAACGCCGCATCCGATACCGAATAAAATTTCGCCAGTTCGCCCAGAGTGTCCAGGATCAGAATGTCCCAACTCATTCCCGGCAGCGCTGCTGTCCTTTTCCGGACTTCAAAAGAGTACTCCAGGCATATCTTTTCCACTTCGGCTGTTCGTTCCGGATGTCTGGGGGCAAGAATCAACAAAAGATCCGGATTCGCTTGCCGGGCTTGCGAAAAAGCCTCGAGAAGAGGTTCTTCTTCGCCCCTCCGAACGCTTCCTGCCACAACAACCCTGGCTCCCTCCGGAATATTTATGCTCTGTTTCAATCCTTTCACTTCTTCCTGTTCCATTTTCGGGAGTTTGATCTCCGCCTTTAGGTTTCCGGCAATGCGTATGATGTGAGGGGAGACCCCGATCTCCCCGAGCATTATTTTGTCTTTTTTCGTTTGAACCAAAAAGAGGCTGACCTGGGAAAGCAGGCGTTTGGAAAAATACCGACAGGCTTTATGCCTTTTGAAAGAACGGGAGGATATTCTTCCGTTCACCAGGAGCACTCCTTTTGTCTGTCTTTTTGCTTCCCGCAAAAGATTGGGCCAGAACTCCGATTCAGCCAGGATGAACAGATCAGGGTTTAGACGGTGGAAAAACTTTCTTACAATGCACCGGAAATCCAGAGGAACGAAAAAAATATCATCCACTCCCTTGAGCTTTTCTTGTGCCATCTTAAAGCCGTTCTCTGTGAGACAGGAAAAATAAACGACCCACTCCGGATATTTTTTTTTGATCTGAGAGATCAAATTCTGAAGAGAAAGGACCTCTCCGACAGAAACAGCATGAACCCACATCGATCTTTTATGAGAAGGCTTTCTTTTTATGGCAAATCCGCATCTTTGGCGAAAATGAAGGCTTTCTCGCCGGATAAATCTGGTCTTTAAAAAATGAATGGGAAAATACACGGCAAGCGATATAAAAAGTAAGAGCGAATAAATTCCATACATTTTTTCCAGACTATACTAAATTCAAATACTTGGTGCAAGACATGCCCCTCTCCTGATCCCACAGGAGCTTCTTCCGGCCGGTCAAACCGAACGCTAAGAGTATCATGGGTTGCTGGCCATTTCTTTGCGGTGTTTATTTTTGCCGGGAATTTTGGTAAGCTATTGCTTCGCCTGATTTCATAACGTAAAAAAAGCCTGTAGTAAGAATAACTCAGGATAATCACCATCGGAAGGAAAGAAAAATGGTAGAAGATAAAAAAGAAGGAAAAAAAGAAAAGGCAAAAAAAAGTGAATCTTCGAAAGAAGATATAAAAGAGACCGCACCTCAGGAAGAAAACGAGCCTGAAAAAAAGAAAGAAGAAAAAGAAAAAACCGAAGAAAAAAAAGAACAAGAAACAATTGAAGAAGAGAAAAAAGAAGCAAAGGAAGAAGTAAAGGAAGAAGCCAAGGAAGAAGTAAAAAAAGAAGAAGAAGAAAAGCCCAAGGAAAAAGAAGAAAAGGAAAAACCTGAAGAAAAAGCTCCAGAAGAAGAAACGAAAAAAGAGGAAAAGGAAGTAATAGAAGAACCCGAGCCTAAAAAGGAAATCAAAGCCGAGAAAAAACCGGAAGAAAAAAAAGAGGAAGCCCCACCCCCTCCTAAGAAAAAGAAAATAAACAAGATGACACGAGAAGAAGTCGAAACAAAATTGAAAGATGTGAAAGAAAAAATGGGGGGGTTCAGTTCGAAATACGCACAGGCATTGTTAAAACGGAAAAATCTTCTCAAAAAATAACATCAAGCCCATCATCTCATTGCTTTTCCAATGCTTTCAGACGCATGCGGTAATAGGGGATAAGGACTAGGATAAAACCGACAACGGAATAAAAGTAAATCGGTCTAATTCCCTTCTCGATTCCGTGTGCCAAAAGGATCAGGCTCCTCTGGATATGAATAAAAATCAACTGAAAAAAAATCGACACCAATAAGATAATCTCCTTTTGTAAACTCTGTACAGGAGGAGTCACACGGGATTTTTCTCTTCGGTGCTTGAGGTGGATCGCTAAAAGGAAAACGAAAAATAAACTTGTCTGAACCAGGACGTATATGAAAAAAAAGGGGGCCTTCTCCGAAAGAAGAGGTTCCTGACCAAAAAAATTAAGCCAGAGCGGAAACCTGGAAGGCAACCTGGCATATGCGTAGAACGCCATGAACCAAGAAACACCCAGAAGGATCAGATTGAATGACAAAAGCCATATATGGGCTCGAATTTTCATTTGCAGCACTATTTCAAAAACAATGGGAACCCATCATAAAATAAAACTCCTGACACCTCAACGGGAAATAATCCGAATAGAATACCTTCAACAGGCCGTTCGGTATATTTTATGAATAACCCACGGGGCCTGGGTTATTCACGGGCCAAGATTGCTGCAGCGGCAAAGACGTAGCCCATGAAGCCGTATTGGAATACTGCGAATGGGCTACGATGAAGTTGATGTGGCGAGATTGGCTTGCCCGGAGGGCAAAAGCCAACCCGCCCCACCCCAACTAAAGGTATTAGAAAAAACTTAACAGCTGTTTTTTTTAAAAATGGACTCGACAATTTTTATTTTAGTGTTTAAAAAGAATATTGGGATGTCGGTATATTTTATGAATAACCCAGGACGGTTTTTAAAGATTTACAACAGGATATATTTATGCTAGGATAAGTTTTAAATCAGGAAGAATTATATCTTCAAAACCTAAGGAGATGAGATTAGTGCTGGAGAAAGAAGAAAAAGAAAAAATCATCAAGTCATTTAAAGTACACCCAAAGGACACGGGTTCGCCGGAAGTTCAAATTGCTCTTTTGACAAATCGAATCAATTATTTAACTGAACATTTTGCAACTCACAAAAAAGACCACCACTCCCGGACTGGGCTTTTGAAAATGGTTGGACAGCGGAAAAGACTTCTGGAGTACTTGAAAAAAGAGGACGCCAAGCGCTACGAAACCGTTATTAAAAAACTTAAACTCAGAAAGTAAGCCGAGGCTCCGGGGGAAAAATGTCAGACCAAAAAATCAATATTGAAATCAACGAACGCACTCTATCCATAGAGATGCACAAGATCGGGAAGCAGGCGGATGGATCGGCCTTGATTCGCTACGGAGACACCATCATGTTCGTCTCCGCGACTTCGAAAAAGGAAGCCAAAGAAAAAAAACCTTTCCTACCCCTCATCGTCGATTATCGGGAAAATACCTATGCAGCGGGAAAAATTCCTGGCGGCTTTTTCAAGCGAGAAGGAAGACCATCGGAGAGAGAGATCCTTATCAGCCGTCTGATCGATAGACCCGTACGGTCCCTTTTTCCGGATGGATACTATTTCGACACGCAGATAGTGGCTCTTCTTCTCTCTGCCGATTTGGAGAATGAATCGGACACGCTCGGAATCATTGGCGCTTCAGCAGCCCTTTATTTTTCCGATATTCCCTTCACCACACCGATGGGCGCCGTAAAAATCGGATACATCAACGATGAGTACGTCATCAATCCGACTGTTAGCCAGCTAGGACAAAGCCCTCTCAACATGGTCGTGGCAGGTACAGAAGACGGCATCGTGATGATGGAGGCCGGAGCGACAGAAATCGCGGAAGACAAGATCCTGGAAGCTGTTTCTTTTGCCCGTGAACCGATCAATAAAATCATTCAGGCCCAGAAAGAGCTTTACGAAGGATCGAGGATTCAAAAAAGGGAATTCGAAGCTTTCAAGATAGACCCGTCAAAATTCGAAAAGCTCGAGAACCAGATTGCGAACAGAATCCTTGAATCTTTCCAAATAGAGCTAAAAAAAGAACGAGACGCCAAAACCAAGCAGATATTAGAGAGCCTTATTGCAGACATTCCGGAAGAAAATCTTGAAGAGATCAGTGAAACAACCCAGATATTCTATGAGATCCAGAAAAAACTTGTCAGAAATCTCATTCTTGAAAAAGGACAGAGAGTCGATGGAAGGTCCTTCGATGACATCAGACCCATCTCCATAGACGTTGGTATGCTTCCTCGCACCCATGGATCTTCTCTTTTTACTAGAGGGGAAACTCAATGCCTGGCTACTGTAACCCTTGGGACTTTCGAAGATGTACAAAGGATCGATGGACTGGGAGAAGAAGGGGAAAAGAGATTCATGCTGCACTATAATTTTCCTCCTTTCAGCGTAGGAGAAGTTTCCTTTCTGAGAGGTCCAGGCAGACGAGAGATTGGTCACGGCGCTCTTGCTGAAAAATCAATCCTGCCCTCTATCCCGCATGAAGAAGATTTTCCTTACACAATCCGCATCGTGTCCGATATTTTAGAATCGAATGGGTCCTCCTCGATGGCTTCTGTCTGCGGTGGGGTCCTTTCATTGATGGATGCTGGTGTACCCCTTTCCATGGTTGTCGCAGGAATCGCAATCGGCCTTGTTAAGGAGAACGAGCGCCATGCCGTTCTCACGGATATCGCAGGATTGGAAGACCATTTCGGAGATATGGACCTCAAGGTTGCCGGCACCGAAAAAGGAATCACCGCCATCCAACTGGACCTTAAGGTCCCGTCGATCGATCCGGACATTTTAAAAGAAGGCCTGCAAAAAGCTCGCTCCGCGCGACTAAAAGTACTGGAAAAGATGAAAGAAGCCATATCAGAGCCACGCCCTGACATTTCTCCTTATGCTCCCCGGATCATTTACCTGCTCATCAATCCGGAAAAAGTCGCCGATGTTATCGGCCCTGCAGGAAAAATCATCAAAAAAATCATCGCCCAGACCGGTGCAAAAATCGATATCGATGAAACAGGAAAAATCACTATCGCTTCAGCAGATGTGGAAGCTGCCGAAAGGGCCAGAGAAATGATCAGGGAAATCACGGTCGAAGCGGAAGTGGGAAAAACCTATACAGGGAAGGTCGTCCGCATTGAAGAATATGGCGCTTTTGTGGAAATTCTGCCGAACATCGTCGGGCTCCTCCATATTTCAGAGATCGCCCATTACAGAATTCGACACACTCGCGACGTTATGAAGCTAGGACAAACAGTAAACGTAAAAGTCCTTGCCGTCGATGAAGATAATAAAATCAAATTGAGCAAAAAGGCTCTGGAAGCACCTCCCCCACATTCCTCTGGCGGCAATCAGCCCCCTGGAAGGAATTATTCGAATCCGGACAATCGCAAATATAAAAAACGTTATTAACGGCTGAGCTATGGCTAAGCTCAAAAAAAATCAGAGGGGGTTCACCCTCATCGAGATGATCGTCACTTTTACCATTCTCGCTATTCTTGCGGCCGTGGCCATACCTCTTGCCCGGACGGCCGTCAAAAGAGAAAAGGAAATCGAGCTGAGTAGAAATTTGAGAACCATAAGAAACGCCATCGATGCCTATAAAAAACTTGCCGATGAAAACAGAATCGAGTACGAAGACGATACAGAGGGGTATCCCCCGAACCTGGAAATCCTGGTCGAAGGCGTAGAAGTCAGAGGCGAAGCACAAGCTGGGCAAACTCAAAGAAACAGAACTAATGAGGAAAACACGAAAATCGTTAAATTCTTAAGGAGAATTCCCAAAGATCCGATGACCAATTCCTACGACTGGGGACTGAGATCTTACCAGGACGATCCTAAAAGCGAGAGTTGGGGAGGAGAAAACGTGTATGATGTCTATACGAAGAGCCCGGGGGTCGCATTGGATGGGACTAACTACAAGGAGTGGTAAATTCAATGTGCAGTGTATATAAGAAGGAAAAAGGCTTCACCTTGATCGAACTGATCATCGTTATTACTCTGATCGGGATACTGGTCGGTCTGGGCCTTCCCCAATTCAAAAATGCAACAAAAAGAACCCGTGAAGCGGCGCTTAAAGAAAATCTTTTCACCTTTAGAAAACTGATCAACCAATATTATGTGGATAAAGGTTATTACCCTCAATCCCTCCAAATGCTGGTGGAGGAGGAATATCTCTTTCGTATCCCTATCGATCCTATGACAAAATCGACCGAAACTTGGGTGGAGATACCCCAGGTATTGACACTGGAAGAAATGGCGGCAGGCACCATGCCGGGAATTGTCGATGTCCAATCCGGATCAGAGGATACCAGTTTAGATGGAACGGCCTACAATACCTGGTAATTTTTTGTTCGAGAATTCGATCATGATGAAAGAACCTGAAGGATATTCCATCCTCATATTGATGTTCATGGTTTTTGTAATGAGCATCGGTCTGATGATTGCCGTTCCCGTATGGCAGACGCAGATCCAGAGAGAAAAAGAAGAAGAACTGATATTTCGGGGAAAACAATACGTGGAGGCGATCCGCCTGTTCCAGCGCAAAAAACCGGGAGCTTTTCCGAAAAATTTCGAGGAGTTGATCGAGGAGAAGTGCCTGCGAAAACTCTTTGACGACCCAATGATGCCGGATGGCAAATGGAATCTCATTCTTCTTTCTCAGGGGCCGGCATCTCAGAGATCGAGAAGACAGGCCAGACGGCCCTCGAGGGGGAGTGCCAGAGAACAGCAGGCAACCGGACGGGGCGGAGAAACTGCCTTTGCGGTCCAGCGCGTCATGATCGCGCCGCAGGCAGCTCTTTCGGCGATAGACAATCCTCTGATCATTGGCGTTGTCAGCGCATCCACCCAAGCATCGATCAAAATTTACAATAACCAGGAGAGCTACGATAAGTGGCTATTTTATTACGGGCAAGATCCTGCAAGAATGCCTGATATCGTATATTATGGGCAAGAAGAAAAGGATCAATGAGCTCGATCCTGATAGTGGCGGGAGAAAACTCAGGGGAAAAACACGCTGCAAACCTTGTCCGCCAATTTAAGAATTCACAGCCGTCTTTCGATTTCTTCGGTATCGGGGGAAAACACATGGCTGTCCAGGGAGTAGATCTCCTCTATTCCGTCGAAAATCTTTCGGTCGTCGGTATCTTCGAACTCATCACGCATCTCAGCCGCATAAGAAATATCTTTCGCCAAATAAAAAAAGAAGTCATCCGGCGCCGACCTGTTGCGGCCGTCCTGGTGGATTCTCCGGATTTTAATCTCCGGCTTGCGAAGCATCTCAAGAAACTATCCATACCGGTCCTGTACTACATCAGCCCGACTGTTTGGGCATGGCGAAAAAAAAGGCTGAATACCATAAAAAAAACTGTGAAAAAAATGCTCCTGATTTTTCCTTTCGAAGAAAAGATTTACGCCGAGCACGGGATTCCTTACGCCTATGTGGGCCATCCCTTGAAGGAGAGGGTGAAAATCACGTTGACAAGGGAGGAATTCATCGACAAATACGGTCTGGATCCGGGAAAAAAAACGATCGCCTTGCTGCCTGGGAGCCGAAAAAGCGAGATTCGATACCACATGCCGGTTCTTTCAGGGATAATCGAAAAACTGGGCAGGGATTCCGAAACCCAATTCATCCTCCCGCTGGCTGAAAATATCACAGAGGATTATGTGAGATCATTTCTCGAAAATGTAACGATACCTATAATATTCCTCTTCCAAGATGAATACGAGGGGATTGCCTACAGCGATATCGCTCTTTCCTCCTGCGGCACGGCAAACCTGGAGGCCGCCCTGCTTGGAACTCCTGTTGTGGCTTTTTACCGCATTCATCCCCTAACGTATTATTTGGGGATCAAGCTCATGAAAATCAAAAACTTCAGTATCGTGAACATTCTTGCAGGGAAAAAGATTGTCCCTGAATTGATCCAAAGGAACTTTACGGACGAAAATATCTTGGCAGAAACACAAAAAATCCTCGAGTCGGAGAATGTCCTGGGCGAAATGAAAACCGGGTTTGAAAGAATCCGCCTTATTCTCGGAGAAAAAAACGCTTCGGCAAACGCGGCTCGAGAATTGGATCGGCTTATAAATAGTGAACTTCAATCCCCCAAGGAGGAGACATGAAAAGAGGATTGTACATCGCATGCGCGTTCCTGGTCATTATCGGAATGAACTTCGCTCAGGAAGGTGAAATTCTGGGACTGAAAGAAAAGATAATTGATCTTCAAAACAATGGAGATCTGGGATTTACGGATTTCATACCCTGCTCGGAGATCATGGGATTTGCCTCCTATGTCCCTCTTTCGGAGCCCGTTATAGACAAAAACGGAACGCTTTTGATCTATTATGAACCTGCCAATGTCTTTACGAATAAAAGAGATGGCCTGTATGAAATCTGGTACACACAGGATATGACTATCCTTACGGAAGACAGCGAAGTCATCTCTCACTGGAACGACATCCTGACCTTTCATTATATGACCAAAAAGCCTGTCATGGACCTGTTCGCACAAAACAGCATCGACCTCAAAGGGCAGCTACAAGCAGGAAAATACAAATTCAAAGCGACCCTGAAGGATAAACTGAGCAAAAAGACAGCCACTCATATCATCGATTTTGAAATCCGCTGAAAACTCGCTTTATGTAAACGCTTTCAGTGTGCCGTGACAAGAGGGACAAAACGCACGGGAAGCATTTTTTTTCTTTTGAATCTTGTTTTTCCCCTGGTTACAAAAACAAGTTCTTGAATAGCCGATCCGACTGGGACGATCATCCTTCCCCCGACCTTCAACTGCTCCTCTAGCGAATGCGGGATCTCATTGGGAGCGGCCGTAACCATGATGGCATCGAAGGGACCCTGCTCGTTCCAGCCAAATGTCCCGTCTCCTACTTTAAAGACAATGTTTCCGTATTTCAATTTTCTCAAGGCTTTTTGGGCTCGGAGCGACAGGGCCCCGATCAACTCTACGGTAAAAACCTGTCGTACGACTTCTGCAAGGATTGCCGTCTGGTATCCGGATCCAGTCCCGATTTCCAGCACGCGGTCTTCTCTCTTCAGGGCGAGAATTTCTGTCATGTAGGCTACGATGTAGGGCTGAGAGATGGTCTGGCCCTCCCCTATCGGAAGCGGCTCATCGTTGTATGCATGAGCTAACAGATTTTCGGGAACGAAAAGATGACGAGGAACCTTTCTCATCGCCTCCAGGATTTTCCCTTCTTTGATCCCGCGGGCAGCCAGCTGAGCCTCCACCATTCGTTCCCGATCCTTTTTAAAATCTTTCTTCACGCTGGACTCACAGGCCGATAATCTCGCTCGAAAGGCTTGGCTGAATTGTCCCTGAACTCTATAGGAAGATGATATATCACGAGGAGAAAAAGTGCAATCTCAATAAGCTCTGGCAAAATAGACCTTCTGGCCGGCATCTGCTTGACAGAGGACGCATTTGCCCTTGCCTTTCTGTTCCAGGGGGACTACACGAATCGTTGCCATTGTCTCCTCTTTTATCTTGTCTTCACAGTCCTGCGCCCCGCACCAGAAGGCTTTGATGAAACCTCTCTTCGACTCCAGCACGGATTTAAAATCCTGGTAATTGTCGACTTCATGGGTGTTTTCCGAAAGGAACTTACGGGCATTCTCCAACATAGAATCTTGGATATCGGATAAAAGCTGAGCGACTTTTTCCTGCAAGGAATCCAGGGTTACGGCCTCCTTGGCCATGGTGTCTCTCCTGACGACGATCGCCTGGTTCTGTCGAATATCTCTGGGACCGATTTCGATTCTGATGGGAACACCCCTCATTTCATACTCGCTAAATTTCCATCCCGGGGTAAATTCTTCCCTGGCATCGAGTTTTGCCCTCCAGCCTAATTGCTTCATATCCCGCTCCAATTTTTGTGCGATCGGGAGGACCTCCTGTTTCCAATTTCCGAGAGAAATCGGGATGATCACGATCTGCAAAGGCGCAATCCTCGGAGGGAACTTCAAGCCGGAATCGTCTCCGTGGGCCATAATGACAGAACCGACCAAACGGGTAGAAACGCCCCACGATGTTTGCCAAACATACTGGAGTTTTTGATCCCTGTCTTCGAATCGGATGTTGAAAACCTTCGAGAAATGTTGGCCGAGGTTATGGGTCGTTCCCATCTGGAGCGCCTTGCCGTCCGACATCAAGGCTTCGATGGCATAAGTCTCGTGAGCACCTGCGAACCGTTCTCTTTCTGTTTTTTTCCCGGGGACCACAGGGATAGCCAGTTCGGATTCGACAAATTCTTTGTACAAGTCGAGGATCATCAGCGTCTCATGCTCCGCTTCTTCAAAAGTCTCATGAGCGGTGTGTCCCTCCTGCCAGAGGAACTCCGTCGTTCTCAAAAAAAGCCTGGTCACCTTCTCCCAGCGGACGATATTCGCCCACTGATTTATCAACACGGGGAGATCCCGCCAGGACTTGATCCACTTGGCATACATGTGCCCGATTATGGCTTCCGATGTGGGGCGTACCGCTAGTCTTTCCTCCAATTCTTCGGCTCCTCCCTTTGTCACCCAGGCCACTTCAGGTGAAAATCCCTCCAGATGATCGATCTCTTTCTGAAGAAATGTCTCGGGAATGAACATCGGAAAATAGGCATTCACGTGCCCGGTCTCTTTGATCCTGTCGTCCAGAAGGCGCTGGATATTTTCCCAGATCGCAAAGCCGTAAGGCCTGATAATCATCATCCCCTTCATCGGGGCGTAGTCGGCCAACTCGGCCTTCCGGATTATCTCGGTATACCATCGCGAAAAATCTTCACTTTTCGGCGTGATCTCTGTGACAAATCGTTCCTCTTTATTCAATTTTCACTCCACGGGTAAAATCTTTTGCCATTCTAGCCGCAGACGGTTTTTTTGTCAATTTGAGGAAGGAAAAACGAAGCGAGAACTGGGGGTGACCAGGCGATGAAGAGGAAGCGTCAAATCTCACCCCAAAAATCATCCAAAGGGGTGATTGACCGCCTAAATGAGTTGTGGCAAATTAGTCTTGCCATACAAAAGAAAAGGAAGCGAACATGGCAAAAAAATCTGCATCATTCGATATTCGTCAACTGGGAAACGGGGAACAGGGGTTCAACATTCCGCTGCAAACGCAAATCCTTGGCAAAGACGCTCAGGGAAACGACTTTCATGAAAAAACGGTGCTTGCGTATATAAGCCATAATGGATCGTCTTTCTGGATGGGACATTCCGTTGTGGAAGGAAGCGAGCTGAAGCTCATCATCGATCTTCCCCCAAAACTGTCGGATGAAAAAACGCTGAAGCTCATAATCAAAGGAAAAGTCGTTTTCGTAGAGGCCCCGAAGGACGAAGATCATAGGCACAGGGTCTCGCTGAAATTCGATAACAAATATATCATCGAAGATGACGAAGGTTCGTATTCTTGAAAATCGTTAAACGGATCACACAGCTAGTCACGGGCGTAACCTCTTTCGATGATAAAATCCAAAAAAAAATCACCCCGTAATTCATCTGGAAAAGTGATTGAACATGATAGAAACATCTGACACAATCCAAACAGACATGAGAACAGAAAGGCTATCACATAAACCCTCCATCCAAGGCGCTGCCAAAGTCTCGAAGAGAGAGCGGGCTTTTGAGCTCTCTCTTCCTGCTTTGGTGTCGGGAAGTGACGTCAGGGGGGCTGATTTCGAGGAAGATACGAAAGTCCTGTCGATCAGCTCGCAAAACGCTCTATTTTGGTTGAAGTCCAAAGTCCTGATCGGCACTTCCCTATGTGTCTGTCTGCAAATCCCTAAAACCATTATTCTCGAGAACCGGCTCAATCTGGTTATTTCCGGAACCGTAAATTTGGTCCAAGCCAATACGAACAAAAAAAACAACCAGCTCATATCCATTCAACTGGACAGAAATTTTAAAATTCGACCTGCTGGGTAGTCTTCTCGAGCTTCAAAGCTACGGGGGTTAGATCTCCTCACCCTCCTATAATCCTTTCCTTGACATTAAATTTATGTTTTTATAACATACCGTTGCACAAAATTAATGAGCAATTCAACAGAAAAGGGGTAATTTAAGTAGGACGCAATGAATAAAAAGAAAACTTCGGTAGCCGCCGAAACAAAAATCAAGGTTCTCATCTATTGCCCTTCTGACCTCATCCTTTCCGGCATCCTGAAAGCCATGGAATCATCATCTGACGTCGAAGTGATCAACATCGAAAAAAGTACGATCGAGTCATTCCTTGAATCTATCAAAGAGTTAAAACCCGATGTTATTCTCTTTGCGAAATCCGAACCTCTGCCCAATATCCGTGAGATATGCAAAGCGATAAGAGAGCTCTTGAAAGGGCATCCATCGACTCAATTGATGCTCTTGGGTAACATTCCCTCACAGGAAGAAATCGTAAGCCTGATGAATACCGGGGTGAGAGGGTACTTCGATTTAAATGATCCGTCGAATCAACTATCGGATGCCATCCGGATCATCCACAAAGGGGAAATCTGGTTGCCTCGTGATAAGATGAGCAGCATCATGGATCGCATCATTTCGGTTGTCGGGCGAGACCTCAAGGAAAAAACTCTAGACCAGCTCACTCCCACTGAATTTCAAGTTCTTCGGCTGATCGGGCAAGGAAAAAGCAATGATGAAATCGCGGAGGCTATGTTCATCAGCAAAAATACCGTACGGTCTCATATCAAAAGCATTTATGCCAAACTCGACACTCACAGTAGACTTCAGCTCGCCCTGTATGCCATCAATTCCGCTCTGTTTTAATCCATGAGGTAAACATGACAAAAACATCACCAACAAAACCAAAAGCTAAAAAAAGCGTGAGAAAAAAAGCCAAACCTCCTGCGGACGTCGCCATCGACCGCCGCAGGGAGTGGCGTTTCGATCTTCCTCTTCCCGCCATTGTTGAGGGGAAAACCGGGGAAGGCGAAAGCTTCCAAGAGAAAACCATCCTTGAAAACATCAGCTCGACCGGAGCTTACTTCTGCCTCGATTCCGGCGTGACGGTAGAGTCCAAATTGAATCTGATAATAGAAATCCCGGATGAGTTGAGCCCTAAGAAAAAAGTAAAACTTCAGCTTGGAGGATTGGCCGTTCGCCTTGAAAAATCAAATAGAAAAGGGAAAAAGCAGGGTGTAGCTCTCCGGTTCAGCAAGAAGTTCAAATTCATCACCGAAGGAAAGGAAGAAGCCGAACCGTAGAAAACCTGGCAGGTCTTTTTTGACATGCTTCTCGTCGCGTTAACAGGGGGAATTGCTACCGGTAAATCTGTCGTTGCCCAGGTTTTGGGACAGTTGGGCTGTTACATTCATGAATCGGACACGGCGGCTCACGAGCTTCAAGCTCCGGAAACAAAAGCCTGGAAAGCCCTGGTTTCTCATTTCGGCGAAAAAATCCTCAATCCGGACAAAACCGTAAATCGGCGTGCACTGGGAACGATCGTCTTCGCCGATAAAAAAGAACGGGAGTTCCTCGACACCCTCCTTCATCCCCTCGTTATGGAACAAAAACGGGAGCTTATCAAGACGGTCGCGAAGGAGGGATCGCACAAAATCTTTGTTTCTGTGGCTGCCTTGACCATCGAAGCCGGTTTCGCTGAATTCTTCGATAAGATCATCGTCGTCCACTGTGATAAAGAGACTCAACTGAAAAGACTGATGGAACGCGATTCCATAGACCGGGACGAAGCTTTAAAAAAAATAACCAGCCAGATGCCGGCAGATGAAAAAATCAAGTATGCCGATTACATTATCGATACATCCGGTTCTCTTCGGCAGACGCTGGACCAGGCAGAACAGGTCTACAGGAATCTTATGATGGATTTCGAGCTAAAGGTTACGAATAAGGCGGGAAAATAGGCAACTAGGGCTAGGAATTACTTTTTTGGGGGGATAAAGACCGGAGGCTGGCCGCAAGAAGGGGGATCATGATCTCATGATGTCCCAGGAAATAAAAACCCTTTCCTTTTTTTCCCAACGGTCTTTTCACAACATTTTCGTAGGGACGATAGTGATGGCGGAAATCGAAAACAGCTGTTGAAAAATCGGAAAGCGCCGTGCCTTTATTCCTGATACAGGAAACGGCTTTGAGAAAAACCTCGGGAAGGATTACAGCCGACCCGATATTGATAAAAACGCCGCCTCCCTCACATTTTTCGACAATGGTACAAAATAAGAAAAAATCTCTCAGCGATGCTTCCCCCAATGATTCTCCGTCAACCTGGGGGTGAAAATGAATGATATCGGTCCCGACGGCTACGTGCACGGTTACGGGGATATTCAACCTGTAGGCTGAAGCTAGGATGCTGGAAGTTTTGTGGGGAAAATCGGAGTTTTCGATCAGCTCCCCCACTGCCTCACCCAATCCCATATCTTTGTCTTTTGCAGAGTTTATGGCCTTGTTCAATGCTTCCCCGGTTTCATCGGCCATTCCGAACCGGCCATCTTCGATCTGAGCCGCCACATCTTCGGATGTCCGGCCCGACAAGGCTATCTCGAAATCATGGATGATGCCGGCTCCATTCAAGGCCAGGGCCGAAATCCATCCCTCCTCCATCAGGGTCTGGATCACCGGGTTTAAGCCCACTTTGACAACATGCGCGCCCAATGCAAAAACGATCGCCTTGTTCCCGGCCCTGGCCCTCCTCATCCGCTCCAAAAAATCCTTGAAATCCTTTCCGGCCAGGATGTCGGGAAGGCTTTCGATAAACCGCGGGAACGGCTCCTTAGGAGAATAAACCCGGGCAAAATCTTCGGTTCTCACCTTGCTTTTTCTAGAACGGAGAGGATAGGTCCTCAATAAATCTTTCGATAAAGGCTTGATTTTGTATTTGCTCATGGATTGCTGCCGGAAAACCCGGGAAAAAGAAAAAATTCCCCCATATTGGAAGGGTTATATATTCTTAAGTTCTTGGCCTGGCCTAAATTTTATCCGCTTTCCCTGTTTGATCTTGATTTGTTTTTTTCTTCTGATATCCCTGCCAAACCCTGTTTTTTTTGACACCACCTTGAAGCTTGCGAATCCTCGGATCTCGATCTTCTCCTCGTTCACTAGAGCATCCTTCAACGACTCCAGGACAGACTCCACAATCTGCAACGCTTTGGCTCTGTTAAACTCAGAATTCTTTTCGATACTGAGTGCGATATCGTTCTTGATCATTGAAGTCTCCTATCGGATTTGGTGTTAAATAATAAATAATAAATAAATTATTGCAAATAAAAAGTCAAGTTTTTGTTGAATTGTAGACAATTTAATTTTTCCTTTGCCTCTACTTAATCCTGTCCCTGAACCCGAAGGATTGCCTTTATTGTCTACACGGCTGAGTTTGTCAACCTTCTTGATGAAACCCGTATCAAACAAAATCCGACACACCTATATAAGAAAAAGAATCGCTGTCAAGTTGTCCAGCGCTTTAACCGAAAATACTTGTCAACTTATTGAACATGTCTTTCGTTGAAAATATTCCTGAAACCATTATCTATTGGATTCAAAAACCAATTGAAAAAACCGTTAAGGGATTTTTGGAAATAAAAAATATCCATCATCCAAAAAATACGGAATTCCGTTCAGAGAGGCTGAAATGAACCGCATTACTGGAATTTTGATTCGGTTATCGATCGTTTTATTTTTTCTTGGATCAATTGGAAATGGTATCTGTATGGCAAAGGAAATCCTCCCTGAATTCGAGGATTTCTTAAGCTTAAGAATTCCAAATAATCCCATAATTTCTCCTGATGGTCGATTTATTCTTTATTCGGTCAGAGTAACCTTATGGGAAACGAATGAATACCGAGAACAGATCTGGATGGCAGATGTTACGAAAGGGACATCGATCCAACTCACGTCTACCGATCAATCCTGCTATGATGTGAAGTGGTCTCCTGATGGCCGATTTATTACCTTTTTAGCACCCCGAAATGAAGGGCTGCAGATCCGGTCGATGTCATTTGATGGGGGAGAAAGCAGGGCGATCACCCACTCCCCCACCGGCATAGAGAGCTTTGAATGGTCGCCTGATGGAAAATATATCGCTTATCTTGCTCCTGATATTAGGAGCAGGGAAGAGATAGAACTTGAAAAAAAATATGGCCGTTTCGAAATCGTCGATGAGGGGTTCCATGTCAAACACCTCTGGATGCAGGATATGGACACAGGCAAAGTCATTAACTTGGTGGATAGGAAAGACTTGAATATCGACGATATAAGCTGGTCCCCCGACTGCAAGATGATCGCATTCGCCGCAACTCCTGACACGCGTATCAATTCTTTCTCTAAATCGGATATATATGTCGTGAACATTACAAATAAAGAAGTAAGGACTCTTATCGATCAGATCGGTCCAGACCGCGATCCGGTATGGTCTCCCGACAGCAAAACAATCGCTTTCCGTTCAAGCCCGGGAACTGAAGCCTATTTTGCTAATGTCGACATTTATACCGTTCCTGCCAAAGGGGGTACCCTCACATGTTTAACGAAAGATTTTGACGAAGACGTCGATATCGTGACCTGGAATAGAAGCGGGATATTCTTCACTGCCTCTCAGGAAATGGCCCGTCATCTTTTCCTTCTGGATCCAAATAAAAAAAAGATTGATCAAATTACCGAAAGCATGGATTTTGAATTAGATGGGGTATCGCTATCATCCGACGGGGGAAAAATGGCCTTTATGTATCGCAACAGCCAAAAAATCAAGGAGTTGTATTTTTCAGAAGTGAAGGCATTCGAGCCGATGAGATTGACTGATTTTTCCCAACAAATCAAAGGTTGGAAACTCAGCAAAAAAGAGGTAATACGGTGGAAAAGCAAGGATGGGATCGAGATTACCGGAGTTTTAACCAAGCCTGCGGATTTCGATCCCAATAATAAATATCCCCTGTTCGTGTTTATTCACGGAGGACCGGAGGATACATCCAGGCCCTACAAATTGGATCCATGGAACCGCTACTATCCTTTATTACAGCTGGCAGCAAAAGGTGCGATAATCCTCCAGCCTAATTATCGGGGAAGCGCAGGATTTGGAGAGAATTTTAGAAAACTCAATTATCGCAACCTTGGGGTCGGAAGTTATCAAGATATCATTTCAGGTGTAGATTTTGTCATCTCCCAAGGATATGTAGATATCAACCGCATTGCTTCCATGGGGTGGAGTCACGGGGGATATCTCTCCGCTTTCATTGCCTGTTACAGCGATAGATTCAAGGCCGTAAGCGCCGGAGGTGTAACCGCTGGCTGGGAAATCTATCATGCTACAACTGATCTGCCAGATTCCACATATCATTATCTCGGGGCATGGCCTTGGGAAGATCCGGAAATTTATGAAAAGACAAGCCCGATTTCATATGTCAAGAATGCCAAAACGCCAACCCTCCTGCAGAACGGCGAATTCGACGGCCGCGTTCCCATTGCCAATGCCCTTCAGCTATACCGTGCGCTCAAATCCAAAGGCGTTCCTGCGAAACTAATCATCTACAAAGGCTGCGGACACGGTATCTCCAGGCCAAAAGAAAATTTGGCCGTGCTTTCTCATAACTGGCAATGGTTTAAAAAGTACATGTGGAATGAAGACTAAATATAAATATCTGTCAGCCTTTCCTAAAATGCGGATTTTCGATGATTCCCAATAGATTCCCGAAAGGATCCAGGAAAGTGGCGACTTTGATATCGCCTCCGACATCCCGGACAGGTTCGTTTTCCTCGGCTCCCATGGCCAGCAGGCGCGAGTAAGCCGGATCTATTTTTGCGACTCCCCAATAGACCGCGACGTTATTGCCTTTATGGATGCCCTCGGATCTGGGATGAAGGCCCAATTCGAAGCCTCCGATATCGAAGCCGACATAAAACGGTTCATCGAAATAAGGTTCGACTCCCAATACTTCTGTGTACCATTTTTTGGCCTTTCCCAGATCATCGACATGATAGACCACGGTTCGCAACCCTAAGAACATCGTATCCTCCTAATGTTTGAATCCGATCTGCGCCAACATCCCGGGGTTTAACTTGATTCGATCATAAAGCTCATAATCATGTTCATCGAGTCTCATGGGGACAACGGCAATATATCCGTTGCTATATATTGAGAGATCGGTTTCCTCCGACAATTCCGGTTTCAGAGGTACAGGCCGCATCATCCAGATGCTTCTATTTTTTTCATCGTTCACAAATCTGAAATCGACAAACAATCCGGCGCGCCTGGCCAGCCTGACGCCCTTTATCTGGTCAAAGGGAACTGTCGGAATACTGACCGTCAGGTATTGGCTTATTTCCAAATTCCGGACCAGTTCGGACTGAGCAAACTCCACGACCCAGGCTGCTGCGGCCTCCGCCGCGCCGGGAATACTGTCATTGAGCCCAGACACCGCGATGGCAGGCACTTTCAGCGAGGCCATTCTGGCGGCGCCGATCGTGCCTGATCCGATCCATTCAAAGGCCAGATTAGGGCCTCCGTTTATCCCGGAAACCACTAAATCCGGTGGATTGTCCCTCATTATTCCCGCCAATCCCACCAAAATGCAGTCCGCTGGATACCCGTCGACGGCGAAAGCTTTGAAATTTTCATCGATATTTTTTTTCTCTACTGAAATTTTCCCCTCTTTCAAGGACAGGGCATAATTCGTGGCGCCGCTCCGATCCTGGGATGGAGCGATAACATATGTTTCAGCTACCTTGGAAAATTCTCTGGCGAGTTTGATGATCTTGATATCATCGATCCCGTTGTCATTGGTGAGCAACACCCTTTTCAGCCATGGTTCACTGCTGTCATAACCCATAAGGCTCGAGATAAACAAAAGCGTTAAAACCATCACGAAAGGTATTTTCGATTTATTCATCACATGCCTCCTTAGATTTTTTTTAAAACCCTTTATTCCCTGAAATGTGCTTTCCATAACAGGTCAAAGTTCGATCTATCCTGAATTTGGCAATAATAATCATTCGAACTTAACATACATCGATTCAATGTTAAGCGTCATGCTCTCGAACTGATCCAACAGGTCCCGGCCGATATTTCCGAAGAAATATCGGCTGTCGTCCTTCGTCTCCTCAGTCAGAACAGGCAGTTTAGGGAACACCGCCTCTTTTCCTCCAAAGATCAGGGTCACACTTTGCATGATATAAGCGGGAATCTCACGAAATCCTCCCAGACCCTGCACCCTTTCCGATCCTAACGGATAATCGTTCTGCAGCTCCTCTCGATAAACCTTATAAAACGGGGGATAAAGGACAGACCGGCCCGCTCCGGTATCCAGACAAAAAACAAGCCGTTGCCCCTCGTAGTATCCTTCGACCAGAGGCGTCAATCCCTCCAAACAGAGATTCTGCTGGGTGAATGATGAAGGTGCAGCAGGGATAGTCAAGGCATTCATCTTATGCAATGTAATTTCCCGCATCGAGGCAGCCACCGGAAAACCGATCGCCCCCTTTATCTGGGAATTTGCCTGTGGAATGTATAAATCTCTATCTTTGAATACCAAAAAGACAACGTTCGTAAGAACGGCTCCGCCTATTTCCATCTTTGAAACCACTCCCAAATCGGCCTTCACGGCCTGCCCGGCCACATTGTGAACATCGATGTCGGCATCGATGATTCGCATGCGGGTGTCTTCTGCAAGAGAGCGCATAATAAAGGAATAATTGGCTCCTGTATCCAGTCCGAGCCGGATATCAAAATCATTAATTTTCATAGGGATATAGCTGCCAGAGTCGAGTTGAATGGTTGAAGTCTGATCGATGTTGAAAGTTTGGGAGGACACACCGCTTAAAGCATCGAATATACGGTGATAATTTTTAGCATCTTTCAATCGGTCCGCATCCATTTGAAACTCAGAAATCCCCAGCATTTTCTGGTATGTATCTGCAGCTTTTTTATAAAGGAAACGTTTGGAATAGCTGTCTCCCAGTGTTTCAAGCGCATCGATGAGAAGACTGCCGTTATTTCTCTCCTCCCCTTGCCGTCGGATAAAGGCATCCAGATGCTCGATCGATGCGTCCAGCCTGTTAAATTTGTTTGCCACCACCCCGCGAAAAAAGGAAAGCATGACTGAGGATGAATTCCGATGCGGTTGAAGCGCATCCCGCAAATCGAAATACTGCTTATTTTGATATAAGGTTTGAAGCTCTTGCAGCTGATTCGAAGTAAGAGCTTCCTTGTTGGATCCTGTACATGAACAAATGGAAAATACCAAACAGAAAATTATGAATAATCTCAGAATCATTCTTAAAAACATGCCGGACTCATAAGTATGACGTTTTAAACTAGAATTTTGAATAAAAAAAATCGCCCAAATGCAGGAGTTTGGACGATTTTTTTTGGTAATCTGGCATTCAGACTGGAATTCCAGCTATTTTGGAAGGGAAAGATCTTGATATAACATGTAACAATTGCCGTCTAAATCATAAAAGGTTGCCAGCTTCACCATTCCTTCGATAACCCGGATATTCCCATCGAATTTAACATCACATTGTTCTAGGGTAGACTTGGCAGATTCAATGTCTTTCACGCCCCAGGTCAGGACCGCATTGCCGCCTGGCGACGGCATTTTCTCAACCTGAGAAAGCCCGACATTCACCCTATCCACAGGACTTTTCAGCTCGCACCAGCCCAAATTTTCCATGTAATACAGCAACTCGAAGCCAAGTACTTCCTGATACCATTTCATGGCTGCCTGGATATCCGTGACATTCACGCCGCAGGTCAATCCCCCATCGAAATTGTCTTTCAAATCCATTTTTCCTCTGTACAAGCAAAAATAATAGTTCTTATTATATACTTGATATATTTATAAGTCAAACTTATAATACTGATTGGAGAAAAATTCGATGGTAGAATACACAATATGAAAAATTGCAGGCAATACAATCTGTTTCACTACCGCTGGTTCATTCCCATTATAAATGTTCTTCACTATCAAAAAGGCGCAAAATTCATCACACTTTTAAAAGAGCTGAAAATAAGCCGAAGCGTGCTGACCTCTACCCTGAATAAGTTGATCGCACAGGGATTCGCGATGCGAAATCCTGGATACGGACATCCCTTGCGGCCGGAGTATATTCTAACCGATCGAGGCCTTCAGCTCGGACCCTTCTGCAATGAAATGATGACGTGTATCATGGGACAGAATGGACATCATCTCATCCAGTCTAAATGGGCAATACAGATCATCCATCTCTGTTCGGGGGGAGAAATCCGTTTTTCTGAATTAAAGTCGGCGCTGACTCCTATTACATCGAGGGCATTATCCGAGGAGTTGAAGGTACTGAATGCAGAGGATTTTATCGAACGCAAGATTATCGAAAACTATCCGCCATTGACGATCTACAGCTTGGCAGAGAAATCCCTGCCCTTTGTAAAAGTGATCAAAAAACACGAAAATTCTCTCGACCCTTTTTTATAGTCCAAGAACGCAGCCTCAAAATCATATTCACTTCTGCCTCAATCGTTATTTAGTTCGGTACACCAAGGCCTGCCTCAAAAATCATCGATGTCCGTAATCCGTTGAGTGGAGAACCGGCAGATGATATCTTGGATAGAGATTTCAAATGCGGAATCTCATAATTGGTCTTGTGGGCGAGCGGCGGGCACATTCATTAAAACCCAATTTTTCGAAACTCGAAAAGAAACCGGTGGCAGCAAAAATATCCGGATAATTGTTTGTCTTTTTATCGACCGGATATCCTTCGACTATCGAAGCTCCATGATTTCCGGCAAATCCGACGGCGGCATCAAGAAGCAAGGACGTCATTCCCTGCCTTCTCCAGGATTTCTCAACAAAAAGGCATACCACAGACCAGACCAGAGCATTATCGACAGGATTTAGCACGCGGGATCTGTTCAGGCGGGGAAATCTTTCCCTGGGCGAAATAGAACACCAGGCGAAAGGTATTTTTTTTTGATATAACAAAATTCCCGGGATTTCGCCCGAAAAAACGATCTCTTTCATGGCTAGCCGGTTGGCTTCCCCCTTCTGTCTATCGAATTCGGATTGTTTCAAGCGCCACCACATACACCAGCAGCCTCCGCATGCGCCTTTTGGACCGAAAAGCTTTTCAAAATCTGGCCAATTCTGCTCGGTCAAAGGGACATAATGAATTTGCGCCCCATAGCCTTGGATAATTGGCATTTCTATCGGTCCTCTATTTCGATTTCATTAATTCATTTGCTTGTTCTATGCCTATATTTCTCAACTTCACCTGAAGATCCGGTCTTTTTTTCCAGGCATTTACAGGCCCTAAGTTCGACTCCGATATAACTCTCACTTTCTGGAAATCCCCTCTGTTTTTCCAATTGAAATATTCGGCAAGATGAGCAGCGACTTCGGCATAGTATTCTCTGGGATCATCCTCATAGGTGACGATGACGATCCCCCGGCGCGCTCCTTCCAGCTTGGACGGATCATGAGTGGTGAACCTCAATCTATCGAAAAAGGTTTTCAGCTGACCGGAGACTCCATCGTAATAAATGGGGGATGCCATTGCCCAAATATCGGCTTTTCGCAAAAGCGGAAAAACCGTGGATAAATCATCCTGAATCCCACATGCCTTTCCTCTAACACACCGGTCGCAGCCCTGACATCCCTTGTAGATAAGATTGTTCAAATAGATGATTTTGGTTTCAAATCCAACTTGTGAGGTCCCATCCAAATAGGCGCGCAATAATGATGTCGAATTGCCTCGGCGGCGGGGGCTGCCGGCAATCCCGATCGCTAAATAGCTGTTTTCCCTGCTCATCTTTTCCTCCTTCATTCATTCTCCCGGTAACCGCTACTCCTTATAGAGGATTTGTCTAGTGTGTTTGCGGCCGTAATACCGTTTTTGTTTAGCCAGGTTGCCGCAATCCGCCATGTCGCACCAGCGTCTGCTTCTGTTCTTGCTGTGATCCACAAACAACCAGCCGCACCCCCGTTCATCAGCGCACATTTTCACCTTACCCAACTCTTCCGAAGTCAAAAGCGAAAACGCTGAATGGATGACCGCGTTTAAAGGCCAATCCAGAGTATTTTTATTCGCGGTAACATTCCATTCAACCCCTGATTCGGTAATTTCCAATTTTGACTGCCTCATCACTTTCGATAATTTTTTGTTAAACAAGGAGATATCCTTTTCGCCAGGGGCAGTGTTTTTGACTATGGATGAAAAAACCCGATAAATGATTTCGCGCAGTTCTATGGCTTTATGGAGAACGGTTTCTGCTTCTTTCGGCAAATTTTCTGCCCTATCGAGGAGGGAGCGCTCTTCTTCTTCGGTTACGATCCCTGCATAATTGGTCCACTCTGCCAGATCAAAATAAGACCCGAGAAATTCACGACCCATATCGCTTGCATGCATGCCAAGAGTATTCGAAAAGTCAAGACATAGCCATCCGGCGATAAGATTGAGGGTTCTTATGCTCCTTTTTTCCATCGAATGCTTTTTATCGTTGGCTTTATGCACCATTCAACACAGACAAAACCTTGTCGATCTCATCTGCGGTATTGTAAAGATGAGGGGCAAATCGCAAATGCTGCCGTCTCAAGGATACGAAAATATTATTCTTTTTAAGCATTTCGAATATGTCCTCGTTCTTCGATTTTTCTTTATGGGAAATGACCAGAATCGTCGAATTGCCCGCATCGCTCGTCGGTGTCAATATCTCATATTTATCCGAACGTATGCCTCGTCTCATCTGATCGATCAGCTCATCATTGTGTGATTTTATCTTTTCGATCCCTTTTTCCAGAAGATATTCCACGGAAGCGGTCCAGGGAACGAAATTGAAGAAATTCGCAGTTCCAAAAACGTCATATTTCCTCGCACCCAGGTCCGGTTTGACTTCAGGCCAGGCTTTGGCAGCTTTCAGGTCATCGGCTGTCTGCATGGCAAGCCAGTACGCTTGATTGTAATCCAACTCCTCACGAAACCGAGGTTCTATCCAACAAAATCCTGTACCGTAGGGACCGCAAAGCCACTTGAAACCGACACAAGTGATTGCGTCTGCAAATTGCCATCCGACATCGAACTGCTGTGTCCCGATTGCTTGAGAACAATTCAATAAGAGCTTGATCCCATTATCCTGGCATATTTTGCCAATGGCAGGGAGGTCGATGAGATGTCCTGTGTAAGAATAAACCCAGGAGGTGCACAGAAATTTCGTGCTGTCTCTTATGTTTCCCTCGATATCCTCGGGTTGCAGCCCAACACTTTTCGGTTTTATGCCCCGGATATTTACGCCCACTTTTTTCAAATCAAGCCAGGGAAGGATATTGCAGGGAAAATCACCCTCGACAAGGAGAATCTCGTCACCTGAAGACCACTTGATTCCATTGGCAAGGATATGAAGACCATAGGAGGCGGAGTTAGCCAGAATGATATCCTCCGAGGGCGCGTTAATAAGCTTTCCCAAACTCTCTCTTAACCGGCCTGGCACGCTGCTGAAAATACGGCTGTCAGCCAGGTGATGTGGAGATACTTTCCATTGAATCGCCTCTTCGAGAGCAGTGACAGCCGATTTTGGCAGCGCGCCCTGATGAGACGCATTGATCCAGATTGAAGAAAAAGGGCCAAAGTCTTCAGCATAATTATTCATAATCCAATTTCCTTAAAATAACATCCAAAGTCTTAAGAGATTCCCGAAAAGCACAAAATAAAAATATAACCTTCATTTTTCTTTTTAATAGTTATTATTTAGCACCCGAAACGATGGCCTGTCAAGTTTTTTTCACAAGCCATGATCATTTCGAAACAGGTATCATCCCAACAAATATAGACTGGCAGGACAATATTTGAGAGAGAGATTCCCAATCAATGGAAGGGCAATAAATGTAAGGGGACTTGTACTCATTCGTTATTTATATTAAACTCAATGAGACCACATTGGAGCCAGAATAAGTATTCGTCCGGCTTGTCGATGATGCACAAAAAAAGGGGCATGAGCGATATGCGGGAAGACCAGCTTAAGAGATTTGCTACGCGGATCGATTCATGAGCAAAGAGGAAATAATCAAAGATTTTCTCAATACTTTAAAAATATCTTTCAAAAACGCTTCTATGTACGGAACCGTGCATCCGGCTTTTTCAGAATCCGTCAACAAGCTCAAGGAAAAGATCGATGCCCTGTTCCAATTTCTCATTCCTATTTCTCTGGGTTTTACTTCTCGTTCTTTGTTCCTCGATGAAAGATTCTGGGAAAAAACACAGCTCTTCGTAGAAATCGCAAGGACATTCCACTTCAGGAAAATGAAGAAGATCGAACTAAATGAGGGCATATCCATCGAGGAGCTTGGCTATTTCATCTCCAAACTTTCCGTATCGCCCAAAGATGTTATCAAAATGGGTGGTCCGAACAAAATATTGGACAAAGAGAGAATACCGCATATCCTGTTCGAAGAACTGGATTATTCCGAACTTTTAAAAGGCACGGGAGAAGAAATAAAAGACATCTGGATAATATTGCTCCAAGAGGCCTTGGAATCACGAAATAATCAAAAAATCCAGGAATTGTCCGACTCATTTGAAAAGGTGATAAAAGCCTTTGACACGGAAGAAATTATCGAAAACGAAGAGCTAATCGAGACGCTATCGGAATTTTTTGCCAGCCTGAAGAATATCGATGAAAAAAAATCCCGAGAGTGTGCCAGAGATTTTCTGCAAACGATGTTAAGGAGTGAAAAATCTTTATCAGAATCGGACTGCCAAAACCTTCAGAAAATTACAGGCAAATTCTCAGAAAAAACCCTGGCCGGAACTTTTTGGGAAGAATTGCTCACAAACGATAGTTTCGATGATCTCAACTTCAATACATTCACAAAGCTCGTAGAGAAAGATAAGAATGAAGGCGTATTGCATTTTATTGCAAATATTTTCAGAAAAAATGAATCCCTGCAGTCCAATCCGCAGATTATCGGAAAAATGGAAGAGTTGCTGTCGGACAGCAAGAGTCCGATGATTTCAGAGGTATATCGCAATACATTAGCGACTCTCCTGAAGGAAATATCCTTCAAGGATGAATTATCTCTGAATACCGATACGCTTTTCAGGAACTATCGTTTTATGCTGATAAATCTTTTGGAAAAAGAAGAAGATAAATATGAAATCGTCAGGCTTTTGGAAAAGTTTCTCAAGGAATGGGATAAAATTATCAAGAAAAAGGATTATGAATGCCTGAAAGCGATTTATGATTATCTCAAAATAAAATCCGAAGAGCTGTCTTCAGAGCCGGTGTACGAGGAAATGATAAAAAATATCACCGGCTTTATTGAAAAAGAGATGCTCAAAGGGGAGCTCTCTTTTTACTTCGATTATTTTATCAACGCGTTTGAAAAAAGCACCTTGGACGTGAATGTTTATCTGACAAAAATATTCACCGATGGGAATATCACTCCCTATACAATCGGAGCATTTTTCAAGTTTTTCAAGGAATATTTATTTTATTTCAACATCAATCTGGAACAATATTCATCCGACACACAACTCATAAAAAAGATGATCGATAGCTTGAAAATGATCGATTCCACCATTTCCCTGATAACGTTAAAAGACATCTACCAACTCGGGGAAAGACGGATAAAAATAGATGCCCTTCAGGCAATGCAAAACCTTACGGTATATGATACAAAATTTCTTCTCCCTATACTGAAGGAAAAAGACCTGCGCTTGAGAGCCGAATCTTTCATCTTACTGCTCAAGGACAATGAGAACCAGGATAATGTCCTTAAGATACTGTTTTCCATTCCCTCCCCCTTCGGGATCAAGAATAAGCGTCTCCTGGAGAACATTCGAATCGTCGAGCAGAAAGATGTAAAAGAGGCGAAGCCTTTCATTATCTCTTTGAATCAAAGAAAAAGTTTCTGGAACAGAAAGCTCCGGGCAAATGCAAGCAGATTATTGGAGAAATGGGATGTTGAATAAACGAAAAAAATCCCTGATTCACTTATTCTCGGCGATGCAAACAGCTAAACTTTATTCTAGAGACCATCCAGTATTTCATGAAGCCATAAAGAAAGCCTATAAAAGTCTGAAGGAAGTTCTGGAAAATAAGACAGAAATCGTCATCGGAATGGTGGACGAGGAATTGGCATGCGAGGAAGAAATATATTTCGACCTGAGCCAAAAATTGAGATCTTCGATTCTTTATCTGCTGGATAGAAATATTCAAAAAATTTACATACACAGGGCCCTGAACTTAAACGAATTAAGCGAATTTGTCGCTTTGCTGTCGTCCCCCAAAGACGAGCTGACCAAAGATTCTCAAAAAGTGCTGGCGCTTCACGGGATCAGGAATATCAAAACCAGCAGAATCAGAGATGACTCCCTTTTCCAGATCGGAGGAACGAACGATTGGAAGATTCTGCAAAAACTCTACGAAACATCCATCAATTCTTATGTGCACTCTATCGAAGGCGTGTTGAATCTGAAGGAATTGGACTACATAGATCTTCGTTTCAATCTCCTGAACGTCATGGAAAATTTTGTCGGCAGACATCAAGAAATAATGAGTTTGATAGAGATCAAACAAAAGGATCTATTGACTTATGTCCATCTCATGAACGTCTCGATTCTTGCCATGCATTTATCCTCAAAGCTGGGATATTCCAAAGACGATGTGCTCGATGTCGGAGTGGCCGCTTTGTTTCATGACATAGGAAAAATTTACATTTCTTCTGAAATTCTCAAGAAAAAATCGAAACTCACGGAGCGCGAATTTTCAAAAATCAAAGACCATGCCATTCTTGGAGCGAGAATCCTGAACGAATACACGGATACGATGGGGCTTCTTCCCCCGGTCATCGCTTTCGAGCATCATCTCAGATACGATTTAACCGGTTACCCGAAGGTAAGCTATCTCAAAAAGCCTATCAATGCCTCCTTCATCGTCTCCATTTGCGATGTTTACGATGCCCTGGCCCAGAGAAGGACCTACAAAAAGGACAGCCCTCCGAACCAGATCTATGAAATAATGATCAAGGAACGGGGAAAGCTTTTTCACCCTGAAATCCTGGACAGATTTTTCGAGGTGACAGGAGTGTGGCCAGTAGGAACCATTGTTGCGTTGAGCGACGATAGTATTGCCGTGGTCAGAGAGATCAATGAACTCGATATTTTCCGCCCGAAAGTCGAGGTTATTTCTCCTTCGTCGAAAAAGGGATTTATCGATACGGAAAGAGAAAAAAGCAAAATCAAAATCGTCGCCCCCCTGAACCCATTCGGAGAGGGAAAAAAATATCTGGAATCGACTATCAGCTAGGCGATCCACCCCGCAGGAAGAGTATTTCGAGATTCCGTATTGACTTGCCTAGGGGGGATTCCTATAATTGAATTAAGTTGAAGAAACTCATATTCATCTCTGTGCTTATCATTCTGCTTCCTCTGACAGGTTTCTCGAATATATTGAAAATCACTATCGATGCCCCTATTCATCCCGTCACATCAGAATACATCAGAAACGCCATCGACAAAGCGGAAACCGATAGCGCCCGAATGATCATCATGGTATTGAATACGCCCGGAGGATTGGATTCTTCGATGCGAGAGATCATCGAACGCATCTTGAGCTCAAAGGTTCCGATCGCCGCTTATGTCAGTCCGGGCGGAGCCAGAGCTGCCTCGGCAGGATTTTTTATGTCTGTCGCGTGCGATCTTTTTATTATGGCTCCCGGAACGAACACCGGAGCTGCCCACCCTGTGGGCGTATCCATCACCGGTCAGCAGATGGACGAGACCATGAGCGATAAGGTCACCAACGATGCTGTTTCTTACATCAAATCCATCGCGGAAAAGAGAGGCCGGAATAAGGAAATGGCTGAGGATGCCGTCCGGGAAAGTTCTTCATACACTGAAACAGAGGCTCTAGAGGGAAATCTGATCGACATGATAGCTCAGGATGTTTCGGAAATAATCGACAGATTCGACGGAACGACCATTAAACGATTCGATGGAAAAGAACAGGTTCTGGAACTCCGGGGAGAACAGGTGTTGGAGCTATCCATGTCTGCCCGCCAAAAATTTTTGCTTACCATCTCCAATCCCAACCTAGCCTATATTCTTCTGATGCTCGGATTGCTAGGACTTTACTTTGAATTCTCCAATCCCGGCGCCATTCTGCCCGGCGTTTTAGGAGGCATTTCCCTGCTTCTGGCCATTTTTTCATTCCAAATTCTTCCCATCAACTATGTGGGATTGATTTTGATTCTTTTGGCTATCGGACTTTTTATCCTCGAAATCAAAGTACAGAGCTATGGAATTTTATCGGTAGGAGGAGTAGTCGCCATGGTCATCGGATCCATTATGTTGATAGATGCCCCTATACCCGAACTCAGGCCCAGCCTTAAATTCATCATCCCGATCGCTATCGGGCTTTCCCTGATCTTTATCTTTTTGATTTATATCGCCGTCAGGGCCCTAGCGAACAGAGTCCATACAGGAAAAGAAGGTCTGGTCGGAGAGGTCGGCGTGGCCCGGAGTGACCTGACGCCCAAAGGCAAGGTCTTTGTTCACGGCGAGCTCTGGGATGCCGTAGCAGACCAGGAAATACCAAAAGGAGAAGAAGTAAAAGTTGTCGAAGTGCTGGCGAACCTGAAGATAAAAGTCACCAAAGCTTGAATAAATAAAATATCGGCTTTGCTGGTAATGTCCGGATTTTTCATACTATAATATGACAAACCTTGGAAGGAGGAGGTGAAAGATGTATACAGGAGTCATTATTATCTCTTTGATAGTTCTCTACTTGTTAAATGCGATCAAGGTGCTGAGAGAATACGAAAGAGGCGTGATTTTTCGTCTTGGCCGCGTGCTCTCCAAGCCGAAGGGGCCGGGTCTGATATTTGTCTTTCCTCCCATCGACCGGATCGTCCGCGTGAGTCTTCGTATCGTGGTCATGGATATCCCTCCTCAAGATGTCATCACGAAAGACAATGTATCCGTCAAAGTCAACGCGGTCGTCTACTTTCGTGTGATGGACCCTCAAAAAGCTGTTCTCGAAGTCCAGGACTTTTTGTTCGCCACCTCTCAGCTTGCACAGACAACCCTGAGAAGCGTGCTGGGAGAGGTCGAACTCGATGAACTCTTATCTGAGCGGGAAAAACTCAATGTCCAACTTCAAGAAATCATCGATGATCACACCGATCCTTGGGGTATTAAAGTTCAACTGGTCGAAATGAAACATGTCGATCTCCCGGAGAACATGATCCGGGCCATTGCAAGACAGGCCGAAGCAGAAAGGGAAAGAAGAGCTAAGGTTATCCATGCTGAAGGTGAATTTCAGGCTTCCGATAAGCTCAGAAAGGCCGCAGATATCATTTCCGGCAATCCCCAAGCGCTTCAATTAAGGTTCTTGGGAACACTTGCAGAAATTGCGACAGAAAAAAACTCCACAATTGTCTTTCCGGTGCCGATCGACATGTTGAAGGCCTTTTCAAAAGAGGAAAAGGAGCCTAAGGATTAGCTTGAGATGAGCAACAAAGATTACAGAGAACTTCAGCTATCCAGCTCACAACTCATCCTCATCTTCATAGCCATACTGGTATTGGGAATCGTGGTCTTTCTCCTCGGCGTTTCCGTGGGTAAAAAACAAGGAAAAATCGTTGAAGAAACCCAACTCGCAGCTAAACCGGCTGAACAGATCACGCAACAGAAACCGGTTCCCCAAAAAGAATCTGCCGATCCGATAAGCCAGGAATTGGAATCCCACAAAAAGGCAGGCGAAGAAAAAGTCCAGGAGGAAAAAATCGAAGCGCAACCAGCAGCAGCAAAACCCAAAGTAGAACCCCGGAAAACCCCTGCTGCCTCACAGAGTCAGAATGTGTACTGGATCCAGATCGGAGCCTACAGCAGCCAGCAAAATGCCAGCGCTCTCGTGGAGGAATATAAAAGAAACGGATACAATGCCATCCTGGTCGAGCCTTCTGCTGCAGACAGAAGGAAACTCTACCGCGTGAGGCTGGGAGGGTATCCTACAAGAGAACAGGCTGAGAACGCAAGGAATGAACTAGCCCGGAAGGAAAACAAAAACGCTTCGGACTACCTGATTATCCGATAGCAAAAAAACGGGATATCGGAAAGCCGATTCGAGCGAAAATAAACACATCGAGATTACCCCTATCTCTGTAAGTTGAAACGAACATTAAGAGGTGACCTTTGAAGGTCAGATGGGTCGACATCCTGTGGGTGGTCTTGAGCGGCGTCTTGACAGCGCTGTCCTTCCCCAAATTCGATATCTCTTTCCTATGCTGGGTCTCACTTATCCCATTTATCTTTGCCTTATATAAAAAAACAGCAAAACAATCCTTTCTGCTCGGATTTCTGGGAGGCATTGCATTCAACGCTATATTGATTTACTGGATCCCTGCGGTCCCCGCCCATTACGGCAACCTATCTACTGGTATGAGTCTGTTGATCTACGCCGTCTTCGTTTTTTACCTTGCCCTGTATTGGGCTCTTTTTTCCTGGAGCTTCGCCAAAATTCATAAAGCCTTCCCCAGCCTCGTATTTTTTCTGGCCCCTTTTATCTGGGTAGGATTCGAATATATTCTCACCCATTTTCTTACGGGCTTTCCTTGGGGACTTCTCGGGTATAGCCAGTACGAAAATCTCTGGTTCCTCCAACTGGCATCCGTTACCGGAATCTACGGGATCTCTTTTGTGATTATACTTTTTCAAACTCTTTTTGTCTTCTCGATGATTCACAGGCGCAAAACACCCTTTTTTCTCGGACTTATCTTCGTGGTTCTGCTGCATATCTGGGGATGGGCGATTATGAAAAAGGATCCGTCGTTAGAGGAATCCTTCCGGGCTTCCGTGATTCAAGGAAATGTCCCCTTCGATATCCACTGGGATCAAATCTCAGACATGCGGATAAGAGATCTTTTCGAGCAACACTTGGACCTGTCCATGGAAGCCCAAGAAACGGGAGCGCGCCTGATAATATGGCCAGAGTTTTCCGTTCCCCTGTGTTTTAGCTGTTCCTATTCCATCTATCCGGAATTCAGAAATCGACTTGCCCGATTTGCCCGGGAAACCGGAACGACACTCGTTCTCGGCACAAGCGAAACCGTAATGTCCGGGCAGGTTCCACAATATTACAATACAGCCCTTTGCCTGCACCCGGACCTCACGGTGAGTCAATATTTTAAAACGCATCTTGTCCCGTTCGGGGAATACACGCCCTATAAAAAGATCTTTTTTTTCGTCGAAAAAATGACTCATGCCATAGGTGAGCTGTCTCCAGGCGAAAAATATGTGCTTCATCGGTTCGAAGGGAAAAAATTCGGTACGCCTATCTGCTATGAAATTATTTTTCCGGATCTGGTCCGAAAATTCGTCAAACATGGCGCAGATTTTCTCGTGACCATCACCAACGACGGTTGGTATGGAACATCCTCGGCTCCTTTCCAGCATTTTGCCATTGCCGTTTCAAGGGCCGTGGAGAACCGGCGTTTTTTGCTTCGATCCGCAACCACAGGGATTAGTGGCATTATCGATCCCTTTGGGCGGATTCTTTCCCGCTCCGATATGATGACACAAACTTATCTCTCCGAAGCCATCGCTCCCGTAGATACTCTCACCCCCTACACCCGCTTTGGAGATCTTACCCCTATCACAAGCTTGACTTTATTTGCCATATTCCTTATCCTGGCATTGATCCGTAAAAAAAATGGAAACAAAAAACCAAACCCCTAAAAAAAGCGCCTCGGAATTGTTGACTGAAATCGAAGAAGCATTGTCCCAATTCGATGAAGTCCGAGGCTTTCTTTGACCTCCCTACAAAGAAATCCGAACTAAAGAAAATCGACGAACAACTGGCTTCCCCTGAAGTATGGAAAGACCAGGAATTACTGCAATCACTCCAAAGAAATAAAAAAGCGTTGGAAAAAGAAGCCCATGACATCTCCCGGATATACGATAAAAAAGAAGAACTGGAAGTTTTGGCAGAACTGATCGACGAGGGGGAAGATGTTCAGGATGAAATTGAAAAAAATCTCTCGATCTTCAACTCACAGCTCGAGGAAGCCCAACTCAGGGCTCTCTTCGATACCAAGGACGATCCCCGAAATGCCATCTTAACGATCCATCCTGGAGCAGGCGGCACAGAATCCCAGGACTGGGCTCAAATGCTACTACGGATGTATTTGAGATATGCCGAGCGAAAAGGATTCAAAGCGGAAGTGCTCGACCTGCAGCCTGGAGAAGAAGCCGGACTGAAGAGCGCGACAGTCCGCGTGGAGGGAGATTACGCATACGGAAACCTTAGCCTGGAATCAGGAGTTCATCGACTGGTTAGAATATCCCCTTTCGATGCCAACAAAAGGCGACACACATCTTTTGCTGCCGTCTTTGTCTATCCTGAAATCGATGACGACATCGAGATCGACATCAATCCGGAAGACCTGCGCATCGATACATACAGAGCTTCCGGACGCGGAGGCCAGCATGTGAATGTGACCGATTCGGCGGTCAGGATTACCCATATACCCACAGGAATCGTCGTTCAATGTCAAAACGAACGGTCCCAACACAAAAATAAAGCCACGGCCATGAAGGTGCTGATGGCCAGGCTGTATGAACTCGAGAAGAAAAAAAAGATGGAGAAAAGAGAAAAACTGGAAGACGCCAAATCAGATATTGCATGGGGAAATCAAATCCGCTCTTACGTACTTCATCCCTATCGGATGATAAAAGACCTGAGAACGAAAGTGGAAATCGGCAATGTCGAAAGAGTACTGGATGGAGACATCGAGGAGTTCGTAAAATCCAACCTTCTCAAAAAAAAAGAAAACAGGACTTAGACTTTTTTTCGTTTTTTCGCCTCTTCCCAGATTTTATCCATCTCCTCCAAACTTGCCTTTCCCAATTCCTTCCCGTCCTTTTCGAGCCTGGCTTCGATATACCGGAATCTTTGCATAAATTTATTATTGGACTCTCTCAAGGCGATTTCGGGGTTCACACCCAAGAAACGGGATAAATTTGCCAGAGAAAACAGCATATCTCCGATCTCTGCGGATATTTCCCTCTTTTTTTTCGTCTTGATCGCTTCCTCCAATTCGGCAACCTCTTCCTTGACTTTTTGAAGGACGCCCGAGTGATCCTTCCAATCGAATCCGTACGAGGATGCACGCATGCCGATCTGGAAAGAGGTGAAAAGAGCCGGGCTGGATTTTGTCACACCGTCCAACACGGATGCTCTTTCCTTTTCTTTTTGTTTTTGTCTGATCCAGGCTTCTTTCACCTCGGCAGCATTCCCCTGAAGGCCTGTTCCGAAGACATGGGGATGCCGACGTATCATCTTGTTATTGATGCCTTCCAGGATATCCGTCATCGTGAAGCTTCCTTTCTCCTTGGCAATTCTGGCCAAAAAAACGACCTCCATCATGACATCTCCGAGCTCTTCGGCGAGAGCAGAATAGTCCTCGGAATACAAGGCTTCGACAGCCTCGAAGACCTCTTCGATAAAAAAGTTGGCAATGGTCTTCTCGTCTTGTTCCCTATCCCACGGGCATCCCTTTTCGCTTCGTAAAACATCCATGATCTCGATCAGTCGAGCAAATTTTCCGCCGGCTAACTTAGAATCTTCCATGATTCATCTTCCCTTGAATTTTTTAATTTTCTGTTTTATTATTTTTTTTCAGTTCAATCAAAATAACGTAAGCTGGGATTAATTTCAATCTTGATATAAAATCGGAATATCTTCACTCCGGAGAAAATTATGAACGAAAACAAAAAAGAAAAAAAGGACGAAGCTCCGCTGATTCTTCCTCCCCTTGAGTTCAGTTCCCTTGTTCTGCCGTTTTTCACTCAAGGCTTGTTATCTCTCGGACAAATCGAAGAGGAAGAAGAGCCTAAAGAGGGAAAAAATCTCGACCTGGTAAAAAGGCTGATAGAACTTCTTGATTTGCTCAAAGAAAAAACCAAGGGAAATTTAAAAACGGAAGAGGAGCAGTTTTTAGATTCTAGCCTTCACCAGCTCAAACTGGCATACATGGAAAAAGCGAAAATTATAAAACTTTGAATTCATGCAGGGAATAAAAAGCCTCAAAGACATCCCTACTCCCCCGGACAACTGCGCAGTGGCTATAGGCAATTTCGATGGTGTCCACCTTGGCCACCGCAAAATAATACTAACTCTGCTACAAGAAGCAAAAAAAGACAGTCTTTATCCCCTGCTTGTCACCTTCCATCCACACCCTGCGAAAATCCTGGGCGAAAGAAAAATTGAACTTCTGCAGACAATCGAGCAGCGATTGGATGAAGTTAAAAAATTAGGCATCCAGATGACGGTGGTGCTGTCTTTCGACAGCAGTTTTGCCCTTACTTCTGCAGAAGAATTTATAAGAACCATCATCCTTCAGAAACTTCGGGCAAAAAAAGTCATTGTCGGCGAAAACTTTCAATTCGGGAAAAACCGGGAAGGAGACGTGTCACAACTGCGGGTATTGGGAGTGCGGTATGGATTCTCCGTCCTGTCCGTACCTCCGGTGTCTATCGAAGGTTCTGTGGTCAGCAGCAGTTTGATCCGCCGCCTGCTTCATTCCGGCGAAATCGATAAGGTGAATACGCTCCTTGGAAGACCATACGAAATCGAAGGCACGGTTGTCAGAGGAAAATCACGCGGGAGAAGGCTGGGTTTTCCCACAGCCAACATTCACTCGACCAACGATATCGCTCCACCCGGCGTATTCGTCTCAGAGGTAGGAATCGGATCCAAAACATTTCAAGCCATCACCCATGTGGGGAGCAAGCCCACCTTCGGCGAAAAAGATGTCATGATAGAATCCTACATAATCGATTACAACACCAGCCTTTATAAAAAAAAGCTGCGGGTGCTTTTCCTGAAAAAAATAAGAGAAGAAATGAAATTCGACACGCCGGAGGATCTATCTCTCCAGATAAAAAAAGATCTGGAAAAAACTTTAGCGTTTTTCCGAAAAGAAAAAGCCTCTCCTCGATAATTTCAACAAACCGGAAACCTCCATCAACCCTGCCTATCGAAAAGGAGTGCAGCTTGACTTTTTTTTAGATATAATGCATTTTCTTAAGGAGAATATGTGCCTGCTCGATGAAGTTTTGCGCAGTTTATCCGCTTCGCTATCCAACGTTTCGATACGAATATCGAGTTATGATCATAAGTGAGAACGATCTTCTGAATCTTTTTCAAACTTGCTCACACAGCTCGAGCTCGATTTTTTATGGGGCACGGGAGCGTATCAAAAGCCGAATACTCAATTTTGAAGGTTTGGAGTTGTCATAATGCAAGAAAAAATCAAAGCCAAGGTAATGGACACCCCTAAAATGAAGAGAGCTCTTTACCGTATGGTCACAGAGATAATAGAACGCAACCGGGATTTGACCTCGCTCGTGATTGTCGGAATAAGAACCAGGGGCATATACCTCGGGAAGCGGATATCGAAGATGATAAAAGAGATGGAAGGAATCAAAATTCCCGTCGGCGTTTTGGATATCACACTATATAGAGACGATTTTTCCGAGCTGGAAGCCCAACACATGGTAAAAAAAACGGAGATCGATTTTTCGGTCGTCGATAAAGAAATCCTTCTCGTCGATGACGTCCTTTTCACGGGAAGAACCATCAGGGCAGCCATGGACAGCCTCATCGATCTTGGTAGGCCAAAAAGCATTCAGCTTTTTGTCCTGATCGATAGAGGTCACCGTGAACTTCCAATAAGGGCTGACTATGTAGGTAAATTTCTTCCTACTTCTAAGCGAGAGATCGTGCAGGTTCATTTAAAAGAAATTGACGAAACGGATGAAGTCTTGATTACCGAACCTGTGGATAACGCATAGGAGATTGCTATTGCCATTCGATCATAAACATCTTATCGGTATAGAGCCCTTATCGAAAGACGATATCCTGGCGATCCTGGATACTGCCGAGTCATTCCTCGAGATTTCAACGCGCGAAGTGAAAAAAGTTCCTACGCTGCGCGGAAAAACCATCATAAACCTGTTTTTCGAACCCAGCACCCGGACTAAAAGCTCCTTCGAGTTGGCTGCCAAACGGCTGAGCGCCGATATCGTCAATTTCAGCAGACAAACCAGCAGCGTTATCAAAGGAGAGACACTGAAGGATACTGTACTCAACCTGGAGGCCATGCAGTCAGATGCCATCATCATCAGACATGCCTGCCCGGGCGTTCCGCACTATATCAGCACCTTTTGCCGATCCCACATCATCAATGCAGGAGATGGAGCTCACGAACATCCCACACAAGCTCTCCTGGATGCCTTTACGATCAGGCAAGAAAAAAAGAGCCTGAAAGGATTGAAGGTTTTGATCGTCGGAGATCTTCTCCACAGCCGGGTTGCCCGCTCCAATATCCATCTCTTGAATAAAATGGGAGCAGAAGTCCTCTGCGTAGGCCCCCCTTCCCTGCTCCCTGAAGATTTCAAGAAGTTAGGGGTTACATTCGATTACAACTTCGATAGAGCGATCCAGGGAGCAGACGTTATCATGATGCTCCGGATACAATTGGAGCGCCAGCAAAAAAACTTCTTCCCATCTCTTCGGGAATATAGAGACACCTATAGCCTGACCCAAAATCGATTTAGGCATGCAACAAAAAATGCGATCATAATGCATCCAGGCCCCCTTAACAGGGGCATTGAAATCTCTGCAGATTTGGCCGATTCGACAAAATCCGTCATTCTAAGACAGGTTGAAAACGGCATAGCAGTCAGGATGGCAATATTGTACCTATTGCTAGGAGGAAAAGAGCGTGAGATTACTGATTAAAAACGGAAGAGTCATCGATCCTGCTACTGGCGTCGACGATACCTTGGATATTTTGATCGATCGGGGAAAAATCGAAAAAATCAAACCAAAAATCGAAGATGACAGCGCAAAGACCGTGGATGCTTCTAGAATGGTCGTCGCTCCAGGTTTTATCGATATGCATGTCCATCTTCGCCAGCCGGGACAAGAGGATAAAGAAACCATCAAAACAGGCTCTCTTGCCGCCGCAAAAGGCGGTTTTACCTCCGTCGCCTGCATGCCCAACACCGTTCCTGTTAACGATTCCTGCAGCGTTACGGAATACATCCTTTCGGAAGCGAAGAGGAATGCCGTCGTCAATGTCCTTCCGATCGCCGCCATCACCAGAGGCCTTGCTGGAAAAGAGATCACGGATATGGTGGATTTGCATGACGCCGGAGCAATCGCTTTCTCCGATGACGGCCACCCGATAGAAAACAGCTTGGTCATGCGGAGGGCATTGGAATACTCCCGACTGATAGACACAACGATCATCGATCACTGCGAGGACAGAAACCTGAGCGCAGGGGGCATCATGCATGAAGGAGTCTATTCCCTTAAACTGGGTATTAAGGCAATTCCCGGATCCGCAGAAGAAATCATGGTCGCCCGTGATATCATCCTGGCAAAGGAAACGAATGCCAAAATCCATATCGCTCATATTAGCGTAAAAGGAGCGGTCGAGCTTTTGAAATACGCAAAACAACAGGGGATCAAAATCACGGCCGAGGTCACTCCCCATCATCTTTTCCTCACCGACGCCTCTATGGAAAGCTTCGATACCAACTTGAAAGTCAATCCTCCTATCCGGAGCGAACAAGATGTCGAAGCTCTGATCGATGCGGTCAAGGAAGGATGGATCGATGTCATTGCCACGGATCACGCCCCACACACCGTCGATGAAAAAGATGTCGAGCTAGACCAAGCCCCTTTTGGTATTAACGGTTTGGAAACAGCTGTTTCTCTGTTCCTGGACAAGCTGGTAAATAAAAACATCCTGCCGTTGGAAAAATTTATCGCTATGATATCCACCAATCCTGCTAAGATTCTCGGACTGGACAATAAGGGAAAAATCACCCCTGGAGCCGATGCTGACCTTACTATACTTAGACTGAACCAGGATATTGTTATCGATACCGGTCGATTCCTTTCTAAAAGCCGGAACAGTCCTTTCAATGGTTGGAAATTGAAAGGAACTCCGGTCATGACGATCGTAGCAGGAAAGATCGTTTATCCATGATGCCCGATGCGAAATAAGTGGAATTCGTTCGAAAAGAAGATCCGATATAGATTCCATAACCCCTCCCTGCTTCAACACGCCTTGACTCATCGCTCTTATGCTTATGAAAGCCAGGAGGACCTCACAGACAACGAGATTCTTGAGTTTTTAGGGGATTCTGTTCTGGGATTGGTTGTAGCAGATTATCTCGTAGCAGCTTATCCCGGGGTCTCAGAAGGAGAACTTTCCAAACTGAAATCGACCGTGGCCAGCACATCCTCACTCTCGTCCTTCGCCAAAAATGTTAAATTGGATAGGCATATCCTTCTCGGAAAGGGTGAAGAAAAAAGCGGGGGGAGGGAGAAAAAGACCATACTCGCCGGAGCATTTGAGGCCGTAGTTGCTGCCATCTATCTGGATGGAGGATTTCATGAAGCCAAACGCTTTGTAATGAGTCATCTCAGGTCCTTTTTCAAGAAAATAAATGTGGGAAAATTTTTCATCAACAATTACAAATCCGCGCTCCAAGAGTATTTTCAGAAGGAGAGCCTTCCTGCCCCGAATTACAAAATGATAACGACAAAAGGACCTGATCATAAAAAGCAGTTCACGGTCGAAGTTTTTTCGAGAAAAAAATCCCTGGCCAAAGCCGTCGGGAACTCGAAAAAAGAAGCGGAACAAAAAGCGGCCCAAAAAGCTCTCAAAAATTTGTTAGGGAGAAAAATGAGAGTTTTCACGGATGATACATTTCTTTTGAAGAAAAAACGTGGTTGATTCATATTCCTTCGGACGAATCGCGATTTCGGGAAAAAGTTATGCATCCGATCTCATAATTTACCCGGACCGAATAGAACCTCAATGGTGGCGGGAAACAGGCCATTACCTTAGCCTGGTTGATATCCGCAATATCTTCGATGAAAATTTCGAGGTGCTCATCGTAGGGACCGGATATTTGGGATTGATGAAAGTGGACGAAGAGGTCATCCGGCATGCGAAATCCCTGGGAATCAAGATTATTATCGAAAAAACTAAAAAAGCTGTCGATGAATTCAATAGAATATGCGATCGAAAAAAGACAATCGCAGCTTTTCACCTCACCTGTTAATTACGATGAAGAAATGTCCGCGTTGTAACACGCGCAAATCCAAAAGATACTGCCCGGCATTGGGAAAATCCCTGTGCACCCTATGCTGCGGTCAAATCAGAGAAAAAGAGGTTCATTGTCCCGCTGACTGTCCTTTCCTTTCAAAGCATAAATCCTATCAGGAAAAAAGAATCATCGAAAAAAAATCTACTCATCGGAGAATCCCCTATTCAGAAGAAGAACTTTTAAAAGATGAGCGGATGGCATGGCTGGCTTTCAACATCGAGGCTCCGCTGAAAGAGTACGCCGAACAAAGGCCTTCTTTAAACGACAGGGAAGCTTTGCTTGCTTTGGAATATGCTAGAGAGAAAATCGCAAAAGGCAGGGGCTTGGTTATCATGCCAGAGAAATCCGGGAAACCCAGGAACGAACTGGGAGACGCCATATACCAAATGATCGAAAGATGCCGTTATGAGGGGAGAATCATCGTGGCTGGAAAGCCTCAAGCGTACTCCACGGAAGAAAAGCTTAAGGTTTGCGCTAAGCTGATAGGAACCCTGAAACAACTGGCCCAAGGGAACCTGGAAGGACGCTCCTACATACGAGTGGTCCTTGAGAGATTTGCACAGATGGATGACCAAAGCCGCCGGAATAAAGTATTTACGATAACTTAGCGTTCTTTCCCCTGCTCATGAATACAGCAATAAATTCCAGCTCCGGAATATTGCTTGTAACGATTTTTACGATCGCAGCGATAGGGACAGCTAAAATCATACCGGGAATACCCCATAACCATCCCCAAAAAAACAGGAAAAAGAGGATGACAAGAGGACTGAGGTCCAAACCCTTTCCCATCAATCTCGGCTCGAGGAATGCTCCCATAATCTGCTGAATCAAAACAAGAATGATGAGAATCCATACCGCCGGCCATATGGTTTCGAATTGAAAAACAGCGATGAAAACCGGAAATGCGGTAGCAAAAAAAGAACCAATATTCGGAATGAAATTCAGAATAAACGTCAATAATCCGAACAGGACAGCAAAATCTACTCCAAAGACCATCAAGACGAGCATGGCGAAAACGCCTGTGAAAAAACTGACCACTGTTTTTATGGCCAGATATCTCTGAATCTGGCTGTCGATTTTTTGGATGACATCACGAACCTTGGAAGCTCTCATATCCGAGAATGCGTGGTTGATCTTTAGCGAGACCTGTCCTCTACCCGCCAAGATAAATATCAGAAATAAAAGGACAAGAAACAGATTCGAGATGAAGGATAAAAAGGGTCCCATCGCATCTAATAGAATCTTGCCGATCCTACCCAGATCAAGTTGTTTGGCCCAATCAATGGGCTGCAGCACGGACTCCGAGAGATTATACTTTCCTTGGATAGCCGTGAGCACAGAATTGACTTTTTGGCTATATTTTGGGAGCGCGGCTGCAAAAGCCTTCCCGCTGGTGTAGATTAGCGTTGCCAAAAGATACAGAATGAAAAACGTCAAAATCAGGATGAAAATAATTGAAATAACCCTGGGAATCCTGAGACGAGTAAGGAAATCCAGCAAAGGAGCAAGGACAAACGAAAGAAATACGGCGAGAGCGAACGGAAAAAGCACCGGCTTGGCCAGCCGCAAGACAACCCCCCCCAAAAAAATGACGATGATCAGCAAGGACGCTGTTATAACTTTATTCCCCTGCATTCTGGGCACCGAGAGGTTCATTATAGTCCATCGGGAAAAGAAACGAAAGCCTATTTCTTCTGAATAGCGCTCCATCAATCTGGATGAAACGCCCCCTCCATAGAGGTGAACATGGAAGGAATGATATCACCCCCCGATTCACCTTCAAAGGCGATTGACCCCCGTTGTTCCCTATATAAAATCATGGAAGAGGAATAAAGAGGAATCTATAAACTGAAGAAAGGCAACGCATGGAAAGGAATGAAAATATTAATTGCTGAAGACGATTCAATCTCATGTCAAGCTTTAGAGAATAATCTTAAGGAATGGGGATATGACGTGATATCTGCAAAAGATGGCAATCAGGCATGGGAGATCGCCAGAACAAACGATATCCGGTTGGCTATTCTCGATTGGAATATGCCCGGTATCGATGGGATTGAACTTTCACGAAAAATTCGAAACGAGTATCAGATGGAGGACTCCAAATACATCTACATCATCCTTCTCACAGGAAGGGGGGAGCAGGATGATATCATCCAAGGATTATCCACAGGTGCCGATGACTATATGACCAAACCGTACAGCTTCGTGGAACTCAAATACAGGATCCAGAACGGAGAGAGGATAATCAAGAATGAGGATAAGCGAATTATGCTCGCCAGCCAGGATAACTTGACAAAGTTATGGAATAGGAACAAAATCTTTAATTTTTTGGAAACAGAGTTAGAAAGAGGCGAACAAGAGAAAACCCCGACGGGTGTCGTGATGATCGATATCGACCACTTCAAAAGTATAAACGACAGCTATGGTCATCTGATAGGAGACGAGGTACTGGTCGAGGTGGCGTATCGGCTCAAAAAGACAATACGGCCTTACGATAGGATTGGACGTTATGGCGGGGACGAAATTTTTGTGGTTCTCCCAAAATGTGGAAACCAGGATGCCAAAACAATTGCTAAGAGATTATACGACTCCGTAACAAAAACGAAAATCCCTACCGAAGCCGGAACTCTAGAAATCAATATCAGCATCGGATGCTCATCGAACGAAGATTTCCCCCAAGCAACAAAAATGCAGTTAATCCAAGCAAGCGATAACGCACTTCTGGACGCGAAAAAAAATGGGAGAGACAGAATCATCCTGTCCAAAATCCCTTAAAACAAGAACGACATGAAAGATGAAAGAGACATATTCGAACTCCTGATGAAAGGAGGCAGTACGCCTTCCAAACAGTCTGAACCCGATACCTTGGGAAAAAAGCTTCAAATCGAACGCGCCTATGTCGATCAACTGTTCGAAAGTGCTCAAGAGGCGATTGTTCTTGCGGATAAAAAGGGACATATCATTAGGATCAACAGCGAATTCACAAGATTATTTGGGTACTCAAAAGAGGAATCTCTAGGGCAGCACATCGATCATCTGATTGCCCCGAGCGATGCACAAGATCAGGCTTTTTTCATCACGCAAAGGACGCTCCGGGGAGAAAAACTGAGGCTGGAGACTGTTCGACGCCGCAAAGATGGCCAGCCGATCAGTGTGTCCGTTCTTACTTCCCCGATCATTGTAGATGGAAATTTGGAGGCGGTCTACGGAATCTACAGGGATATTTCCGAGCACAAAAATTTGGTCGATGTCCTTAAAAAATCAGAGAAGAGATTTCAGGATGTCGCCCTCAGTTCGGCAGACTGGATCTGGGAATTGGACAGCGAGGGCAAATACTCCTTCGCTTCAGGTCGAGTCGAACAGCTCCTCGGCTATGAACCGGAAGAAATTATCGGAAAATCTCCATTCGACCTGATGCCACCAGAAGAAGCTCAACGTGTGAGGGAAATTTTCATACAGATCGCGCAAGAAAAAAAGCCGATTGTCGACCTGGAGAAATGGAACCTGAAAAAAGATGGGGAAAAAGTTCTCCTTTTGACGAATGGGGTTCCCATACTGGATGATTTTGGAGAGATCCTGGGATACCGGGGAGTGGATAAGGACATCACGGACAGAAAATCGGCAGAAAACCAATTAAAGGAAAATGAAGAAAAATACAGGATGATATTTGAGTCTTTTCATGACGTCTATTACCGTACAGACAGGGAAGGTTTAATTACGGAAATCAGTCCTTCTGTAAAGGTCCAGGCCGGATACACGCCTGAAGAAGTCATCGGACATCCCGTAACCGATTTTTATAAAAGCCCCCATGATCGCGATGCTTTGATGGAAAAGCTAAAGGAAAAGGGGTTCACGAATGATTATGAATTGACTCTCGTGTCCAAAGATGGGAGAAAGATCCACACGTCGGTCAACGCCAGAATAGTTTTCGATGAAAACCAGCAACCCTCCGGAGTCGAAGGCGTTCTCCGCGACATCACAGAACGAAAAGAAGCGGAAGAATCGCTAAAAAAAAGCGAAGAGCATTTTAAAAACATATTCAAAGAATCTCCGATAGGTATCGAATTGTACGATGCCGTCGGGAACCTGATCGATACCAATAAGGCCAGCCTCGAGATATTCGGAATTTCAAGTATCGAAGAGTCCCACAGGATGAATCTCTTTCAAAATCCCAACCTACCCCCAGAAGCACGTAATAAGCTGATCAAGGGAGAAACCGCCAGATACGAAACGCTTTATGATTTCCAGAGAATAAAGGAATTCAACATATACCATACATCGAAAAACGGTTCTATCTATCTCGATGTTTTGATTACGCCAATCAGAAAAGATGATAAAAACAATCCCGGCGGCTATCTTGTCCAGCTCCAAGACATCACGGAACGCAAGGTAACGGAAGAAGCCCTCCAGAAAGAAGCCGCGAAGCTTTCGGCCATGATATCTGGGATGGAAGAGGGGGTGGTATTCGCGGATAGGAACAACACAGTCATAGAGGTGAATGACTATTTCCTGCGTCTCATCCAAAAAGAAAAAGTCGATGTCATGGGGAACAGTCTATGGGATATCCATAGCGGGATTTCCGCAGATATCCTTAAAAATCATATCGAAAACTTTCGCACCTCGCCAAAATCCCAGCCTGTGATCTTACAGAGGCCCATGTTCGGATTGGAGACAATCATGCGTCTCCAACCCATTTATTTCAAAAGCCGATACGAAGGAATCATCGTGAACATGATCGACGTGACTCAACTTGTCTCGGCTCAAAAAAAGGCCCAAGGTGCCGACCAGGCGAAAAGCGAATTTTTGGCGAATATCAGTCATGAGATCCGGACCCCTATGAACGGAATCCTGGGAATGACCGACCTGGTGCTCGAGACGAGCTTGAACCCAGAGCAGGAAGAATATATAACGGGCATCAAAAAATCAGCGGAATCCATGATGACTCTCATCAATGACCTTTTGGACTTCACAAAAGTCGAGGCGAAAAAACTGGAACTGGAAACGATCCAATTCAATCTCTATGATTTTATCTTCGAGACCGCCAGCCCACTGGCCCTTGACGCTTACAAGAAAAAACTGGACTTGATTTGTGATGTTCCGCTTTCAATGTCTTGCGACGTAATCGGCGATCCATCACGCTTGAGACAAATCCTCGTGAACCTTTTATCGAATGCCATAAAGTTCACAAAAGAAGGTGAAATAATTGTATCCGTTAAAGAAGAGAGGAGGTCGGCAGAAGGCGTTTCTCTCCAATTCACTGTATCGGACACAGGGATCGGAATCGCAAAGGACAAACAACATCTAATATTCGATGCTTTCGCTCAGGCCGACGGCTCCATGACCCGCAAATTTGGAGGAACAGGGCTTGGTCTCTCGATCTCCCGGCAATTCACTGAATTGATGGGCGGTCGCATATGGGTAGAAAGCGAGATCAACCAAGGAAGTCATTTTCACTTCACAGTGAATCTGGGGTTGGCCCCGCTAGAAACATCGCCGAAGGAGGATCCCCTTGTGTCTTATCAATCCGAAGGCACGACCGTGCTCGTCGTTGATGACAACGCAACAACTAGGCGGATCCTGAAGGAAATGCTAGAAGAATGGAAGATAAAAACCGTGGAAGCGGGATGTGCGGAGGAAGCCCTAACGCTCATCGATAAAGCGGAAAGAGACGGTTCGCCATTTTCTCTGTATCTTTTCGATGCCTATCTTCCGGGAATGGAAAGCTTTATTATCCAAGACCACATGAGACACAACCAGGAAATGGCCAATGCCACCGTCATGCTCCTGGCCTCTCCCAGTCATAAAGGAGATGCCGCACCCTGGCAGAAGCTGGGATCCCCGGCTTTTGTTACCAAACCTATCAGGAACCCGGATCTACTGGAGGTCATCAAAACTACCCTCACCAGGACTCCCGGGGAAGCAAAGAAAAAAGAAATGGGCGAACAACCTTCCGATAAATCCCCAAAGCCAAAGGAACCGAGCCAAAAAGATCCCGCTCCGAAAAAGGCAGGGGTTCATCCAAAAAATTCCTATCGTGTGTTGATTGCAGAAGATAATATCGTGAATCAAAAAGTAGCTTATTTTATGCTTGAAAAACAAGGACACCAGGTAACAGGCGTTAGAGATGGGAAGGAAGCGGTCGAAGCGATGGAAAAGGGCATATTCGATGTTATCTTGATGGATGTTCAAATGCCCAATATGAATGGCTTCGAAGCGACCGCTGCTATCAGGAAAAAAGAAAAAAAATCAGATAGACACACCCCGATCATCGCTATGACAGCTCACGCTATGAAAGGAGACAAGGAAACCTGTATTGACGCAGGTATGGATGACTATGTCCCGAAACCCCTTAAAGCGGATGAACTCCTGAGCAAAATCGAAGACGCCGTTCAAAAATTCGGGAAAGCGCAAAAATAGTCAGATGAACAAAAAAAATCTTTCCCTTGAAAAAAGAGAGAGCCCGATAAAGGTTTTGATTGCGGAGGATAATGCTTTATCGGCAAAGATATTGCAAAAGAATATCAAAGATTGGGGCTATGAAGTAATTCTGGCAAAAGACGGAAAAGAAGCATGGAAAGCCCTTCATGATGAGGAAGTAAAACTGGCCGTCTTGGACTGGATGATGCCTGAACTCAGCGGAATTCGGTTGTGTCGAAAAATCCGGGAAACCAATCATAAAGGGACAAACCAGGACTATACCTACATCATCATCCTAACGGCCAAGGATGAACAAAAAGACCTGATCACGGGTTTCTCGGCAGGGGCGGATGATTACATCACAAAGCCCTTCAACAATCTCGAACTGAAAGCACGGTTGAAAACGGGAAGACGAATCGTCGATCTACAAAAACAACTTCAGGAACTTGCCTATCGCGATAGCCTGACCGGCCTCTGGAATCGCAAACGGATGTTTCGCATTCTTGACAAAGAAATCAATCGTGCCAGAAGGGACAAACTGCCGTTAGCGATCATCATGAGCGACATAGATAAGTTTAAATCGATTAACGATACTCATGGCCATCACATCGGAGATCTGATCCTTCAAGAGATTGCCGCCGCATTGAGAAAGAATGTCCGCAATTACGACGAGGTTTGTCGATATGGGGGAGATGAATTTCTTATCATCCTCCCTAACTGCGACGTGGCCAGCACAGCGAACATTGCGGAACGGCTGCGAAATTCCATATTCAACATGAGGATAAGAAGCGAAGGGGATTTCTTGAATGTTTCTCTCAGCCTGGGAGGAACATCCTTGGAAAATCTACCTTTGGATACGACACCCAAAGAGCTCATCATAGCCGGGGATAAGGCCCTCCTCGAAGCAAAAAATAAAGGCCGAAATTGTGTGGTAATAAAATAAAATTAAAATAAGGTGTGAATTGAAATGTCAGAAATGAATGATTTAAAAAACACGGGATTAATCGACATGGATTCTGTTTTAGAAAGAATCGGCGGAGATGAATCATTTTTCCTGGAGCTGCTCGATATCTACATCGAAGACTTTTTAGAAAAGTACATCCATCTCGAAAAAGCGATCGCCCAGTATGATTTCAACAACATCAAAGAAATTGGGCACAGCCTCAAAGGGTCTTCAGGAAATCTCAGTCTAACAAGGCTTCATGAAACGGCTTACAGCATCGAGCTGTCAGGGAGAGAAAACGATATCGAGCGAGCAAAGCTCATGTTCAATCGTTTACAAGAAGAATTCAAAAAGCTCAAAAATTTCCTTTCTCATGATCAAAAACAGAGTATCGAACAAAAGCTTCCTGGAATGAAGTAATTTGTATGAAGTAAAGAGGCCGAGAGACATTATGCCGATCGACTTGCCCGAAGCGCTGGAAAGAATCGGAGGAGACGAATCTTTCCTGCATAAATTGATCGATATCTATATCGAAGACTTTATAGAGAGATATGCCAAGCTCAGGAAAGCGATCGAACAAAGCGATTTCAAGACGATAGAAGAAATCGGGCATAGTCTCAAGGGATCCTCAGGTAATTTGAGCTTGAGAAAGCTTTGCGACACTTCTGCCGATCTCGAAATTTCGGGAAGAATAGGGAATATCGAACAGGCCAGACTGCTTTTTATTCAACTCAACCAGGAGTTCGAAAGGCTTAAAAATTATCTACCAACAGAGAAAAGGCGGTCCATCGATAAACAATGGGGGGAAAACGCCAGCGAAACTCTTCCATCCCAAGTCCAGGAAAAAGAAACCGATATCACCATCCTCGCTGCGGACGATTCTGTTCCCAATCAGGTCCTGATCAAATTTTATGCCACACAAGCCGGTTTTCAAATAGACATTGCCCGCAATGGGAAAGAAGCCGTCGATTTTTTCCGGAAAAAAACTTACACCATCGTCTTTCTCGATATTCACATGCCAGAAGTCGATGGCTTCGAAGCGCTGAACCAAATGCGCCGGATCGAAATCGACAATATCCTTCCAAGAACGCCGATCATTGCCCTCACGGGCTCCACATTTCAAGAAGAAGGCACAACATGCCTTGATGCGGGGTTCGACGATTTTATCGAAAAATCCTCCATCCAGGAAGCTTTGGCATCGGTCATTAAAAAACATGTGGAGAGAGTTCGCATTCAGACTGAAGAAATCCAACTGGACAAATCCATCATGCCCTTGATCCCTGAATATATTGCGAACAGGAAGGAAGATATTCAAAGAATTAGATTTGCTCTAGAAAAACAAAACTTTGATGCGATCGAGGATTTGGGCCACAAAATGAAAGGATCCGGGAAGTGCTATGGATTCGAGAAAATCAGCATGCTGGGTCATCGGATAGAAAATTTTGCCAGGCAAAAAAACATCGTAGAGATCGAACAATCTGTTGACCAGATGCAGGCATTCCTATCAAACCTCCCCTACAAATAGGCTGAATAACCCAGGACCCTGAATTATTTGCGGGACTTTTGTATCAGTTTTTCCAGATAACTCTCCCCTATTTTTTCGGATCCATCTGGAATCTTCATCACACCGCACAGGGTGTCATCTACCTGAGCCAGATAAATGTTATGGTAATACCTGTCTTTTATCCAATACCCCAGCGATATCTTTTTTGCAGACTCTGCCCCTTTCGCCTCCAAATATTTTTCCAGCATATCGGTCGCTTCTTCAGAGCTGTTTCCCTCGATCACGAAGCAATCAAAAGACAGGGATTCGTTCTTATAGCTAACGATATAGCCGTCATGGAGAAATCTGTAGCCCAAAACATTCCGCAAAATAAATTTTTCTGTATTGGGGATGCGCCCTTCTTTCGGAAAAACATCCAAGGCGGATGGGAATCCTCCCTTTTTTTCCACACGATCCACGATCCTCTCGGAAAAAACCCGAAGCCACTCGCTGCTTTTTTCTCCGCAATCAAAACAGAGAAGCTTCACGTAATATTGGCCAATGAGAAAATTCAAAGCCCCTTCCTCCATGTATCCTTGCGTTCCCAGGGCCAGGAAATCGTTATCGGGATAACGCTCGGCACTGTAGATACCGAAAGAATTCTTTAAATTTCCCATATCATAGATTTCCACGGCTACAGAGTCCGGGACATCGCTTTTTTTATACTCGGCCACGATCAACTCTTTAAAATCATAGGAGAGATAAATTTCAGCCGCCCCGTTTATGTATTCAAATAGAGATTCCGGAAAATAGGAATCTGGAGGCTCAGCGGATTCCATCCCTTCCACTGTCGGTAAAAGAGATTTGAGAATCGAAGGATTCGCTTGGTCTGCAGGAATTCCGGGAACACAGATCAAGAAAAAGACGATCAGCAAGAGGTATGTCCTATTTACAATTTGTCCATGTCTACGCCTTTTCATATCAATAACTCCTTTCGAAAAATCCATAGTGTTATGTCATTATTTTGCCAGATTTTCGAGGAAAAAGAAATGGCAAGGCTGTCGGATCGCTCCCTATTGACAGGGACTATCGGAAAAGGTAACTTGAAATCAGAGAGGAAAAGGCAAAAAAGATAAAAATGTCGACAGTGGTCATTGTAAAAGGAAAAAATATTATTTCCCCAGGCGATGAGATCAACGGGAAGACCCTCTCTCGCATGTATACACAGGGATTCTTTGCCTTGACCGGGCAAAAAAACTTGGAGGACTGTTTCCGCAGCTTCCTCCTCATGAAAGATAAAATCGGCATTAAAATCAACACTATAGGGGGAAAAAGCATATCTACCCGCCCTGATGTGGCCCTTTGCCTCGCAAATTTCCTGGCAGAAAATCAGGAGAGGAACGGAGAAGTCATCATTTGGGACCGCACAAACCGCGAACTGAGGGAGGCGGGGTATGATCTGAACTGGAACAAAGGGGGTATCAGAATTTTCGGAACGGACACCCAAGGTGTCGGCCACAACCGAAACCTCCACTCCCATCTCAATATCGGGAGCCTTTTTTCCTCGATTCAATCGGACCTGGTTTCTACGTCTATCAGCCTCGCTATTCTCAAAGATCATGGGCTGGCAGGAGTGACGGCAGGCATGAAAAACTATTTCGGCTCAGTGCATAATCCGAATAAATATCACGACACTAACTGCGATCCCTACGTGGCAGAGGTATTCGACACAACTCCCATCAAGCAAAAGCACAGGCTAACCATCTTGGATGGATTGGTCATCCAATACCACAGAGGACCTTCTTACCACTCCCGGTGGGCGGAAAAACATGGTGTATTGATTTTCAGTTTCGACCCGGTTGCCGCCGACACGATAGGATGGCAGATCATCGAAAAATTAAGAAGCAATAAAGGACTCCCTTCATTGAAAGAAGAAAACAGAGAACCCAAATACCTAAAAACAGCAGAAAGGATGGGATTGGGGTCCGCCAATTTCGACAACATATCCATAAAAGAGGTGGAAGTTTGAGATGAATAGAAGGAAATTCCTGAAAACTGCCGGAGCTGCCGGCACATTGACCTTCTCCGGTATGACTTCCATGCTAACGGAAATGCATGCTTTTTCCCAAGTTTCCAATTTATCCAAGATCGAAGCCCGTTTCTACAAAAAGCATCCCGATCGTGAAATCGAATGTACGCTATGTCCCCGCTTCTGCAAACTTGGGGATAAAGAGCGGGGATACTGCGGGGTCAGGGAAAATATCGGAGGGATTTATTACACCCTGGTGTACGGGAAGGCCTGCTCCCGGCATATCGATCCGATCGAAAAAAAACCCTTGTTCCATTTTTTGCCTTCCAGCAATGCCCTTTCTCTTGCCACGGCAGGGTGCAATGTGAACTGCAAATTTTGCCAGAATTGGGAAATATCCCAGGTGAGGCCCGAGCAGATCCGCCATTTCGATTTTCCTCCGGAATCGGTGGTTCATATGGCTGAAACGAACAATTGTCCGGTTATTGCCTATACTTATTCAGAGCCGGTCATTTTTTATGAATACATGTTCGACACGTCGATAATGGCGCGGAAAAAAAATATAAAAAACGCCGTGATCACAGGAGGTCATATCAATCCGGAACCATTAAAGGAATTGACAAAAGTCGTGGATGCCATCAAGGTCGATCTCAAGGCTTTCTCCCAGAAATTTTATACCCAATACGTTCGAGGTGAACTCCAGCCGGTGCTCGATGCTATCAAAATAATCGCAGAAAGCGATGCGTGGCTGGAAATTGTCTACCTCGTTATTCCAACTCTTAACGATAGCCCCGCAGACATCCGAAAATTGTCCCGGTGGCTGCTCAATGAAGTCGGGCCGGATGTCCCGATCCACTTTTCCCGATTCCATCCAATGTACCTTATGAAAAACCTCCCCCCAACCCCGGTCTCGACTCTAGTCGAAGCCTACAACACGGCAAAAGAAGAGGGGCTGCGCTATGTCTATATCGGAAATGTCCCCGGCCATAAAGCGGAAAACACCTATTGTCCCGAATGCCGGAACACCATTATCGAAAGAGTCCAGTACTATATCCGCAAAATCGAGATACGGGAAGGCAAATGTCAATTCTGCGGGAATCCCATTCCCGGTGTTTGGGCTTAAATTATTGCATGAGAAAATACTTGCCTCCTTTTTTGTTGGGCTTTCTGGCTCTGTCCTTCCAAATCTTTCTTCTCAGAGAGTTTTCCGTCCACTTCTACGGGAATGAAATCACTTTCGGTTTTATTCTGGCCTCATGGCTCCTATGGGGGGGATTGGGCAGTATTTTTGGAGCAAAAGTCAAATGGAAAATTTCCCGCCTTCCTCATATGTATTACCTTGTCACCCTCGTTTTTCCCGCATGTCTCATCATTCTGCGGTTCTCGCGATACTTACTCCACACGCTGCCTGGCGAAATAACCGGGTTGACTCCGATGCTCATTTTTTCTTTGGCTCTTTCCTTTTTCGTCAGCTTCCCCCTGGGAATGGTTTTCGTGATCAATGCGGTATTTTTGAAGGGAAATGTCACCCACGTCTATCTTATGGAGTCGCTGGGTTCGGCCGTGGCTGGCTTTTTTGTCTATTTTTTCTGTATCCCCGTACTTTCAAACTGGCAGGCGGTCGCTGTCACGGGCGCGGCAGTAACGCTGCTGATATTCCTCACCGTCGGGAGCAAAAAACAGCCCCTTTATTTTCTGCTCATCATCCTCTTTCTGACAGCTTTTTCATTTTTCGACTCTCCAAGTCAAAAGCTCTATTGGAAGCCTTTCAAGATGATCGACAGCTTGGATTCGCCGTATGGGAAGCTTCAGGTCATTCAGATGCACGAAATGATTTCGCTTTATCAAAATTCACTCCTGATTTATTCTTTTCCCAATCTTTCTGCTTCAGAAGAATCCATTCACTTTGCGATGCTTCAAAGACCTAACGCGAAAAAAATCCTTCTCATCGGAGGGGGCGCGGGGGGGGGGTTGGCTCAAGTTCTTAAATACCCGGTTGACCGGGTGGATTATGTCGAGCTCGATCCCGCGATAATCCGGTTGTCACTGAAATACCTTCCTCAGGGAGAGAGAGACGCGCTCAAAGACCCAAGGGTCCAAATCTATCTCCAGGACGGGCGGGCTTATCTAAAAAATACCCTTTCCGTGTATGATGCCATAATCCTCAACATCCCAGATCCTTCCACCGCACAGATCAACAGATTCTACACGGTAGAGTTTTTCTCTCTGGCCGAACAAAAGCTTTCTCCCGGCGGCATTTTTTCCTTCCGTGTCACGTCGGCAGAGAACTACATCAGTCATGATCTCCAGAATTTTCTTTCCTCGCTCTACTTTACCTTGAAGGATATTTTCCCCTTGATTGAAATCGTACCCGGGGATTCCAATATATTCCTGGCAAGTAACGCTCGACTTACACTGGATCACCAGGAATTATCGCAAAGGATCGACCATTTCGATCTAAAAAATACCTATGTCAGTGCAAACTCCTTATTCTCCCGCCTCAGCCCTTCGAGGCTGAATTCCATAACAGAGACAATCCTTGGGGGAAAAAGATCCTTCAATCGTGATCTTGTGCCGATAAGCTATTACTTCAACTCCGTGCTGTGGAGCTCTCAGTTTAGAACTCTGGAATCATCTTTGTTCCGCAACACAGCTCAATTTGGACGTTTCTGGCTGCTGGATGTACCTTTAATCGGCTTGCTGCTCATCATGCTTCTTTTCGGATCGTTTCGTCGAAAACAGACTTTTCTTCTTTTCCCTCTCGCTGTCATGGGATTGACAACCATTACTGTCGAGATCATCTTGCTGATCGCATTCCAAACTTTCTACGGATATCTTTACCAAAAGGTTGCGCTCCTTTTTGCATCATTTATGACAGGACTGTTTTTAGGGGCCTTCCGCGGCAAGATCAGGAAGAAAAAAGGATACATGGACCTTCTCGTCATTCAGTTTGGATTTGTCTTGCTGATGTTCCTTCTCATTCTTTGGCTGGAATTTCATCCTCCTGAAATATTCTTTTTCCTATACTTGGTTTTTATGGGATATTTGGGAGGGGACCTGTTCACGGTCTCCAATGATCTGTACTTGAAGGATAAAAAAAATTATGGCCTGGGATATGGGGTGGATCTGATCGGATCCTTTTTAGGAGCTCTTGCCGTGTCTTCCATTCTCATTCCTCTTTTCGGATTGCCCCTGCTGGCTAAGTATCTTCTGCTGGTCAATTCCTTCTGTTTTATCTTTCTCATTTGGGGACAAAGAACAACATAACCAGCCAGGATTTTTTACGCGCAAAGCACTCCACCCTGCCTTGTCATTTAAGGCAGGCCCATGGGATGACAGAGAAGAAAAGAAGTGATTCATGAAGCCGTATGGGTATACTGCGAATGGATCATGACTAAGCCGGTGTAGTGAAATCGGCTGGCCCAAAGGGTAATAACGGCCGATGATTCAAGCCCTGGATTCTGTTTTTTACTATTCTTCAGATGTGAATGAAGGCATCGGCAGTTTTTACAAATAATTCAGGGTCCTGGGTTATTTACGGGACAAGATTGGTGCAGCGGCAAAGAAATGGCCTGCGAAGCCGTAGTACACTACTGCGAGCAGGCCATGATGAAGCCGATGTTGTAAGGTTGGC
>Ga0180438_10000420_pt1 | contig 84078 bp, 129 predicted proteins | sample SS_ome_12_FD_132455 | JGI IMG/M metagenome (GOLD analysis project Ga0180438, IMG submission 132455) | Hypersaline lake sediment archaeal communities from the Salton Sea, California, USA - SS_3_D_2 metaG | ecosystem: Environmental > Aquatic > Non-marine Saline and Alkaline > Hypersaline >... | reverse complement strand
GGTTTCGTCCAGTGGTACGGGATCGGCTACGACGGCGGCACCGAGAGCTCGAACCCGGTCGACATGACCGCGGGCCTGACCTTCGACGCGCGGCTCGTCTACGCTGCACCAGGGCTTGGTGGGGCGGCGCTCGAGTACGTCGGGCTGCAGGCGATCAGCGTCGCCAACGCCGGCAACCCTTGGCCCGGCGGTTTCGCGGCGATCGACCAGGACCTCCCGCAGGGCTTCGAGGCGTGGCTGCAGGTCATCGCGATCAACAACACGACCGCGGCGACCCACGTCTGGTTCAGCTACGAGTTCGTCGACCGCGTGCCCTGATCCGCCCGATGATCGATCGCGTCGACCCAGGCGTCGATCACGGCCCTGGCCTCGACCAACGCCGCTCGCAACTCGACCTCGCCGTCTTCTCGTCGAGCTCGGTCGCGCCGGAGGGCGAAGGCCTGGGCAACCTCCACCAGGAGGCCGTCCGCATAGGACCGGGTCTCGGAGCGAAGTCGAGCGTGGCCCTCGACGGCGTCCGGCTCGCCCACGAGATAGAGGGCGGACTCGCTGACGAAGCTCGGTGAGTCGATGGTCAGGCCTCGGCGAACCCTCGTCTTGGCGAGCCGGATCAGCTTGGACGCGATCACCAGTCAGACGCCTTCCCAGGGCAGCCCTCGCCGCCGCAGTGAGACGTGGGCGTGCAGTCAGCGTGATGCTCCGCGGGCTTGGCCCCTGTAGGGGTGCCGTCGTTCCACCCTTCGACCTCTTCAGCACAGCCTGCGCACATGGGCCAGGGCCTGTAGTCGTTGCTCTCGATGTGCTCCATTTGACTGTCACACATCTCCTCGCACCGCACACACGGGCGTCGCCCGATCAACTCCAAGCAGACCAACTCTCGCGCTCGAGCGATGAATGCACAAGAGCGCTCCGCGGCGGGCGCATCCTCGGCCGCATTGATGCACAGCATGCGCCCGAGTTCGGCGACCCGCTCCCGTAGGCGGGCGGCCTCCGCGGTGAGCCGCTCGACCTCGGCGCGGAGCCTGTCGCTGAGATCTTCACTCATCGCCACAAGTACCCACCGCCACCCGATCGCTTCCCGCGTAGTACCCTCGACGCGTGAGCGGCTTCGGGATCCTGCCCTTCGGCACCGTCGCGCCCTGGGGCGGACCGGGCCTGCTCTCGATCATCACGGCCCTGTGCGTCGGAGAGAACAAGATCACGGTCTTCTTCACCGACCCGCCGAAGTGGCGCGACCCGATCGGCTACCGCGACAGCCGCAACGCGCTGAACTGGCGCGTCGACCCGATCGATCCAGCGGTGCCTACCCTCGACGGTGGGATCTACGTCGAGCCCGGCAAGCGCAGGCCCACCCGCGGCGTGGTGATCAACGACATCCTCCAAGACGAGGACGATCCTACGCAGCTACATGTCTGGACGGCGCCGACCCTCGAGCCCGGGATCGAGTACGCGGTCCAGCTCGTCGGACCGATCCTCGGCGCGAACTGCCAGAAGTTCGGCGGCCAGACGATCTTCATCGTGACCGCGCGCGACCGTCCGCTGCGCAACCGGACCGGGATCGCGGCCGTCGACACCTACGGCGACTGGTCGAACCCCTTCTTCGAGATCGACCCGGTCACCGGTCTGCCCGTCGCGCGAGAGCGGATCTGGCGCTACGACGAGGCCGGCGAGCTCGTCCTCGCGGACAACGCCGAGTCACTGAAGACGCGAATCCTCCAGCGGATCCAGACCGAGGTCGGGGCCTTCTCGCACCTACCCAACTACGGCCTGACCAGCTTCGCCAAGCGCGTCGCGCGGCCATACGACGTCCAGCAGATCGCCGTGCGCGTGCGCGAGCAGATCCAGTTCGAGCCCGACGTACGCGAGGCGGCCGTCGAAGCCCGCGTCGAGGTCGAGGCCAATGGCGGCGGCGTGGTCCGGTTCGTGATCAGCGTGCAGCCGCGGACCGAGGGTCTGCAAACGTTCCTCTTCGACCTGCCGGCGCGGTGAGCGGGAAGCGATCGGTGGGGCTCGCGGTAGACCGGGCATGATCCGCATCATGATCGAGTTCAACGGCCGCGAGCTTCGCCGAGGACCGCACCTCGATCGCGCGGGTCGAATCGATGGTCTGGTGCGCGAGTACATGGACGCTCTCGGCTCATGATCGCGCTCGTCCTCGGCTCGGTCGCCGCTGCGCTGGTCGCCGACGCGGTGCTCGACCCCGACAAGCGTCTGGCGGTCAGGCGGAGGCTTCGGGCGTACCGTCGAGCGAGGGCGCTCAAGCGCGGAGACCATGCGGAGATCGCAGCGCTGGAAGCTGGCCTGGGTGCCGCGCGCGCTCAGTGGGTCAGGTGCACGAGCGACGGCCACTACGCGCTCGCGCGCAACCACTCGCGCGCAGCCAAACGGATCGAGCGAAGGCTCGCAAGGCTCCGGTGATACCCTCGGCGCGTGGCCACGCTGCCCACCGCCGAGGACTACATCCAGGCCGCCAAACGCGAGGGGCTCGCGCGGCCTACTCGCCTGACCCGCGAGATCATGGAGACGCCTGGTAGCCAGGTGAACATCGCCTTCGCGGCCGTCGGTGCGATGTCCGAGCGAGCGTCGACCTATGCCCAGCGGGAGCTGAACGAGACCCGGCTGCGCACGGCGCTGTCGGTCAGCATCGAGGCCCTCGAGCGCTACGGCGCCAGCGAACTCGGCGGCGAGATCCGACAGGGAGCCACCTCGTCGATCGTCCCGCTGACTTTCAAGCGCGATCCGGGCGGATCGTCGATCGTGATCGCGGCGGGGACCCTCGTCTCGACCAACGGCGGCGTGACCTTCGAGACCGCCGTCGACTTGCCGCTGGGCTTCGGCGTGACGGGCGACACCGTGGACGCGATCGCCACGACCGCTGGTCCGGGCGGCAACGTCCCGGCGTTGACGATCTCGACGATCCTCGGGCAGGTCCCAGACACGACGTTGGCGGTCAACAACAACGAGCCCGCAAGCGGTGGTCTCGTCGAGCAGTCGCCCGAGGACTACCAGGCGCAGCTCGAGACCGCGTACCAGCGAGCTCGACGCGGGACCCTCGGAGCGATCGAGGCGGCGGCCGCCGCTGTGCCCGGGATCATCTCCGCCCAGGCCGAGGAGCTCCTCGACGGCGACGCGCAGACCGGCCGGGTCCGGGTCCGGGTCCTCGGGGGAGGTGGCACGACGAACAGCTCGCTCGCGAACAAGGTGCGAAAGGTACTCCGCGAGTACAGGTGCGCCGGGATCCCCGTGATCGTCGAAGCCCTCAACCCGCAGACGGTCTTCATCGAGGCCTACAACCTCGTGGTCGACCCGGACTTCGACGAGGCCACCGTGCTCGAGCAGGCGCGGTCGACCGCGGTCGCTGTGATCGGCGACCCGACGGCTGGGATCACCGGCGAGGTCGAGGTCGGCGCCACGCTCTACCTCGCCCAGATCACCGGAGCCTGGCAGGACATCGACGGGCTCTCGGTGCCGCAGGGTGCGATCGTCGTGCCGGCCGGCGACGTCGTGCCCTCCGCGTCGAGCTACCTCGTGACGAGCGCAGACGTCGTGCAGGTCTCGACCGACCCGGCCCCGTAGCGTGCTAGCGTCGATCCGTGAGGCGCGTCGGCTACTACTTCTGCGAGCACTGCTTCGAGACGAAGCTCTTCGTGCTCTGGGAGCCGCCGTGGGACGACTACGCCGCCGTCTGCGTCGAGTGCCACCGGCACCATGGAGGCTGCGAGGACGGCGAAGGGTGGGCCGAGGGCGGCTACACGATCCGGCACGTCGTCGTGGACCTCGGAGTGGAGGAGATCGGCGAAGCCAACGGCCAGGTCGAGGAGCGCGCCGAGGTCCAGCCGGTGATCACGCGCGAGCAGCTCCTCGCGGGAAAGGCGGCGCTGCAGGCCGAGGTCGCCGAGCAGATGCGGCAGACCTACGGCGTGGCCAGCGAGTTCACCAAGGCCTACGAGCGGCTCCGGCAGGGACTCTCGAGCGATGACCCCGCGATTCGCGCTTCGCTGCTCAACCGGCCGGATCCAATGCGTCGAGGGCGAAAAGCCTAGCGATTACGGTTGGTTGCGATTTTTTCGAGATTTCTCGAAATAAGATCGGCGGGGTGCGGTTGGGTGGACCGATGACGACGAAGATTGATCGGCGACTGTTGATCGAGGTCATCGCCCAAGGGCGACTCGACCGCGAGCTGGAGGACATGCGGCTCAAATCGACGCTTGGCTGGGACGAGGATTGGCTGGGACGTGAGTGCATCGGAGATGGGTTTGACCCGAACCCTCTGCTTGCTGGTCCCGGCGGCTTCGGGCTGCATGGATCAGCATCAATGTCCGGCGAGATCGTCGAAGGCCGCGGCGACCATTCGCACGCGACCTTTCGATGGGAGGACCGGCGATGATCGACTGGCTCGCCCACGTCCTCGTCGACTCCGGCCTGATCGCGACCGCGGCCTGGTCGTGGCGCGTCTTCGTCACGATGATCCTGCCGGTCGCGGTTGAGCGCTGCCCCTGGGCGGACGACTGCGAGGGCCCGCTGTGAGCGAGTCGATCGACGACGCGATCGCACGGGCGCGCCGCGTCGGTGACCACGTGCGACTGACCCTCGACGGAGTGGCCGTGCGCGTGTTTCCGAGCGACGAGGTCGCAGACGTCCGCCATCGGCTCCGATCCGAGTCGATGTACCCAACGACCTGATCTTTCTGGGGATCGATCCCCGCTGAACTACCACTACAACCGAGCGCGGAGCTGGCCGCCCTGCGCTCCTGACCAACCAGGCCAGAACACGAACAATGAACAACATCTCAACTCGCGTCAAAACTGTCGCTCACTTCGTCCGCCGCCGTTTGTGGCGCCGCGGTTACCGCCTCACGCTGTCTGGCACCATGGTGGCCATGGGTCACCCGCGATTTCCTCGGCTCGCGCTGCTCCGCAGCGAGAGGGCTTTTCGCCGTGAGTGTCGACGCGTGCGCCGTAGGCTCGCCCGGGATCCCGGGCCCGTGGTCGAACTTGTGCACCGCCGCTGACCTCGGCGAAACGCCCCCGTCTGGGAGACATGGTCCTGCGACCAGGGCATTGTCACTTGCGGGCGTCCGCCGGCTTGGACATGCCGGCGCTGATGAGCCGTCCAGAACACGAAAAAATGAAGACCAAGAACACCTACGTCCCCGCGCGCTTCGACCTCGTCGTCACGCGCCACGCTCCCCTCGTCGAGTACCTGATCCGCGAGGGCTACATCGACGACTCGACGCCCGTGGTCGAGCACGCCCATGCCCATGCTCGGACCGCCAAGATCAGCCTACGCCGTGACGTCTACGATGTGATCTGCGGCGGCACGATCGCCCGCGATCTAGACGTGCTCGAAGCGCAAGCACTCGCCGACGGACACAACGCCGCCAACGTCCGCGGCAAGCACGTGATCGGCGTGCTCCCGCATCACCTCAGCTCGAAGGCCGCGAGCGTGACCGAGGTCCAACTCGACTGGACGCTCGAGGACCGCAAGGCGATGCAGCAGTCCGGCGACCTCGACGTCGAGGCGGTCGCGCGCGCAGCTCGGGGCCTCCACACCTACGTGGTCCGCCGCGCGGAGGCGCAGCACATGCACTCGGCGGCCGTCGAGGCGGCTTGGCGCTACGTCGAGCGACATGGCACGAGCTTCGGCGCGGGACCCGGGATCATCTCCTGGGCCGGATGCGAGTCGGTGCGTGGTCTAGACGCGACGCTGATCGGCAGCGGCTGCGAGCAGGCCCATGCGCAGATCATCATGAGCCGGGGACTGTGGCGCCCGCAGAGCAAGGGCCCGTGGCTCGACGGACTCGGGCGTGAAGTCGAGGTCGACGACATCGAGCCGGCCGCTGGCTGGCCCGAGTAGCTGATCTCGCGTGATAGCCTCGCCGCATGCCGGACATCGACAAGGTCGTGATCGGGACGCGGCGCAGGCTGGTCAGCGACGACTTCAACAACGGGGAGCGCTTGCGTGACCGGGCGCTCCTCGAAGGCCTGTCGGCCGCCCAGCTGCAGGACGCCTATAAGTCCGTCGCGGCTGGGCTCGGTGGCGTCCTCGGCGGCTTCGACGTCCGCGCCGTCGCCGGCACCCTGACCGTCGAGGTCAGCCCGGGGATCGCGTTCGTCCCCGAGACGCCGGCGGACACGCTCTACGATCCACCGATCGACTACATCGAGCAGCGCAACCCGGAAGTCATCGACCTGTCGAGCTTCGTCGACGGCGGCAACCCGCGCCTCGTGACGATCGAAGTCCAGGCCAACCAGGTCGCGAAGGTGAATACGCTGGTCGACGTATTTGATCCGGGGACAGGCACCTTCGCGGCGGTCAACCAGGACGTCGTCGTCGGGAGCGATCCGGTCTTCAACGTCCGCGCCGGAGCGGCCGGAGCTTCGCCACAGGTCGCGGCGGGTCCCGGCGTCTCGGGCTTCATCCCGCTGGCGATCGTCAAGCTCTCGACGGGCCTGGCGGCGTTCTCGGACGACCGCCTTCCGGTCATGTGCTGCCGACCGCTGCTCGCCGCGTCGGGCAAGACCTTGATCGCGGACCGGACGATCGAGGGCGGTGGGATCAGCGTGGGCGAGGAGGCCGGCGGCACCTTCGGCGCGCTGCAGCTGCCTGAGATCCACGACGCCCGGGTCGAGTTGCTGGGGATCCCTGCGCGAGCTCGCGGCAACGTCAGCTTCTCGGGCACCGTCACCGCGCGCACGCCGGACACGACGAGCCCGGCGGCGCTGCTCGCCTCGACGGGGCCGGTCTACTGCTACCTCGTACCGCCACCGTGGGCGTCAGACTACGGCCCTCTAGCGCCGCGCGAGGCCAAGGCCACCAACCCCAACCAGCTGGACCTCCTAGCGACGCCGGACTCGATCGTCTTCGGCGACGGGTCGACCTTCACGTCCCTCGGCCTCGGGTTCGCGCCCCTGGAGGCGGGGCCGACCTTCGTGAACTGCATCCCGATCTGGGACGACCAGGGGCCAAACGGGATCGACCGCGGCCCGCTCAGCACCGCGCCGATCAGGATCGTTGATGCTCGAGGCAACACGAGCGGCTCCCTGACCCTCGACGCGACCCAGGACCCGTCGTGGGGCAACACGCAGGTCGTGACCGAGAGCGTCTACATCGGCGCCGTGTCTGCGACTGGGGGCCAGTTCATCGCCCAAGCCTATCGCGGAGCCGGCGAGGTCTGGATGATCGACGAGGTCGACGTCGTCGCCGGCACTGGCGCCAAGCCGATCCGCCGAGACGTGGCCGACGTGGCGCTCACGACCTTCAAGCCCGGCGGGTTCCCGTCGATGGACCAGGCCGGCGTTGAGCCGACGATCCTCCCGACCGCTGCCTTGTGGGCGAAGGTCGGCACGGTCTTCGAGGGCGGCAACCTCAACGCCGTCGTTGCCTTGATCGTCGGCGCCAACTTTGGATCCGGAGCGGCGGACCAGACGCTTGTCGCCGAGTACAGGGTGCGACTCGACAACACCAGCCAGCCAGCCTTCGCGGCAGACGACACGTTCGAAGTAGGCCTCGACGCGTCCGGTCAGGCTCAACTCGCGGCGACTGTAGCGGCCGGCGGAGCGACATCGATCCTGTTTCTGCAGGGCTACAAGGACGCCTTCCTGGCGACCCGCTAGTTGCACCTGTCGCCGGGCAGGTGGGGCCTCGCCTCGACCTCGCAGGTGGGTAGCACGAGCATCGCCGCGTTGCCGGACCAGCCAATGCACGCGAGGCCATCCGCGCACGAGATCGAGTCGAACGGGTCCGCAGATCCGTGCTGATCCGCGCAGCCATCCTCCGGCCAGTGTGACCGGAACTCCAGGCCGGCGAAGTCTGGGTCGCACTCGGGCACCGCAGCCGCGAACCACGTCCCGTCGCCGACGTAGCAGCCCACGCGTCCGTTGAGATCAGATTCATAGCAGCGAACCTCGGGCATGAACGTCTCCGGGACTTGGCCAGCGGCGCAGCTGTCCTGCGGCCACGAGTCGACGGGCTCGAGGTGATCCGTCCGGCGCTCGAGCTCGTCAGCGTGGATCGCATAGGCCCACGCGTCGCCCTCGCCAGGCGGTCGAACCATTGCCACCGCGCCGAAGGTCGTGTCGGTGCATCGGATCTCCGCCCATGCCTGGATCTCAGCGTCGCCCGTCTCCCCGGCGTCATCGTCGGAGCCGACGGGGGCCGAGCAGGCGGAGAGGAACAGGGCGGCGGCGAGAAGGTGGGTGCGCATGATCGTGGTCTACCTTGCTGGCGATGATACCCGCGAAGACCCAGACCGCTTCCCCGTGCAACCGGACGGGTGCGCTATCCTCACAGCGTGGACGCTGACGCCCCAGCCCTCCGACCGAAGCTCGTCGACATCGCGAGCCTGACCCTCGACCCGCACAACGCACGCCGCCACAACGACCGCAACCTCGCGGTGATCGAGCACAGCCTCGGCAAGTTCCAGCAGGTCAAGCCGATCGTCGTCTACGAGCCGACCGGGGTGATCATCGCCGGCAACGGCACCGTGACTCGAGCGATCGACATGGGCGCCGAGCAGATCGTCGCCGTCTTCGTCGACAAGGTCCGCGACCCCGAGACGGGCGAGCTTCGACCGATGACGCCCGAGGAGGCCGCTGAGTTGGCGATCGTCGACAACCGCAGCGCCGAGCTCGCGGAGTGGCACCCCGAGCAGCTCGCGGAGACGATCGGCGAGCAGCCGGACTTCGACTGGGGCGACGTCGGCTTTGAGGCGGCGGACTTTGAGGGCTTCGACGTCGAGTGGCCGCTCGAGGAGGTCTCGACCGTCGGCGAGCATGAGCGGGGCGAAGGGGGGGGCGAGGAGCCGCCGCTACCCGAGCCGCCGAAGGAACCTGTCACGCAGACGGGCGACCTGTGGATCCTCGGCGACCATCGCCTCGTCTGTGGCGACAGCTTCGACGAGGGCGCTCGGGCGCTTCTCCTCGACGGCGAGATCGCAGACATGGCGCTCATGGATCCTCCGTTCGCGATCTACGGAAGCTCGACCGGGATCGGAGCGGACATCGCCGACGACAAGATGATCCGGCCCTTCTTCGCGCGGCTCGGGTTCGTGATCGTCGGCAGCGTCCGCGAGTTCGCCCACGTCTACGTGTGCTGCGACTGGCGCAGCTGGGCGACGATCTGGGATGGTCTGAAGGGCGCGAAGATGAGCCCGAAGAACGCGCTGATCTGGGACAAGGGGGGCGGAGGCCTTGGGAGCATGTACGCCCATTGCTACGAGATGATCGCGTTCTTCGTGCGGGAGCCGCCGAAGCACAAGATGACCAGCAGCCGGATCGCTGGGCATCGCCAGGTGTTCAAGCCCAACGTCGTGCGCGGGCACAACCGCCCCACCGGAGACGAGCGCCTGCACAACGCGGCCAAGCCCGTCGCCATGCTCGCGGAGCTGATCGAGAACAGCAGCGACGAGGGCGAGATCGTGCTCGACCTCTTCAACGGATCGGGCTCTGTGATCATCGCGGGTGAGCGGACCGGGCGACGGGTTCGAGCGATGGAGATGGAGCGGGCGATGTGCGACGTCACCGTGGCCAGGTGGGAGCGCGAGACCGGCCGCAAGGCGCAGCTGGTCAGGCCGCGCGAGGGCTGACCGCGCCCATCGGGTTGAGCGCGTCCGATGCCGCCCGACAGTCGGCCGCGACGCGCTCCATGTCGGCGGCGATCTCCGCGTCGTCGCAGTCTGCGGCACCGTCGGCCATGACCTCGGCGACGTCGCGCACCGCCTGAGCGATCGTGGTCTTTCCGAGGATGACGTCGGCCACGACCTCGGGCGTCAGCGTGCCCATATCGATCATGTCGACGACCGTGCAGAAGGCGGCGCGAGTGCGCGCGGGACCTCGCACGGACAGAGTCGCGTACATGCGGCGGACGGAGGCGACGGGGAATGCAGTGCTCATCGCGCACCCCGCGAGCGCATGCGGCGGTCGAGGACCTCGGAGATCTCGAACAACTCGGCCATCAGATCGGAGCGTCGAGCGCGGCTCAGGGTGCCGGCGAGGGCGCGTTGGATCTGGGCCTCGCGGCGGGGCAGGTCTTTCGTCGGCATCGCGCGGTCCAACCGGCCCCGCCATCACCTATTCCGCGATCAACCAACTTTTTCGCAACCCAGCGAGATCGCTAGGTTTTCACCGACTGCGATGCGTCAGCGTGCCGCATGAGCGCGCTCGCCGTCGCCGCCCCGCAGATCGCGGCGATCAGCACGACCGCGAGCAGCTGCCAGCGCGGGAGCTTCACATCGGGCCCCTGTCGAGCTGCGTGACTCGGCCCGCGGTCATGGACCCGTCGGCGCGCGCGAGTGCGAGCTCGGCCGAGTGCTCGGCAGTCCTGGCCTGGACGGTCTCGGTGGCCGAGGCGAGGCCTGCGAGCAGGTCCGCGTGCTTCTTCTGACCCCGGCGCATGCCCTCGAAGCCCTCGGCGAGTCCGTCGACGGTCGCCTCGAGCCGGTCGAAGCGGCGGTCGAGCCTGCGGTCGTGCTCCTCGAGCTCCTCGCGGATCATCTGCTGGAAGGCTCCGGTCCTACGCCGGCGCCGAGGCTCCGGCGTGTCGAGCCCGCTCACGTCGAGGTTGTCTTCGCTCCCGAGCGCCTCGTCGACGGTCGAAGCGACCCGTCCCACCGACGGCAAGAGCTTCGCCACCGCCTGCCAGACCTTCCAACCGATCACGCAGACGGCCCCGAACGACGCCACGCCTCCGCCGACGAGCGTGCTGATGATCAGGGCGGTGTGCTCGTCCACGACCCCGACGCTACACCTGCGTCGTCGGCCAGCGCAAACGGCTTGCCCGTGACGACGGGTCGGGGTAGGTCAGCGGGATGCGTTCTCGACCCGCGATCGTCTTCGCCCTGGCCCTCACCGCTTGCCCGCTGAGCGAGGCCAACCACCCGACGCGCGACGACACGGCCCAGCCCGCCGACGACGGTAGCGGGGACGGTGGCTCGTGCTCCGAGGAACTGGCGGCCGAAAAAGCCCGGTCCGAGAAGCTCGAGGCCGATCTCGCTGAGTGTCGGGCGAGCCTGCCTCAGTAGGGCGCCGGGAGCACCGACCACCCACCGCGAGCGTAGGTGATCAATACGCGCTCACCGTCGATCTCCTCGATTTTGCCTTCGCGGTAGGCGCTACGGCCGAAGGCATTGATCGAGGATGATGACAGCCCGGAAGCCTTCAGCTGCCGGGAGGCGAGGGACACGAAGCCCCTGACCCTCACGCGCCAGTGAGGGGTCAGGCCAGCGAGGATGATCTCACGCTTGCGGGCCGAGCTGATCTTCGTCCTCACGACCAGCCCTCCATGATCAACAGTGCGTGCCCCGAGGTCATCGGTCACCTTCCACATGCACCCCGAGAGCGCGCGCGTTGGACCTGGCCTTGCGAGCGCCCGCCTCGGTGGGCTGGTACGCCCGGATCTTCATCCGCAGCGCGTGCCACTCGCGCAGGTGCTCGTCGGTGACCTGCATCGACCCGACCCCGCACGCCTGCGCGAGCCAGATCCTCAGCATCTCGTTCTGGTTCATCGGAGGGCGCCCTCACGCAGGAGTAGCTCCTCGATCTTGGCCAACAGCGAAGCCCTGCTGTGGTCGCGGGTGAACAGCGTCGAGCTTCCGTCTTCACGGAGCAGGCACACGCTGAATCCTTGCTCTCCTCGCCTGATCTCGATGGTGGTCTTGGTCTCGTTTTGGTCCATGGTCGACCCAACCTCGAGCCCGCGGGCCTATTCCCCCGGCCGCCAAACGCGCAACAGGTAACTGTCCGACGCGGGGCCAGACCAGATCGAGATCTCGACCACGTCCTGGCCTCGGATCGTCGCTCGGTGACGGTCGAGGATCCTGCAGATGTTGTCGACCTTGACCGCGCCGTCGGCCATCAGCATCTTGAGGTCGTCCGACATCGCCGCGTAGATCGCCGCGCCCGCGGGCGTCGACTGCTCGCATCGGACCTGGATCGAGTCGTCCAGCAGTTCGACGTCGAGGGTCAGGGCGACGAGCTGCTTCTTGGCGTTGGCCACGAACCGCCTGGCAAAGTCCGCGGCGACGCGATCATGGGCCTCCCCCATGTTGACCGTCACCTCGACCCCTACCTCGTCGAAGGAGTCGTGCGCGGCGAGCAGCTTCCGCACGCGCGCGCGCTCCGACCGGTCGAGCTCGGCGACCAGCGTCTTGATCATCGACATGCGCTGCTCTCGACTCATGGGCTCGGTGTCGACTTCGATGTTGATCGACGGTGGCAGATCGATCGGCTGCACGGGCTGCGTGAACTGGTGCTGCGGCGGAGGAGCCGCGTAGACCGAGACCGCTGGCGCCTGCATCGGCGGCGTCCCGGTCGAAGGGCGGACCGCGTGCGTGAGGGGTGGTCGCTTCGGCTTGCTCATGTGGTCGAGGTACCGGCGGCGCCCACGAGCGCTTCCCGTCGCCTTCTCGCGATCGATCGGGATCGTCCTGCGTCGTCTGCGGAGATCGCGGAGCTTCGCCAACGGTGAGATCTCCGGAGGCCGTCATCGGCCTGGAGCAGGGCGTCGGTCGCCACCATCTCGGCCTGCGACCATCGCGCCACGGGGTGACCGCTGAGCACGCGGGTGCGCGGAGGGCGACCACCTGAAGGCCGGGGGAGATCTCCGAGCTGCGCCGCCGTCGTCCAAGCGCGATCGCGACCGCCGACCGATCGCGCCGACCGATCGCGCCGACCGCGTCACGATCGCGGCCGCTGGCGCGCGATAACCGAGCTCGAGCGGGCCGCACACCGATCGCGACGGAGACCGACCCCAGGCTGCAAACAGCACGCTGTGGGCGACCACTGTGGTTTGAACCGTTATGACCGCCCCCGGGGCACATTCGAAACGGCGTCTTCGGGGAGCCAGATCGCGGCGCACACGCGCAACCGCCCCCGGGGCACGTTCGCGATCAGCGCGTAAAATGGCCGGGAATAGCCCAGCGATCACGCGGTTAGCGCGACCGATGAGCACCCCGATCTCCAACTTCACCGCCCGCGACATCGCCGGCGCCTACTCCTACAGCGCGGACCGCGTGCAGCTGCTCGTTGTCGACGAGGCGACGGTGCTGGCGATCGGCTACCGCGAAGACCGCACCGCGACCGGGCGCGTGGCCTGGATCGTCGCCGACCCGGACAACCGAAGCTGGCTGCACACGCGCAACGGTGGGCCGTTCGCAGCGCGCAAGACGCATCGGAAGCGGCTCGACACTCTCGACGACGACCTCGACGCGCTCGTGCGCTGGCTGCGAGGTGACGCGTGAGCACATCCAAGTATACGAACACCGCGCGAGCCGTCGCCGACTACGACCGCGCATGGCAGGCCGCCGAAGCCGCCGAGACGACCCAAGACATGAATGAGGGGATCGCGGGAGTAGATGCAGCCGAACAGAAGGTGCGCGAGTGCTGGGCGAACGAGGCTCGGCTCTATGCCGATCCGGTGACCGCGATGAATGTCCGCGACCTCGGCCTCCCGGCCTGTTCAGCTGACTGGACGTTCCTGCGCGAGGTCGTCCTGAAGATCTCGACGCCAGGAGGGCTCGCGTGATGGCCCTGATCTACGTCAAGGACCCAAGGATCGAGCGCGACATCGGAGATCGCTCCGGTCGCGTGCCTCACTACGTCGTCGACCGCGACCGCTGGGAGGCCGGAGGTACGCGCGGGGTGCTCTACTGGCCGGACACGAAGGCGCCACCGATCAAGCCGAGCGAGGTGAGGCTGAGTTGGATCGCGCGGGCCTTCGACTCGCCCGACGAGGCCGCGGCCTTCGTGGAGGCGCTCGTGATCCAGGGCTGCCTGTGACCGACCCCTGGCAGACCCTAGTCGAGATCTCCGCCCGCTGCTCGTGGGGCAAGATCCCGCTGCGCACCCGCAAGCGCGCCCTCGACCACGCGATCTCCCACGTCCCGCTCGACCCCGAGCACGTCCGCGACGGCGCCAGCGGCCGGGCCTACTCGCCCGAGGCTGTCGAGATCATCACCCTGGGCCTGCGAGGGCGCGGGATCCAGGTGGACGGGCGTATGGCGACCGCCGACGAGCGCGAGGCGTGGGAGCGTCTGCATGGCAGTGGCGGATGAACCTGGATCTCCCCGCGCTCCTCGGGGTAAAAGGAGAGCGCCTGGGACTTCGTGCAGTCGTCCCAAGCGCTCGGTCCGCCACGTCGGCGGGCTCGACAGCCCCTCACCCGAGAGGAGGCCGACGTGCCTCAGAAACCTACCCGACTGGCCAACGCCGGTCCAGACCAAACCGAACCCGCCGAGTTGCGATCTCGACGCTGCGGCAAGACCCAGGCGATGCTCGAGCACGCGGCCGTCTGCGCCGACAAGCTCCTCGCCGCGGGCGTCCTGAACCCCGTCGTCGTCTACGCCGGGAAGGGCCGCGCCGGCGACCTGCGCCGGCGACTCGACGAGATGGGCGCGAAGACCGTGCGCGTGCTGGAGACCGACGCGTGAAGCGCCTCCGCTGGCGCCGGACGCCCCGCAACCTCGACCGCCTCCGGTCGCTGACAGCGCTCGAGACCCTCTACCTCGAAGGCTGCCCGCCCGGTCGAGGCCGAGCTCCCGCCCGGATCGTCTGGCTGTGCCTGGCCTCGCACCTTCGCTGGGGCCGCTCAAGCGGCCGCGTGCACGTCAACGACCAGACGATCGCCCGCGAGACCGGCCTGGCCATGCGCGCCGTCGAGCGCGGGATCGCCTACCTGGTCCGCGTCGGCAAGCTCGCGCGGTCCTATGGGGTCCGCGGAAGGGGTCGAGCCCGCCGCTACGGCAGGGTCCTGAACATGCAGATCGACGGGCCAGCGCCGATCGTCGAGCTGCCCAGCGAGGCCGAGGTCGCGGAGATCTGGAAGCGCGTTCGCCGGCTGTCGAGCCGTCCGGTGACCGCCCTCGGGATCGCCCTCGCGGCGCACGTCGTCGTCAAGACCCAGCACCGCAAGCTCGGCCGCGTGCGGAAGATCGACGCCTCGGTGGGCGAGCTCGCGCGGCTGCTCGGGATCAAGCGCGGCGGGAGCTTCAACGCCCACCTGCAGCTCCTCGCGGACGTCGGCGTGCTCGGCAAGCCCGGGGACCGCTGGCGCGGCTTCATCGTCTTCGGTCGCCTCGCCGAGACTTTTGACGAGCTGCGCGGCCGACTGCTGCGCGACTTCGCGCCGGGCCTGATGAAGGTCAGGCAGGTCGCCCAGGATGCCGAGGACCGGCTCGCGGAGATGGCGGCGGCGTTCGCGGCGCAGTATGCGGCCGCGGGATAGGCGCGAAAAAAGATCGAGAAAGTCGGGAAGAAGATCGGGAGAGCCCGGTTAGGCCACGCGATGACGAAGACCATCACCACCCGGAACCCCGTCTCCGACCCCGCCCTCGCTCGCCTCGGCGATCTCCTCGCGCAGCTCACGCTTCGCCAGGACGACAGCCGCCAGACCTGGCCCGAGGGCATGTTCGCGCACCAACTGCGCGAGATCCCCGCGTGCTACGCGGGGAAGGGTGGCCGCGAGCGCTTTGTCCGCGACATCCGCGAGGCCGGATCGGTCCAGTCCGATACTCGGTCGATCACCTACCGATCGACCTCGCGGGCGACTCCCACGCTCTACATCGACCACGACGGCGATGCGGCGCTCGACCGAGACCTCGACGCCCTCTACCGCGAGCGGTTCCCCTACGACTACTACGCCGACGGCGCGGAGATCCTCGACGACGACGACCTCGACCGGAGCATCGACTGTCTGTTACGTCGAACGCGAAGCCTTTGTCGCGGGGGTCCTGGCGGCACGCATGCAGGACGGCGACCTGGCCCCGGCTCCTGTCTGGGATGACGTTGCCACCTTCGACGGCCGCCCGTGGCGTGGCCGAGTGGATCTCGTCTCTGCCGGCTTCCCCTGCCAGCCGTTCAGCCAGGCGGGTAAGCGCAGGGGGACAACTGACGCTCGCTGGCTTTGGACCGACATCGACCGGATCATCGGCGAGGTGGGACCCCGACTCGTGGTGTTGGAGAACGTCCGCGGCCTACTCACGTCGTCTCGCGCGCTCGCGTTTGGGCAAGTGCTCGCCGACCTGGCCGACCGCGGGTATGTGGGGGCCTGGCGGTGCCTGCGAGCTGCCGACGTCGGAGCTCCCCACCGACGCGACCGCGTGTTCGTCGTTGCCGTTGCTCCCGACGCCGACGACATCGGACGCGAATGGTGCAGGCGACGGGGATCGGCAAGGTGGACCAAGCCTTCGGACCGCCGTGGCCATGTGGCCGACGCCGACAGCGGGCGACGCGAAGGCGTCGGGCTCGCGGAACTACAGCACGAGCAACGCCCACGCGGGGACGAGCCTGACCGACGCGGTCACGGGGGACAATGGGGACCCGACGGGCCCTGGGCGGTCTGGGAAGCTGAACCCGACGTGGGTCGAGTGGTTGATGGGCTGGCCGCTGGGGTGGACCTGGCCAGGGCCTCGCGGCGAAGTCGACTCCGGGCCACCGGCAACGGATGCGTGCCCCAGCAAGCCGCGGTAGCGATCCGCTCGCTGCTCGACCTGCTACTCGCGGGAAGCGACCGCCCGCCCCGCGGGTAGGCTCAGGCATGGACCCGACGACCCCGAATACCCCTACCCCCGTCATGCTCGTCACGGGCGAGTACTTCGACCACCTCGCGCCGGACCCGAGCGTCATCAACCTCGACGTGCTCGAGCACGGCCTGCAGGCGCCGCGGTTCAACGGCCAGACGCTACGGCCGATCACGATCGCCGAGCACTCGCTGCGGGTGCGCCGGATCGCGGTCGAGTTGATCGGGCCAACTCCGAGCATGTTCGAGGAGGGCCAGGCCGTGGACGTGCTCGAACGGCACGCGGCCCTGCTCGACGGGGTGCCGATTTGGGCGCTTCTGCACGACGCCCACGAGGCACTCGTCCCGTGGGGCGACTGCCTGCGGCCGGGCAAGACGCCGGAGATGCGCGAGGCGGAGGATCAGGTCGACTCCGCGATCCGTCTCGCGCTGGGCGTGTCACTACCGGACGAGCGGACGTTCGAAATCGTCAAGACCGCCGATGCGATCGCGCTCTACTTCGAGGCGCTGCTGTGGCAGCCGGGCGCGATCGACTGGGCGCCCGACGTCTTCCCGTGGGGGTCGGACGCGGCCGCGCCGATCTCGGTGCGTCACTCGGACGTGATCCCGCGCTTCATGCCGTTGATCGCCCCTCGCCCAGGCGAGTGCTGGCGGACCGAGGTCGAGGCGCTGCTCGGGAAGCGGTAGACCGGCTCGCGGGTACCCCGAGCATGAACCGCTTCAAGCAATCTCTCGCCGCGGCCCTCCGCGCGGACCCGATCGACCTCGACGCCTTCGATGAAGAGGAGGCCTGGCTACTGACCAAGGTCAAGGTGCTCGCGGTCTCGGTCGAGACGCTGACTGAGGAGCTCGTCGACGCGAAGGCGCAGGACGTGATCATCCAGGCGCTGTGCGAGCGCGAGGCCCGTCGGCTTCCGGCGGTGTCGGCGTGAAGATCGCTGAACGACGGCGCGCGGTGATCCGCCGCCTCGCCGACTGCCTCGTGCGCGTCCGTCCGGTGCTCGACCGATGCGCCGTCGCGCTCTACTACGAGGAGAAGTCCGACGAGCATTCCGTCGCCCTCGGTCTCCACGACGAGATCAGCGAGCTTGCCGAGGCGGCACTACTCGCGGCGCTGCCCGACGGATTCGTCGACTACATCGATGACGAGGTCGGCACGATCGGCCTCGAGCGCGACGGGATCACGCTTGAGCTCCCGAACGAGACGCCCGACGATGTCGTCGACGCGCTGTTCTCGATCGCCAAGCTGGCGGGCGACGGCCGCTACACCCTCGAAGGTCTCGCGCTTGCGATGGCCGAGTTCGTGAGCCGGCCGGACCCTCAGCACGAGGAGCAGATGGCGAAGCTCGCGGAGATCCGCGACGCGGTGGAGGAACGACGATGACTAAGATCCAGTGGACTCAGAACGCCGACGGCACGCCCGGCAAGACCTGGAACCCGATCGTCGGATGCTCGAAGGTCAGCCCCGGGTGCGATTTTTGCTATGCCCAGGGCGACAGCCCGCACCGCTTCAAGTCGGTGTACGAGCGCGATGGCGTCGTCGTGATCCGAGGCAAGGCGAAGCGACCAGGCATGACCTTCGTGCCGCGCTCGCCCGACGGCAAGTCGCTCGGCAAGGGGGCCCAGTGGACCGGCGAGCTTCGCTTGCTCCCGTGGCAACTCGACGTCCCGCTCAAGCGCAAGAAGTCGACAACGTGGTTCGTCAACTCGCTGAGCGACATCTTCCACGAGAGCCTCGTCGACTGCGAGGAGGGGCGCCGATTCATCGCCGCGATCTTCGGGGTCATGGCCGCGACGCCGCAGCACACATTTCAATGCCTGACGAAGCGGCCGGCGAAGGCGCGCGCGTGGTTTGACTGGCTGGACAGCGTCGCTCCCGTCGGCGGCCAGGTCGAGTTCTGTGTTGGCTGTGCCGAGGAACACGGCGTGGATTTCGGCGAACGTCTCGTCGACGGCCATTGGCCTCGCCGAAACATCTGGGTCGGGACGAGCGTCGAGGACCAGCCTCGCGCCGACGAGCGGATCCCCGAGCTGCTGCGCGTACCCGCGGCGCTGCGGTTCTTGAGCTGCGAGCCGCTACTCGGTCCGCTGGACTTGGGAGAATGGCTCGGGCATAGTCCAGTCCATGGTCGCATCGATGAATCGCGAGGAGCTGGCCTACGACGCGGTCCGAATGGGGCTTTTGGAGATACGCGACGACGGGTCAGTGTGGAAAATAGCTATCCGGAGGGGAAGCCGATGGGGCACGACTCCGACCATCCGGCCGTGCGACCCGAGGCGAGCCGAGAACCCGACCGGAGCTGGCTACTTGCAGGTGAGGGTGATGCTCGATCGGGTCAGGCACCACGCCCTCGCGCACAGGCTCGTCTATCTTCACTTCCGCGGCCCGATCCCAGCCGGCCTTACGATCAATCACATCAACGGGGTCAAGGACGACAACCGCCCCGAGAACCTGGAGACCGCGACCTACAGCGAGCAGCTGATCCATGCTCGATCAGTGCTCGGCAAGATGTGCCAGAAGGGCTCGAAGAACAACGCGTCGCGCCTGACCGACGCCGATATTCGGAAGATCCGGGCGCTGCGGGAGACAGGCCTGACCCAGGCGAAGATCGGCGAGATTGTGGGCTGCGCACACCAGACGGTATCGAAGATTCTGCGCGGCGATCGGTGGGGCCATCTTGGATAATTTGCGGGGGAGAGGGCGGCCCCAAGGCGCGACCGTGCGAGGTCGCGTGGATCCGGTCGATCGTCGAGCAGTGCGCGGCCGCGTCGGTTCCATGTTTTGTCAAGCAACTCGGATCGAAGCCTCTCGCGCGGACCGATGACGACCTCGGCAACGAGGCGGCACACGACTGGGACGCGCAGACCGGCGGCCACCCGTTCCCGGCCGAGGGCTGGATCCCGAAGCTTCGCTCGAGCAAGGGCGCAGACCCTGCGGAATGGCCCGAGGATCTCCGCGTGCGGGAGATGCCCGACCGTGGCTAGCTCGAACGTCCTGAACTACCCGCTCGCCGAGTTGATCGGTCGCGAGGTCAAGCGCCGGCGGGTCGAGGCGCGCATGTCCCAGGTCGCCCTCGCCGAGCGCTGCTTCATCAGCGGTCCGTCGATCTGCGTCTACGAGAAGGGCGACACGTGCCCGAGCCTCAACTCGCTGTGCGCCCTGGCGATCGCGCTCGACTGCGACCCGGGTGACCTGCTCCCGACGGGCGACGAGCTGCGCGCGGTCATGGGGCCGACGGCGTGACCCGCTGGATCGTCTACCTGATCGCCTGGGTCGAGGCCCGACGCTCGAGGCGGTAGACTCGCGGGCATGGCCGCCGGCGACATCTCGATCACGCTCAAGGGATCACTCAAGTCCGCCCCCGCGAGCTGCAACGGCGTCGGCAGCACGTCCAGCGGCCCGACGTTCCAGCTCGCGCTCAAGTCGAGCAACGCCGCGGCTGCCCAGGAGGAGTCCTCGATGGTCAGGCCGATCGACTCGGTCGCACCCGCCTTCGAGGACCTGGGGATCCCGGCGTCGATGGCCGCGCGGGTGTTCTACCTGCGCGTTCAGACGCTCTCGCCGTTCGTCGTCCGCCTGACGACCGAGCTCGCCGGCGTCACCACGCTTCCATCGCTGAGCGGGTCGATCCTGTTCGAGTTCGCCGCGGATGACCGCCTGACGACCATCGAGGTCCAGGGCCAGGGGACGATCGAGTGGTACGCGGCTGGCGACACGGTTTGATCGTGGTGTAGGCTTGGCGCGATGGACGTCGACGATCAGATCCCCGACACGCCCGCCCCGGAGCCCGCGCCAACGGCCGAGCCCGCCCCGGAGCCACCGGTCGTTGAGGCCGCTCAGCCGCCGGCCCCGGATCCCGACCCCATGCAGGACCCGGTGTTCCGCGCGGCGCTCGAGGCCAAGCTGGCCCAGGAGCGCGAAGCCATGGCGGCGCAGGCCGAGCAGGATCGCCAAGCCGCGAAGGCGGAGGCGATCTCCGAGTTGGAGGCCGCCGCGAAGAAGGAGGCCGAGCTCGCAGCGATGACCGAGCAGCAGCGTCTGCAGCGGATGCTCGAGGACGAGCGCGCTCACAAGACGAGGCTCGCCGCCGAGAAGGCCCGCGCCGAGGCGGACAAGAAGGACGCCGACGCTCGGATCGATTTCCTCCGAGCCCTCGGATCGTCGGCCCACCAGCTGGCCGACGATCCCGACTTCGAGAAGCTTGCCTACGAGCGCGCGAAGCGGATGGCTCCCGACGGCAAGTTCGCCACGGTGATCCCGGACCTCGCAGCCGCTCACCCGGCCCTGTTCCGCCAAGCGGCTCCGTCTGCGTCCGCGACCACAACGACCTCGGGATCGTCGGCGCCTCGCGGTGCGACCGTCGCCCCCGCTCCTCCGTCCGCGCCACCCGGCAAGGACGCGATGGCCATGTCCACCGCCGAGTGGGCAGCCCACAAGCGAAGCCTCGGGATCTTCCACTGACCTACACGCGCGCCCCCGTCTCCTGGCCACCTTCGCCACTCGACCAGGAGACCTCGAATGAACATCCTCATCGGCAACGCCAACCTCGACAAGATCATCCAGGACCGCACGATCGCGCGTTCGATCGGTGAGGCCCTGTTCCCCGGGCTTCTCTTTCGTGCCGCGGCGCACCGCGAACGTTGGGAGGCCCGAGCGGGTCAGACCATGGAGTTCCTCAACCCGGGCCTGTTCCGGGCACGGACCAAGCCTCGGAATCCCGCCGTCGAGCCCGGCTTCGCGCAGCTCGACTACGAGAAGTACAAGGCGACGATGAACCTGTACGGCGACAAGACGCAGGTTCACATGCCGTCGAACTACGTCACCGCGATCAGCCCGTACCTCGAGAAGCAGCACAAGTTCTCGCTCGCGGCCGCTCAGGTGCTCAACCGGCTGCCCCGCAACCGGCTCTACCAGAACTACTCCGCCGGCCACGCGATCGTCGACGCGATCCTGGCCGCTGGTCTCGAGGTCCAAGTCTCGGCCCTCAACGGCTTCACCGAGACCCCGGATCCGCTGAGCGGGTCGCTCGTCCCGGTGTCGTCCGCCAACCCGCGCGAGTTCAACGTCAACGGCGTGCTCGCCGGCTCGCAGATCATCGGGACGATCCCGGATGACACCGACTTCCCGCTCGGGCCCGGACGTCTCGTGCTCGACGTCGCCGTCGGTGGCCTCGCGGCCGGCAACCGGATCGACGCCCTCGACGCCTCGGTTGTCATTCGGCCGAACGGCGCACCGACGGTGGACGGGATCACCGCGGGCAAGGTCCTGACGATGGACCTGATCCGCAAGGCGATCTCGAGCCTCCGCCGCGACAACGTCGGCCCCTGCGCTGACGGCTACTACCACGTGCACTTCGACCCACTCGGCGAGGAGCAACTGCAGCTGGACAACAGCTTCCAGCGCCAGATCGAGGGCATGGGTCTCGACGTCGCGCCCTACCTCAAGTTCGCGGTTGGCCGCACCGCTGGCTGCACCTTCTTCGCGAACAACGAGGTCCCGCGCGACAACACCGTCGACCCGGACAGCTTCGTCCAGACGCGTCCCGCCTCGGCCCCACTGGCCTTCGGGTCCGGCGACGTCGGGCTCGAGACCACCAACGCCGGTGGGATCGAGTTGATGAACACGATCGTGATCGGCCAAAGCGCCCTCTGCGAGAAGCACCTCAACGAGAACGCCTTCATGTCCGAGGCCGGCGTCGCCGGTCGCGTTGGTGGCATGCGGGCGACCAACGGCGGCGTCGAGATCGACCTCGACGGGATCCGCTTCATCCTCAAGGCGCCCACCGACGCCTTCAACGAGAACGTGACCCTCGCGTGGTCGTGGGCCGGCGACCACGTCTGTCCGACCAACCGCCTCACCGGCACGAGCTCGGGTGGCCGCAACGCCGCCGGCGATCGGGTCGGCGTCGCCTACAAGCGCGCGCGCCTGATCCAGACGGCGCTCAACTAGCCTCGACCCTCGAGCAGAGAAAGGACCAGAGATCATGGCAGGACGTACCGTCAAGACCCTCCTCAACGAGGCCACCGAGCCCACCCGCATGCAGACCGCGCTCGCCCAGTTGCGCGACGACTCCGACCCCGTCCGGGGCTTCGGTGACATCATCGCCAGCTTCGTGCCGGGCCTGACCACCCGCACCGGACTGCCGTCGCAGGTCACCCACGTCGACGGCCCGCTCGACTCGTCGGGCGCCGTCGTCCCCGAACCCGGCCGGATCTTCGCGGTCACGTCCGAGGACGGCGTCACCAACTTCCCGATCGTCTACGGGACTACCGCGCCCGCGGTCGGCGAAGTTCAGGTCATCTACTCGGCGACCGGCGTGCCGACGCTGACCTTCCAGGCGGCCGTCACCGGCTACCGCGTCGAGAAGGCGATCATGCCGCTCGAGCTCGCCGAGGCCCTCGCCGCTCCCGGCAGCGCCTGAGCCTTCGAGCTTCGAACGAGCGCCCGGTCCCGCGAGGGGTCGGGCGCTTCTGCGTGGTCAGTCGTTCTCGGCCAGCGTCTCGACCATCCCGACGCACTCGTTGAGCGTCGGGTCATGCGCCCGCGGGTCGCTCCTTGGGTCCCATCCGCCGCCGTGCGAGATCGTGATCTTCGGGATGGTCGTGATCTCCACCGCCCGCTCCGGAGCCCCAGCCTCGTCGAAAATCGATGGTTCGCCCTCGGCCGTGCTCGGCAGGTAGGTCCCGTCGACCATCGACCGAAGCTTCTCGTGTCGGACCATCCCCGGTCCCTCGCACTTGCCACACAGCGTGCACGACACCGCGCCCTGGATCGCCTTGTCGTCCGCGCGCCAGCGACAGGCCACGAGGTCCTCGTCGTGGCGACGGTGCATCACGTTCTTGCGGCAGGCGATCGGGTAGAGGACCTCGTCGCCGTCCTGGATCGGATGGCGGACGCCGTGCATCTCGTGGTCCCGCTCCTCGGCGGTGGGCTCGGGCGGCGCGCCGTCCTCGAAGGCGATCTGCGCGGTGAGCAGGTCGCGCAGCGCACGGTGCTCGCGGGTGGTCAGGTAGACCGGCTGGTTCTCGCTCATGCCCGGTCTACCCGCCGGGCGGCCGGGCGCTTCCCGCGATGCTCACAGTGGTAGTGGCGGCAGGTCGTGGGTAGATCAGAAAAAAGATCGAGAAAGTTGGGAAGTGGCGGAATATGGCGCGTTGGGCCCGGTTGGACCGCGCGATGACGACGAGCATGACCCCCGAAGCCTGGCGCGACCGCCTCGAGCTGACCTACGTCCCGAGCGCCTATCAAGCCGCGATCTTCGACTTTGTCGCGGACGGCGAGGGCAACGGCGTGGTCGAGGCCTGCGCAGGATCTGGCAAGACAACGACCATCGTCAGCTGCGCGAAGCTGGTCGAATCGGGCTTGTTCCTGGCCTTCAACAGGTCGATCGCCACGATGCTGAACACCGAGCTGAAGGGGACCGGGATGGTCGCCTCGACGGTACACTCGCATGGCTTCGGCGCGGTCCGCCGGGCCTTCGGCCGGGTCAAGGTCGACGCCGGCAAGTACCGCGACTTCGTCGACGGCTGCATCGCCGAGGTCGACGCCGCGCAGACCCTCCGCGGCGACGCGCTCACGCCCGCCGAGATCAAGTCGGTCATCGACGACGGCTTCCCGCGCAGCTCGACCCTCAAGTTGATCGACCTCGCGCGGCTGAGCCTAGTCGCGCCTGAGGCGGGCCCTGGCTTCGCTGCCGATCTCCTCGCCCTCGCGGACCATCACAACATCGACTTCCCCGGCGCCGTCGAGCAGCTGATTGTCGACGTCGCCCGCCTCGCCATGCAGTGGGGCGCCGACAACCCGAGGATCGTCGACTTCACCGACATGGTCTGGCTCCCCTGCCAACTCGGACTGCAGCCCGCGACCTACTCGTCGATCTTCGTCGATGAGTGCCAGGACATCTCGAAGGCGCACCGGGTCCTGATCGGCCGGTCACTGACGAAGAACGGCCGACTGCTTGCGATCGGCGACAGGAATCAAGCGATCTACGGCTTCGCGGGAGCAGACAGCGCGTCGTTCCAGGCGATCATCACCGAGTTCGACGCGAAGGTCCTACCCCTCAGCGTCTGCTACCGCTGCCCGACCAGCGTCCTCGACCTCGCCCGCGAGATCGTCCCGCAGATCGAGGCTCGCCCCGGCGCTCCAGAGGGCGTCGTCCGCAGTTCGACCACCGACGCGTTCCTCGACGAGGCCCGGCGCGGCGACATGGTCCTCTGTCGCCTGAACGCGCCGCTCCTCAGCCTCGCGTTCAAGCTGATCGGAAACGGCGTGAGCGCGGCGGTCCGCGGTCGCGACCTCGGCAAGGGGCTGGCCAAGGTGATCACCGTCGCGGCCAAGGGTCGCAGCTTCGCGGACTTCGGCCTCGGTCTCGACGACTGGGAGGACCGCGAGAAGGACCAGGCCCGCAAGCGCTACGGCAAGCGCAGCGAGGACGCCCTGGCCGCGCGGCTCGAAGCGATCTCCGACCAGGCCGAGTGCATCCGGGTGATCTGGATCTCGTCGGGCGCGAAGTCGGCCAACGAGCTGAAGGCCGCGATCGCCAAGCTGTTCGAAGACCAGGACCCCAAGGTCGTGCTCAGCTCGGTGCACCGGGCGAAGGGGCTCGAAGCTCCGCGGGTGTTCATCGCCAAGCCCGAGCGGCTCGGTCAAGCGTGGCCGAACTCGCGCCCGTGGATGGTCGAGCAGGAGCGGAACCTGCTCGACGTCGCGGTGACGCGCGCGCAGGAGGAGCTGGTGATGCTCGACGGCGTGATTGACGTGGGTGGCGATGACGACGAGGACGACGACCCGATCGTCGCGGGGATCGCTGGGCCTTGCCACAAGTGTGGGGCGCCCGTCGATGGCCTGCCGGTCATGAGTGTCGTCCAGAGCCTCAAGGGGCCCGGCCATCACGCGCATGTCGACTGCGCGCACCCCGGGCGCAAGCACGACCCAGGGTATCTAGACCGCGACGCCAAGCCCGAGAACGATCAGCCCGCCCCGCTCCCGCCCGTCGCCGCCGACGCCCCGGACACCTACGACCCGCACGCCGCCGCCGCTCGCGTGGCCCTGGCGCGCCGCCTCGACGCCGAGCTGCGCGGCCTGGGCTTCACCCCGAGCAAGCCCGCTCGCGGCTACTGGGAGGTCATCTACACCCGCAAGCGCGGTCGCGTGACCTGCAAGGTCGCCAGCACGATCGAGGGCGGCCAGGTCCGCGGCGTCGGCAAGGACTCGATCAAGGTCTCGCTGGTTCGCGACGCGGACACCGTCGACGAGCGCGGGATCGGCAAGACCAAGCGCGTGCATCGCGTCGGAAAGATCGCCTCGATCGTCGGCCACGTGAAGCTGCGGATCGCCTCGCTGACCGCCTGAAGAGATCTCCCCAAGACCACACCAAACCCGTAGGATGACCGACATGACCACCACGCAGATCTTCACCAAGTACTTCGCCCCTCTCGCGCCATCGATGCGGCGCATCGCGATCAAGCTCACCGGCAACGTCGCCGACGCCGAGGACCTCGTCGCCGACACGCAGCTGCGGATCTGGAAGGCGATCGACCGTTACGACCCCGAGCGCGCGACACCGTCGGCTTGGGCCTTCACGATCATGCGCAACGCTCACCTCAACGACGTTGGGCGTCGGTCGCGTCGCGTCGCCGTCGAGCATCGCTGGGCCAAGTCCGAGGTCACCGACTTCGAGAAGCTCGAGGGCCGTATCGACGACGCGCGCGCCCGCGAGTTGATCGACTCGACCGTGCGCGAGGCGATCGACGATCTCCCGGAGACCTGGCGCGACGCGACCCTCCGCGCGATGAAGGGCCAGCGCCACGCCGACATCGCCGAGGTCCAGGGCACGACCCGCAACACGATCCACGGCCGCACGTCGAGGTCACGGATCGCCCTGCGCAAGAAGCTCGCCCACGCTCGCCCCTTGCTCGAAGCGGTCGCGTGAGCATTGAGCTACGCCACGGAAGGTGGCAGGAGACCCTCGACGGAGAGACCGCCGACGCGCTGATCTTCGACGGGCCCTTCGGCAAGGAGACGCACGACGGCTACGGCAACGACGGCCGCGCAGCTCGCTCGCGCGGCGACAAGCCCCGAGACCCTCGCTACCGACATCGGCCGGGCTACACCGATCAGATCAGCTACGAGTTCCTTGACGAGGCAGACGTCGAGGCGTTCGTCGCCAGCTGGTCTGAGCGCACGCTCGGCTGGGTCGCGTCGATCACCGACCACAACCTCGCGCCGGTCTGGTCCGACCACCTGAGCGACGCGGGGCGCCTCGTGTTCCCGCCGATCCCGATCGTCGACGTCGGGTCGCGCTGCCGCCTGTCGGGGGACGGCCCTTCGTCGTGGTCGTGGTGGCTCGTGGTCGCGCGCCCGCGAACGGCTCAGTTCCAGAGGTGGGGGACGCTTTCGGGAGCCTACATCCGCAGCCCCAACGATCCGCGGTCGCCGAGGACGGGCGGCAAGCCGCTCGGGATCATGCGGGAGATCGTCCGAGACTACGCGATCCCGAAGGACTCCTCGCGCGTCCCGGGTTGGCCTCCTCGGCCGCGTGTCGTCGACCCCTACGCCGGGAGCGCGACGACGCTCATGGCCGCGCGCGAGCTCGGCCTCGACGGGCTCGGGTCGGAGGCGGACCGTGCGACCTTCGAGGATGCGCTCGACCGGATATCGGCGACGCCGACGCGCGCGAACTCAACCGGGACGCTGCCGCTGTTCTAAGGGCAGCCCACGAGGTCCTTCTGGATCAGCGTGTAGCCGATCCCGCCGCCCTTGGCGGACTTGAGGCAGTCGTAGACCTCCATGTACAGCGCCGAGGACAGCGCCGCGTAGCCGTCGACGAACGCGAAGTCCCACGCGCTGCCGAGGAACGTCCCGAAGCTCGCCTCGAAGTAGGCCGGCGGCCCATCGTCCCATGCGGCCCCGAACTCGCCGAGGGTTGGCGGCGGGACGCACACGAAGAAGTGCCACCGAGCCTCGTTGATCGACAACGGAAGGAAGCTGTCATTGACCGGGAACGCGTCGCCAGGCCCGTAGAGGTCCCACGCCCCGACAACACCAGGCGCGAACTGTGGGTCGACGTCCCAGAACAGGCCGGAGAAGTTCGGCGCGCCAGGCCCGTCGTAGCCGACGTCGCAGATCTCGGCGGTCAGGCCGTAGGGCTCGAGGATCCGCAGGATCTTACGCTCGAGCAGCTCGGGCGAGACCACGTCGTCGAACCTCGACGCGCGCCGGCGCAGCTGGTCCTCGGACTCTCCGGGCATCCGCTGGATCCCGCGCTCGCGCAGCTTCAGGCCGAGGTCGTCGTCGCGGCCTCCAGCCGGTGCGGTCATCGACTCGATCACGACCCCGAGGTCTTTGGCGTCGAGGATCGTCCAGCTGATCTGGCCGTCGCCGTTTGGGTCCAGCGGGTCGGGCTGCAGCGGATCCCCGTAGTAGATCAGCAGACGGCCGGCGAGGGGCTGCTGCGACTGCGAGACGAAGGCGGAGACGCGCGCGCGGACGTAGAACGCCGGGACCCCGTTGACTGTGGTCGATGCCCAGCCCGCGGGCGGCGTGATCGTCACCGGACGCACGCCTTCGATCGAGAAGGCCTCGGTCCCGTCGACGAGCTCGACCGCCAAGAAGGCCACCCACGCGACCCCGTCCCAGTACTCCCAGGTCAGGTCCAGGTCACCCACCCGCTTTTGCTGGACGTCGATGTCGATCTGCGAGAACGGCTCCGGTCCGCCGAAGTAGAACGCGTCGTTGACCACCGGGGCGACCGGAAGCAAGGCGATCCCCGAAGGCGAAGCGGCGCGAGCCGTCGCGGTGTAGTCGGTGAAGACGCCGCCGTCATCGGCCTGGGCGGACTCGACCAGGTTCGGCTGCGGACCGTCGTCGAGGATCACGAAGCGCGTAAACCGGCCGGACCCAGGCGGATCCTCGACCGTGCTCACGCCGTACCCGATGATCCGCAGGACGCGGCCGATGTTCGCGGCGTCGCCAGCCTGGTTGATCCGCAGGTAGAGGCCGGGGTCGCTCGGCGAGAAGGTCGGAGCGAGGCCGTTGTCGGTGAGCGTCGCGGGCCCGAGGGTCAGCACGGCTTTGATGTCGCTACGGCCTTGCGACCGATCTTGCAGGTCGACCACGTCGATCCCGGGCAGCGTCGGATCTTCGGGCAGCGTCAGGTTGCCGTCGTCGTCGGCAAGGTAGTCCAGGTTGCCTGGCTCGCCGATCACGGTGGACTGCAGCTCGACCGTGCGCGTCGGGTTGGGATCGAAGGGCACCCACTGGATGTCCTCGACGGTCTTGTAGAAGCGCTGGCGAGGCCCCTCGGTGAAGACGGTTCCGGCTTCGAGGAACAGGCCAGAGTCCTCGCCGGAAGCCCTGCCGAAGGTCACGAGCTGCGACGCCCGGACTCCCGGCCCGGCCGGCTCGAATCCCGGCGGCCGCAAGAAGAACTGCCGCGACGCACTTCGCCCTGCGACCTTGGCGTACTCGAGCAGCGCCCGCGCGGCGCCGCGGTAGGTGGCGATCCCGCCTTCGGGATCCTCGAAGAACTTCCGCCAGTACTCGTCCGGCGTCGTCAGCTGGATCTCGCGCAGGAGGTCATCGAGGGTCGGGGACTGCTCGGCCACGCGGTCAGGGTATCAGTCGGCCTCGACCACTTCGAAAAGCTCACGACCGCCCCAGCGCCCGCTTCGCGGCGGCCTTGAGCATCGTGTGCGTGACGCCGTCTGGCACCTGGTCGTCGAGCAGGATCCGCTGGCGGTAGGCCTTCCCCTCGATCGTGTCGCCGGCGACGATCGCCAGCAGGTCGGGGCTGCCGACGACCGAGTTGAGCCACTCCTCGCGGACCTCGGCGTCGGCCTGCTCCTGAGCGATCCGATCACGCCTGCGCTCCCTCGATGCGGCTCGGTTTCGGCGCTTCATGCCTCGACCCTCGGAGCCAGACCTGCTTCGCTGACGAGCAGGCCGAGCCGGGTCAGATGGAGCCCCTCGTGCTCGAGCAGGCCTCGTCGCTGGAGAGCCCGAACGGTGCCCGAGCGCGTCATCGACGACACCCGTGCGTCAGTCGGCGTCGTGCACCTTGCCTCGCTGAGCGCTCGCCTCATCGCCACGGACAGCTGCCCCCAAGCCATCCGCGCGAGCCTGAGGCACCCGTCGAGGTCGGCGTCGATCAGATCGGCGTGCTTGTATGTGATCGGTCGCTTTCGCTTCGCCATGTCGACCTCAAAAGGTGAAGTGCCCGCCGTGCCCCGCGCACTCCTCGACCGAGCGCCGCGGGTAGACCTTCTGTGGCGCCTCGACCGCGACCACACCACCTACCTCGCACGCCTCGACGATCAGCTGCTCGACGATGTTCGAGCACGACCACCTGTCGTAGTTCTCGGGACGCGGTGCGTCGTCGGGCTGGTTCTCGATCAGGGCGTTGCGCTTCTCGGCGAGCGCCTTGAGTCGAGCGTACGTCGACCCCCTCACACTGATCGACCTTCGGGACTGTTTCTTCGCCATGCTCGACCTACCCGCCGCGGGCGGGATCGCTTCCCGGGAAGCACCCGGACGGGTGCGCGGTAGTCCGGGCATGACCATCAGGCCACCCGACCTAACCGCCTTGCGATGCGCGCACGCTGACGCGATGTTCGGCCCGCATCCAGATCCGGACGTCGCCGACGCACTACAGGCGGCCATCGACCTCTTGAAGCCACCCGAGGATGTCGACCCGCTGCACGCACGCGCCCGCGCAGCGATCGACCGGCTCGGCCTCGACGGCTCGCGCCTCGAACTCGCGCTCACCGTCTTCGGCTGGGGCAGCGACGAGGCCAACGGCTCGCTGCTCGGACTGGTGCGGAAGGCGTGGGGGCGCGAGGCCCCCGACGGAGTGACATACGACCACGAGCTCGGATGGGGCTGGTCATACGCCAACGGGTTCGACCCCTGGGAGCGCGAGGACCTGAGCGAGCACTGGCCGATCGAGGACGTCGGACTGCTTCACGTGCTCGCGTTGGAGGCCAAGGCGCCATGAAGATCCAAGCCTGCCTCAGCTCGAACAACGAGCACTACCTGACCCCGACCGAGATCACGCGACCCATGCGGCGCCTGCTCGTGCCGAAGGGGTCCGGCCGGACCCTGATCGACCTCGCCACCAACGCCGCGGCGATCAACGCTGGCCTCGTGCGCGCGGACTTCACCTGCGACGGCACGCCCGACGGCGGTGACGGCCTCACAGTCGACGCCTCAGTCGCCGACTGCTGGTTCTCGAATCACCCCTACGGCACGAAGATCAAGGCGTTCACTCGTCGGGCGCACGAACTCGGTCGCGGCCGGGGCATGCCGGGGATCTCGGTCACGCCCTTCCGCGGGAGTTCCTGGGCGCACGAGTACATCTTCGGCAGCGCCGACGCGTGGCTGATCGCGGACAAGCGCTTCGTCTTTTGGCGGCCGATCCCGATCCGCCAACTGCCTGAGTCCGAGTTCCTCGACCTGCCCGAAGGCAAGCGCGAGGCGGCGCGCGAGCGCTACCTCCGAGCGTGGTTCTACGCGGCCGACGAGGAGGAGTTGCCTCCTCCGTTTCGCTGCATCGGCGAGAACTGGGCCGTCGGCCCCGAGCTCAAGTCGCTGGCGAGCTGCCACGAGGACGACGTTACGCCGTGGCAGGGCGCGCCCTTCGACACCATGATCGCCTTCTGGGCTGACCCGCGCGACTACGGCGGGCCCGTGCTCCCGGTTGCCCTCGGCCAGTCGTTCCTCGACCAGACCGCCGACGGCCGGTGGGTGCTCAGCGACCTCGGCGACGAGCAGGACGAGCGCGAGGTCTCGGAGCGCTTCGCCCACTCGTGGATCAAGGAGTTCGGGACGCCGCCGAGGAAGCCGGCCGATCACCCGATCACCGTGCGCGAGTTCGTGCGCCACTTTGGTCACCTCGGGACGATCGTCGTGGCTCGAGGGCCCTACGCGGGCGTCTATCGGAAGCGGTCGTCGTGAGCAACGGAGAGGGCTGGCTCGTGTTTGGTGTCGGCTTCGGCTTGGGCTTCGCGCTGGCGGCGTTCTTCGCCGTGTTCAACATCAACGCGCGCGCCAACGACGTCTGCCAGGCCGCGGCCGCCGAGTTCGAGCGCGACTGCTACCTCGACGAGGGCGCGTGCTGGTGCGCGGACGGGGACTCGATCCGCGAGCTTGGAGCGGGCGAATGATCTCCGACGAGATGCTCAGGATGGCGAGGCGCGTACATATCGCCACGGGTGCATGCCTCGGGATCGCGCTGGTCGCCGCGCTCGTGGCAGCGTACGTGGTCATCGCCGATCGCCCGCTTTGCTTTGCGCGCGACGCGGTCACCGTCTGCGACTGCGAGCCCTAGCCACTCGACGCGGCTTCGTGCTCCTCGGCCGTGTCCCGGTCGAACCCCCGGTCATCGCCCCAGCTGCGCCGCCAGCCGACGACGATCTCGCGGTCGTTGGGCCGGTTGGGCGGCGCGTCGAACTTGCGGCCGGTCGTGACGTCGGTGAACAACTCGTCGAGCCGCCGGGTCTGGCCGTGAAGAAGCCGCGAGTCCTGGCCGGTCACCGGGTCGAAGGTCGCGACGAGCTTCTTCAGCATCGGGTCGTCGGCCGCGTCTTCTTCGAGTAGCGCGGCCATCGTCGTGGCGTTGTGCACCGCGCTGACCTCGGTCCTGACGATCCGGTCCACCATCCACTGCTTGCCGCCGACCTGCTCGCGCACGAGGTCGTAGACCTCCTCGCGCGCCTCGGCCCACGGCGTGCCGATGATCATGTTCTTGGCGATCGCGTCCTCGATCGCGCTCACCGTCTTGGCCCCGTAGCGGGCGAAGGACTGCTCATAGACGCGGAGGCGAGACCGGAGCAGCGGACGGCTGTAGCCCCGCAGCCACTCGAGCGAGTCGAAGCGAAGCGGCCGGGCTGCACCGAGGAAGCTCGCGTCGAGCTCGCGGAGCCACGCAGCTGCGTCGGCCTGCGCCTTCTTGGCGACGCCCGGGAGGGCGCGCCGAAGCAGGGTCAGCTGGGCGCTCGACAGCCCACGCACCGCCTGCGCGAGCTGGACCAGGGTCGACGCAGATGAGGCCGCTGACCAGCTGCCCGGCCGCGCGCGCTTGAGATTCTGCTCGATCTCCGCGAGCGCCTCGTCGACGAGCTTTCGCTCGCGTCGCTCGAGTGTCGCCCACAGCTTGTCGTAGCGGGCTCGCTGGGCGATCGCCAAGTCGGCGGCGAGGTCGGCGGTCACCCGGGAAGTGTACGCGGGGCTCGGCGGTAGTCGTGGGCATGGAGATCCCGCGCGCCTTCGACGTCGTCATCTATCACGCCAACTGCTACGACGGGTTCACGGCCGCGTGGGTAGCCAAGATGGACAGCCCGGACGCGCGGTTTGTCCCCGCGAAGTACGGAGACGTGCCGCCCGACGTGGACGGAGCGCGCGTTCTGATCTGCGACTTCAGCTACCCGCGAGACGTGCTCATCGCCATGAACGAGTCGGCGGCTTCGCTGCTCGTACTCGACCATCACAAGACCGCTGCGGAAGATCTTGCTGGCCTAGACTTCGCCGTATTCGACATGGATCGATCGGGCGCGGGCCTCACGTGGGACACGATCTACCCTGGGCAGCCCCGGCCGCCGATCGTCAGCCACGTCGAGGACCGCGATCTGTGGCGGTTCAAGCTGGAGCACACGAAGGCGGTGCACGCGGCCATGACCGCGATGCCGATGATGTTTGAGTGCTGGCAGTACTTGGCGTCTCGACCAGTCCTCGAACTTGCCGCCGAGGGTCAGGCCGTCCTTCGGTTCACGCAGCTTTGCGCGAGTAAGTTTGCCACCCGCGCCAAGGTCGTCAGCCTGGGCGGCCATCGCGTGTGGGCAGTCAACGTCCCGGTCGAGTTCGTCAGTGAGACTGCTGAGGTTCTGAAGAAGCGCGAGCCACACCTGCCGGTCCTTGGATGGTCGTGGGATGGCGAGGCCGGTGACTTCTACTGCTCGCTCCGGTCTCGCGACGATGGGCCCGACGTCTCTGAGATCGCCCGCGAGTTTGGCGGTGGCGGACACGAGCACGCGGCCGGCTTTCGCTGCGACATCGTCCCGGTCTAGCCCAGCAGCCCGGCGAACTCGGCCACCGACCCGCGGTAGCGGTTGCGGTCGATCGGCGACGGCAGCCCCGGCCACGCGTAGGCGTACTCGCCCCCGCCGGACCACTGCCAGATCGACCACGGCCAACAAGCCCATGGGGCCCCGGGAGTGGATCGTGGCGATCAAGTCGCTCGCGCAGTCGCTCGACAACTTCCGCGAGGACTGCGAGGCGTCATGAGCTCACGCGGCATGATCGAAGCGTCCGTCATCGCCGCTCTCGCGGTCACCGAGTCGCGGACGCGCAGCCTACGGATCCAGCTGCTCGTCGTCGAGGTCCTGCTCGGGCTCGCCCTCGCCTTGCTCGCCGGTCTCCTCGCGCTCGCGTGACTCGGGCACGTCCTTTGACTTCGAGCTTCCGCGCGTGATCGGTCGGCCCAGGGCGTCGAACCGCTGACCGCTGGAGATCGTCTCGCCCTTCTTTTCGTCTTGCGCAGCCTCTTCGAGTTGGGCATCGATCGCGCGCTCGAGTTCGGCGGCTCGCGCGGGCTCGCGCGTGTTCGGGAATCCCTCGTTGATCGTGAGGCGGGCGGCCTCGGGAGTCAGATCCTTGCCGACTCGGGCGAGGACATCGCCGAAGGTCTTCACCTGGATCCCGTTCATGGCTTCGTGCTGCACTTGTTCCGTGCCTTCGGTCTGAGGGGCCTCGCCTGCCTGGCCTTCGAGATCCGCGAGCTCCGCATCCGTGTCGACGTCCGGCCGCATGGCCTCGAAGAAGCCGGCCTCCTTGGCGTCGCGCTCGCCGCTGATCCGGTCCATCTCCTCGGCGACGTCCGTGTCGGTCTGGGCGAGCTTGGTCATGTGGGCGACCGCGGTCTCCTGGCTCATCGACGGCAGGCCGCCCGTCGCGGTGCTCAGGGCTGTCGCGGTCGTCTGGAGGTCCTGTGGCGTCGCCTGGTGGAAGCCCGGCCAGTCGAGGACGAGCGCGCCACCGGGCCCGATCTCGTGAGGCTCGAGCGTCATGTCGTCGCTCTCCTCGGCCCGGACCTCGCGCGGCGGCACCTCGACGCCCTCGCCGTTGGACCCGATCTCGCGCAGGCCGAACAGGCGAAGCTGGGTGAGCATGACCGCGAACGCCTGCTTGAGGCCGACCCCGAGCGGGGTGCGTCGCTCCGCCGCGCGCGAGTGCTGCGTGTTCCACAGCAGCTGCAGCGCGACGCCGGACTGGTAGGCACCCGAGTTCTCGGGGTCTGGCTGGATCACGCCGGTGCGTCGCTCGATCTGCCGACCGATCGCGACGACGGTCTCCCACGCCGTCTTGATCGAGTTGCCCGAGATCTCGAGGAGCTTCGCGTCGCCGACCTCGCTGACCTCGAGCTTCGCCCCGTAGCCCTTGCGGTTGTTCGGCCAGCGCCGAAGCATCATCGGCTTGTCCTTCACCAGCAGCGTCGGGTCCGTGTTGGCGCGCGACCCTCGGACGAGCATCGACTGGGACCGGTCGAGTTGGTCGACGGCCTCGAAGACGGCCTCGCAGTCGGGCTCGCCGACCGGGTTGTCGCTGTCGGTCGTGTTCTGGATCCAGACGACCGGGCAGCGGCCCGCGCCGTGGGGCGTGGGTTGCTCGCTGAGCTCGATCCGGTCGTCTGGGGTCTCGACGCCCTCGGTCTCGGCCTTGCCGTCGTCGGACTGAATGACCTTGTCGTGGATGGCGTAGGCATAGGTCTCGTCCCATGCTCGAGTGCGCCAGACCTCGACGGTGGCGACGCGGCCGGTGGCCTCGTCGAGCTTCTCGACCCGGACCCGCTTCTGCTCGATCACGAGCGTCGGGATCCAGTCGGCCTCGTCGGACCACTCGACGTAGAGGTTCTCCGGCCGGAGCGCACGCAGGGACATCTTGCCTTTGCAGATCTCCGGGAGGACCGCGGACGCCCCCGTCGCTCCGCCGATCTTGCGAGCCTCGGCGAAGGCGGACCAGGCCCCGCAGTACTTGAGCAGGGCGCCGAGCAACTCGGTCGAGGCCGGGTCACCGACGACGCGGACAGCCGGCTGGCGGCCCTCGCCGAGCAGCAGCGCCGTGTAGGTGTCGACGATATGCCCGACGCTGAGGCTGTGGCAGATCGGCCGCTTCTGGCCGAAGGGGATCGACGCGTTGTTGGCCGGGACGAATCCGACCCCGCGCATGCGCTGGCCGAGGTAGCTCAAGCCCGGCGTGTGCTCGTACCCGTCGAAGTCGACGGCCATGCCGTCGTTTTGCTGGCAGGTGTAGTAGAGCCACCGCTGCTTGAGGAGCTTCGCGCGGGGCGTGTCTTCGAGGTGAAGCACGCGCAGCCGGTTCAGGCTGGTGTTCGTCTGCTCCTCGGGCACGGGGCGAGGCTATCACGGGAGGTCGTGACCGTCGTCACGGTCTGGCAGGTGATCGTTTCGCCCGAGCAGGTCACCATTGAAGTGCGGCGGATGGCCGCGGAAAGCGAGGAGGCAGATGGCCCCCACGAAGATCAAGATCGAGCGATACAAGAACCCTGCGAACGTCGACGGCTGGGCCGGTTGGATCGAGCCGAGCGACCGCGCCTGGATCCTCTACTTCAAGGACGGCGGCGAGACAAAGTTCTACCCGCAGCGCGACACCGTGACCGGGGCAGTCCTCGAGCCAGACGCGCCGAGCCGGCGCTTCGTCATCTGGCGCCACGAGGACCCGACCGGCGTCAGCGGGACCGGCCTCGTGGCCTACGGTTGGGAGCGCGAGGACGGGCGGGCCACGGTCCGCTGGCTCGGCGAGCACCGGACCGAGACCGTCCACGAGGACGGCATGGCTAGCGTGCAGGCGATCCACTGCCACAACGGCGCGAGCGAGATCCTGTGGTGCAACGACGGCCGGATCGTACTCCCAGCGCGCGCGCTTCGGCCCGACGGCGCTCGCGGCGACTTGCTCTCGCTGACCAGGTCGAAGTACCGATCTGGCTGGGTCCTCGGGCTCGACAAGCACGCCGACGAGTGGGCGTCCGTGAAGGCCGAGCCCGCAGAGTCGTGGTGCCCAGACTCGTTGATCGGCAAGGACTGCCTTGTCCACGGCGAGTTGATCGAGGGCTTCGTGATCGACGGCGAGCAGCGCCTTCTCTTCGAGAAGACATGGGCGAGCGGCGACAACCAACGCACGCGCAGGGACCTCGAGTGGCACGAGGTCGTTGAGCTCCTGTCGAGGAAGCCGTCGCACGTGATCGTGACCAGGCTGACGCCAAGTTGCGGCGGCGACCCGGCCTACCACCGGATCCGCGTGGACCGGACTTTGACGATCGGCAGCTCCGCCTGATGTGCGAGCACGGGACAACACGCACGGTTGAGATCGACGGCAAGCCGGTCGAGGTCGACGAGTGCATCGCTGACATCGTGATCGCCCTGAACGCCGCCGGGATCCGCACCAGGGACTCATGCTGCGGTCACGGTCGCAACGCGGGCGGCGTGTCCATGGCTGACGGACGATGGCTCCTCGTGACGACTCGCGCCGGGGCGATCGGTGCTCACGCCAGCCTGCCGTACGCGAGCTCGAACACCTAGCGGTCAAAGATGTTGTGGGTCGGCGCGTCGAGGTCGAGTTCCATCTCGTCGAGCTCGAACAGCGCCGACTTCCACATGACGCTGACGCAGATCCACCAGGCCATGAGCCGGTCGCCCGTATGCTCGCGGGGCTTGGTCGGGTCGAAGGTCAGCGCCTCGCCGATCATCGCCTGTAGCTCCTCGTGGGGCTCGCTGTCCTCGTCTTCGGTCATGCCGGACCGAGGGTCGAAGGTGGCCGCGTCGCCGCATGGGAACACCCACAGGCCCTCGGACATCTCAGTGGCCAGGCCCTCGACGCCGTAGGCCATGTCCCGCTTGTTGACCGCGTTGGTGTTGTGGTCCTTGAGCGGGATCACCGTAGCCTCGCGCAAGAAGTCGATCACGAGCTTCTGGATCCCGTTGTTCTCGACGGCGATCGTCGTGTTGTAGCGGCGCTTCACCTCGCGGAGGTTCCGCTTGATCTCGTCGCTGCCCCAGCACCCAGACCGGACGTCGACGACCTGGCGCTTGCCGTCGGCGCGGAGCTTGACCGTGACCATCGCCGTCCGGTCCGACCCGGGCGCCTTGCCCGACCCGAGGTCGATCCCGGTGAAGCAGGGCTCGTACTCGCGCTTGGGCCTGAAGGGCAGCCTGCGGCCAAGCTCGAGGGCGCGCGCGAAGTAGATGTCCTTGAACCGGCCGAGGTTCGTGTCCGCCGCCTCGCACTCGAGCATCTGCTTCGCGCGGCGCGGTCCGAGCTCCTTGATCTTCTCGATGATCGTCGGGACCGGCATGGCCGCCGGCGCCGTCGGGATCATCTCGCCGGCCTCGTCGCGGACGAACGCCGGGGTCTTCATGTACTCGAACCCCTTCGCGCGATGCAGGTCCATCGTCGCGTCCTGCTTGTGCCAGAAGTTCCCGATCACCATCATCCGGTAGTCGGGCGTGGTCAGGCGCGAGAGGACCGTCGCCAGCCACTCGATCATCTTCGATCGGCCGTCCTCGGTGAGCGTGTTCGAGAAGTTGCACAGGTCGTCGACGATCAGGATCGTGGCGCGCGAGCCGAGCAGCGAGTCCGAGTAGGCGCCGTAGACCGAGACCGTGTAGTCGGCCTCGAGCGGGTCGACCTCGCGCGCCACGGTGAGCTCGGTCGACCGCCAGGTGTTGCCGGGCTTGAGCCGCGGGAACACGTGATGAAGTCGAGACCGGGCGCCGTCGGACTCGATCAGGGTGGCGATCAGGCTCAGGTGCTTCTTCGGCTGGCGCTGCGTCGCCGACAGCCAGATGATCTGGACGCCGGGATCACGGCCCATGAACCACAACGCCATGCCGCGCATGAGCAGCGACTTGCCCAGCCCGATCGACCCGTGCAGGACCGTCTTCCGGTGGCGCATCCAGAAGCGGACCCAGGACTTCTGGACGTCATCGAGCTTGATCCCGAACACGTACTCGATGAAGACGATCGGGTCGCGCCGGGCCTCCTCCAACTCGACGTGCCAGCGCCTCGTCGCCTTCGCCGGGATCCGTCGGCGGCGCTTTGCCTTCTTGCGCTTGGCCGGGGCGAACATGCCGCGATCGTAGCGCACCCGCGCGGGTGCGTCGGGAAGCGATCGGGGTTGCGGGCGGTATGTCGGACATGGAGTTCGACGAGAACGATACAGAGCACCCTGACGAGTTGATCGCCGAGTTGGAGCAACTCAGCTACGGCGACGCGTGCATCGATCAGGAGACGACAGGGACCCGCAGGTCCTACGCCTGCGAGCGCGCGATCGTCCGGCGCGATGACGGGTCGCTCTGGGCGCTGGAGTGGAACTCCAACGAGATGCACAGCTACGCGACCGCGGCCTATCCCGTGATCGCCAAACAGGTCACCGTCACGAAGTACGTCCGCGACCCGAAGACCTAGCCTGACCCCTGCTGCGGAAAGTCGATGACCTTCTGCTCGGGGCTCGGCCGCTCGCCGGTCTCGACGTAGTGCTCGAGCTGCTCGTCGGTCATCTCGCCGAGGGCCGCCTGGACGCGTTCCAACTCGCCGACGCCGTCCTCGTCGTCATCGACGCCGCGGAGGAACCGGTAGACGTCTGCGATCTTCGCCTGCTGCGCCGGGTCCATGGCCACGGACAGCGCGCGAAGGCTTCGGACCAGGTCGATCGGGATCGCGAAGTCGGCGAGGTCGATCTTCGACGCGTCGATCTTGCCGGCGACGCTCGCGTCCTGCATCGCGTTCTGGACCTTCGCCCCCCACGCGCTGAGGATCGCCTGCTTGATCGCGGCGCCCTTCTTGACGGCCGCCGCCCAGTCCTTGGCGTGGACGGCTGCGGCTTCGACGACAGCCTGCGCCCAGTCGAGTCGCGCGAGCTCCAGCCGGTGCAGCCGGTCCTGGATCTCGTGCTCGAAGGCTCGGAGCGGTCCGCGGGGGTTCTTGCCTCGGCTCGGCGGCCAACCCTCGTAGATCGCTCGGTCGACCTGCTCCTCGCTGAGGCCGGTCCGCTCGACGATCGACTCGACGCTCGCGTTGGCGCGGTAGAGCGACAGCGCGCGGGCGTGGTCCTCGTCGGACGGGCGCGGCGGCTTGCGGGTCACGGCTGGATCGTACCGCACCTGCGCGGTTGCGGTAGTGTGCTCGCATGCAGACGCCACCTCTCACACCCGAGCAAATCCAAGACCTCTCACCCGGAATCCGCGATCTTGTGGTCGCCATGCGCACCGCGGGCTTTCACACGATGGACAGCGGCGACGGGTCGAACCATGCAGCCGGCATGGAGTGCGCGGTCCCATTTCGCATGGTCTTCGTCGGGTGCCGCCCTTCGGAGCTCGCGGCCGAGGCCGATCGTCTCGCGGAGTGGGTCACGAGCTACGGCCTCGACTGGCCGGCGTTTTCGATCCAAGCGAGCTACAACCCGGCCGACGGGGTCGCGGGGATCATCCTCGGCGAAGTCGCGGGAGAGGCTGCGGACTACCGGGAGGGCATCACCGGCGTGCGACCTTCCGGGATGGTCTAGCCCGACCCCCGCAGCGCCCACATGCTCGACGTCATGGCGACGACGCGCTCGAGCAGCGCCCAGTGCTTGTGGTCGCGCGGCGCGTAGACGTAGCCCTGGTCCTGCGGCTGACAGAACTCGGCGAGGACCTCGAGCACACTCGCGCTCGGAGCTCGGGTGTCCGGTCCGACACGCACGACCAGGTCCTCGATCTCGGGCACCGAGTGAGCGCGCGCGGCGAGGAAGTCGGCGAGCTCGTCGGGCCCGGAGCACTGCATCGCCGCGCTCGCGTCGAGGACGTTGGCGACGCCGCCGATCCAACGCTGGGCGTCGAGGTCGCGCAGCGAGATCAGCGGCAGGCCGAGGTCCGGCGTGCGCGTCACCCAGGTCATGAAGTCGCGCGCGTGCCAGTCAGCGACGCCCGTGATCCACGCGGCGAACAGGCCCGGCGGCCGAGCTCGCGCGAGGGCCAGCGCGGCGGCCTCGTCGGACCAGGGTTGACCCTCAGCGTCGAGGCGAAGCACGGGGAGACCCTCGGCGCCGCCGTAGGGGAAGAGCGTGGTCTCGGCCTTCACGCTCCGAGTCTACCGCACCTGCTCGGGTGCGCTCGCTATCGCCCAACACAACGCCGCCCGCGCTCGTCGGTACGTCGTCTCGCACCCGAGCAGCCGCTGGACGTGCGCCTCGGCCTCTTCTCGCGGGATCGAGTTGGTGTTGCCACCGAGCACGTCGGAGATCGTCAGGTGCCGGCCTCCGCCCGGCAAGCCGCCGAGGAGCTCGGTCGCGCGAAGCTCCGCGGCGACTACCATAATCTCCTGCCAGTCCGCGCGAGCATGGCTGCGGGTCTGCATCGCTTGGATTTTCCGTCCGACGACGAACGACAGGTCATCTGGGCCCGGCGCGGCGATCCCCAACACCACCGCGTGGCAGACCTCGTGTAGCGCGTGCTCGATGTCGCCACGCTCGTCGGTCATCTCGGAGTCGGCGATCGATCGCAGTGCGAGGAGCGCTCGGGCTCGGTCAATCAGTAGCATTTCGACGGCCAATCCTGGGCAGGATCGGGATCGACCGTCTCGCCGGCGGTTCCCAACAGGGCGAGCCGTAGCATTTGCTCGCGCGTCCCGGTGTTGGTCTTGGAAAGCACGTTGTGCATGTGCCACTTCACCGTCGCGCGGCTGATGTCGAGTTCGCGGGCGATCTGCTCGTTGGACCGGCCCCGGATCACGCCGTCGAAGACGTCCTGCTCGCGCGTGGTCAGCTTGAACTTCTCGCCGATGGCCCGCGCCCGGTCGGCGATCGTATCGAGGCCCGCGATGTCGCGGACGACCGTGTAGCCGACGGCCTCCAGGATGCACGCGGCGCGGTGGGCGTGCTCATCGCCCTCACAGGCGAGGCGGATCGTGGGCAGGTCATCGGTCATCGCTGGTCTCCTCGCTCGGCTTCGAGCGCAGCGGGCACCACCTCGGGATCGTCTTGGGTTCATCTCGCGGCCACTCGACGAACGACGCGACCGCGCGGTTGTTCGCCGCGGTGCAGGTCCAGTCGCACCCCCGGTCAAAGCCGTCGAGGGAGTACAGCCGCCCTACGTGCAGGTTCGGGCAGTCTTTGCATCGCGCGATCGTCAGCGACACGGTGTGGGGCTTCAGCTCGGGCATGCCAGTCCCTACCCCGCACGCAACTGCCCGCTTCCCGGTGCTACGCTGCCCGACCCATGGACGACCGGATCATGCTCCGCATCACCCTCGCCATCCTCACTGTCCTCGCGCTTCTGTGGGCCCGTCCAGCGTCCGCCGGCGTCATCGGCGGCTTGGTCCCCGGAGACTACTGCAACGACCGTAGCGAGCGCGTGGCGTGGTCTCGGGACCAGAAGCGCCGGACCCAGGAGCGCGTCGACGTCGCCCTGTCCGACCTGCGCGTCGCGCCGATCATCCGCGCCTTCCATCGGCTCGTGATCTGCCGCGAGAGCTTCTGCGGCGAGGCGAGCGTCCGGCACACCCGCGGCGAGGACGTGCGCGGCGTCGAGGATGGCCTGGGCGCCTACGGCCTCTCGCTTCGCTGGCACGGCAACAAGTGGGACGGCAGCGACCTCGAGCCCGCCTTGTGCACGCCCGAGGTCTCGACCGCGATCGCCCACGAGATCGTGTGGCGGGCGGTGACCCGCTACGGCGCTCGCAACCTCGTCGAGGTCCAGGCAGTCTACGGCGGGTTCGTCGAGTGCCGCTCGGGCGACTGCTCCTTCACGTTGCCCGCGGCGAAGCGTCGCCGGTTCTGCGAGCGGCTCAGCGGCTACGGCCACAGCTGCTGGGCCCCCGTCACCGAGCGGGATCTTGGCCGTCGACAGTCGACGGAGGAGCGGCGGGCGTGGGCACTGGGTCTCGCGCGGGCGTCAGTCCGACGGTGGGTCGGGCGTCATCGCTTCGACGCCGGCTTGGTCCCGTTGTAGGTCTCGTGGCTCATGAGCGCGAGGGGTTCGAGCACGCCATCGACCTCGCGCAGGACCAGGCGCCACGAGCGTCCGATCGCGACTGAGAGCCGATCCCGGGCGTGGTTCATCCGCTTCGCCCCGACCTCGTGGGCCTTGGCGCCGTCGCGGATTCTCTCGACGATCTTCCGCGCCCGGTTCACGACGTCCCGCGGCTTGCGCTTCAATGACTTCTCGAATGACTTCATGGCTTCGACTTCTCCAGTCCGAGGCGCGCGAGCTTGCGCTGCGCAAGCTGTTCGAGCTCGATCCAAAGTTCCTCCTCGGACCGCACGAGGATCGGCTTGCCCTTGCGCTTGCGGGTCGAACGACCGACGGCGAGGAGCTGCTCGAGCTTGAGGCCGTAGTCGCACGGGCTGATCTCGAGCACGAGCTTGGTCCCGGGCTTGAGCTTCATCGTTTCGACTCCAGGTCCGGCACGGCGCACGCTACGAACACGAGAGCTACCCAGAGCGCTGCGCGGGCAAACTCCATCGCGCGCCTCATCGTGCACCCCCGTAGAGCATCCACCAGCGCCCCATCATGATCGCGTCGCGGATGTGCTCGTTGAGCCGGTCGACCTTCACGAGTTGCGCGTCCCCGACGGCCTCGCCCTTCGCGGGGTGCCAGCGCCGGACGGTCACCCAGGTCTCGGCGACCACCTTCGAGCACAGCTGCTTCGTCGAGAGGTCGCTCGACTTGCCGAGCATCGGCCCCTGCCACTCGGCCGGCTTGATGAACTCGACGCGCATGCCGACGATCTCTGCGCAGGTCATCCAGCGCGCGGCGCCTCGGATCAGGGTCTGGAGGTTGGGCCAGTTCAGCCGCCACTTGATCGAGCCACGCACGACCCTCGGTCGCGGTAGGTGCTGATCTTCGATCACGACGGTCGTGAACCCGGCGCCTTTCGCCCAGCGTAGGAACGCGAGGATCTCCACCGAGGTCGGGTCGACCCACGACGCGACGATCGGGCTCGAGGGTCCGCCGAGGTAGAGGGCGATGCCCGTCGTCTTGCCGGGGTCGATCGCGATCGTGCTCATGTGGGGTCACCGTCCAGCGCAGTTCGGAGCAGCGCGTCGATCTCGATGAAGGCCCCAGCGCGGTCGGTGTTCTTGTGTTCGTTGGCGTTGATCAGTCGGGTCTCGATGGCCCTGCGAACGGCCTCGACCTGACCGCGTAGCCCCGTTGCTTGGGTACGGAGTCCCCCGAGAACATGGCGCAGGTCATCGAGCGCGACGATAGCCACTCGGGCGTCCGGGTCCTCGGACCCGTTGCCCCACTCGTCGTCCTCGGGAGTCATCACGGTGACGAACACGAAGCCGTCGTCTTCGGTCGCAATCTCGACCACGACGTCATCGGTGCCAGGCTTCGGCCCGACTACTCCCCCAACGTCTCCCGGCCACCCTGGGCGGCCTGGCACCTGCGGAGGCTCGCCCATCTCGTCGGCGCTGGCCTCCATGTCAGCGGTCGGATCGGCCATGTTGGGCTTGGCGTCGAGGACCTCTGTGATCCGTTCAGCCGCGAGCCTCCAGGCCACGGTCTCGCCGCGCTCGTAATCCGACTCCCACGACGCCTGCCCTTGACCAGCCCAGTCCTCGGCGAGTTCGCGAAGGGTCTCGACGTCTACGCTCGACACGGTCTCGCACCGCGTCCCCGCGAGCACGGTTTCGACGTTGCTCAGAGGCCAGCCCACGGCGGCGGCGATGTCCTCGTCGCTCATCCCCTGGCGATGGAGTTGCCCGATCCGCAACTTCACGACCTCGCCGAACACGATGTGCCATCGAGGCTCGTCGTCGAGTACGGCTGCGAGGCGGTGCGCGCACTCGCGGAATCCCTCGGATCGGCCGGCGTCCATGATCTGCTCGACGCTCGGCCGCGAGGGGATCCGCTCCCGGTAGGCCCACGCGATCGCAGCCGCCACCATGCCGACCCAGGCGCTCGGCATGTCCTCGTCATCGTCGAGATCGACCGGCCGCCATCGGATCCCGCCAAGAGCGTCCAGGCCCATGTGCTCCTCGACAGCCACGTCGTTGTCGACGGCCACGACGACCCGCATGAGCCTGCTGTCGTCGCCGCGGTAGAAGAAGCGCACAACGAGCGCCCCGGACTGGGTCACATCCACGCCGGGCCCGAAGGTCACAGCGCACCTCCGATCGACTCCGCGCGCAGGACATGCCCCCACTCGACCAGCGCAAACACGAGCCACACGACGAAGCTCAGCGGCCACAGGCCGGACATCGTCGACTGTCGTTCGGACAGAGCTCGGGCGCGCGACTCGTGCCATGCCGCTCGCGTCGACCTCGACCGGCTCCACGCCCACGCGACGAGCGCGATGAGGGCGACAGCAAGCAACGAAGACGCCGCCCCGGCGAGCATGGCCTGAGCGTCAGGGACGGCGTAGCCGAAGCGAAACGCCGCGCTCGATGAGACGAACGCGGCGACGTAGGTGATGATCGCGTCTCGCATGCCCGGTCTACCCACCGGGCCCAGGATCACTTCCCGCCGTAGACCTCGCCGGTCGCCGGATCGTGCTCGACCGGGATCGGCTCGGGCGTAGGCTCGCGGGGAGGCGGCGCGTCGTGGTCCGGCTCGACCTCGGGCTCCGGCTCGGCCTGCAGCTGCGTGACCCTGGCGGCGAGTTGGCTGGTCCCTCGCGGTTGCTCGACGTCGATGTAGCCGCCGGTAATGTCCTGCGCCTCGTCGACTGTGCCCATGCCGAGGCTCAACTCGGGCGCGTAGATCCGCTGCCAGAACGCCGCCGCGCGGTACATGAACATCTGCTCGGGCATGGTCATCCACTTGGACCCCTTCTTCTTCGACCAGCCCTCGGCGTTGACCATGCGCCAGTCGATCAGCGCGCCGACGCACTCCTCGCCGGATTCGCGGTCCGTCGCCACCGCGCGGCACCCGAAGGACTCAGTTCCCTTCTCGCCCTCCCAGCGGAAGCGCAGCGGGGTGAAGCGACCGCACGCGTTTACCGTGGCGATCAGGAACTTCGACCGCATCGACGGACGTCCGTGGATGATGTCGACGTTCTGCATGATCGCGAAGATCGAGCAGCCGATCCGCTCGGCGAGCTCGGTGGCGATCAGGACGTTGGCGAGGTTGCCCCGGTACTCGCCGGGGACGAGCGTGCTCGAGGCAAACGCCTTGGCCTGCCGTTGGGCGAGTTCGAACTTGGCCTTGCTCTCGGCGGCGAAGGCGTTGGTGAGTTGTGGTTGCTGTTGTGCGATTTCGGTGCTCATTGGTCGTCGTCCTTGTCGAAGGCCCAGCGCGGGAGCGTGAGCCGGTTGAGGCCGCGCTGCCAGGCCGCGCGCCAGTCGTTCTGCTCGCGCCTGCGCGCGAGGTCTTGCAGGGCTCGCCGGTACTCGCGACGGCCTTGCCTGAGTTCGTCTGCTTCGATCACGTGCGTCGCCACCTCGAAGGGGAAGCGCGACCGCACCGCGATGATCACGAAGTGGATCTCGGCGTCGGGCTCGACCGCCTGCAGCGCGTCGACGTACATGGCCGCCTGCCGGTGGTAGCCGAAGCGCGCCACAGACCGGGCGAAGGCGTCGGGGCTCGGGTCCTGCGTCGTCTTCAGATCCGCGATCACGCGGACACCCATGTCCGCGAGCAGGTCGAGCCGGTGGCGCAACAGGATCCCGGTCTCCTCGTCGCGGCGCAGGATCGTCTGCTCGGTCGCGGTCGTGGCCGCGAGGAGGTCGCTCGCGCCAAGCTCGCCCGGCTCGTCTGCCGCGTGCTGACGCACCGACTCGGCGCAAGCCTCGACGCGCTCGCGCTCGCGCTCGGTCAGCACGATCGCGCCCGGAGCCTGCTCGAGCTCGGTCGCCCACTCGTCCACGTCGCGCTTCCATCGGAGGTAGGAGTCTTTCTCAGGCGTGCCCTTCTTGCCACGGCCGTTGGCGTTGGCCGGTCGGACGGGCTCGGGTTCGAACAGACGCCGGCGCCACTCGTCGGGTTCGATCAGGGCTAGGTGCACGAGCGTGCCGAAGCGCATCGAGTCGGACTCGTCGCTGTCGATCAGTCCGTCGCGCTTCGCCCGGTAGATCGCCGGGCCCTCCTTGATCAGGACCGAGAGCCACGAGTTCGAGACGTGGTCGCGGTCGGCGTGGTAGCGCGCCTCGCCCCAGTCGACGAACCCGGCCTCGCCGGGTTCGAGGTCAGTCACCACGGTGTGACCCATCAGCGGGCAGATAGCCGAGGCCATGTGCGACGGTCCCTGCGACCACGACCATCACGATCAGGGTCACCATGGCCAGTAGTGCGAGAAAGAGCCCGTCGAGGTCGATGTCCATGATCGAACTACCCGCGACCCCGGTGTCCGCTTCCCGAAAAAAGGCGCGACGACCGAAGCCGCCACGCCCGCGAGCAGCACACCGATCGCTAGAACTCGGGGTCGGTCTCCTCGGCCTCGTCGTCTTCGTCTTCATCGATCTCGTCGTCGACGTCCTGCTCGATCGCCTCGGAGGGCTCGAGGCCGAAGTCCATCTCCCCCGTCTGCGCCGAGGCCAGGTCTGCGAGCAGGTCGGCCTGGCTCGGGTCCAGCGCGTCGCCGAGCTTCTCGATCGTCAGCAGCGCGGAGTAGAGGACCGTCCGCGACCCTGGCGTCGCCCACGACATGTGGGGGATCGCGCCTTCGGCCTCGTCGTCGAACATCTTGGTCTGGTTCCCGTCGCCCTTGCGCGCGGCCCGGGCCTCGGCCTTGACCTCGTCGAGCTTCTTGATCTTGCCGTCGATCTCGCCGAGTTCCTCTTTCTTCTCGCTGTTGATGGCGTCGCGCTCAGCGACGCCATCCATGCAGTCGAGGAACAGCTGAGCGCGCACCTTCTGCGAGGCCGTCCGGTTGTCCTCGTCGCGCAGGGGCTCGCGGTACGCCTTGGTCGCGGCGGACAGCCGCTCCTTGAAGTCGTTGAGTCGCCGGCCGCGTTCGGCGACGAGCTTCTCCCGCATGTCCTCGATCGTGTAGAGCACGACATAGCAGCGGGCGTAGGTCTGGGTTTGTTCGGAGGCGGTCATCTTGTTGGGGTTCAGTTGGGTGATCGTTGCAGCCATGGTGGCTCCTTGGTGGTCAGGTGTTTGAGTGGATCGATCTCGAGTTTTGCGCAGAGCGCCATATAGATCCACGCCGGCATGGTCTGCGTCTGGCCGTTGAGGATCCGGCTGAGGTACTGGCGAGTCACCCCCAGCTGCCGGGCCAGCTCGGCGACGTCCTTTGCCCTTCGCCTTGCGCAGCGGCGCCAGCCCGCGCGCACGGTTGCAACCTCCGGCACTGTGATCCTGATCGGCATCGCGCACCCGTAGGGTTGCGCCCCAGCGCTCGCGTTGCAAGCGGGGCCGTCGGCGGGTCACGAGGCCCCCATGACGCGGTCGGTCATCGCTCGCGCCTGGTCGGAGGTTACGCCGGGCATCCTGACGACGTTGGCGGGGTTGGGCCCGAGGTCGACAGGCTCGTCGAGGTCGAAGCGGCCCGCGACCGCCCGGGCCGGGGCGCGTCGAATCTGTTCGAGGAGCCGCTGAACGAACAGCGATCCGTCCTCGAACGCGGCGTCCTCGGCGGACGTCAGCTCGGATGTCTTCGCCTCGACCTCAGCCGGCGAGATCCCAGGAGCGTGCGAGCTTCGCGCGAAGCTCAAGAGCGCGTCGATCGCGGCATGTCGAGACGACGCACGAGAATCGATTGTGAGCCCGACCAGATCGGGGTGCTCCCCTCGCACTGCGACGGCCCGAACTCGGTGCACGAGCGAACCCAGGCGGCTCCTCGTGCGTGCGAGGTCCACGTCGCCGAACCCGAGCCCGCGATCGACACGATCAAGCCATGGATCGAGCAGCGCAAGCACCGCGCGGGCTCGGGTCTCTGGGCGACACCGCGTCATCGGCGCAACCTAAACCCGAGCAGGAGTCCGAGCGAGGCGCGCAACTCGGGCGGGAGTGCTTCGCGGATCTCGTCGTCCGACTGCCGGTCGAGTTCGCGGAGCGCCCGCTCCTCGGCGCGCAGCCGTGCTCGCTCGGCACGACGCGCGGTCGAGCAAGCCGAGCAGGTCCACGTCGATCCGCCCGCGCTCCGTCGGTCGCATGTCCATCCGCGGGCGATCGCCTTCGGTCCTCGTGACGGGCCCTCGGTCCCGCACTCACACTTCGCCGGCGTGCCGGAGGCGCTCACCGTGCTGCCCCGATCGAAAGCGCCGCGAGCGGGGCCGGTCGGCGCGTGAACGTCGGCAACTCAGCGGCGCGAGCCCTCGCGGCCAACTCGCGGATCACCGCGTTGGCGATCGGCTTGCCGCGGAATGTGATCTGCGCGTAGCCGGTCCGGTGGCGGAGCCGCGTCGACTCGCGCTTCGTCAGCGGACCGCCGCGCATGATCGCGGCGAGGGCCTCGCGCTGGACGACGGGCAGGCCGAGGGTCTGCTGCTCGTGGACGCTCACAACGTTGCCCCTGCGCGCCAGCCTGCGCGGACAAGCGCGAGTAGGATCCCGATGCAGACACCGCCGGTCCCGGCGATTCCGATCGCGACGAGGGCCAGCACTACGAAGCCCTCGGCGCCCTCTCGGAGTTTGTCGCGAAAATCCTGTTTAGACGCTGCGAGGTCCGACCGGAGCGCCAGGATGCGATCGGCTTGAGCAGCTCGCCGCAGACACTCGCGGTCCCACTCGATTTTGTACGCGCAGATCCACGCGTCGTAGCGTTGGCGCTGCGCCGGCGACAGCCGGGCGAGTTCGGCTTCGAGGTTCGGCCCGAGGTCGGCGTCGGAGACGGGCGGGTCGGTCACTGGTCGAACTCCGGATCGCGAAGCTTTCCCGCGGGGACCGGCCGGGTCGTGGACTCGACGGAAACGCCGCGCCGGATGTTCTCGGCGGTGAGTCGGACCGCCGCCTCGGTCGGGTCAAGGCCCATAGCCTTGGCCATGCCCTCGGCCTGGCGCGCGATCGTGACGGTGCTGATTTTCTCGCTCATGTCGGTCCTACCCGTTGGCCTGGTGTTCGCTTCCCGACCAGTCGAGGAAGCGCGTGTACTCGGGCGCGAAGTCCAGCGGCAGCCAGCGGAACGCCGCGCCGTCTCGACCCTTGGCGATCCCGACCTCGGCGTAGTGCCGAGCGTGCTCGAGCCCGCGAAAGCGCTTGCCCTGATCGCCGAGCCGGCCCTCATTGGCGAGTCCCCGCAGGTGCTGGTACTCGGCCTCGCGGTCGCTGACGTTGGGGTCGTGGATCCACGGCCGATGGAGCAGGTAGATCCGGTCCGCCGCGTTGCGGATCCCCTTCGACCCGCGGATCCACGAGACCCGAGGACGCTCACCCTCGGCGCCCTTCGGAACGGTCAGCTGCGAGAGCGCGGTGACGACGGTTCCTGTGCCCATGGCGAGGCGCTTGAGTGCCTTCGCCTTCGCCTCCTCGCGCTCGTCGCTGCGGATGTTCCGAGCGAGGCCCGACGGCGGGTCGACGAGCTGCAGGAAGTCGACGCCGATCAGCCCCGGCGACTTGGCCCCGTACTTCGAGACCATCGCGGTGCGCCAAGCTCGAGCCTCTGCCGCGATCCCGTCGATCGACGTCGACGCCCGCGGGTCCGCGAGTTCGATCGCGCAGGCGGCGAGGATGTCGAGCTCGCGGTCGACGATCTCCCGGTGCGTGACCCGACCGCGCTTCGCCTCCAGCCACTCGGGGTCGAGCCGGCCACGAAGATCCCGTCCGTCGATCCCAGCCATGTCCGAGAGCCAGCGGCGGACCAGCTTGGGCAGAAGCATCTCGCCGCTGAACATGAGCGCCGGGATCGGCATGGCCCTCGGTCGGTAGCGGCCGAGGTTCTCGTGCCAGTCCAGGACGCCGTTGCGGATCCAGCTGAGCAGCGCGGCCGTCTTGCCGGTGCCTGACTCGGCGCCGAGTATCACCAGGTCGCCGGGCTCGGGGGCTCCGGCGTACTCGTCGATCGACGCGAAGCCGAGCGGGACGTGGCCAGTCAACTCGCTGGGGTCGGCGTAGAGCTCCTCACGCGTCTCGGCCACCGCGTCGCGGATCGAAACCCGCTTGCGGGCCTGGTCCTGCTCGAGCCGGTCGAGGACCTGTCGAGCTGCGTTGATCGAGGCGGCGACGTCGTCGTCGTGCAGCGGCCGTTCGCTCACCTCGCGCAGCTGGGTGAACAGCTGCCGGCGCATGTAGTCCCGGCGCACGGCCTTCGCAGCGTCGGTGGTCCTCGTGGTGATCCCGGATCGCAGGTACTCGAAGACCGACGCCCCGCCGAGACGGTCGAAGTCACCGAGGCGACGAAGCTCGCTCACGATCTGGTCATCGGCGATCGGCTCGCCGGCGTCAGCGCAGGCGAGCATCGCTGCGAAGAGCGCCTGGTTCCTCGGGTTGAGAAACGCGTCGGCGTCTCGGACCTCGGCGACGACCTGGTCGAGGCCCGGGACTCCTCGGGCGTAGATCGCCGCGACGCAGGCGAGCTCGGCCGCCGGGTTGTGGGGCAGGCCGTGGTCAGTCATCGCGGCGTCGCCTCCGTGGGTCGCCGTAGGCGGTGCCGGTGCCGTAGTTCGTCGCGTCGGCTCGAGGGTATTGGACCACGCCGCCGATTACCTCGACATCGGGCGGAGGCTTCCCGTCGCTGTCGTCGGCAGGTGGTGCCTCGTAGTACCGGGTGAAGTTCTTCTCGGCCGTCCAGTGCTTCGGCTGGATCGCGTCGAGCGAGTTCCACCCCCACGAGGTCTCTCCTCCACGATGCTCGTGGACCCTAGCCGCTGCGTTGCGCACGACGTGGGTCAGCTGCTCGCGGACGCCGTCGACACCGGGGGTCGGATCTGTCCACGGCACCCCAGGGCAGGTCTCGGCGATGCGCTTGCGCAGCGCCGCCATCCTGGATTTCGAGCATGCGATCGGCTGCGCAGATCCCGTCCGGTATCGGTCGAGTGTCTCGGCGCGCAGCGGCACGAAGACCTCGTCCCACCAGGCCCGGATCTTCGCAGGGGTGACGGACTCACCAGGTGCAGTCTCCTCCACCACTGGCTCGTCACCGAACAGGCCGGCCTGCCCGGCCTCGCGCGATCGGGTCTGATCGGGTCCAATTGGGTTAATTGGGTCTTCCTTATAGGCGCGGATCATTTGATCCGGGTTGGCGGACGTTTTTTGCCGATCGTGCGGATTAAATGATCCGTTTTCGTGGATGGTTTGATCCGCGTCCCCGGACGATTTGATCCGGGCAGCCGGATGGTTTGATCCGCGATCGTGGATGGTTTGATCGGACGATTTGATCCGGGTCGGCGGATCAAACCATCCGGCCGAGGGCACGTTGGCGAGCCAGATCCCGTCGACCTCGCGGCCGTGGTTGTTGACCCCGCGACCCTTCTTGGCGAGTCCAGCATTGAATATCTGCGCGAACTGCGTGCGGATCGTGCGATCGGCGCACTCGAAGTCACGGGCGATCTCACCGACGGTGATCCACTCGCCGTAGACGAAGACATGGGCCTCGGGGTCGCGCTTGCTCGGGGCGTCGGCCTTCGACCAGAGGTCGTCGAGGAGGAGCCTCGCCGGTGCGCCGAGCATCTTGCCGTCGACGCCCTTGGCCCTCCTGACCCAGCGATCGACTGGCGCTGACCACTCACCCATCGTGTGGCCCCGGCCTCGATCGGTCGTCAATCGCGGAGCGGATCAAGTTCTCGAGCTTGCGGACGCGCGCCCAGCCGAGACTGACGCAGGGGCCCGATCCGGGCGACCAGCAGCGTTTTCCGATCACGGCCTCGATCTCCGTGATCGTCTTGCCCTCATGGGGCTTGAGTTCCTCGCTCGTGATGCGGATCCGCAGGCAGACGTCGCAACGCTCGCCTTCGGTCTTGTCGCCCTCGTCGGGCGTGGTATCTTCGGCCACGTCGGGCCCTCCTTGTTTGAAGTCCATGGAGCCGGCTGACCCCACGAGCCTTGGCGTCTCACCGCCTTGGCTTTTCTCGTTCTACCCCAGGAGCGTGGCGGAGATCTAGTCCACCGACGGTCATCCCCGCCGAGCGATCCGAGCCCTCGCCTGGTCCATTGCCGAGACGAGGGTCGCGCCAATCACCCGATCCCCAGTCCGTCGAGGTCGAGCCCGTCGAGGACTGGCCGACCGTCGTGATTGCGGGCACCGTCGACCAGCCACGCTTCGATGATCGCGGCCGCGCGCGCCTGCGAGATCCGAGGCTCGGACGCGAGCTTCGCCTCGACGAACTCGAGCCGCGCGAGCGCCCATCGGAGCGCGCTCGCCTCGGCGTTGGCGGCCCATCCCTTGTAGGTGCCGAGGGTCTCGATCCGGGCTTCGATCCGAGCGCTGCGCTCGGCGCCCTTCTTCGAGTCGTAGGCGACGGTTGCGGGGTCAGGCTTCTTGGTCATCGGCGATCTCTACCTACGGCCGCGCCGATCGCTTCCCTAGAACAGCACGCCGCCATCGAGCCCGGGGCCCCGGTGCGGACAGCCCTGGCACTCGTAGATCCCCGGGCCACCGGGCGTGTCCCACTCGAACGACCCGCACTTCGAGCACATGATCGGCCCCTCGCGCTCGCTCGCCTGCAACTCGACGAGCACGAGGCCCTCGACCTCGCGCAGCTTCGTGATCGTCCAGCGCCGGCCGAACAGGTCGACCGGCTTGCCCTCGCGGTGACGGCCCTTGAAGTGCGCCGCCGTGACCGTGTCGGACGCGGCGGCGATGCAGAGGGTCCGGTCAGCCCGCATCAGACTGCTCGCGCAGAAGAACGAGCGAGTTCGCGCGAACTCGGTTGATCACTTCGTCACTGCACCTATTGTCGAATGCTCGCTTCGGCTCGGTCCCTGTCGGCACCCAGATCTCCGCCGGCTTCTCGCCCACCCCCATGATCAAGACCGAGGTGACTGCGCCGCGAACACCGGGCTCGGTACAGTGTCCGCATCCTCGCTGGGTGAGGTAGCCAGACCGCGGTCCGAACGACGCCGGCTCGCGGACGTTGGCTATGACAGGGTAGCGATCGCTCGGGATCAGGTCGCCGTCGTGGACGACCCAAGCGTCGAGCATCGTACCGCGATGCGACCGGACGATCCGCGAGTTGCAGACAGAGCCCGCGAGCACCGTCGAGTGAATGGTCGACCCGCGCGTGTGCCAGGCGCCCTCGTGTGGCTGGATCTGCCGTAGATCCTCGGACCACATGTTGATCCGGTGAGCGGGTGTCACGTAGAGCGATAGGAGTCCGAATCCGTGGTGGCGCCACGCATCAGCGGTCGACGACTCGATCACGTTGATGGCCAGGGCGACGAGGTCGCGGTGGTGGTCTGTGGCGGTCATCAGAACGGCATGTCCTCGTCCTCGACGCCCGCGCACATGGGCCCCTCGACCCGCGGATCGCGGCGCGCAGGTCCGCCCCATTCGTCGCGCATTTTGCAGACCGGAGTCTCGCGGCCGTTGCGGTGCTTGACCCGCATCGAGTGCGGTCCACCGATGACCTCGACGACGCGCGAGCCGTAGAACCACAGGCCATCGTCGTTGGGCACGCGCGGGACCTCAGCCTCGATGTACTCGATCACGCGCCGCGCCAACTCCTCGGGCGCGCAGTACTCGGTGGACCCGAGCCCGACAGCCTTGGCGAGCTGCTTGATCAGGATCAGTCGCTCGTCGGCGAGCTTGCCCTGGGCGACTCGCCACTCCCGCTCCTCGTGCAGCTGAGCGACGAGGCCCTTCGCGCGCTCGGACTCGGCCACGGTGACCGTGACCGCTCGCATGGGCAACTTCAGGCTCGATTCGATGAATGGTCCAAGCATGCGGACTGCCTCCCACAGAGGCATGGTTACGGTCACGTCCGCCCGCGTGATCCTCTCGGGGAGGTCTTCACCCGTGGCCCGAGCGCTGGCCCTGTCGTGCGTTGCACCGACAGCGTATCGACCCCATGGCGTAAGCTCGACCTCGACGAGGTCAGTGATCCCGATCGTGTGCTTCATGCTCGGTCTACCGCCGAGACGCGAGGACGCTTCCCGGATGCACGACGCCGGCCAGGTCGTAGAGCCTGACCCAGCCGCAGTCCGCGAACCAGCCACGCATGGCGACGGCGGCCACGAGCTTCGCCGCGACCGCGCGCGTCATCGTCGGCAGCTGCTCGACCGGGTGATGCAGCCGCGCGAGCAGGGCGAGCTGCTCGTACATGGCCAGGCCCGAGACCTTGCGCCGCGCCATCTCCTCGAGCACGGCGTTGGCCTCGCGGAAGTCGAGCCGCCGAGGCATGGGGCCGAGGGCCGCGGTCTGCTTCTTCGTCGCCGGTCGGCTCCACCGATCCTTGCTCGACGCGATCCCGAACAGGGCGAAGGGATCGCCAGCGCGAGCTCGGGCGGCAGCGAGCTTCGCTTCGTGGGCTGCGCGGGCGGACTCGAGCGCCGCGAGGAGGTCGTCGGCTTGCCCTGTGGCCAGCAGGCGCTCGGCCTCCTTCTGCTCGGGCAGGCTGTAGTCGCCGCCGAGCAAGTCGATCGGCGACGCGAGGTCGTGCTTCTTCGAGTTGTCGGTGAAGTCCAGCCACAGGCACGAGGGCTTGGCAGACGCCGCGATCGCAGCTCGGCGATCCTCTGGCGTCTCGGGACCGTCGACGACGCCGGGGAGCGGTCGAGTGGCTCGGCCGCCCATCTGCAAGAACAGCGCGCGCGACAGCGTCGGCCGCAAGAACAGGACGACCTCAGCCGACGGCGCGTCGAAGCCCTCGGTGGCAACGCCGACGTTGAGCAGCCAGCGGATCCGGCCATCGCGGAAGCCCTGCATGATCTCGCGCCGCGCGGTCTTCGGCGTCTTGCCGTCGACCATGGCGATCGGCAGCTCGAGCGACCGCTCCGCCGCGACCTCGTTGATCGTCTCGGCGACGCAGTGCATGTGGGCGATCGTCACGCAGAACACGATCGCCTGTCGCTCGCCGGCGATCTCGACAGCCGGGACGATCGCCTCGCGCAGCACCGCGACCTCGGACATCACCGCGCCGAGGTCCCCGTCGACGAGCTTTCCGCCGCGCTTGCGGACCTTCGATAGGTCGAGGCTCGGGCACTCGATCGCGCGCGTCTTGATCGGCACGAGCCAGCCGAGCTTGATCGCGTCGGCGAGGGTCATGTCGTAGGCGACGGTGTCGAAGATCTGGCCGAGGGCCTTCTCGTCGCCACGGTTGGGGGTCGCGGTGAAGCCAAGTACTTTGGCCGGTGCGAAGTGGGCGAGTAGCTGACGTGGTGTGACAGCGCAGGCGTGATGACATTCGTCATAGATCACGAGGTCGAATCGTGACGGTTCGAATCGGTCGAGTCGTGGCAACAACGACTGCAACGATCCAACGACGACTCGGCTCTCGTCGGTCGCTTGCTGGCGCTCAGCCTGTTCGATCGCGGGCTCGGTCCCAGCCCACCGGCGGATGTGGTCCGCGAGCTGGTCGACGATCTCGCGGCGGTGAACGAACACGAGGATGCGCCTACCCTGGCGCGCGGCGATGTCGACGATCATGCCGATCACGGCGCCTTTGCCCCCGCCTGTCGGAATAGCGACCAACGCCGACCGGTGCCTCTTCAGCGCGCGCGAGCACTCGCGGATCGCGTCGGCCTGGTAGTCGCGCGGCTTCATGCGTCGTGATGCTCGACGAAGGCTTCGAGGGTTTCGAAGACGGGCGAAGTCATGTCGAGGGCGTTGCGATCGTACATGCCCAGACGCTCGGCGATCCGCATCATCTGGTGCGGTCGCCCTTCGTGTTCGAGGACGACCAACGCTCCCGCGCAGTGTTTTTCGCCGCAGTCATGCCCGAGCGACTCGGCCGTCTCGTGGCAGATGAATCCGCCACTACGATCGCGGGTGATTTCGTCGACGATGCCCTCGGCCCGACCGCGCTTGAGGTAGCTCGGGACATCGGTGCGAAACGGGCACTTCGGACACGGCTTCTTCAACGTGTACTCCATGTCGTCTGTACCTACTGGGATGGCGGGCGCTTCCCGATCACGCGAGTCGCCTCCGCTTGATCGCCAGCTTGAGGTACTCGTCGAGGCTCTCGCAGTGGAACTCCGACTCTCGCAGTTCCTCGATCGACCCGAGGTCTCGAAGCTCCTTGAGCGCCGCGACGGTGGGCACGGTGGGCTTCGCCTCGCGCCGGACCTGGTCCTGGATCTTGGCGATCTGGACGCGGACGCTGTCGGGCTTCTTCTTCGCGGCCGTCATCGCTCGACCTCGAACTTGTAGACCCACACCCAGGGGTTGTCGTCCCAGCGGGCGCCCTCGCGCTTGCCGTTGATCTCGTCCCAGAGCGTGGCGAAGTGGGTGCGCGCGGTCGCGTGTACGGAAACCTCATCACCGGACGAAAGCACGGCCGTCCCTATCGGGGCCGCGATCCCTTCGGCTCGCGCCCCGGCCTCGTCGATCTCGTGAAGCCCCTCGGCGCGGACATCGGTGACCCGCAGGCGGATCCGGCTGACCCACTTCGGCATGTGGATCGATGGGCGGCTCGACAAGAACTCGCGGCCGGGCAGATCGGTGGACTCGGGCGCGCCCTCGGTGGCGTGGTAGCGAACCACCGAGCGCGTCCACGCGCCGGCCTCCCACTCCCCCCACTCGGCCATGTAGCCGCAGCGCCTCGACTGCCAGATCCGCTCGCGGACCCAGAGCACGTCGCCGGGCTCGATGCGGCACGCGACACCGTGGACGCTCGTGTCTTCGTGGGCCACGAGCAGGCCACGATGAGCCCCGATCCGGCCTCCATCCCGGCCCACGTAGGACCCCGGTGCGAAGTTGATCGCCGCGGCCGACCAGTCGAGTTCGCCCCACGCGTCGCGCGTCGCCTTGACCATGCGGCTCGTACCCTTCGTGACGAGCCGCCGCGTCTCGGTCTTGCGACCGTCGAGGATCGCCCGCACGAGAGGGCCGCTGAACAGGATCGGTCGCTCAACCATTGGGAACCTCCGTCGCGGCGATCTCGTCAAGAACGTCGAGGGGCGGCTTTCCAACACCGCGAGCTGCCGCGTTGGCTGTCTCCGCGTCGAGGTAGTCGAGGATGATCGAGCTTGGATGACCAGGGTCGCCCGACCATCGCCCATCGGCGAGATCCGGCAGCTGATGTTGGCGGGTCATCCACGCGTAGAACCGCGGGTCCGCTTCGTCGACATCGGAGTTGGCGATGTCCTCGTCGGTCACCTCGACGCGCGCGCGGTGCCAGGCCCGGTCAGCGAGCAACTCGAAGACGAGCGCAGGCTCGACGTAGATCTCGTCCTCGACCTCGGCGATCAGCCGCGCGAGCCGGTCGGGGTCCATGGGTTTCGGTTCGATGGTCACGCAAGCCCTACCCGCGACGGGCCGATCCGCTTCCCGTGCGTGCTACGCTCGCGCCCGGCGAAGGATCGCCTCGTCTCGGACGGGTGCGCGCTTTCTCGGGCGGGGGTTGACCCCGCCCTTTTTCGTGTAGCCTCCGCAAGACGGCGGGCCTGCCCTTCGGTGGTGGTCACCGCGGGGGCCAGTGACGGTCTGTGTGGATCTGCGGGCCCGCCGTCTTTTCGTCTGGTAGGCTCGGGGCATGCAGAAGAAGCCCAGCTACATGAAGCCCGGCGTCCGCTCGATCGAGGGCAGTGGCGTCGAGGGAAGCTTCCCGGACCTCAAGCCCGGCCTCGGCGAACTCACCCCGCCCGGCCTGGTCAGCTACCCCGGTGGCCCCAGCGAGGTCACCTACAGCCAGGGGGCGACGACCCCGCTCGCCAATCCGGTCCAGGGCGGCCAGGCCGTCACCATGGTCCCGCTGACCTACGTCGACGGGGAGTGACCCAATGGCCACGACCAAGACCACCAAGGTCGGTGACCGTGTCGCGGTGCTCGAGAAGGGCGCCGCCGAGCAGGCCAAGATGATTGAGCAGCTGGCGGCTCGCGGCGACGCGTCCGCCATGCTCGAGGAGATCAAGGCCGGGCAGCGACGGATCGAGGAGGCCCTCCGGGGCCTGGCCAAGGTGATCCCCGCGGCCATGCTCTCGACCCCGCAGCCGCTCAAGCCCGACGACGTCCGGCTGATGATGCGCGACAACAGCGCGGCGAAGTTCAGGGTCATCGCGGCCGCGCCTCATCTCGGCATGCGGCCGGGAGAGGTCATCGAGGCCCAGACCCGGTTCGCGTCCGTCCAGCGCTTCGTCTCGCACGTCGAGGGCGGCGTGATCCAGGTCGTTGCGGCCTGACCATAGCGGGGTGATCGATGCTCACCGAGCGGCAGAAACAGCGGATCTACTACCACCTGCAGTACACGCAGCTGACGACCCCGACGACGCTGTCGCTCGGCGATCCGTCTGTCACGATGGCGAAGTTCCGGATCGACCAGAACATCGCCAACATTCTTCCGATCTCCGAGCCGGACGTGATCGCGACGATCGACCGGCTCGACTGCATCGAGAAGCAGCTCGACCAGCTGCGGGGATCGGCTCCGTGGGTAGCCTCGGTGGGGTCGACCAAGTTCGACTTCGAGGCCGGCCTGTTCACGCTCCAGGAGGAGTACCGCCGCTACCAACTCAAGCTCGCGGACCAGATCGCCGGACAGATCAACCCGGTGAGCGCGAGTGAGCAGGAACGGTACGGGTCGGTCATCGAAGGCGACATGCGCTGATGGCGAAGCCGAAGTCAGCCGCGACGAAGAAGCGCGAGGTCGTCCAGCGCGCGGTGAAAAAGGCCGGCGTGGCTGGGCTCGACAAGCCTAAGATGACACCAAGCCACCCGAAGAAGAAGGGCGTCGTCGTGACCATGGTCGACGGCAAGCCGAAGACGATCCGCTTCGGCGAGCAGGGCGCCCCACACAACTACAGCCCCGGCGCGCGGAAGGGCTTCAAGGCGCGCCACGCGAAGAACATAGCCCGCGGCAAGTCGAGCCCGGCATACTGGGCGGACAAGGTGCTCTGGTCCAAGGGCGGCCGGGTCAAGAAGCCGAAGTAGGTCAGGCCGCGGCCCAGGCGAGGCGGGTAGAGAGGTCGATCTCTGGCCACTCGAATCGGAACCGAGGCAGCGGGAAGCCTCGCATGGCGATCGCCGCCGCTACCTCGATTGCGTCGGACTCGTCCATCTGATCGAGCACCGCGTCGACGCAGTCCGCCCGATCCGCGCGAACCTTCGGCGAGCAGCTGAGATCCATCAGGGCTTCGAGGATCTCCATCGCGCCGACGGTGTCCTTGAGCTTGAGCACCGGGTGGGGCGGGTCGAGGGTAGCGATCGCGGCGCGGGCGAGAAGGTCGTCGTCCGGTGTCCCGCCACGCAACGCCGTGGCCTCGCACTCAACGACGCCCAGCACGACGGCCTGGTCGAGCCAGTCCCAGCAGGCGCGGCCGAGCCACTCGGAGCCGTACTCGTCGGCGAGCCATGGCGAAGTGCCCCACGCGAACTCGACCAGCTCGCGCCGGGGCTCCTCGGTCAACGACTCGACCTCGGCTCGGATCGCGGGGATGAGCAGGCGGTTGATGACGATGTCTCGGGCGTAGACGCGGCGGAAGAGGGCCATGCCTACTCTACCCGCGCGCCCGCGGTACGCTTCCCGCCATGGCCGTATGCGGATCTTGCTCCCGCGCCCCGTGCTCCTGCGTCGCTGCCCCCGGCCTCCCGGGCTGCGGGCCGCGAGGACCAGGCGAGCCGACGGCGCCCCAGAACACGCCGCCACCGATCGGCCTACTCGCGTGCACGCCAGCCTACGCCCAGCAGGCGGCCGTCGACACGGCGCGGAAGGTCCAGCACGCGCTCGGCTACCGGCCGTACCGCGTTCGCCTGGTCTGGCAGGTTCGCGACGAGGACACCGGCCTGTGGTCCGAGCAGGCGCCCGGCGGATCGCTCGAGCTAATGCCGGTCGAGGTCCGCGGAATGGACAACGTCGACCTCGTCGTCGAGGCGCCCGGCCAGGTACCGGCCGGCGTGATCAGCCTGCGCGAGGTCTCGACGACGCTCGACGAGTGGACGCTTCGAGGCTTCCGCAACGGCGAGCCGTGGGGCGACGACACGCCCGCGCGCGAGTTCTTCTACGAGGTCCAGCAGATCGCCAGCTGCCCGGGTGACCGAGCGCCGAGGACCTACCGCTTCGTGCTTGCGGGCGCGCCGACGCTGCGGATGGACCGGAACGAGTGGCAGGTCCGGCTCGTCTCGCAGTTCGGCCACCGCAGCGAGGCGCAGCAAGATCAGACTGTGGTCGACGGGGACTCGGTCGAGGGCGTCGCGCTGCTGTTGCCGTAGTCGGAGATCCAGCGCTGAAGCGCCTCGGCCTGCGGGTGGGCGACGATTTCGAGGGCGTCGATCTCCAACCTCAAGTCGTCGAGCGAGCGGTCGTGCGTCGGACCGTAGTCGCACGAGAACGTCCCGAGAAGCCGCATCCACATGCGCACGCCCGTGGGTGTTGCGACGGGTTCGTAGGTCGCTCCCCACGTCTTCGCGGCGGCCGCCTGCTTCATGAAGGGCTCGGGGATCGCCTCGATCGAGGCGCGGGTGTTCTCGATGTACTCGGGCAGCCACATGCCTGCTCTACCGCCCGCACCCGCGTAGACTTCCCGCATGACCACCGTCCGCCTCTCCTCCCCGAAGCAACTCGGCCCCGCCCTGCGCAAGCTCTCCCGCGAGATGGACAAGGCCACGGTGACAGCCCTTCGCCGGACCGCCCGCTACGGCGTGACCATGGTCCGCAAGACGACGGCGCAGACGCGGCCCCGCCCTCGAGCCTCGGGCACCTACGCGCGTGGGTGGATGGTGGTCAAGCTCCCTGACGGCGCCGCGGTGACCAACTCGGCGAAGCACGCGATCTTCGTCGAGGTCGGCCGCAAGCCCGGCAAGCGGCCACCGCTCGCGCCGCTGATCCGCTGGGTCGAGTTGAAGAAGATCGCTCGCGGTTCGAAGGCCAAGCGGGTCGCGCTCGCGGTCCAGCGCAAGATCGGCCGCGTCGGGTTCAAGGGCCGCTTCATCCTCCGGCGAACGGTCCCGCTCATGGCGAAGCGGATCCCCTTCGAAATGGACGCCGCGATGTCGCGGGCGTTTGAACGGGCGGCGCGGGTCAAGAAGTGAGGTAGGCGATCACTTCGAGGGTCAGCACGCACGCGAGGGCTGCGACCGCGGAAGCCACGAGCAGTGTCAGAACGAACCAGACCCGGTGGCTCACGCCGACCTCACGAGGTCCTGGCCACGCCGCAGCGTGTAGCGGATGAGCCCGTCGCCATCGTCCTCGGGCGACTCGACCCACATCAACGAACCGGGCCCGGAGTACATGTCCACGACGTCGCCACCGACCGGCACGTGCTGCCGCATACGCAGCGCGAGAGCTACGTCGTAGTGGCTGAACCGAGGGACCGAGACCACGAGCCCAGGCCTTGGGTCTAGCCGCTGCTGTTGTTTCGCGATGAACTCGCGCAGGACGTCCATCGCGGTCGGTTCGAGTTGCACCGTCATCGAGAAGGATTCCCCCTCGTAGATGTTGTCGAAGCGCCTAGGGCCGTTGGGATCGCGCGAGTCGGGCAACTCGAAGATGGATAGCTCCTCGACCGGCAGCGTCCAGGCGACGCCATCCGGGCGCAGGATCGTCACTTTGGACTTGCCCTTGAGCCTCATCGTCCTGACTCCTCGTCCTCGAACTCGCGCAGGCTGCCCGAGCGCACGGGGCCGACGTAGGTCAGCGGCTCGCGGTAGGTGCCCGGGAGCGCGCTCGCGTTGACGATGAACGGCACGCCGTCGTCGAGCAGCGCGCAGTAGGTCGTGCATGGCTTGCACGGGCACGGGTGGCCGAGGCTCCAGGTGTCCGTCCCGCTCGGGTTTCCGCTGCGCTCGCAGATCGGCGGGGTGGGCTTCGACACGATGAACGGCGGACCGATCTTCGAGCCGTCGTCGCGCACGAACTGGTAGCCCCGGCCGTCCTTGGCTTGCTCGTAGAACTTCCGGCCGGCCTCTTCGACGGCGCGCTCGAACGCGGTGAACTCGCGGACAACGGGCGCCACCGGACGAGGCGCCACCATCGTCCGTAGAGCTTCTTCGAGGAGTCGCTTGGTCTCGGGGTCCATCACCCCGAAAGCCCCGGCGCTCGGCCTTACGGCTGCGTGCGGGGCTCCGGGTTCATGTCTACGGTCGCATGGCTCACCTCCGGGTCTGTGTTGCTTGGTGTCGCCCAACTCTACCGCCGCCGCCCGTGTACGCTTCCCGGGTGCAGATCAAGCGCACCTTCGACCCCGACTCGATCCGCCCAGACGTCCCGACGATCGGCGTCCCACCGCGCCCGGCAGGGGTCCCGCCCGAAGAGGCGTACACGGTCGAGATCATCGCGAACCCCGACGGGACCCGGTCACTCGTCGGGATCTCGGGCTACGGCGAGATCCTCCCCGCTCAGCAGACCAAGTCGTTCCCGCCCGACGGCGCCGCGGTCGTCACCATGGCCCCGAAGGACGCGGCCATGCTCGGCCTCTACCGGATCCTCGACGCGATGCGGTGGCGCAGCTTCGACCTACAGATCCTCGCCGAGCTCGGGAAGACGATCAGCACGAGCCGCGAGCCGCACCGCTTGACGAAGATCCACCTCGACTGGCCCGACGGCCAGCAGAAGGAGTCGATGCCGGCTCAGACGGCGCTGATCACCGGACCCGATCCCGCGCCTTTCGACGTCGCTGGCTTCACGCCTCGGCTGCTCGAGGAGACCCAGGACCGGTTCATGGAGGGGACGGTGCTGCGCTACATGGGCGTCCAGGAGATCCCGCTCGCGGTCGTCGTGTGGTTCGCGCACAAGGACCAGCGCAGGGGGTTCGCCTCGCGGATCATCAACGCGCTCGCGGGCGAGCCGCGGCAGGACATCGGCGCCCGGCACGTGGTCGTGCCGGAGTACTTCTCGCGGTCGATCCGCTACCAGCTGCAGGACACGACGCGGCCGGACAACGCTGAGGGCGCGCGCGTGAACGAGTGGGTGCTCGAGGTCAGCATCCTCGCCGAGGCGCCCGTGGTCGAGCTCGTGACGATCCCCGGCGTGGTCGACGGCTTCCAGTTCGACGTCGAGGCTACGGTCGCGGGAAGCTGACGCGGGGGCGCGCGGTAGACCGGGCGTGAACGACCAGCAGATCGTTAGCCGGGTAGCCCGGAGCGTGCTCGGCGAGTTGCCGGCGACCGTCACGTGCACACCGGCCTCGTCCATCTACGGCGTCGTCACTGTCGTAGCGTCTTGCGGATGGCGCCGCGGCGTCGCTAGCGTAAGCCCGTGGCTTACCGCCCACGATGGATCGGTGGCACTTGCGGATGCCGTCTCCGACGCGTGCGAGGATCTCGGCCACGCGATGATCGAGGGCACGATCGGTGAGCGCCTCGGGCTGGAGCGCGCAGCTGCCCTGGGTCTGCTCAGGTCGCCCCTGTGACGCCAGCCCGAGAGGCTGATACCCTCGCGGCATGGTCGCCTTCCGCCGCGTCTTTCTCGATGACCCCGGCAACGCGACGTTTCTCAACGTCGCCAGCACCAACATCATCGACCGTGCTCCGCCGCAGCTCCTGTTCGGGGCCGGCACGGGGACGATCCTGATCGTCGGGGAGACCGAGAAGGGGCCGATCGGCGTCACGACCGAGGTCACGAACCCGACCTCGCGCGAGCAGACCTTCGGCGGCTTGGGCTGGCCGATCACCGGCGTCGGCCCCCACGTGGGCCCGGTCGCCCAGCAGTCCGGCGGCAGCGAGGCGTGGAACGGCAACGTCTTCGTCTGGACGGCCAACAAGGTCTTCAACCGGCTGCTGATCCACCGCGTGGACAGCTCCGCTGGCGTCGTCGAGCTCACGCGGCTGGCCTGCCTAAACGGCGGCTCGGGCCCGTTCTCCGCGGCCAACGGGGACCAGGCCGTGTTCGACCTGAACAACGGCGCCACGACGGCGACGGCGACGCTGAACGCCACGAAGGCCTCGATCCTCGCGTCCGGCGTCGTCTACCCGCTACCGCTCGGCACCCTGACCAACAAGACGCTGATCGTGGCCTGGGACGACGCGAGCGACGCGGACGCCCAGACGATCACGTTCGCGTCGACGGACATCACGCTCGCCGACGTCATCGCCAGGATCAACGCCAAGGTCGCGGCGACGATCGCGTTCGACAACGGCGGGCAGCTCGAGCTCCGGTCCGTCCGCGCCGGGTCCGAGGCCCGGATCAAGATCGTCGGCGGGACCGCGCTCTCGGACCTCGGTCTGCCCACCGCGGTGGTCCAGGACGTCTGGACCTTGACCGTCACCGGCGACAGCGGGATCGCCACTCAGGCCCGCGTCTCGCGGATCGTCGACGGCGTCGCCACCGACTTCGACACCGCGAGTTTCTCGGGCGTGATCGGGTCGGTCACGCTCAAGCGCGACAAGCTCCTGAGCGACGCGGTCACGGATCCGCCCCAACTCTCGCAACTCGGCGTCCCGGGTTTCATCTTCGCCGCATCGGGCATCGATGCGATCACGGTCACCGGCGCGGACAACCAGATCCTGACCGGGCTGACGATGCTCGCCGGCGGAGCCGAGGTCACCGTGGCCAACACGGTCCCCGGCGTCGCGCTCGAGGTCTTCGGTACCGGGAACGTCGGCGACGCGTCGAGCTTCTCCGCCCAGGAGGCGGCCGCGATCCTCGACGCCGCTGCCAACCTCGGCTCGACCGTCAACAGCGACGGCACCCTGCGCGCCTGCAACGAGCTCACGCCCGGCACCGGCGCGATCAAGGGCGACTCGGGCGCGCTGCTCGCAGCCCTCGGATTCGACACGACGACCACGGTCGACGCGGCCAACGGGCCAGACTTGACGATCCCAGCGGGCACCCGGGTCCAGGACGCGACCTCGACGGCGACGGTCTGGATCACGATGTCCGACGTCCAGACCGGCACGGGCGGCGGCCCCTTCGAGGCCAAGGTCCGACCGTTCGACGACACGGACGCCGCGCTCGCCTCGGGCCCCAACGACGTCACCGTGATCCTATCGGACCTGCCCGGCGGCTTTGCGGTGACCAACCCGCTGTCGATCACGCGCCTCACGTCCGCGCAGTTGGACTCGCGCTACATCGCGGCGATCCGGGAGACCAACGTCGACGCCCCGCCGGCCCGCGAAGCGAACGCGATCTGCTCGGCCCGGACGTCGCCGGCGATCAACAACGAGCTGCAGATCAACGCCCGCGAGGCCACGGCCGCTGGCCTGTCCGGCCGCAAGACGATCGTCCGGCCGCGGCTCGGAGTCTCGGTGGACGACGCCGTCGCCGAGAACGCGGCGCTCCGCGAGGAGCGCAAGCAGTTCGCCTTCCCCGGCTTCCAGGCGCGGATCCAGGAGATCGCCGAGCAGGGCGCCAGCGGTGGCGTCGGCTTCACGGACGACGGCGTCGTGCCCGTCGGCGCCGACAGCTGGCTCGCGGCGATCCGCTCGATCATCCCGCCCGAGCAGAGCTCCGGACAGGACCTGCGCTCGACCAACGTCGGTCGCCTCAACGTCGCCGGCCTCGAGCCCGCCTACGACCCGCTCAGCGAGGGCAGCACCAAGCTCGACGTGAACGACTACATCCGGTTCAAGCGCGAGGGGATCACCGCGCCGATCCTCGACCGGACCGCCGGCGCCGCCTTCGTCGACGACGTCACCTCGGTCGACTCGCTCACCCAGGCCTCGCAGACGCCCGCCAACCGTCGATGGTTCGCGGACTTCATCAACGACAGCCTGTTCATCCTCGCGGTCCCCTACGGCAAGAAGCTGATCACCCAGGACCTGCGCCGCAACTTCTTCGGCCAGATCATCAACTTCTTGACCGGCCTGCAGTCGCTGGACCAGCCGCAAGCCCAGCGGATCGAGTCCTTCGACGTCACGGACACGAGCGACCCCGACGTCCCCAACATTCTGCGCGCCCGGGTTGCCGTGCGCATGCTCGCCACCGCCGACGCGATCGTCTTCGACGTCACCGTCGGCCAGACCGTCGTCACCTCCGCGCAGGTGACCGCCGCCGCGGCCTGAGCCGCCTTCGAGGAGTAGACCGCCATGGCTGGAAACCCACGTCTCAAGGGCCAGGAGTGCTTCGTCAGCTTCCTGGTGAACAACACGATCAGCGCGGCGTTCAACGCCGTCGTCGACCTGACCGTGACCGACAACGTCGAGCAGCTGTCTGAGGACCTGCTCGGGGAGGTCGCGACGCGAAACGACGACATCTACCGGAACACGACCTTCTCGGCGACGCTACAGATCGAGGACGTACAGCCCTACATCCTGCGCCAGCAGATCATCGACCGGTCGAAGCGTCGGGCGGGCTCAGCTGCCCAGTTCGACCTGTCCTTCGCGGCGGCGCTGCCCACCGGACAGACGCGACAGATCCAGCTGCAAGACATTTTCTTCGGCCCGCTGGAGAACGCGATCAGCTCGCGAAGCGACTTCGTGACGTTGAGTCTCGAGGGCGTCGTGAGCGACGTCAAGGACGTCGACCTGTAGGAGCGGGAGCATCGACCCCGAGGGGCGTGGCCGTTGGGTACGGTCACGCCCCTTCTGTGATCGCGATGCCCCCGGTCTCGGCGAAGGCGATGAGATGCGGCAGCAGTTCACGGACATGATCGCGCGAGAGGTGCATGCGGAAGTTCTTGCTGTCGGCCAACTCGGCGCCGGTGTTCAAGTCGGTGCGCTTGCTGACTCCCAGCCAAACGTGCGCGCCGTCGGCGAGCGACGACTCCTGCAGCGAGCACGGCTGACCGTACCGATCCTCGAATGTGATGATCTGGAAGCCTCGTCCCGTGGTCTCGATCTTCATGCGCGGTCTACCACCAGAACCCGCGATCGCTTCCCGCGCTATCATCCCCTCATGACGGACCAGAAGCGCAACCGCTACCCGTTCCCGCCCCCGCAGAACCACGTCGTGCAGATCGTCGACGGGCCCGACTGGACGATCAACAAGGTCGATGCGTGGGTGCCCGTGAACCTGACCGAGGGCGACCAGCGCGACTTTCCCGATCCGCAGGGGACGATGCCGACCGGCTACCCGAGCACGGCCGTCAACGTCCGCGAGCCCGGCACGCGGGGCCCGAAGAAGCTCGGCTGACCGGGCTGTGTCGCCAGGGTCCACCGAGAGACGGGCAGGACGTCAGCACTCGGACGCGCCCGCTCGGGTCGGTCCAGCGCTTGTAGCCGGCGGCGAGAAGACGGGGCGGCAGGGGCTCGGTGGGGCGGCAAGTGGCGTGCAGGATGGCGGCGATCTCGATCTCGTGGTCCATGCTTGGGTAGTGACGATCGCGGCCGGATCGTTCACCGGGAAGCGACCGCGGGCGCGGTCGGTAGGTCGGGCGTGCGACACGTAGGCCGATTCGACCCCGAGACGAAGCTCCCGATCACCGAGGTCACGCAGGCCGAGTTCGACGGGATGGAGCACTGGACTCCGCACGCCAAGATGTGGCGCGAACTGACCGCAGAGCCAGGGGTTTGGCGGATGGCCTACTTGGGGGCGGATGGTCACTACTGCGCGCGCCGCCTCGTCATCGTCGAGGACGCGACACCACGCCACGGCTACATCAACCGGGCCATGGTCACAGAGCACGCCGAGGAGTCCGCGGGCGGCAACTCGGACCCGCGCGAGTGGTGGGCACGCCTGAGCCCGAAGGCGCAGATGCTGGTCAACCGGACGTTCGTCGCGTCGATCCAGCCGACGGAGTCCGAGGGAAAAGCCGTGCGCGCCAGCCGAGTTTGGGTCGAAGGCTCTTCGGACCCTAGTCCTCGGGCTTCGCCTTCTTCGACGCCCTGCGAGCCTTCGCTGGCTTCTCAGGCGCCTTCGGAGCGTCGCCCGTCGTCGAGTAGCCCAGCGTCTGCACGAGCCTGTGCGGAACCCCAGCGCGCCCGAGCGCGGCCTTCAAGTCGCCGACCCTGCGCCCGCGAGCGTGCGGGTGATGGACGACGGTCCCGGGCCCGGCCTTGATGATCGCGGCGGCCTGCTCGGCGGTGACGGGGAGCGTGATCGAGATGGTCATGGAGGTCAGTCTACTCCGCGCAGCCAGTCGACACAGGCGGCGCGGAGCTTCGCGTAGACGTCCGCCCCGAGCTTCGCCTTCGCCACCTCGAGCACCGTCGTCGGCGTCATGATCGGAGCGCCCGCGCGAGCTCGACCGTGGTCACCCCGCGCGACCTCGGCGTGGCGCTGCGCGATGATCAGCGCCTGCCAAAGCGCGCTCGGCTGCATCTTCTCGATCAGCCACTTCGTGAGCGCGAGCCATTGCTCGAAGGCGTCCTCGGGCGTTGCGCCGGCGTAGACCTTGCCGTCGGCGACGAGGACCGCGGCCTCGGCTTCGATGTCGCCGCTGTCGCGGATCGGGTCGGCGAGGCGGGCTCGGACGCTCACTCGGACTCGCCCCACTCGCGACGTACGCCCTCGATCGTGACCGTGACGAAGTCCGAGCGCCCAGCGAGCCCGAGACCGACGACTCGCCCCGTCCAGACGCACGGCTGCACGTTGCCGCGCGGGTCGGCGAAGCGTGTACGCAGTTCGAGGTCGACGCCCGCTTCGACGCGTGGCAGCTGGGTCGCGTCGACGATTTTCCAGACCGAGGTCGCCACGCCGCGCGCCTCGGTCAGCGACATGCACTGCAGGCCGTCGAGCCGTTCACCGCCGACGAACATGTCGACCTGGCACTCCTGCCCCTTCATGGCGAGTAAGCGGCTGTGTCGAAAAAACCCGTCCATGATGCGGTCGGGATCGGGATCGGTGGTGGTCATGCACCAACCCTACCCGCGCACCTCGTCGGTTGCTACCCTCGCCGCATGACCACCTGGGACGGATTCATGGAGGCGCCTGGCGTATCGCAGGCGAAGCCCGAGGGCGTGACGATCTCGAAGAAGACCGAGCCGCCGCCGATGCAGGCGACGATCCCACCCCCCGCGCTGACCGGAGAGAAGCCGCCTGCAGCCCTGAAGTCCGGCGGGTTCTTCGGCTTCGACCTCCATCCAGATGTGATGGACAACTCGCACTGGAAGGGCGACGAGTCCGACCTCAAGTTCGGGTTGCGCGAGCCCGAGGCCGAGGAGGTTTTTACCTTCGCCGAGCAGCTCGCTCGCTCGCCCGGACCCGAGGTCGTGCTGCCTTACCTCGCCGCCGGCGGACGTCATCGCGGCGGACTCGAGCTGACGACCTGGTGGCACACGCGGACCGGCAAGGTCCAGATGTCGATCCTGCAGGAGTTCGTCGCGCTCGTGCTGCCCACCGACGTCGACGTGATCGAGATGGAGTCCACGCGCCGACGCGATGGCGACCGGATCATCTGCTCGCTACCCATGTCGGTCATGGACTCGCGCCACTGGAAGGGCGGTCCCGTGGACCTCGCCTTCGCCCTGCGCGACGCAACGACGGCCGAGGTCCGTCGCCTGTCTTCGCGCGCGGGATCGATCGACGACTGCGTCCAGTTCATCGTCTCCGCCGGCGGCAACTCGGACCCGCGCGAGTGGTGGTCGAGGCTGAGCCCGAAGGCGCAGATGCTGGTCAACCGGACGTTCGTCGCGTCGATCCAGCCGACGGACGCCGAGGGAAAGGCCGTGCGCGCCAGCCGAGTTTGGGTCGAAGGCTGAGCCGCGCACGAGTCCGACCCGACTTCGAGACCGCGGGCTTCGTGATCTACGTCCGCAGCGGCGAGCTCGCCAAGACGCTCCGGCGCATGGACAAGGAGGTCGTCGCGTACCTGATGCGCTACGGCGGCCAGCAGGCCGACTACCTCGACCGCATGCCATTCGTCCGCCTCGTCGAGCTTGCCGACGGGATCAGCAAGATCCTCGAAGCCGAGAACGGGGACGGCTCCGGCTGATACGCTCGTGCGGTGCCGCAGGGGATCACCTACGACGTCCGCGCGAACCTGAAGACCGCGGGCAGCTTCCAGCGCGAGGCGATCGGCATGGCTCGCGCGGCGGACACCGTCGGCAAGTCCTACGCGTCGATGTCGAGCCGGCTCGTGTCCGCGGGAGAGCGCGTGCGGGGGACCTTTGGCCAGACTGCTCGCGAGTGGGCGAGGATGGGCGCAATGGCGGCCGGCGGTGCGCTCGTCGGAGGCGTCGCGGCGGCGGCTAGCGAGGGCGTCCGCTTCAACTCCGAGATGGAGCAGGGCCGGCTCGGCCTGGCGACGATGTACCAGCTGTTCGGGGTCGCCGGTCAGTCCCAGGCCGTGATGACCGGGCAGATGACCGAGTTCGCCAAGGCCAGCGAACTCGCCGCGGGGATGCAGGCGGAGCTCTACGACATCGCCAAGAAGTCGCCCGCAACCTACGAGGACATCGCCACGGCCTACTCGGCGATGGCGCCCGGCGTGACCGGCGTGACCAAGGATCTGAAACGCCAGCGCGACCTGATGGAAAAGGTCTCGCTGCTCGCGTTCACGACCGGCGGTGACTACAAGCAGATGGGCGCCGACGTCGGCCGGATCGTACGTGGCCTCGCAGGTGCTGACGTCGCTGTTTTCTCGCAGCTCGAGCCCAACCTCCGCGAAGCGTTCAAGAAGGTCACCGGCAAGGAGACCGAGGCTGACTTCGCCCAGATGTTCAACAAGCTGGCGAAGCAAAGCGGCGACACGGCGCTCAAGATCGTCGAGGTCGCGGTCGATGGGGTCTCGAAAGAGGCGGCAACGGCCTTCGGCAAGTCTTTCGGTGGCCTCGCGTCGACGATGAAGTCCGAGGGCATGACGCTAGCCGGCGCCTTTGCTGCCCCGCTCATGGACAGCCTCAAGCGCGCGATGAGCCGTGCCACCGGCAAGGTCGGGATCAGCACCTTCGGCGGCGGCATGGACACGATGGAAAATGCCGCGAGCTTCGCGGGTCAGCAGCTGTCGAAGGCAGCCGACAAGCTGTTCGACCGGCTACACCGCGGGGCCTGGTACGTCGCCACCCACTGGCGCGACATCGCGACGAAGATCCAGGAGGCCGGCGTGCTCGCGGGCGCTGCACTCAAGGCAGCGAGCGTCGTGGCGACCGCTCGTCTCGTCGCGGGCTACGGCATGATCATCGCGGGCAAGGGCATGGCCGCTGCGCAGGTCGTCGGCGCAGGGATGAGGCGCGGACGTGAAGGCTTCGGCGCCATGGCCAGGCGTCGACACATGGCGATCGGTCGGGGCATGGGTGGCCGGAAGGGCGGCGGCGGGCTCGGGATGCTCGGCCGAGGCCTGTCACGGATCACCGGAAAGATCGGCGGGGGGAAGGGCGGCCTGCGGCTGTTCCGAGGGATGGACAAGACGATCCTCAAGTTCGCCACGCTCGCCCCCCTGATCGCTGGCGTCGGCGTCGCCGCTGGCGGACTCGCGCTCGCGTTCTCCGGCGTCGCCGTGGTCGTCGGCGGCCTCGCGGCCTACGTCGCCACATCGTGGGACGAGATCAAGGCGTCGCTCGTCGGTGCGATTGAGTCGGGCAAGATCTCGCTGCTCCCGCTGATCACGTCGCTCTACACGTTCTACGAGCGACTGCGCCTGGTCGGTGTCGCCATGTTCGGGGGCACCGACGCGGCGACGGTGATGGTCAGCGGCCTCGACATGCTCACCGGCGCAGTCGACTTCGCGTCGATGGTCCTCGGCGGGATGATCGACATCGTGGCCTACGGGATCGAGGCCTTCGGAGCGTTCCGGCTCGCCTTCTCGGCGCTACTCCAGCTGATCGGCGACGGCCTTCGAGTCATGTCGAAGATCCCCAAGGTCGGCGACGGACTCGACGGAGCGATCGCATCGATCGACGGGATCCGCGACTCGGCCTACGGCGCAGCAAGCGCGAACCTCAAGACCGCGGACAGGTTCCACAAGGCAGCTGACGCAGTGCGAGATGCGCAACTCACCCCGATGCAGTTTGCTGCCGCCCAGAAGAAGGCGAAGGACCTCCAGCAGTCGTTGTCCGACATGCTCGCGGGCAAGGACAAGGACAAGGACAAGCGGGCTCCAGGCGGGACGAAGATCGGCAAGGTCGAGGTCGTGATCAACACGACGGACCCCGACCCCGACCGGCTGTTCGCGGCGTTCATCAAGAAGACGGCCGGCCTCGCGGACCGGCGCGTCCAGGCCTACGGCGCGATCGAGCAGGGGACCTAGTAGGACCAGCTGAGGACGCCAAAGCGGACCTCGACCTCGCAGTCGTGCGCGACGAGCCACGCGATCTCCTTGGCGTAGCGCTCCTTGAAGTTCGCCTCGCACGTTGCCTCGTCGGGCATCGCTTGCTCGGCGCTGTCGTCATACTTCGGATCGATATGCAGACCCGTCGTGTCGACGCCGTTCTCGACCATGACGTAGGTCCGCCGGCCCTCGTCGTAGAGGTCGCCGACGTCCCACGGGCACAGCCGCTCGTCCATGTGAGCCTCGTAGTACCCGTCATCAGGCCGGGTCTCCTCGGCCTTCATCCGGCGCTTCGAGGGGCGTCCGCACTCCGAGCAGAATGCACCACCACCGTGCTCGTGGTCAGCGCACAGATCGACCTCCGTTCGGGTGACCGTGGTCCAGACGCGAATGTAGGCCCCAACGTGGACGTTGTAGTCGATGCTCATCGCCTGTTTTACCGCCGAGCCCCGCGTACACTTCCCGCATGGCTGAGCAGCAGTTCGCGTCCCCCGTCGTGCTCGAGCAGACGACCGGCTCGCGCCGGGTGCTCCTCTTCAAGGGCCGCGCGCTCCCGTTTCGCCCGCTGCAGCTCTCGCGGATCTTGCAGGTCAACACGACCTGGCTGCCCGGCAACCCCGTCGCCAACCAGCAGGTGATCGGGAACCGCCTCGAGCCGACGACGCTGCGCGGAGCCTGGCACGACAAGTTTTTGCTCAGCGCCGACGAGGACAACGGCGTCGAGCTCGTAAACTACCCGCAGGTCTCCCCGGGCGCCCAGTCGCAGAACTCGATCGCCTCGGGCGCGGTGTTCCAGTCGTCCAACGTGTTCCCAGGGACGCAGCCGGCTCGGCTCGCGCGCACCGTCGACGCGGCCGTCGAGTTGATGATGGTCGAGGGGCAGCAGCTGCGGTTCTCGTGGGACCAGTACGTCCGCTACGGCCGGATCACGCGGTACTCGGCCGACTTCGACCGGATCAACGACATCGCGTGGGAGATGGAGTTCACCTGGACCGGCCTCACGCAGTTCTCGCCGGTCAAGCGCGCGACGAAGTACAACGCCCTTACGACGGCCAACGGCCTTGCCGACATCCTCGCATCGATCAACGAAAACCTGCTCGAGCTCGCCGCGCTCAAGCAGCCCAACGCGTTCACGACGAAGGTGATCGGGCCGATCCTTCAGCTGGGCTCGACCGTCGAGAGCCTCGTCGACGCGCTGCAGCAGATCGTCTCGATCGCCACGGCCCCCTTCGACCTGATCAACACGATCACCGGGGCGCTCGAGCAGGTTCGCTCGCAGGTCCTCGACTTGCTCTCGCTGTTCGACACCAACCGGAGCGCCGCGGGCGAGCGCGCGCTGGTCGGCGACGCGGACTCGGTCCAGATCGCCAACCTCGTCCAGCAACAGCTGCGCGATCGGCTGATCGAACTGTCGAGCTTCGCGCGGGACCAGCAGCGGCTCGCGGCGCTGTTTCAGACCGAGGACATCCTGGCGACGATCTTCGCGGACAGCTTCACGTCGCTGCGAGACATCGCGCGCGAGAAGTACGGCGACCCGAGCCAGTGGACGGAGATCAGCGAGTACAACGGCTTCTTCTCGCCGACCGTTCCGCGAGGAACCGTGATCCGCGTGCCGGCGCTGAGCTAGACCTCGCTTCCCGGGAAGCACCCGGCGCGCTCGCGGGTAGACCGGTCGATGAGCAAGATCGAAACGCCCGAGCAACTCGCGCAGCTGTTTCATGAGACCTACGAACGCCTCGCGCCCGACCACGGATACGAGACTCGCAAGGCGAGTGCGAAGCCATGGTCAGAGGTCCCGCCGCCGAACCGCGATCTGATGATCGCCACGTGCGATGTCGTACTCGCGCACCTTCGGCCGTTCACCCTCGCCGACGTCCAGGCCGCGGCGAAAGTCTTGCGCGAGGCTCCGACGCTCGTGCACGGGGATGGGTACGTGTACCTGGATGGCGAGGGCTGCCCGATCGTCCCGCCCGATGTCGACGAGATGACCGAGGCCGACATCGACGACGAGGAGGCCCGCGCACACGAAGGCCCTCCGATGGTCGGCGGCTGGGGCATCCTCAGCCACGAGATGATCGACGGCGAGCCGGTCTGGGACGGCTGCCGACCGACCGCTTGGCGAGTCACGAAGTCGAAGGCCGAGGCCGCCGCGCGGCAGATGGGCGCGGCCTGGATCGCTCCGATCGTTGCGCGCGAGGGCGGCTGGTCGACCGGCGATGCTCACCGCGTCGAAGGGGTCGCCGGCTACGCGCATGACGTCGAGTTGACGGACGACATGCAGCCGCTCCCGGCCAACCGCCTGCTCGTCGAGTTCACTCTGCCCGACGACACCCGAGACGCGGCCGACGAGGTGCTCAAGTTCCTCGCCGACGCCGAGCAGCTGGGCGCCACGCCGGATGGCCTTGGCTGGCGTGACGCGGACATCGGCGAGCTTCGGATCTGGACCGAGGGACTCGAACCCGAACCGGAGGGCGTGACATCGCTGTACTCGACGTTCAAGGTCCGCGATGATCTCGGGCGCGAGCTGGACGTCGCCGGTCTTGCGTGGGGCAGCGGCCTCGACGTCGTCGACGCACGCATGTTCGAGACCGTCGCACCACCGGACACCTACAAGATCCCCGAGCCCGCGATCGTCAGCAAGAAGCCGATCGACGCGAGTAAGACCTACCTCGTCTTCGTGGTCGAGCATCCCGACGAGGCGATCCGTGGCTGAAGTTACCGAGCTGCGACCGGCCGATCCCGACGAGGACGTGATCGTGAAGCTTCGCGAACTGCTCGAAGCAGCGGAGGCCGGTCGTGTCCGCGGCCTGTTGTTCGTCGCCCTCGGGCAGGGCAACGGCAACACGCACCACTTCGGCCACGTCGGAGAGACCGAGTTCGCGGAGTTCGCTATGGGGATCAAGCTCCTCGACCGACAGCTGAGCCGATTGATCGAGGAGTTCTCCGAAGACCCCGAGGAGTGGACAGATGGCTGAGTCGATCCAGGTCATCGTCCCGAACTACGAGGAGGACGCCGAGGCCAACGAGGCGGCGTTCTGGGCGGCCGTCGACGCGGACCCGAAGATGGTCGTGGTGGTCGCGGCGGTCCACGAGAGCGAGGATGACGCGGGCTCGACGGCGGCTTTTAGCACCTACACGCTCGCCCTCGAACACGCGAAGGCCGTTCGATGCGCGGGCGCGATCATCATCCCGCTGCGGCTCGATGAGCCCGCGTGGGGGAACGTGAGCGTGAACTGATGGGCGATGGGATATTCGTCGGCGTCGACTTCGGCGATGAGCCCGCGACCACGGTGGTGTGCGCGATTCGAATCAACGCCGACGGAAGTCGCACGATCGTCGACACGGGTCGGGTCGAGAACGGTCGCCGCTACCACACGCCGCACCGCCGAGGTGGCCGCAGGCACTACCACGCGATCGAAGGCCATCGCATGGGGCGCCCGATCCCGTACTAGACTGACCGCGTGACCGAGTACTACGTAGGCTGCAAGGTCCGACTCAAGATCCGCTTCGAGAACAACGTCGACGCGTTCACGCCCCCTCAGCCGTCCGCGCCCAACCCCAACTCGGGCGCGGAGTCCTTCGGGTCAGGAACCAACGACGACATCCTCGAGCAGGCCGCGCAGTTCGTCCTGATCGGCCGCGACCTTGTGCCGACGCAGTGCACGGTCGAGCTGAACAACTACCGCAAAGCGGACACGGCCAAGATGACGTTCCAACTCGCGGAGTTGCCCTTCGACCCGCGACTGATCAGGGCGATCGCGGTGCAGGTCTTCGGCGGCGTCTACACGCCCGAGGAGTGGGCAGCCGGACAGGTGCCCGGCGCTGACGGCCTGCTCCTCCCTGACGTCAACCAGCATGGGCCGACGGAGCTGTTCCGCGGCTTCGTCGACAAGCACTCGATCACGATCAACGACACGTCGCAGGAGGTCATGTTCGACGCGCGCGACCTGACCGGCGAGCTACTCGACGCCGAGATCCCGCCCAACCAGCTCGAGGACCTGCCGGGCTTCTTGCGGCTCGACGAGGCGATCCAGCTGCTGCTCACCGGCGACGCACTCGCGGCCACGGAGACGCTTGACGCTCGTTTCGAGGAGGAGAGCAAGCGCGCGCTTGGCCGAGACCGAAGGCGGCTCCTGAAGGACGCCAGGGCCCAGGACGCGGTCGCTGCTGATGCCGCTGCATCGGGGGACGACGCAGCCGCCGCAGCCGCCCGAGCGCAGGCGGCATATCTGCGTGAGGACGCGCGCGTGCTCAAGACGCAAGGATCGACGCTGAAGCCTCGCACTCGTCGCTTCGGCCTTCCGGGCTTCCGTGGGATCTCCGTCGTCAACGAGGTCCGCAACGTCGACGGCGGGATCGACCCGCTCCCGACGATCGACGAGATCCGCCCGAAGGCATGGGTGGACTCGAGGGGTGTGTCGAAGAAGGGCCGCAAGCGATCGCCGGGCAACAGGCAGAAGACCGCGTACTGGGACTTCATCACCGACCTGGTCATCTCGGCCGGCTTCATCCCGCTGATCAGGACTCCTCGGCAGTCGGCACAGCAACTCGTGGCGAGCGAGCTCGTCATCACCAACCCGCGCACCTACTACCGCGAGAGCACGACCGCCGGCGACACGACGCCCCCGCCTACCTCGACGCGCACCTTCGTCTACGGCGCCAATATCGAGGAGCTCAACCTCGCCCGCAACCTCAAGGGGACCGCGACTCCGACGATCAAGCTAAACGGCTTCGACGTCGCGACCGGCACGCGCTACTCGGGGATCTGGCCGCCGCTCGGCAAGAACAACCGGCCGACCCCGACCGGGAATGGAGACCGCGACGAGATCAAGGTCTTCAACCTCGACAGCGTCGCCGGCGGCTCGCCCGAGGAGATCATCGCGGCCCTGACTCGAGCGGCGGCGTCGATCTACGAGCAGCTCGCGCGCGGGGACTTCGAGGTCCAGATCCGCACTCCGGTCCTGTCCGCGCTGCCCGAGAACCTCGAAGCCGGTCTCGTCGGCGACGTGTTCGCCATGCGGCCGAAGGACCCGATCGCCGTCGAGCTTCCCGCCGAGGATCCGACGACGGGGATCGTCAGCTCCGCGCTGATCCTCGCGGAGGGGTCCGACTTCCAGCGCAGCGAGCAAGCGCGCCAGGCCGGGCTGCCCGTCGAGGACGCGCTGCGCTACGCCGCCCTGTCGCGGTCCGAGTACCTGCAGCGCGAGTTTCGAACGAAGAAGCTGACCCTCGCGTGGGACATCAACAGCGGCTGGCAGATCGCCGGCGACGCGATCAACTACCTCGACGTCAGCGCGTCGATCCAGGTCACCGAGACGAGGACCGGGATCGACGTGCCGAGCTAGCAGTTGTAGGCCCAGTGGACAAACACGAACTCTCCCGCCGTGCCCTCCATGAACTTCGGGTCAGACCACGCCCGACAGGCAGCAGCGCGCGCGTAATCCTGCTCGTCGTCGCCGCTCCCCCGGGGTGTCAGCATGACGCCGCCATCGGGACCGAAGATGGACTTGTTGACCCACCCGAGGACGGCGTACCACCCAGCGCGCTCCTCATCCATCGGTCGCCAGCCTCTCGCACCACCACGCGAGCATGCTCGGGGTCGCGTCCAGGATCGCGCGAGCGGTCGCCTCGACGCCCTTCGCGGTGACGCCGTGGGGACGCGCTCGGCCGTAGCGACGGATGGCGTCAATGTGCGCAGTGACTAGGTCCCTCGCGTCGCCCTCGTCGCCCCACACGTCGAGTTGGCTAGCGAGTTTTCCGAACATCTTGAACGTGTCCTCGGTGGTGCACTCGTAGACGTGATCGTGCGCGAGGTAGGCCGCGCATGCGCGGAGTAGCTCGGGGTAGAGTTTCACTCGCCCTGCTCCTTCGTCAGCTTGGCGATCGCGCGCTCGGCCTTGTTGATGCCCTTCACGTCGGTGTTGATCTCGTAGATCGTCGAGACGCCGTCGGAGGTGCTCGTGATGTCCTCGGGCGAACAGCCCCACACAATGGCGAGCGCGGCGATGACTTGGTCATGGGTCGGAGTGACTTGGATCTTCATGCCCGGACTACCCGCCGACACCGCGGGCGCTTCCCGAAATCGAGACCCGACGCACCGATAGGGGTCGGGCGGGAGACCCTCATACGCCCGCTGGTCAGGGTCCGGCATACGGGCATCCTCCCACTCGACCGCGTGCTCGCTGACCAGCGCGCGGTCTGAAGGCAGCTGACCGACTGCATCGACGATTCGTGCTGCAACATCCTCACAGTCAACCCGGGGCCAGGTGAGCCATTCGTCGAGCACGCGAACAATCTCCAGCCGGAGCGCATCTCCGGTCCGCGACCAGTCCACGAAATCCCACGGCCCCTTGTGCAGGTCGACGTAGGATCGGCTCGACTTCGACGCGATGATGAACTCGGTGCCCATGCTCGGTCTACCCGTCGGCCTGCTGTTCGCTTCCCGTAGACTCGACCCATGGTCCAGATCCCGAGCTTCCGCCGACCCGCGCCGGTCATCTCCGGTGACCCCGCCAACACCAACCGCGTGAGCGCGCCGAGGATCCCGATCCAGACGACGATCGGCACGGTGGGCTACGAGGACCAACTCACCGCGCTGCCCGAGGGAACGCCCGCGTGGATGCGCTGGGAGCAGGGCGAGTGCCTCGTCGAGGTCACGCTCAAGGCCGAGGACCGGATCGTGTGCCGCTGCCCCGACGGCCTCCAGATCCAGGAGGGTCAGCAGGTCGTGGTCGTGCTCGACGAGGGCGAGCCCGAGCAGGGGACGATCGTCTGCGCGCTCAACGACGCGAACTTCCCGACGCCCTCGAGCGTCGGCGGCGTCTCGACAGGGGCCGGCGACGCTCAGCGCAAGGGCGACCGGTTCCCCGCGTCCACCTGGCACTTCACGCGCCTCGTCAACGGCCGCATGCTCGCGATCCAGACCAACGATCAGGACGTCAACGTGTGGGCGGGCGCGGGCGTGCATATCAAGGCGGTGGCCGGGGCGATCCATCTCGACGGGACGACGCATCTCGGGGTCGGGCCGGCGAGCTCGCCGATCGGGTCACAGGCTGCGCCCGGCGGCGAGGAGATCCCCGGCGTGCCAGCGGTGCCCTACGCCCCGACGCCCTACACCGCCCCGGGTCCGCAGGCGCCGACGGCGACGCCCTACGTCGGGCTCGAGGACGGGCTCGTGCGCGCGCGCGACCTCTACCAGAGCAACGTCACGATCGACCCGACCTTCTGGGCGAACTACGCCGGGATCGACGCGGTGGCTCGCGCGATCAACCCGGCGCTGCCCCCGTTGCCGACGAACGTCTACTCGGCGATCAGCGGCGCGGCGGGACCGGGCTCGAAGCACACGGCGACGGGCGACTTCGAGCCGGCGCCGTAGCGGGAAGCGGGCGGGCCCCGCGGCGGTAGGTCGGGCATGACACCGAGATCACCGGCAGGTCTGAGCGCGTTGTCGAGCGGACCACTCTCGGGGTCATGCGCAACATGAGCGAAGCCTACTTCGTCGACGACGTCACTGTGCCGGGGGAGCGACTCTAGCGCTTGCGGGTCTTCGGCCGCCGCTTGTTTTTGCGCGGCGGCTTCTTCTTCGCAGGAGGCTTCGGCCCCTTGCTCGGCTTGCCGGCCTTCTTCGCAGCCGTCCGAGCCGTCGACAGGGCGATCGCGGTCGCCTGCTTCTTCGGCTTGCCAGCCTTCATCTCGGCCTTGATGTTCTTGCCGATCGTCTTGCCCGAGTAGCCCTTCTTGAGCGGCATCACTCGGCCTCGACCTTCTTCGACTTGCGCCGGGTCTTGCGCTTCGTCTTCTGCTCGACGGGCTCGGTCTCAATGGTGACCGCGGCCTCGCGCGCGCGCCGCTTCTTGCCGCCGCTCATGTCGCCACCGGAGCGAAGTCGAGGGCGATCGAGACGTCGGCGAAGGTGGCCAGGGTGTTGCCACCGCCAACGGTGAAGCTGATCCGGTTGCCGTCGACGACCGCGTTGTCCGTGTCCGGCGCCGCGCTGTAGGTGTTGCCTGCGGCGGAGCCCGCAGCAGGGATCGTCAGGACGCCGGCCGGGAACGCCGGAGCGGGTCCGCTCGGGTTGGTGCCCTCGATCGAGACGGTGACGGTGGCGTCGACATCGATCGCCCCGCCGAGCGTCACATCGACGTTGGTCAGCGTCGCCGGCGCGCCGCGGTAGGTCATGGTGACGACGTCGGCGTTGGCCCCGATCAAGTCGAGGCCGCTCAGGTCTCGAGCGATCTTGGCCGTGGCCGCGAAGATCTCGGACATGGGCACGTTGTCGTGCTGCTGGACGGTTTGGTCGGGGTTGATCGCCATGGCCTGGCGATGGTCTCGCGCGCGGGCGCGCCGTGCAAGCTGGTAGACTCCTGGCATGGCGATCCCAGCAGGAGCGAGGCCGGCGGGCGGGTGCCCGGTCAGCGCAGGCGGCGGGGCGGCGGCGGTCGCCGCTGTGAATACCTGGCGCGAGTTTCACTCGATCACCCGCCAGACACCAGCGAGCGCCACCGGTGCGTATGCCAGCTATCTTGTGCTGACGACTGGCTCGTTGGCCGGAGGGGTCTACTCCTTCACGGTGACCATGCTGGCCGGCGGTCCGCTCGTGAACGCTGGGTCGGAGATCGAGGTCCAACTCGTGATCAACCCAGGCGCGCTGGTCCTCTCCGGTCCGCTCACCGACTACGGGGTAGCAAACGGACGATACTCGTTCAGCGGAAGTTTTACGCTCCCGCTGCCCCCAGGAGTCGCCACCCTCGATCTGCAGTTCCGTCAGCCCGTCAGCCCGGGGACGACCCAAGCACTTGGCGCAAACTGGGCATTTGAGAGGGTCGCATGAGTACGGAGTTTTTTGACCTGACGGCAACCGTAGCGGGCAATGCGTTTGCCAGTCACCTCGAGTCCGACGTCAAGTCGGTCCTGGTCGCGTCCGCGTCGAACCTCGTCGTCGAAAGCTGCTCAGTTGGCGAGTGGCCAAACGAGCCGGGCTCAGGGAACGAGATAAAGATCGTGTTCGATCGATCACCGACCGTCGGAGAGTCAACGACGATCGGTGCGGCGGTCGCCGCGCATGACACCGGCGCGATCTTGACGTCCGCACATCCAGCGATCCCGTCGACGCTGGCGGTAGTCAAGCACTCGTGGACCGAGGTCACGTCGTTCGCTGTGCGCGAGGGGTCGACTGCCGTGTTCACCGTCGAGATCTTTGGCTCGGTCGGACCTCCCGCCTCGGTGAAGAGCGTGGCCCTGTCGAGCTCTGGCACCTGCGAATACCCGATCGGAGGAAATCTCCACGCCGACACGCCGTTCGTTTTGGGCGCGAACGGGCGACTGCACCTCCGGTCACGCGTGTCTGGAAATGTTGTCTCGATCGAGATTCGGTCGGCGATCGGTGGCACGATCACCTTCGATTCGAAGTCTTTGATCGAGGTCAAGGAGATCGTGCGATGAGTCGCTACAAAGTCCTGCGCGCTGACAATATCGGCCCCGTGGTGTTCACCATCAAGGGGCACATCGCCCCTTTGACCGTCGACGGCGAGGGCGTACTTGAGATCAAGACCTACGAGCACAACGCCTGCATTGTCGCCGGCGGCACCGTGATCAAGGGCGTCCGCCTTGTGACCTCCGACGGCGAGCACCCCGACTACGAGGTCGACAACGCGGCGAACCTGTCGCAGTTCCCGGTCTTCATGATCGTGAGCGCCGGCGCCCCACTCACGATCGTTCATGAGTCTGGCGATGTGACCGAGCTGCGTGAGCGGATCAGCGTCAACGACGCAGCGAGCACCGTGATCGATACGAAGATGGTCCAGGTCTTTTTCGCGCCCTGGCTCGATCGAGTTTGGGCCATGGACTGGGCGAATGTCTGATGGCCAGCGCGCTGATCACGATCGACCAACTCGCCAACCCCACGCCAGTGGGCCAGCCCGGCGTCGCTCGAGACGACATCCTGCTCGCCAGCCCGGTCACCCTTCGCAACGCCGTCGACACCGGCGTCACACGCTGGCGCTGGACCGTCCTCGACGTCCCGATCGGCAGCGCGATCCTGACCAACGCGACGGCGACCACCGCGGAGTTCACCTTCACGCCGGACGTCGCGGGAACCTACCGCGTGCAGCTGGCGATCAACGACGGGGCCGAGGGCGAGATCGACACGAGGATCGTCGGGGTTCGCGACGGCGACGGCTTCCTCTACCCGGCAGCCGACCAGCGAGCCGAGGAGGCGAACTACGACATCGCCGGATCGCCGAACACGAAGAACTGGGCGAAGGAGGTCGAGGCGATCCTCCGCTCACTCGGGGCCCCGCAGCTGCTCAACGCCGCGCCGACTGACACACTGGCGATCTCGGCGTCGGAGACATTCACGACGGCGGCGATCGGTCTACCTTCGACGTCCTCGGAGGTCGTGGCCTACGACTTCGTCGACGCCTCGGGTGGGAATGTGGGGGCGCCGCCAACCGTCAACAGTGAGTCCTTTCTCGATGTCCCAGGCGCCAACGCTCTCGCGTCGATCTGCGTGATGACGGTCGACCTCGACACGAGCGGGACGACCTCGGCCGACGTCTGGGCGGTGGTCGTGGTCACGACGTCCAAGCCGATCCTGCTCTCCGTGATCACGATCGCGTGAGCGGGGAAGCGATCGGCGAACTCGCGGGTATCTCCCCAACCGCGGGGTGATCGATTCCGAGACGATCGAATTAACCGGTCGAGTGAGGTTCGGCGGATTCTGGGCCGACGTTGGCATCCGAGACCAGACCTCGACCCACTGCCCCCTGATCGCCGCCGTGCGCCGCGTAGTACCCTGACCGTATGGCCCTCGACCCGATCGCGCAGACGATCTGTCCTGTCCCGCTGACGCTTCAAGCGCAGCGGGGCAACTCGATCGACGTCCGGCTGCGGATGATCGACGCGCGCACCGGAAGGCCGCTCTCGCTCACGGGCTTCTCGGGGACGGCGTCGATCTACGCATCCCCGAACACGTCGATCGTCGCGCACTCGCTCGCGGTCGATGTCGACCAGAGCCCTGCAGGCGGCGCGACCACGGGCGTCGTGCTGATCTCGGTCCCGCCCGGCGAGTCGACCACGACCTGGCTCGGCTACGGATTCTGGGCGCTCACGCTCACCGACGGCGGCACCGTGACGAAGACCGTCGTGGCTGGGCCGTGGTCGCTCGCCTCGGTCTCGCTGGGGCCGAGCAGCTTCGTGTGCACCGCTCCGGGCGGCGCTGGCTTCGGAACTGTCTGCGGCGGCGCCCCGGCCTTTTCCGCGGCGAACTCCGGGTGCTCGGTGCTCGAGGCCGGCTACACGCTGATCCTGCTCCCCCACCCGGCCGGGTCGTGCGCCTGCGCGTGCTAGCCTCGCGGCATGCTGCACCGCCGCTTCCTGATCGCCGACGGCCCGGACCCCGAGTGGTCGACGCTGCAGACCCGTCCGGCTCCGGGCGGACTCGTCGAGTCGATCCGGGGCCCGACGACGGGTTTCGTCCAGTGGTACGGGATCGGCTACGACGGCGGCACCGAGAGCTCGAACCCGGTCGACATGACCGCGGGCCTGACCTTCGACGCGCGGCTCGTCTACGCTGCACCAGGGCTTGGTGGG
>Ga0180438_10000417_pt1 | contig 84123 bp, 71 predicted proteins | sample SS_ome_12_FD_132455 | JGI IMG/M metagenome (GOLD analysis project Ga0180438, IMG submission 132455) | Hypersaline lake sediment archaeal communities from the Salton Sea, California, USA - SS_3_D_2 metaG | ecosystem: Environmental > Aquatic > Non-marine Saline and Alkaline > Hypersaline >... | reverse complement strand
TCGTTCAATGTTTCTTTGTAGAGCCATTAAAAGGCTCTTTCAAGTACTAAGTTTTTTTAACTTTGAACCTTGAACATAGAACCTTGAACACCGATTCACCATTTTTTTGATGGTGAATCGGGGTGGATCAAAATCAAGCCCGGATGCTTCCTCAACCTTAACCTCAACCTGAGACTTTGAATTTCTTACAATTGTTTGACTTTAAGACCTTTTTCCTTCAGCAATTGAATAATCCCTTTTTTTCCTACCATATGGGCTGCACCCACAACGATAAAGTATTTTTTATCTGTTTTGAGGTATGAAATAATTTTTTCTACCATTTTTTCGTTTCTAACATCCAGTAACTTTTTATATAAATCCTTTAATTCCGGGTATTTTTGGATGTTCTGTGTTAGAAGCTGCTCCATTTTTTCCGTATCACCCGCGCTCCAGGCATTCACCAAATTGTCAAGTTCTTTTTCCAATTGATTGGCTTCCATGACGCTGGAAAGCAAAAATTTTTCACTCTCCTCTTTAGAAAAACTATCAAAAAACTTCACCTGGAATTCCGCTCCCTCCAACTCCACTATTTCTTTCTTCCCTGATACCGATGTCGATTCCGATACTTTGTCCATAAAATATTTATCGATACCGTAATTGGGATTAAATCCCAATTTGATCAGTTCCATACTGATAATGCTCATGGCCACCATCCAGGGTTTGAACTTTTGAAACCCTGCGATATCCATACCCAGTTCTTTTAATTTATCCTGGGCCAGTTGGAACGTCTTTTCTGAAATATTGGCTTTTAATGTTTCCTCACCGGTATACATCCCTTTTTGCAGGAGCATCGTACCTGCTTTCGCCATTTTATCCGCAGAGATATCGACTTCAACTGCCAGTACATCGGTCTGATCAAAGGCCTCTTCAATCACTTTTTTCAAAGGGTAGTGTTCTTTCTTTAAAAAGTGAATGGAACCCAGAAGATAACTTTTAGTGGTTATTGCTGTTGTTATTGACGTCGGCTCTACCTGCCATAAAAACGATTTGGTGGTGTTCTCTTTTTTTTGTTGGCTGCACAGCATAGCCACTGTAAACCAGGCAATAATAAACGTTATAAGAAACTTTTTCCCTGTCATTGGAATCCTCCGTATTTTTTTTGATATTATACCACATTCACCAGACAAAAGGGAATTAAAATTAAAGTGCCTAAAGTGCCTAAAGTGAGCTAAAGTGCCTAAAGTTTAGGCGGCGCTTCGCGCCATATACCTTTTTAGCTCTAAAGAGGTACCGCGCCAATTTATTGGCGCACCACAACTTTAGGCACTTTAGGCACTTTAGCTCACTTTAGGCACTTCAATTATTTTCTGCCCTTTCCTGGCAAGCCTTTACTCAAATGTACTCACCATGGGAAATTGAGGGCATTCAGCATATTTATTTTCCCCTGAGATAATTTCCCTTTTCTGAACTTATTGCGTAGATAGGATATCCAGATGCTGATTGCTCGATCTCCATAATATGGAGGTTGGAGCGTTCCATTCTTATTATAAAAATCTTCAAGCATTTTATACTTTTTTATCCAGACTTTAGAAGGTGTTCCAGGAGATCTCATTTTCACTTTAGATCTTTTGGTGGTATTATAAGATAATTTCAAGGGGAAGTCGATTTTTTCAAGAGCTTTCATATGTTCCTGGCTTAACTTACCGCGCCGCATGTAGGTGCGTTGGACTCCAACCCACCGGATTAAATCACGGTGCCTGGCCGATCCCCGCGGTAACACAAAGTGACCGTGATCTTTCACATACTGGCAGAGCTTGAGATACATCTTTTCCCATTTTTGATTTCTTTTCTTTATTTTTCCAGGAGTGAGTCGATGTTCTTGGCGATATTTTTCTGCTAAAGCAACATGGACAGATCCATAAAAAGGTTTTCTGCTGGACGTTGACCATACCTCAAAAAGAGCACTGATTTTCCGCTTTGCAGATCTCCAATTCGTCTCTTTTATGATTTTTTGTAAAATTTGGCGAAACGTCTGGTCACCTTTCAAAGCCTTTGCCCAGGAGGACGTTTTACATTCAGCCGGGTCCTTTACAGCATTCATGAATACCGGTCGTGTGAAGATGAATGCAATGGCATTCATTAATATCTCTTCATTCTCTTCTACGACATAGCTCTTAAAACGCTGGCGCCACATCGATCCAGAACGGCTATGCTGACGGTTATAGAAACGTGCACAGCGCGGTGCAAATAACCTGACAAATTCATGAAGATCGAAAAGCTTTCCCCGATACTTTTTTGTTAATTCCTTATACTGTAACGAATGTGGATTCTCCAGCGCCGCCTTAAAAGCCTTTCCCTTTTCGTCACCAAAATATCTCTCAACAAGATTGGCCAGGGTCGTATCACTTATATCCAAAGGTGCAGGGATTCTAATTAATACAGCATAACCCCGATTATAAACCGTATAGGCAAGTATCTCTACCTGGCAGAATTCAGCGGTATCAACCAAAAATGTTTCTAATTTCTTTTGTTCGTTTGTCGTTAAATTTGGGAGGTCCTCTTTAATCTCATTACTGATGTGATAAATGGCTTCAACATTCTCGAATTTAATTCGTGGTTTCCTCATGTTTGCTCCTTGTATATAATTTAAAGGATATAAAGAAAAATGTCAATATAGTAAAGAGTAAAAACGAATAATTCAGTGGCAATTTAACGAACTCAGGTTGAGGTTGAGGGAGAACTTTTAAGAATTTGTCATTGGTCATTAGAGGGGTAGAGAGGTAAAGGGGTAGAGGGGTAATATAAAAAGAGGCTTAGAAGATGGCACGCAGTGCCTACCTCTCTACCCCTCTACCTCTTATCTCTTATCTCGTAAATTTTTTCCTGAGACCCTCACCGATGAAATTGAAGGCAATGATGATAAAAAAAAGAACCACACCTGGAAAAACGATTAAATGGGGTTTATCAAAGAGATGCTCTCGTCCTGCATCGATCAGCTGCCCCAGGGTGGGAATCTGGGGATCGATGCCGATACCGAGAAAATTTAAACTGGATTCGGCAAGTATAACACCGGAGATGCCAAGAGACGCCTGAACCACTATCAGGGGCAGTGTAATGGGAAACAAATGAAAAAAGATGATCCTGAAAAATGAAGCATTGTAACTTCTGGCAGCCAGGATGAATTCCATCTGCTTATATTTTAGAACTTCTCCCCTGATAATCCTGGCATAACCGACCCATCCAGAGAAGGTCAGGGCCAGTATGAGCGTAATCATTCCTTGCTGGAAAAAAGAGACAAGAGCGATGGCCAGTAAAATTCCAGGGAAGGATAGAATAATATCCACGATGCGCATGATAATTGTGTCGGTTACGCCCCCAGCAAACCCGGATACCATTCCCAAAAGGGTACCGATAAGTACTGACAATAAAACCACGGTAAAACCAATAAGCAGCGATATCCCGGCACCATACAGGATGCAGGAGAGGAAATCCCTTCCCAGGTCATCGGTGCCCATCATATGGTTTGAAGACGATGGCTGCAGCCTCTCTTCCATATTTATTTCGATAGAAATATCTCGAAAGAGCGCAGAAATCACCATGAGTGCAAGGATAAACCCCAATAAAAAAAGGCCGATCCAGAGCTGGTGATTTTTATTTGTTTTTAATTTCATGCCTGATTTTGGGGTCAAGAATAAAATAGGATAAATCCACTAAAAGATTGACGATTAAATAGATAAAAGTGATAAAGACGATTAAGCCTTGAACCATGGGATAGTCTCTTCGTTTAATGGAATTTATCAATAGGAATCCGATACCTTCCCATGAGAAAATCGTTTCGGTGACAATAGCGCCAGTGAGCAAAGCGCCCAATTGCAGGCCAATGGTCGTAACAATAGGTATCATAGAATTTTTTAGTAGATGTTTGAGAAAGATTTTTGTTTCACTTAATCCTTTGGCCCTCGCCAATACCACATAGGATTTTTTTAATTCCGTTCCAATGGAGACCCGAATGATCCGGGTGAGAAAAGCACTCATAGAGGTTCCGAGAGTGAGTGCGGGCAGTACAATATATTTAAATCCTTCTGATCCGGATACAGGCAGGAATCCGAGCTTCAGGGAAAAAAGGATGATTAACAGTGGTCCCAGGAAAAAATTAGGGATGGCCAGTCCGGCGGAACTGATAAAGGTCACAAATGAATCGATCGGGGTATTTTCTCTAAAAGCAGCCCACGCCCCCAAAGGAAAAGAGATCAGAAGCGCCAGGGCCATTGAAACAGCCGCTAAATAGAGGGTATTGGGTAGATAGGTTAAGATATTACGTATGACTTTTTTGTTGTTATAAATGGATTTCCCAAAACTTAAATTCAGCAGGTTTTTGTTAAAATCCAGGTATTGATCCCAGGTGGATTTATGCAGGTTCAGTTCTCTTCTAATTCTCTGTATATCTTCGATATTGGCGCCTTCTCCCAGGATACTCGTTACCGGGTCACCGGGGATAAAGTGAATAAGAAAAAATATCATGGTGGATACGGCACACAGCAAAAAAACCAGCAGGAGAACCCGTTTAATGATATATTCTTTCATTTTTTTTTATAAGCTGTAAGGAAAACAAAAGGCTGCGAAAGAAAAAATCAGTAAAGATAATTATATATTATTCAGAAGCTGTAGTAAAACAAAAATATTTTAATGATAATTACAACAAAAAAAATGGCCTCTTGACTTATCGTGCATTTTTTTATATACTGTCACTTTATCTTTCTGCAAAAGGAGTGATTTTTGGATAACCTTGATACCATAGACAGTAAATTCAGACTTTGTATTCTTGCTGCTAAACGAGCGAAACAAATCGTAAACGGTAGTAAGAAAAGAGTAAATATCGATGCTGAAAATCCTTTAACCATTGCCGTTGAAGAAATTAGGCAGGGAAAAATCAATTTTCATATACTAGAAGAAAATGAAGAGCACGAAATTGTCCAGGATGAATTGTTAGATGAACTGGATGAAGCCCTCTTGGAAGACTCCGATGAACTTCTAGAAGAGGAGTAAAAGGTATTGAGTATTGCGTATTGAATGCCGAACGTTGAATAATTCAAAGTCATGAATATCGTCATCCGATCTCCCAATTGGATTGGCGATTGCATCATGTGTTTGCCTGCCCTGCGGGCGCTTAAAGATCATTTTCCCGAAGATGATATCTACCTGGTGGCGAAACACCACCTTAATGACCTATTCCAAAACCTGGAAGAAATCAAAGAAACCCTAACGATTCCTGATACGATTGGTTTTAAAAATATCTTTAAAATTGCCAAAAAACTGAAGAAATATCATTTCGACTACGGGATTTTGTTTACTAATTCGTTCCACTCTGCTTTGCTTTTCAAATTATCGAACATCAAGAATTTAACGGGGTACAGTAAGGATTTAAGAGGATTTCTGCTGAATAATAAAATCAAATTCCCTACCAGTAGTGATAGGGATAGTAACAGACATCATATCTATTTTTATATGGACCTGGTGGATTTTTTTTTAAATAAAACAAACGGTGGAAAAATAAAAAAAAAATATTCGGATGAATTGATTCTCTCAAAGGAAGAAAAGGAAACCATTCATCCGCTGCTAGCAGAATTGGGGATAAATGTATCAAAAAGACTCATCGGTATTTCACCATCGGCTGCTTATGGGAGTGCCAAACAATGGCTGCCGGAACGATTTGGGGAGTTAATAAAAAGAATTCGAAAGGAAATAGCCGAATGTGAGTTCCTTTTATTCGGCTCGTCCAAAGAGAGAGAAAAAATTTCAAAAATCATCGAAACCAATACGATCGACCATAAAGATGGTAAAACCCATAACCTGGCGGGTCAGTTGAGTCTCAGGGAATCCATTACTGCCATCTCTTTTTGTGATGTTTTTGTTAGTAATGATTCAGGATTGATGCATGTGGCCTCTAGTCTACGGGTGCCCCTGGTGGCGATTTTTGGTCCGACTCAGCCGCAGCAGACGGCGCCTCTTAGGGAAGAGAACAAAAATATAAAAATCCTGTACCATCCGGTCCAATGCGCCCCCTGTCTCCACAGGGACTGCCCCCTTGACCATCGCTGCATGAAAGCCATCAGCGTAGATGAGGTGTTCGATGCGCTCGTTTCTCTCTTATCCCCCTCAACCTCAACCTTAACCTCAACCTAAACCGTTTCTCAAAATGAATAAAGCTATTTTTCTCGATCGGGATGGCACGATGATTGAAGAGCGGGGCTATATTTGTGACCTGTCAGAGTCGGAAATCTTTTCTGTTACATATGAAGCGGTGCAATTGATGAATAAGAATCATTTTAAAGTAATTGGTATCACCAATCAGTCAGCCGTTGCCAGGGGAATCTGTACCATTGAGCAGGTGGAAAGGATTCATCGGGAAATCATCGGAATCCTTGAAAAAAAGGGGGCTGTGATCGATAAATTCTACTACTGCCCTTATCATCCGGATGGGGCTTTGTCAGAGTTTAAAAAAGTTTCGGCGTGGCGGAAACCGTCACCTGGGATGATTTTGCAAGCGGCAAAGGATTTTAACATTGATCTGTCTGAATCCTATATGATGGGAGATGATCTGATCGATATAAAAACGGGTAAAAATGCTGGATGCCGAACAATCCTGGTTTTAACAGGCAAAGGCCGGATGAACAAGCAGCAGCTCCTGAAGAAAAATATTCAACCAGACATTATTTCAGAAAATATTCTCACGGCCATAAAGACAATAATAAAAATATAAAATAACAAATTACAAATCACAAATCACAAACAAATTACAAACTACAAACCACAAATTACAAACATAAAAACCAACCTAATAGGATTCCGTTGAAATCTCTTTTAAGTTTTAACTTTTAAAGCTTTTTAAGAGTTCTTGAAAGCTGGTTATACGTTTGTGATTTAGGAATTGTAATTTGTAACTTGTCTGTAATTTGTATTTTGTATTTTGTAATTTTTATTAATTCAAAGGTATTTCCCTCTTACCTCTCTACCTCTCTACCTCTATTAATATTCCAACTAAGAGTGCTTGTTTTATTTGCTGGATAATTTTACCGGTCAGCATATTTTCTTGCTCTGGCGTCAGGGATTCGAAGGCATCAATGGTTTCCTGCCGAGCTGCTTCTACTTGTTTCCCTTTTTCAAAGGCGTTCAGGATGGTATAACTCATAGGGGAAAGCGGCTCTTCCATGATGCCAAAGGGAGTGGGTTTTAACAACAGGGGATAGGTATCGGGTTCCAGGTTTATGTTATTCACCCATTCGTCTTCATTGGCTAAGTTCCAATTCCAGTCGGTGGTGGCGATGCAGGTTTCCGGCTCCAAAATGAGTGTTAAATTTAAAAAGGTATCTGTATCGGTTTCTACCAATTTTTTGGCTCTTTCATTATAGATTTTTTCTTTTATATTCAATAACGAATGACTCACGATGGCCTCATCCATCTTGATTTTTTCCCGTTCCAATGAAAAAATATCAGAGAGATAACTTTGCACTTTTGGGGGCATCGATGGAATGGTTTTTTCCATAAACGTTATAAAGGAATGTTTCAACGGTATTGTTTTTGGATTAATGTCCAATCGGACGTTATTGAAGAAATCGGTAAGTTCTTCGGGAAGACATTTTTCAGCAATAATCAGTGTCCGCTTGAAATATTTTTTTACCAGTTGTTTTGCCATATCCAGCGGGGAAATGGTGATAAAGGAATGGGTAGATAGAATTTCACGACCGGTTATGGTGGTATTTATTGTAGGAATCATAATGGACGGAGTTTCATGGGGTGCCAGGAGCCGAAGATAAAAATAACCGATGCCTGAAGTGCCCATAAAGAGACTGGTATCCTCTTCTTGACCGATGTCACGATAACCGGAAAGGTATTTATCTTTTTCTTTTCGATAATCCAGGGCTTTTTGAGCCACTGTTTCAGCCAGGGAGAGATATTTTTTATCGTTGAAAATTTCATAGGCTTTTAAGAACAATTCGGCATTACCGGTTCTACCGTGGCACAGGATGAATAAAGGGATACCATCCTTATAGTCGATATCGGTCTGAGTGGTTTTTTCAATGGCGTTTGTTATGTCTAGTTCACATAATTTATAATTATAATTATCGTCATTGGAGGTATTTTTATTTTTAAACAGCTCATATGCGCGTAAACGGGAGAGGCCGAGGCCAGCAGCACCGTGACACCAGGCGTTCATATCGCTGCCCCTGGTAAAAAACTCCAGGTTATTTTCCAAATAGGCTTTCCGATGAGCCTCCTCATCTTCATCGTTGTAAATGCCTTTCCTGAGGTCCTGCCAGTTTTTCATGGTTTCATCATAAAAAAGAGATTCGTATAAAAAGGCTTGCTGCGCAATATGATAAAAGGCCTCGTTCTGGAAGTAGTGGCCCAGTTCAAGAAAGACCCACCCAATACCAGCAGCCCCATGGGAAAAGCCGCATAATCCACTGATACATTTATCTGAACGGTCCCAATAGAGTCCTTTGGGACCTTGATGGGCGCTGTCGACGAGATGTTTCACAAATGCGTCGATGGCTTTTAGTATCCATGTTTCGCCAGTGGCTGCATGCAGGTGCAGCAAAACCAGCACTGTACCAGAACTGCCATTTATAAGATCACCAATGAGATAGGGCAATTCTAAAAAAGAGGTACAGGGTCTGGCGATTTCCAGGGCTTTCTCTGCCCAACGACTCTCTCCTGTGGCTTCTGCCATTTTTAACAGCGTAAAGGGGACCCCCATGCGCCCGGTAAAAAAGGAGTAATAAGTGTTGGGGTTCTTTTCACAATAATTCAGTACCCAGTGCATACCTTCAACAGCGGTAGTCATGTATTTGGGATCTGAGGTGAACTTGTGCAGTTCCAGGAAAAAGAGGACAATGCCTGATACCCCGGAATAAATACTTTCCGACTGGCGCCAGGTGATATTGCGTTCCAAATCCATATTCATGGTCTCCCACCACATGCCGCTGCTGTCTTTTTTAGCCATTGACAGCAGCCACTCACCGATCCGGATGACCTCTTTCGATAGTTGCTCTCTCAATTCGTTATTATCATTATCCATATTCATCACTCCTGGTTTTACCTCTTACCTCTAATCCTATATCTCTTTAAGACTTTATATCCCATTTATGCTTTATACCATTGCAGAACAAATTCGGTAATGTAACGATTGCTGGCAACACGAAGTAATTGATGGGAATTGGGGAGCATTTCAACAATTTTCAGCCGATAGGGAACTCGTTTTAATGATTTTTCCAACAGGTTGATTAAAAAGGGATTTTTAAAAGAGATGTACTGGGGTTTATAATCATCGCGGCTGATTTTTCTTTGTATTTCTGGTTTCAAGTTTTGCATTTCGCTGCGATCAATCACAAACATAAATACCTCTTCGGGAATTCTCTGGTGGTGCCGCCATTCATTCACACGGCAAAACCAGGCCCAATCGCTTTCTTCAGGCCTTCGAAAAGGTAATAACTCTTTCGGAATATACCAGGATTTACGCTGTAAAATGATGCGGTCCTGAAAAACCACACGGGGAAGCCTTTGTACCTTTGGCTTCCCTTTTTCATTCAAATCCAATTGGAGGCTGTTGATGGCATTTACCATTGGATGGCAAAAAAGGAATTCTGCCAGGGTAAATTTTTCCAGCAGTTGAAAAAGCTGCGAACGCCCCATGTGCCCCTGGAATCCCAGATCAAATACATAGACCCGCTTTTGGGTGGGGGTATGGATCAGTTGTAACTGTGTGTCGGTTTCATCCATCTCCCCATCCCTCTTCATTTGCACCTGCAATTCAGTAATGGGAATTTGGTTTTCCGGTGGCAAGCTGTTCTGGCCATTGGGCGTCCGGATTTCAAAGGGCATCAATGGCGGATGCAAATTGGCGTTAAAATAGGAGGCATCCGAATCTTCCAGGAACAAGGGGTTCTCTTTTGATTCCAATAATGATTCATTCCAGTTTCGCATATCCTGTGTAACCGCATCATCGAAAATATGTAAGAATCGGCTGAACATCTTTCCAAATCCGGGAAATGAGGCGCTCAATACGCCCATTAATTTTTCCCCTTGCGATGTATTTTCCATGAAAAAGTGAACAAAGCTGCCGTAAGAGCAGGAGCTTTCGGCTGCATCGATTGTATCTGGAATGCCCTGATCTGTCTCTTCCAGATCCCGGAGGGTTAGGTTTATGACGTCGGCTGTTTTATCGACTCGCTTCTCCAGCAGTGATGTCAGTTTATCCGTCCACAGCTTATTTGTTTCCAGCCTCTTTTCGATTGCCGGGATACGGGGGATATCATCCATTTCCTTTTTTTCCAGTTTTTTGGCTTCGGGTTTTTTAAATTCCCGGTAATAATCTTCATAAAAGGTCAATAAATCCACCGAGGCGTTCTTTCCATATTTATTCACAAAAAAATGGAGCATCTTGTTTCGTTCATCAAAGTGGCCTTCAAAACGCCTCATCTTTTGCAGCAGTTGCTGAAGAGTATCAGTCACATCTCGAATTTGCTGTTCATCTATTTGCGGTAGGATATTGAGGGAGGTATCCTCGTAAAACATGTTTTCCGGTTTAAAGTTGAAATAAGTGCTGCCGAATCGTTTGAAAGGCTGCTCTTCCTCATCAGTCTCTCCGCTTTCTTCTTCGATCTTATCCTCTGTTTTATCTTCTGCTTTTTCAGCTCCTTTTCTTTTCTCTGCCTGTATTTTTTGAAGTTCTTCCGAGGATTTCCGTTCATCTTCAGGTAGGCCTGCATCTTCATGGAGTTTCATGCAAATGGTCCTGAATTGTTGAAAGGCCTGGTCAAGAATCCGGAGGCGATTTTCGCACTCTGCGGTACCATATTGCTTAGCCAACATGCGTATTGTTTTTAACGTATTCAGTAATTCCTTGATAAGTGGTAAATGGTCTGAGAGGGATTTTAGTTTTTTTGTCAATTCATGATCCCAATCGGGATCGATGCCGGAAACGCCGATATTAAACTCCAGGAAACCGTAATCAATCAATTGATTGATAAAGTTTTCAAGGTCTTCTGCTGGCGCATCGATATACTCATTCTCAACAATGGTATGAACCAGTTCCTTATAAACGATTCCCTCTTTCTTTTCAGAGGCCAGGGTCAGGAATACGTCTAATGCAGGATTGGCCGGGATTCGTTGAAACGCTTCGATGTTATCGACGTTGGTGAGAAAGAGGTAATGATCCTCGTTCTTTTTCAACGTGGGATTGGGTCTGATTAAAAAATGACGGTACATATTGGAATTTTTCGTCAATAACAACTTCAAATACTTGTAAAGGAAATTGTTTAACCGTATATGATTGAGAACTTCCGGCTTTTTTTCTTCGTCTATTTTTATCCGCAGCAGGGGGGATATTTGATGTTTGGGGGATTGGGGTTCCGGTTTATTAGTGATTTTGCCTATCACCAGGTTGGTAAAGGTGCTAAAAGGAGAGGTTTTTCCGTACATCCGGGAGATGTATTTGGTCAATCCCCTTTCGGTCTGGAAATCTTTTTTTTTCATTTTTTTATGGGGCTCTTTTTTCACATAGCCTGGAATTCGTTTGAATAACGATTGGCTGGAGAGAAGCAGACCTTTTTGTAAATCTTCATTTTTTGCCAGGGCGCGAAGCTTCTGTCTGGCTGCTGTCACTTCTCCTGGAAATAGAGTTTCGCCTTTATGCCATAATTCATTGATTTTTTCCTTGATCTGTCGATAATTTTCGATTTCCTCTGCCAGGGATTCGGGTAAATAGGAAGTGATACGTTTTACGTTTTCCAAAGAAATGGTGCGTTCATTGAAGATATCCCTTCTGATCTTAAGTAGTCTATTTTGAACGTCTGGATCTTTTTTTTCAGGAATGGCTTGATAGAGATTTTCGCTGATGGTTTGTTTTAAAAGAGTCAATTTTTTTTTATAGCTGGAAATGGAGCCGATTATTTGGATTGAATCGTTCAAGTTGAGGGTTTCCAGTTTTTCAAAAGGGCCGCCGCTGATACGTATCATGGTATGAGGAAATAATTTCATATTACCTTCCTTTTACTTTTTCTTTTTCACCTTTGCATATTGTTTTTTCATTTTTTTTATTAATTTTAATGTTACTCAATTTGGAGATAGAAGTCAAACGACACAGCGATTCAAAATCCACCGCCTAAAATTAGGTAATCGGTGGATTTTGTGTTCAATGTTCAATGTTCAGTGTTCAGTTTTCAACGTTCAACGTTCAATGTTTCTTTGCAGAGCTATCAAAAAACTCTTTAAAAGTCCTAAGTTTTTTCACTTCGTGTGTCTTCATGTCTGCACGTATCTTCGCGGTTAAAATTAGTAAGGCCTAAAAAGGTGCCAGGCGGAAATTCTTTTTCCCCTCTTTTTCATCACCGATTATTGATTGATGAGATCAAAAGGCATGCTTTGACGTTTTGACGTGCCGTCCCCAGTTTCCCGGTTTTCCGTTTTTCCAATGAATAGCCATCATTCGCTATTCATTCAGATATTGACTTTCCACATCATTTGCAATAAAATTTTATCTTAAGAAAAAAAGTTTGAGGTTAAGGAGATTTTTTAGGAGAATTAAATTACAGACTTAATAAATGAAAAAACACTTTGTGAATTTATCTCAGAGACCTATACGGCGCCCAGTTCGTGGTGTCTTTTATAAGTTTTTGGGATGGACTATGTTTGTGGGGGGTGGATTACTTGCATTTATCGGTTCTTCTATCGGAACTGAAGAAACGCCGGACGTTCTAGTCGTAATCATTCTTTTTCTTATGTTTGCAGGGCCTTTGATATTGTGGAGAGGTATGAAATATACTGCAAAACCCGGGGAAGATATGATGCGTGAAGATAAAAGGCCACCTGTTTTATATTTAAGGTCTTTTGGTGATGAAACCGGGGACAAACGATTCCTCACTTTCCTGCGAGGCGCTTTTGGACGACGAATAGCGGAGAACATAAGTGCCTGGGCTCGAACTGAACAGATTGAAATAGCCAAGCTAATGAGCAATATCGGGCCCTATATAACAATTGGACGACCTGGAGAACCCCTTCCGGAATTGGGAGCAGGACGAATATATCTATTGGACAAAAATTGGCAAGAAGAGCTTAATACTTTGTTGGAACGGTCGAAACTGATTGTGGTCAGGGCAGGACGGACAGAGGGGCTCAAATGGGAGATAGGTCAATTATTAATAAAAGTGAATCCTGAAAAAGTATTGTTTATTCTACCGTTGGCTCGAAAGGATTACATATTGTTCCGAAAATGGATTAATCTGGTACTCCCCCATCCATTACCGGAAAAGAGACCAAAAGAAAGGCTGCTGATGTTTGATACGGATTGGAAATTTATTCCGATTCCTACTAGAGATACGATAGTTAATACGCTGGCACCATTTTTCACGAAGTAAACAAGGGGCCAGCCCAGAAAAGTTCAATTAAACGATACGATTTTTTATAAAAAAAGATAGCAGCTCGTCATGATGCCGCGGTGTAGACTATCTTGAAAGGTTTTTGTACGATTTTGATTGCCGGCAAATTACGATTCGGTGATGACTATTATTTTGTGTAAATTTTTTTTACTTTTGTGGTCTCAATTCATTGTAAAGACTTAAGTGAACCGGCAGCTGGCTGGACAAGTCAGCGCAAACTTTCAAAATATAAGCGGATTCCCCATTGGTAACTCTTTCCCTGGGGATAATAAATAGCCTCGATGGGATCAAAATAAAGAATGTTGTTCCGCACCATATCCCTTAATAACTCTTCGTCATCTTCATTTATATCTTTTTTTAACAATCGAACCTGATCATTAAAATGACTCAATATTTTTTCACGTTTCTTCCGGCCTTTTGTTACAATGTAATCCGTAATAATTCCTACCATTTTACGTTTGTAATCGGACAGCACTTCATCCAATGGACGGCTAAAAAGATCGGATAAAATATCCTGTATTTCCCACATACTGCCGCCCACTGTATCCCATATTTTTTCAACATCCTTTTCAATAAGGGTATAATCTTTAATTTTTGAATATTTTTCCAGGTTGAGCAGCCACTCCATGACATCTTCTTTAGGAAGATAATCCACTTCATAAAATTTCGAGGTCTTTTTTAAACGGCTGTCTGTAAATACCCGATTAATAAAATACCCATCAGACGAAGATATAATCACATGCGCCAGGTGACTCTCCTTGGTCATGGCGACAAAGAAATTGAACAATTTGATAATCAATCGCTGATCCCTGCCATTATTCATATATACCTTATCCAATGCCTGGAGTTCATCTATGATCAATACAGGCTTTATTGCTTTTTCCCCTAAGCGGATAAATTCCTCTTTCATGACCTTAAAGGGCTCTACTCGCCCCTTCCGGATTTTACTCTCAATTTCAGAATCTATCTTAAATACGCCGACATTTATCCCGGCCGATAATTTCCCGGTTTTATCATCTTTATCATCCACGTCAAAAAGCATGTGGAGAAAATCTTTATAGTTATAATCATCGCTAAATTCAGTAGAGACTTCCCTTAAATTCAAAAATTTTATTTCCAGCTTTTGTTCTTTTTTCAATTGCTCCAGGAGTTTATACAAAAGGGTTGTTTTACCGGAAGATTTCGGACCATGGATAAAAAGTATAGATTCGGGCCTTTCATCGATGAATCCTCTTAAAAAGGTCAATTCCTTTTCACGGTTTATAAAGGCAACATCTTTGCGGTAATGAACTTTCTCTTTTGTCATGTCTCTATTATAATACCGATACATCTTTTTTTCAAGTAATCGCAGGCAGCCCGAATCGAGGACTCAGGAAACTGGGGACGGTGAGTCAAAAGGTCAAAGTATGTTCAGAGAAAATATATCTATGTTTATGAGAACAAAGTTCCACCCTTTCAATCGATTTCACAAAACCGCATCAGGTATAAGAAACCAAAAGAGAAAAAAGGGGCCAAGCGAAAAGGATACTTGACTTTCATGCATCAGTTGCAATATCATAGTACCTGTGGATGTGTAAAATGGTAATGAATGAAAAAACAATACTTGACTTGATCGAAAGCGGAGAATCTGAAACCCTTGAATTTAAACGAAATTTTGATAAAGACGCCATTGAAACAATTACTGCCTTTGCAAATACAAAAGGCGGAATCATACTGGTGGGCGTTGAAGATAACAAGGATATCAGCGGAATAATGATAAACAAAGAAACTATGCAAAATTGGGTCAACCAGATTAAACAATCCACCGTTCCGTCGGTAATACCCGATATTGAAATGGCGACAGTAAAAAATAAACCAGTGGCTTTTATTAAAGTGGTGGAATATCCTATCAAACCAGTCGCTGCCAAAGGAAGATATATTAAAAGAATAAAAAATTCCAATCATCATATGGATATTAACGAATTCGCCGATTTACATTTAAAGACCTTTAATACCAGTTGGGATTACTACATTGATAATAATCATTCTTTTGAAGACATATCACTGGAAAAAGTCAGAAATTTTATCGAATTAGCCTATATAAACAAAGATGTTAAGATCATAGATGATCCGGTCCGGGTTTTAAATAAATTTGAATTGATAAGGGAAAATAAAATTACCTACGGTGGTTTTCTACTATTTATGAAAGGCAATTCCGCCTTAACCACCATCGAACTGGGAAGATTTCAAACCCCAACTATTATAAAAGATAGTGTGACGCTAAAAAATGACCTGCTTTCCGAAGTGGAAGCCGTGATGGATTTTATTAAAAAGCATATCAACAAAGCATACATTATTACCGGCAATATCCAGAGAGAAGAAAGATGGGACTATCCACTGGATGCTGTGAGGGAAATTGTTGTTAATGCGATTGTCCATCGGGATTATAGGGATTCCTCCGATAGTGTTTTTAAAATATTTGACGATAGGATAGAATTTTATAACCCCGGCAAATTGCCAGAGGGATTAAGCATTGAGAAACTCCTCTCCGGGAATTATATCTCTACTATCAGGAATAAAAAAATAGCAGAAGTTTTTAAAGAAGCCAATATGATTGAAAAATATGGCTCAGGCATCGGACGAATACTAGAAGGATTTGGGAAGCATAGATTACCAACTCCAAAATTTGAAGAGATTAGCAATGGCTTTCGAGTCACTGCATTTAAGGGAACCATTAGAAATGACAGGATAAATGATAAAAAACCAAAAGACACCGAAAAAGAGACTATAAAATCCAGAGAAAAAGAAAAAATTCTACTTCAAAAAATCAAAGAGAATCCCTCGATTACCGCTGAAGACTTATCAAGATCTTTAAATATTAATGAACGCAATACCAGGAGGTACCTGTCTAAATTAAAGAAAGAAGGAAAAATCAAACGGCTGGGCAGCAGGAAAAATGGAATCTGGCAGGTGGTTGAGAGGAAATAAGGGGTCAGACCAGAAAAATTCATTTCTCTTTTTATTTATTTATGCTAAAATTGGAAGGGATTGAAATGAACGTTTGGAAAAAAAGAAAACGACTGATCTTCCTTGTTATCCTGTTGGGGATTGTTATTTTAAATCTCCTGGCCTGGATGCATGCCCGGGCTATGATGCAATTTTCCGAAACCGGAAAGATGACCAAACGGCCGGAAGAGTTGTCCCTTATGGAAAAAATAAACGTTCTACTGGTGGGGGTCCGTATCCCCAGGCCCCGGAATACGGAAACCCCGGCCGATTATGGACTGGCGTTCGAGACACACTATTTCCCCGGCCATGATGGGTTTAAACTTGAAGCGTGGTATATAACAGCTCAACCGGCTGAAAAAATCGTTTTGCTCTTCCATGGGTATACCAAATCCAAACAAGAAGTCCTTCCCCTTGCCTCCGAGTATAACAACATGGGGTGTGCGTGTCTGCTGGTGGATTTTTACGGCTCCGGTGGGTCGGGCGGGAACAGCACAACCATTGGGATTAACGAATCCGATGATGTGACCGCGGCATTTAGATACACCCGCAAGCATTGGCCAAAATATTCCCCGGTACTTCACGGTATATCCATGGGTGGCGCGGCACTTTTAAGGGCCATCGCCAGGGATGGTTTATCGCCCTCAGCACTTATCATTGAAAGTCCCTTTAACAATCTACCGGCCACCACGAGAAACCGTTTCAACGTTATGGGTCTTCCATCCTTCCCTGCAGCAGAACTCTTACTAATCTGGGGAGGTGTTCAGCAGGGTATCAATCCCTTTAAGCACAACCCGGCCCGATATGCAAAAAAGGTAACCTGCCCGGCCCTGGTTCTTCACGGGGAATCGGATCCATTCGTATCGATGGAAGAGGCCCGGGAGGTGTTTAACAACCTGTCCGGCCGGAAATATTTCAAATCATACCGGGGCATCGGGCACACACTGCTGTTTAATGCACAGCCACAAAAGTGGAGAAAAGACATTTCTGAGTTTCTCCTCCAAAAGTGAGACAAAAAATGGTTGACAGGTTTACTCAAAGTAACCCAGGGACTTTAATCTCTCCATATCCTCTTTGGACAACGACGCATCGTTCAACTGGTACTTACGGTTTAACTTTATATATTTTGAAAGCTGATCGATCTTGTTCAACAGTTCCTGTTTCATTCCCTTAGTCTGCGGCGAAACCTGGAGAAATACATTCCGGGTCTCAAACGGATCTCCGTTCAAATCATAGACTTCATAGGTCTTTGTTTTGAGGTTATAGATCAATTTGACGGAGCCGAATAACATTCCATAGCGGATGGGTTCAACTTTTAGATGAAATCTTTTTGAAGTACGTCTCCACTTCACAGCGCCGCCATAGGTCTCAAGTAAAATTCCCCGGTCAGCGGAAGAAACTTCTTTTTCAAAAAGGTCCACCCCTCCCATTTGGGTATGAGGGAGCAATTGCAGGGCTGAAAAAATGGTTCGGCCAATATCCAGAAGAGATACGTTCTCCTGACGCCGGGTATTTTTTAACCGGTTATCAGGCAGTTTTATGATCAACGGCACATGAAGAGTGGAATTGTACAGTTTCCTGCCGTGTTTAAAATAGTTGTGTTCTCCAAAACTCTCCCCATGGTCGGAATGGAAGATAATTAATGCTTCATTGTAAAGGTCCAGGCGTTTTAATTCTTCAATAAATTTGCCGATATAAAAATCTGCAAAAGCAATCTCAGAGTCGTATCTTTTTATTTTTTTCATCCGGGTCCCCGGTGGATAGACAGAGGGCTTTATATTCCGGTAATCAAAGGTAAATTCTTTATGTTGAATATAGAGGGCGTGGGGGTCTGTATATTGCACCCATAAAAAGAACCGCTTTTTATGGTTATTTTTCAACCATTCGAGGGCTTTTCGGTTTACGGCAGGTGCCTCCCCTTCCGAATTCATAATTCCCATATATCGCTTTTTGGTAAATACTTCATAATAGGCATCAAATCCAGTGTGAAGCTTTACCAATTTTTTTCGTAACGGCCAATTCGAGATAATTGCAGCCATCCGATAACCATATCGCTTTAAAAAATGGGCCAGGGTTTTGACATTTTTGTAAATACCAAGACCATTCCGTTTGGCCCCATGTTTGTAAGGTGGCAGAGATGTCATGATGGTGGAAAAGGAAGGAGCGGTTAAGGGTGTGAGTGCATAGCAGTTGGAAAACAATACCCCATCTTTTGAAAACGCATCAATGTTCGGGGATGTGTTTAAGGGGTACCCGTAGCATCCCAGGTGATCTGCCCTCAGGGTGTCTACTGATATGACGATAATATTTTTTAAATTTGGTTTTGCTGTGAGAAGGGAACCAGTAAAAATCATCAACAACAAAGTGAAAACTAAGATTACACGCAATCTTTTTATATCGTTCATTTTTCACTCCTAATCATGCTTAATGCCCTGATGTTTAACATTTAATATCAACATGTGAATATTTTACAGGGAATCGTCTTATTTGTCAATTTGGATTAAACCTATAAATCGTGTATAATGTATAATAAAACTTAGGAGAAATAATGACCATCGAACACCAAAAAACAGTCGAGACCCTAAAATGGTTTGAAGCGATCAACAAAATTCCTCGTTGTTCAAAGAATGAGAAAGCAATCGGGCAGTGGTTGATGAATTGGGCAGCTTCCAACGGTCTGGCAGCCAGGCAGGATAAAACCGGGAATGTATTGATTAAAGTGCCTTCCTCTCCCGGTTACGAAGACTCCCCTAAAGTTGTCCTCCAGGGGCACCAGGACATGGTGTGTGAAAAAACACCGGATTCGGATCACGATTTTTCAAAAGACCCTATAAAATTGGTCTACGAAGGGGAATGGCTTACAGCGGAGAAAACCACCCTGGGGGCTGACAATGGTATTGCCATTGCCATGAGCCTGGCAGCGGCCCTGGATAAGAACCTCAAACATCCCCCGATGGAACTTCTCTTTACTGTGGATGAGGAGACCGGCTTAAGCGGTGCTTTTGGCCTGGAGCCTGGATTCGTGGAAGGAAGAGTTTTGATTAACATAGACTCCGAAGATGAGGGGATTTTTACTGTCGGCTGTGCCGGAGGCATGAAGAGTGACATTGCCGTGCCTATGGAGTATGAACCCATACCCGAAGAATTCATTCCTGTTACTCTCTTTGCTGGAGGTATGGCCGGGGGACATTCTGCAGATATCCACCATGAAAAAGCCAATGCCATCAAAATATTGGCTCGAATCCTCCAGGTTATCCAGACAAAAATCCCTGTTAGAATCGCGGATATAAAAGGCGGCAGTGTTGATAACGCTGTCCCCAGGAATGCCGAATCCCTGCTCTATATCCCTCAAAAGAGTATGGAAACAGCCCAAACCATTGTGCAGCAGGTAGAAAAAGTTGTCAAAACCGAATTTAAACATACCGATCCGGATTTAAAATTATCACTCTCACGCAATGATCAAGAAGATGGCGCTGAAGTAATGACTTTGGAAAGTACCCAAAAGGTTATTGATTTTATCCTGGCCCTACCGCACGGTATCTGGGCCATGTCTACGGAAATCGAACACTTTGTCGAAACCTCCAATAATTTGGCCAATGTAAAAATCAAAGATAAATGCCTTAAAGTAGTCACCAGCCAGAGAAGTTCCATTGCCAGTCGTCTGGATGCTGTCACTCTTCAAATTGAGTCAGTGGTGCGATTGGTGGGCGGTACAACTGAGAATCGCGGCAGGTATCCCGGATGGCAGGCCAATATGGAATCCCCATTACTCAAAAAATGCGTTTCGATCTATGAAAAATTATTTAATAAAAAACCTATTGTGGAGACCACTCACGGCGGTTTGGAATGCGGTGTGATCGGTGATAAGTATCCTGGGATGGATATGATCTCTATTGGCCCCACCATTAAAAACCCCCATTCGCCTGAAGAAAAAATTCATATCGGCACCATTGGCAATGTTTGGGATTTTATGAAGGCGCTGCTGGAAAGTTTGAAATAGAAAAAAATTCAGCCACGGATGAACACGGATAATGGAAATTCCAGTAAGGAAATTACTCGAATGGTATAAAGCAAACAAACGCGATCTTCCCTGGAGGCGGACAAATGATATCTATGCGGTCTGGGTATCGGAAGTCATGCTGCAACAGACCCAGGTGACCACTGTGATACCCTATTTCCAACGATTTCTGGAGCGGTTTCCCACTATCTATCACCTGGCCAAAGGTTCGGAACAAGAAGTGTTGAAGCTGTGGGAAGGGTTGGGGTATTATTCCCGGGTACGGAACCTCTACCGGGCTGCACAAAAGGTAGTGAATGAATATGGCGGAAAAATACCTGAAACCCCTGAAACATTTCAAAAATTACCGGGTGTCGGGCCTTATATTGGGGCTGCTGTATTGAGCATTATCCGGAACATTCCCCTGCCTGCGGTGGATGGGAATGTCATGCGGGTTTATACCCGGTTCCACTGCATGGCCGATGATTTGCGAAAAACCGCCACCCGAAACTATATTTTTCAACAATTAAAAGCGATCATTCCATCCGAAGCAGCCGGGGATTTCAACCAGGCCTTGATGGAATTGGGCGCTCTCATCTGTACGCCTAAAATCCCCCAGTGTTCCGTCTGCCCATTGAATAAACACTGTGTGGCCTTCACCACCAATTGTGTTGACCGATATCCTTATAAATCACCTTCAGGTAAAGTGCCTGAGTATCGGGTATCCATTGGTATTATTCTAAAGGATAATCAATTTTATATCCAGAAGCGACCCTCAAAGGGGCATCTGGGAGGACTGTGGGAATTTCCTGGTGGAAAGGCCCAGAAGGATGAGACGCCGGAACAGGCATTGCATCGCGAGTGCAAAGAAGAGTTGGGATGTGAGATAGAAATCATGAAAGCCTTACCTGTTGTCCGTCACGCCTACAGTCATTTTAAGATTGAGATGACCCCGTTTATCTGTCGTCTGAAAAGCGAGGATGTGTATCCCAGGGAGCATCAGCCTTTTTTATGGATTACCATCGATGAATTGGATGTTTATCCCTTTCCCGGGGCCAACCATAAATTCTTCTCTTTATTAAAAACACTTTTAAAATAGTTTTTTAGACGTCTAACACACCGAAATTTACCGCCTACCATGAAAATACCCAAACTGGGGAACAGGCGATGCCAGTTCCCTACAGTTGCAGCTCTTACCAAGCACAAGGTATGTAGGGGGCTGGCACCGCCTGTCTATCCTTTAACGTTCCGTAAGGGGAAATTGACCTATCCCAAAAAAACAAAAGTTTTGGGAGGTCCAGGAACCTTTTTTCAAAAAGGTTCCTGGCTGCCGGAGGCATTTTATAGTTGAGTCAAACAAGTAAGCAAAAAGATACGGATGGGCAGGTCTAAAGCCTTTAATCTCTCTCATTCCTGCCCATCCACGTGCCGGAAAGATCCGAACGAAGAACCGCCTTGTGCGGCGTTCGGTATAATAGTTCTTAAAAGATAACATCAGGCAATTCTTCTTGCATCAAAATATATAATATATTAGAATAAACTATAAAATAAAAAACATGCATTAAGGAACTATTTATGAAAAAATTGAATGTGTTTCTTGTTTTCCTGTTTTTAACCGGCGTGTGCGCCGCGGAAAAAGCAGCGGTATTCCGTGATATCTCAGACCCTGGCGGCATTCATGTAGATGGAGAACGGATTTACATCGTTGAACGGGCCTCGATCCTTATCTATTCTTCAAAAGACTACAAATTCATAAAAAAGTTTGGGAAAAGAGGAGAAGGCCCCGGTGAATTCAGAACCGGCCAGGAAGACCATGTTCTCCTGTATGTCCAGCCCGATTACCTCCAGGTTAACAGCCAGGGAAAAATCGTTTTCTTTAAAAAAGACGGAACCTATATCAAGGAAATTGCCACCCCTGTGGGTCGCTGGCTTCGGCCCCTGGGGAAAAAGTACGTGGGGATGCGGTACCTATACGACGATGACGGCACCCGTTACCATGTGGTCAGCTTGTATGATTCCGATTGCCAAAAGATAAAGGAGATTTACAGAGAAAAAGCCGAAATTCAAATACGGCTGAAAACCATCGATGCCGTTTCCTGGACCCGACAGATTTTCAGGATTTACAACGAAAAAATATTTATCGACAGCAAAAACAAGGGGATTCAGGTCCTGGATAATAAAGGGAACAAATGCTACGATATCCCCCTCGATTATGAACAAATAAAGGTGACCGAGAATATAAAACAAAAATATATCACTTATTACAAAAAAGAAAGCCCCTTCTGGAGAACCCGGTGGGAACGGCTCAAAAATTGGTATCAATTCCCCGACTATCTACCTGTCATCCGGAATTTCTTTGTCATCAATGGAAAAATATATATTCAAACCTTTAAAGAAAAAAACGACCGGTCCGAGATCCTGGTACTGGATACGGATTCCAAAGGGAAACTTTTAAAAAGAGCCTATCTCCCGTTGGTAAAGAATGGCCTTATCTTCTATTATTCATGGACAATCAGTAATGGAAAATTATATCAATTGGTTGAAAATGATGATGACAAATGGGAATTACACGTGACAAAGATAGAATAGCCACTCTTCTGGACAAATACCTTGAATGCGGTATACTCGAAAGTGGAATGGCGAGAGCTTATTGCCTATTAACAAAGATTATGAAATATTTTACGGATTTGATAACGATGAAACCGGAGATATTTTGGGGAATAAAATGATTAGACTTTTCCCAACTGTTAAAAGACTTAGACCTACAAACCATGATTGGAATGAAATTCTTGTATCAAGATATATAATATTTTAGAACAAACAAAAAAATAAAAAACATCCATTCAATTGTTGATTTCTCATTCGGATTCAATTAGAATTTTAAATTATGAAAAACAAAAAGACTTTGAAACCAGTATTTGCTTCCTGGAAAATAAAAAAATATCAGTAAAAGGAGGTTTTTTAAAAAATTCAAATGATTAGACGAAAAAAATGTATGAAGGAAAAAACGATTTTCATATCAGTTAATATTGTCCAGTTAGAAAATCATACATTTTCAAGATATCATTTCTCACGTGTTTTTGAACCTGGTATTTATCCAGTAACTATATACTAACTGGTTAAGCCAAAGAAAAAATATGAAGGAGGAAATTTACCATGTACAAGAAGCATCTGCTGAAAGAGGTACCTTTCTCTACAAGGAAGGGTATTCGAATGCTAAGTTGGCGATTGGTTCGGATTGGCGCTGTACTGTTCATGCCGATCCTCTTCACGAGTTTCACCGCCCACGCTCAAGACGATAGGCTGCGAACGAATCCGACTGCCTGGTGGTGGTATCATGGTGCCTCAGCGAAATTTATCAACCAAATCCTTAAAGAGAAAGGCGCCCGCATCATTGATATAGAAGTTGAGCAAGCCTCGCCTTATCGATTCACAGTAGTAATGGTTAAAAATCAAGGAGCATATGGTAGGGCCTGGTGGTGGTATTATGGAATCAAAGGCGTCGGGGGAGTTGCCACTAAGGTAAAGCAACACAGCCACGCTCGCCTTATTGACGTTGAGGCGGTCGAAGTGAAATACGGAGACGGTAAAGGCCCACAGTTCACGGTTGTTCTCGTCGACAATACAGGATCACAAGCAAAGCCATGGTGGCGAAGCTACAATGACCCTATGAACTTCGTCTCTTCTAAACTAAAAAAACACAAGGCTCGACTTATCGACCTCGATGCGAATCGCTTCTCAATAGCTCCCCACTACAGCGCAGTGATGATTGCCAACCAGGGAGCCGATTCAAAAGCATGGTGGTGGTATGTCAATGTATCCCCAGATTTCATCACGTCGAAGCTCAAAGAGAACAATGCCCGACTCGTTGATATTGAATGGAATGGTGGAGGCAGGCTCAATGTCATCATGGTGAGATCGAGTGGCGAGTTCTGGTGGTGGTATTACGGTCTGAGCGCCGATGGCCTTGCCAAGCGTGTTCAGCAACACAGCGCACGGATCATTGACATCGAGACCTATAGAGTCGGCGGTCAAAAGCGCTTTGCCGCCATAATGGTTAAACCCGATAAGTTCAAGTTGTTCAAATCCAAACCTGATTTCAAATTCCAGAAAAAAAAATGACCTTGGACTATGAAAGGGAGGGAAAAAAGGTGACAGGCCGGAATGCCACTAAAAGGCTTTTGCCGGAAGAGACCTGGTAGTAGGAATCTAGGATTCATTGGATGCGGTGGAAAGGATTGCCAAAAAATAGGCCCAGGACACCTGGTAAAGATAATCAATAAATATTTCATAAGAAATTCATAATAAATTCAAATTATTTTCAAGTTGGCGCTCTATAATAGAAAAGGTATGAGTATATATAAAAACCTTTAAAATTATCAAAATGAAAAAAATTTGCCACAGACCGACACGGACGAACACAGACATGGCGAACCGGAGGTGCGGAGCTCTTTTTATCCGTGAGAATCCGTGTGTATCCGTGGCGAAAAAACAAAAAGGAGCGTACAATGAATTCAACAAAACGAACGGTGTCGTTTATCGATTTAATTAGAAATTCCATCATTTCCAGGATTTTTATGATGGGTTTCCTGATCCTGGCATTGTTAATCCCTGCCTCTATGATAAGCTCCCTGATCGATGAAAGGGAAGGCAGGCGAAACCATGTTATCCGAGAGATCAATTCCAGGTGGGCGTTGGGGCAAACGATTGCAGGCCCGATGCTGGAAATCCCTTACAAAGTCTATCACGAAACAAAACAATTTGAAAACGGCAACGTAAAAAAGACGCTGACGTCAGAGATAAGAACAGCTTATTTTTTACCGGATCGATTAGATGTGACCGGGGAAATTTATCCTGAAACACGCTACCGCGGTATATACAAGTCTATCGTGTATACGGCTGGACTGCAAATCAAGGGGGAATTCCTGTTCCCTGATTTTGAGCGCTGGAAAATCCCGGATGAAAATATAATCTGGGATGATGCGACGTTCTCATTCGGGATAACGGACATGAGGGGAATTAATAAAGATATCGAAGTCCAATGGAATGATACCCATTTAACACCAAAACCGGGGATAAAGGACAAAGCCATCTTTTCCAGGGGTATAAGCACCAATGTAACCATGGACAAAGATAAAAAAGAAAAAAACCGTTTCTCCATGAAACTGGATATCCGGGGAAGTAAAACAATCGATGTTCTCCCCCTTGGAAGAAAAACGAACGTTCAATTGAGTTCGACGTGGACCACCCCCAGTTTTAACGGTGCATTTTTACCGAAAAAAAGGATCATCGATGATAAGGGATTCCAAGCCGAATGGGTGGTTTTTGATTTTAACAGGGAATTCCCACAGCAGTGGAAAGAATATAAAAATTGGAACATTCCTCAATCCAAATTCGGACTTGAATTATATGTCCCGGTGGATGAGTATCAAAAAACCACCAGGAGCATAAAATATGCGATTCTATTCATCGCATTGACGTTCCTGGCTTTTTTCTTGTTTATTGAAATGTTGAACAAAAAACGGATCCATCCGATTCAATACCTCCTTGTGGGTTTTGCACTATGTATATTTTATTTGCTCTTGCTCTCGCTTTCGGAACACCTGGGGTTTGACTTGGCTTATTTGATTTCCAGTTTAAGTATTATAGGGTTAACCACGGTTTATACCAGGAGCATATGCCAAACGCTTTCTCTCACTGCGTTGATGGGATCAATTTTCACGGGTTTATACGGTTTCTTATATGTTATACTAAGGCTCGAGGACTATTCATTGTTGATGGGAAGTGTCGGATTATTCGGCATTTTGGCGGCTGTAATGCTAATTACAAGAAAAATCGATTGGTACCCAGCCGTTTCCGGTCCTGAAAGTTCCGCACGTCGTTAAACAACCTATTGCTATATTGCCGTTGAGAGGGATTAGCACCAGCCTGAACGGCCCCCCGGCATGTAGGGAATAATTAGTCTGGCATGAATGCTACAAACTATTAAATATTAGAAAAAAGTGCCAGGCAAGATATTCTTTTCTTTTACCTTATCATTCATCATTCATAATTTCAATTGCCCCCACCAAGAACTTTTCATAAAATAATGGAATGACGGGAAAGTTCTAAAAAAACAATTTTTTATTATTGAAAGTTACAACAGGATTGTATATTATAAAAGCGGAGGTAAAAATGGCTGAAATAACATTAAATGTAAAAGACGAGGTTATTAAAGAATATGGAAAGCTGTTTATTAAAAATTTCTTTGAGAAACGATTGGAAAACCTCAGCCTGCTTAGCCAAATGGATAAAATTAAAACACATATCTTATCTTCAAATATGGATTACGAAAAAGAACTTGAAAATATCAGACAAAAAGCATGGGATGAGTATAAAGGTGATTTTTTAAGTGAGTAAATTTGTAATAGATTCAAATGATAAAAAATTATACAAAGAGTTACGAAAGAAAGAATTCTCTACTATCTTTTTATTTGAAGATTTCTTAGAGAAATTCTTTCATTAAGCCTTCTTTCCGGCAATATTTTACCAGTTAAGGAGTCAGGAAGGGAACATGCCCGAAAAGATTTCCCGCGTGACGACGTATTATTTGCGTTTGGGTAGATGATTGACGCTTCTAATAAATAGTCGGATTTTAACTTTTTGGTCCTGGCCCGGCTGGTTCAGGCTTTTCCTTTGCCCTCCCCTCCCTTTTACGCTTCAGGTATTTACCCCTCAGATGCTCACTTCGATATCCCCTGAAACGCTCTTTGTTATCCCGGAATACAAATTGACCGCACCGAAAAATCTCATCCACCGCCTCCTTCAAATGAGTATAGGCCTGGTCGCGGATTTTTTTTGCCTTATTAGCAGTGTTTCGATAAGTGGTAACTTCTGCCAGTAGCGCGGCCATCTCATCGGAGGTCTGATCCGCTTTATCAAGAAGCATCATATCGAAACGAACCGCCTCAAGTAACTCTGCATTGCCTTCCCCAAGGGCAACCAGGTCGTTTAGCCCCTGGATCATACTGGCATGCCCTTTCCCTTTTCCAATATTCCTGAGTGCTGCCAGGAGATCGGGATGCTTTCGAAACGCATAAAAAAAGACTTTCATAAGCTGTTTTTTCAAATCATAGGCAAGGGGAGATTGGTTTGCCCACTTCTCGGCGGCTTCATTCCCTGTATTCCGCCGGAGATACCACGACGCTTCGGCTTGAATTAAAGCACCGATACGAATGGGAAGGTCTTCCACCAGTTCCCACGATAACCCCACAAAGGTCAATGCCTCCTTATCTTCCTGCGCCCAATAATAAAGGGTTTTGGCTTCCTGGATGTACACTTCTACGGGGATATGGTGCGGGGTTTTGATCTGGTCATTCCCGATGGTCGTTATAACTTGCAGCTTTTTCTCATAATCTTCTCGATTGCCCATGATTTTACTCCTGATAAACACCTTTGAATCGTATTTCTCAGCCGCCTGAGATGAGAGAGAATTGTACAAGTAGGAAGGGGATAAGTCAATAGTTGGAACAGAAAAAAACCAATTGATTGACCCGTTTCCACAGGATTTTAACCCATTTCCACACATTTTTTCTCCTTTTCCACAGAGTTTTTTCCTGTTTCCATAGCATTTTTCTCCGTTTCCACAGGATGCTGACCCCTTTTCCACAGGGTAGGGAGGCATTCCAGTCATATAAGGACGCCGATTTATCGGGTACGAACCCTATCCGTCCCGCATTTGAAAACAGATAAAGAAGAAATTATGGTACTAAAGTGTCATGGAGTCAGGAAGGGAACAGGTCAGATAAGAACCACCACCTCTGGTGGTTTTTTCCCTATGGGTAGTCATTGGGAAAACTTAGATATTTACTTCCCAGCCTTTGATGAAAAAATAACCTTTGCTTTATTAAGAAATTCATTAACAAAAAGTGGTGGATGAGGTGAAGTTGCCAGCATATTCCAGTCATTGAGAAATTCATTTTTTTCCCGGGGTGGAATTTCAAATTGCTCACATGTTTGCTGAAAAAGGGTCAGTGCTTCTTCCGGATTTTCCAGTCCAAGTAAAGCTGTGATTTTATTCAGACGTCCATAAGATGAAGTCAATGGACATTTTTCTAACATCGATTGGAAATGTAATTTTGCTGCATCATTTTTTCCCAACTTAAAATAGGTGATCCCAAGATTTATATGTGCGTCATAATATCCAGAATCAAGTGTAATTGCTTTTTCAAAGTATATTCGGGCTTCCACTAACTTTCCCCGGGTCAAGGATAAATAGCCCAACCCATTGTGCGGAGTCGCATTTTTCGGGTCGAGCTCGATGGCTTTTTTATATGCGGATATCGCTTCTTCCGTCTTGCCTAAATCAGAGTATATATTACCCAACCCATTGTGTGGATCAGAATCTTTCGGGTCGAGCTCGATGGCTTTTTTATATGCGGATATCGCTTCTTCCGTCTTGCCTAAATAAGAGTATATATTACCCAAATTGTGGTGGGGAGCCGCATCTTTGGGATCGAGCTCGATGGCTTCTTTATATGCGGATATCGCTTCTTCCGTCTTGCCTAAATCAGAGTATATATTACCCAAATTGTGGTGGGGATCAGCATCTTTCGGGTCGAGCTCGATGGCTTTTTTATATGCGGATATCGCTTCTTCCGTCTTGCCTAAATCAGAGTATATTTTACCCAAATTGTGGTGGGGAGCCGCATCTTTCGGGTCGAGCTCGATGGCTTTTTTATATTCGGATATCGCTTCTTCCGTCTTGCCTAAATCAGAGTATATTTTACCCAACCCATTGTGGGGATAAGCAAATTTTGGGTCGAGCTCGATGGCTTTTTTATATTCGGATATCGCTTCTTCCGTCATGCCTAAATCAGAGTATATTATACCCAAATTGTAGATTGGAGAAGCAAATTTCGGGTCGAGCTCGATGGCTTTTTTATATTCGGAGATTGCTTCTTCGGTCTTGCCTAAATCATAGTATATTTTTCCCAAATTGTGGCGTGTCCAAGACCAGTTTGGCAATAAACGAATAGACGCTTCATAGTTTTCAACTGCGATTTTTATATTTTGCATCTTACTTTCAATAAAACCCAGATGAAAATTGAGCCGGCCTAGATTATTCGAAGAAAGATATTTTTTATCTTTCAACTCATATAACTTTGCACGCTGTGCCGGATTTTTCTTATTGTCACTATTGTCGAAAGAGCGCCAAAATTCCACCCAATCTAACGTTTGGCCGGTAACTTCATAAATGCCCTCTTCCTTTATTTCATTTATCGTATGATACAATTTTTCTAAGAATGAAGGGAAAGTATAAAAATACTCAAAAACAAGGTTTAAAAAAAGTTTCAGACCTTCTTCTTCTGAAGTTCCAAAGGCATAATAAAGCTGCTTTAATGTATTTTCCTGCCATTGGCCGGATCGGTATTTATCTTCCATTTGTTATTTCTTCCCTGGCTTGTTCCTGGAAAAAGAGATGTAGATCAGAATTGATTTCACGAATATAATCTTTGTCTCTCAATTTTAAATGACGTAAAATGAATTCACGTACGAATTCGTGCATCGTCCATTGAATTGAATCGATAAAACTGTACTGCTGAGAAAGCTGTCTTACTGCAGCTTCGACTTCGGGAAAAGACATATCTGATTTTCCAAAAATATATTTAATCGCATTTTTGTCTATTGCTCCTGAACGAGAACAGCAAACAGCCAATTTGTACACCGTTTCTCTTTGATGCGGATCGATACTCTTATCTAAAATCCAGCCAATCGACTGATCGATAATCCGGGTCTCTTTCTGAAGTACCTCTTCCTCTATTTGTTTCAATTCATCGATGGAAGAGATCCCTTGAATTTGCCCTTTCAATAACCCCACAGCTACCGGGTAGCCCAGGGTTTTTTCAATCAATAATTTTACAAACCCCTGGTAGTCTTCCATTCGTTTTTGCAATACTTCCAGATGTGATAATATTTTCAAAATGTCTGTTTCAGTAAACGGCTTGAGCTCGAAGGATTTCACAACACGATCACGAAGATGAAGCTGATAATCATCCCCGAAATCCATGCGTCCTCCCTGGACTAACAATATGTTTGATGAAAAATGATTCAAAACATTTTTTCGCCAATACTCATAAAAAGTAACATCGGAGCGCACATTTGGCATTGTAACTAACTTTTCAAATCGATCGACGAACAAAATCAGCTTACGATCTTCTTTATCGGCAATTTTATTTAATATTTCGGCTAATTTTTTACATTGTTCAGCCTGCAAGTCTTTAAGAAAAAATCTATATTTCTCCCGGTCTAACTTACGCCTGGCAAATTTTCTTCGCAGAGAAGTGATCCCCTCTGCAATTCCACCGGTAACTACATTTAATGTGCCCTTTATATTTTTTTCTCCAACCAATGCAGCTGCCCCTGGAACAGTGGCTGCAATCGCTTTGGATGCAACCGCTGAAATTGCAGCAGCAATTTTTTGAGCATTATCCGGTTTGATATTTGCTTCTTCTTCAACCTCGTTTTCAATTGCATCTATCTTTTCGAGAAATTTTATGTATTCATCAAAATAATTCTTGAATTCGATCTCAAGAGCCGTATGGATTTCGTTAAATAACACTTCCAGGGTCATGTTTGCGCGATTGCAATCCACGTAAATCGTGAATGGGTTGTCTGGATGCTCCTTTGCAATACGATTGCATTGTTGGATTAACCAGGTTTTTCCCATCCCGCTTGCACCGTGAAATAACAGTATCGGTGGTTTCTTGTCTTTATCGAACAACACATTTAGTGCATCTTTAAATGCGTCAAGTTCCTCATCTCGATTAACGAAATAATCCATCTGCTTTATTCCTGAGCTTTCTAAAAGTATCTGTTGAGAAGAAAGATCGCCTCCTTAATCTCAAAATTTTTTTCCATAATGGTAGATTTTAGTGGAAATTAAGTGGAATGTCAACAAGTGAATGGATATTTTTTTAATACCCTTAAAAAGCGTGAGGAAAAAATAGCGGCATAATTAAATATATTGAAAATATCGCCCCAAAGTATTAACGCGTGCTTCGTAGCGAGGCTACTTCGCAGAGTAGTATTTAATTAAATTAGAGATTAATAAAATTCATTTTTTTTGATATAAAAATTATAAAAATTAAAGATGATCACTAAAACAATTGAACTATTTGTTATAAAAGCTTTTCGAGTTCTCGTTTTCTTTTTGAAAAATTTTCGAGGGCAGAGAAGATTTTTTCTTTTTGTGCAGGGGTAAATTCATCTCCGTAAAAGCGTGAAAACATCTCTTTCCGCCAGTTTTTTTTATCCTTTATGGTGGATAAAACGATTCGCCTTGCGGTGTTCAGCATGGAAAAACACATCTTAACTCTTTCTTCGGGAGTTTTTTTCATCATCATTTCGTTATAAATCCTCTCCATCTTCTCACTGGTGTCTTTCATCTAAAACCCTCCTTAAAATCAAATCCAAACCTAAACGGTCACACCACTTCTCCACATAGTCCATATCAAGGTCCAGGTCTATCAGGCTAACAATATCTTTTATCTGCATCTCTGAAAAACTATCCTTTGCCCAGTAAAGCTTGGAAATAATAAGGTCTTCAAGCGAAACTACCCAAACTTCCTGGTCTTCAAGTTTCATTTTCTTTCTTTTGTTGAATTCCAGGATTCGATACTCCTGGTTCTTGCGAATAATGAAGTCAACTTTAATAACTGTTTCCAGATGAATGATGTTGAACATGGATTGATTTCTAATGGCATCTGCTACCATATCTCTATCGATATAGAAATCCTGTTCGAAAAGTCTGACGAATTGATCTACCTCTCTCATTGGAATCATAATAACGATATCGATATCCCGGGTCATCCTGGGTTTACCGTAGAAAGTTAATGCTATGGAACCACTAATCATATAATCGATTTCTGCATCGTCCAAGCGACTCGCAACAAGCTTCAATAGGTCCAGTTCATTCATGAAATTATCATAACATCAAAAAAACAATTTCGCAACACTTTTTTCAGTGCTATTTAGGAAGGCAAAGAAGGGACACTAAAAAGGAGACATGCCAGAAAAGACTTGTCAGAAAAGAATTTCTTTTGATCAAAAGCACTTTACCGGAAGAGACCTGGTAGTAGAAATCCAGTCTTCAATGGATGCGGTGGAAAGGATTGCCAAAGAATGGACCCAGGACTCCCAGTAAAGATAATCGGTGAATATTTCATAAGATATTCATAGTAAATTCAAAAGAGGAACTGAAAGCAAGGATTATTCAATACTTAAATGAAGTTAATAATATGCCAACTGTGTTCAAGTGGACATGGAAGACGGAGGAAATGGATGTGGTGAAGCCAAAAATTGCTTGATATGTTATTTAGGAAATGTTATACGGGCCGTTAAAGTCTATCGAAACCTTATTTATTTGAAAAGAGACATCGCTTCCGGTAGTGCTACATTTAAAAGAAGACCCATAGTCGTCTTACTGGTATCTATCAGCATTCCCCATTGAAATTCACCTAATTGTGCCGCAAGAGCAATATGATTGCCGGTTAGGTCCAAGAAATAGTACTTATTTAACTCCACCGGGAAATTCGCATCTTTTAATGATTTTCTTATATACTTTGTTACCTGGTTAAAAAGTGCCGTTGCTGCCCCCACATCCAATGCTTTGTGTGGGTCATATGTTGCCACTGGCTTCCCGTCTGCATTTGACCAGATTGAACATGAAAGAAATGCATCCCCTAACTTTTCTTTCATGATCTCAATGGCATTATTAAAAATTTTAGCATCCATTATTTCCTCCTTAGAAAGGATTTTAGAGAAACTTTTGGAGAAAGTCAATGGATATGTGGATATTCTTTTAAAAAGGAAGGAGACAGACAAAAAATAACCAATAAAACTGGAATATCAAATCTTGAGAAAATTTAACCAATTTTGATCCAATTTTGGAAAAATGATGAGAAAAATGATGAGCACATTCCTGAAAAAGGAGAAAAATGTCAAAATCTAAAGCACCCTCCCCATCAGCATGTTTTACCTACTATGAAGATACTCAAATAATGGCAGCGAACAAAACGAACAAAAACGAACAGTAAACAATAAAGAAGATATGTATTACTCCTGAAAATTTATTTTTGTTTGTCCTGTTCGTTTTGTTCGTTGCTTAATACAAATGGAACATTTCAGGCCTGTCCGTTATTTTACTATTATCAACGGTTTGAACAAATTTCTTGATATTCAATTATTTGACTTCAAAGGAGACATACGCGACTTCTTTACCGTTGTTATCTGTATCATGCATACGAAAGTCATATTTGCCCACATTTACCGGTGCTTTAAACATTAACGTCCCAGAAGCTTTATTTTGTAAATACTGGTAGGCAAGATCATACTTATCATTTTCTGCTTCGCTGCCATGAGCAACATTTGATGGGATAATACCTACCCAGGCATTGGAAGCAAAACCGAGTGTAGATTTAAAATGTACTTCTATCTCTTCATTCGGGTTAAAAACAGTTTTATCCAGCGAAAGGGACGGGTCGTTTTTGCCCAGTACTACAAACGTGATATGTGCCACTTCCTTACCACTTCTGTCTGTATTGTGCATTCGGAAATCATATAGGCCTGGTTTTTCCGGGGCTGTAAAGGTTAAAATTCCTGATGATTTGTTATTCAAATACTGGTAAGAAAGATCATACTTATCGTTTTCCGTTTCGCTGCCATGAGCAATGTATGCTGGAACGATACCGATCCAGGCATTGGATGCAAAACCGACACCCGCCTTAAATTGAACGTTAATCGTTTCTTTTGGTTTAAAGTGATATTTATCCAGGTTCAAACTCTGGGCATATAGAACAAATGAATTTAATAATAAAACCGTAGTACCTAATGTTATAAGAAATATTTTTTTCATCGTCATTCCTCCTATTTATTTATTTTTTTTGGACATCGTCTATTACTTGTAGGATATTGTTTCCAAGATATTAGGGATATCTGGATCTTTCTCGAAGTCCTTGCCTACTAATGTTATGGTAATTTTATTACCCTCTTTCTTTGCAACATACATCGTCTGTTTCTGCCCGCCATATTCATATGTTGTTTTGTAATATTCGATTTTATTAATCGTTATTTTTTCCGGTGCAGAACCATTATAATTCGTTGCCATATAAGAAATCGCCTGCTCCGGTGTACCTGCCCATTCGAAATGACCACTGATGGGACCTTCGAATTTTAAATGGATGGTAGGCGCATACATACTGGTATCTTTTTCCGGGTATATCCTCATCATTCCTAGTTTTGAGTCATCAAAAACAGTCCATCCTTGAGGGATAGTGGCTTTGAAAAATTTATTCTCAAAAACCTCCCCTTTCTTTCCGGCTGGAGCCGCATTTCCAGGCTCATTTCCGTTTCCACCACATCCATTTACAATGAACAATATCAAAAAAACTCCCACTATTAAATTTGTGTGTCCTTTTAATTTTAATTTAAAATTCATTTAACGCCTCCTTTTTAATTTTTTAGAGCCCACAGAACACACGGAAAGACACAGAAAAAATACAGGGAGATTATGACACAAAAAATTCTGTGTCCTTCTGTGTATTCGTAATTGCGTGGGCCCTTTTTTTTTCATTTTTTTTCATATACATTTTTACATTACCAAATTTTAAAACTTATATATAATATATGCAAGATTGATACCAGGCCAGGTAAATTTGAGTCAATTGTTTCTTCTTTTTCTTCTAAATCGCTGAAATAAAGTTATATCAACACTTTTTCGAGATTCTTGATTTTGCGCTGTACTAAAAAAGCGTATTGGTGAATCCAAACAATATTTGTGTTACTATTAACTGATCTTAGTGATTGTTGACAAGTTAATAATCATGGAACGCCTTCGAATAATCCTGGGAATTGCAGATTACAACCTCCGAGGTATTTATGTAAAGTTGGACTTTTAAGCCCCCTATTATCTATAGCAGTTTCTCATGATGCAAGCCTCACTCGGAAAGATATGAAAATAACCTTTCTGTGTGTTCTGTGGGCTCTATTTTCATAGCAGCAGCAATGATTTTGAATATTGAATTATTTTTTTTTTAATTTATAATAAGCCCATGAAAAAGAATCAGGCCCAGTTGGATTTTCGGGATAAAAAAAGTTATATACGCCTTATCAGGCTTTTATATTTTATATTTATGTTTTTCTCCGCTACAGGCGGATTTCCTCTCGATCCGAATAAAGCAATCACTCAATATATGCACGATATATGGACTTCAGATCAAGGCCTCCCAGTAAATACAGTGGAAGCCATTGTTCAAACCAATGATGGCTATATCTGGATAGGAACCCAGGAAGGCCTGGCACGTTTCGATGGTGTTAGATTTACTGTATTCAATAATTTAAACACCAGGGAAATTAAATCCAATAATCTATGGGCTCTGTGTGAAGATAATGAAGGGGCACTGTGGATTGGGTCTTACAATGATGGATTGATTTGCCTGAAACATGGAAAATTTATTAAGTATACAACAGAAAATGGACTTAGTAGTAACATGATAAATTGTATATATGAGGATCGGAAAGGGGATATCTGGATTGGGACCGTTGGAGGAGGATTGAACCATTTCAAGAATGGTGAATTTACCTGGTATACAACCAGGGACGGTCTTTGTAATAATACGATCAATGCCATCCATGAGGATTCACGGGGGAATCTATTTTTTGGCACAGGAAAAGGCTTAAACTATTTCAAAGATGGAAGTTTCACCTCCTATACCACCAAAGAAGGTCTGTCAAACAATTTTGTTTACTCAATCTATGAAGATAGGAAAGGAAAGCTCTGGATTGGTACCCGTCAGGGGCTGAATCTTTTAAATGATGGTAGATTTTATGTATACACAGAAGCGGATGGATTATCCAATGATTTCATTCGATGTATGTACGAAGACCGGGATGGAAATTTTTGGATTGGCACCTATGGTGGGGGTTTAAATAGGTTTAAAGAAGGAACGTTTACCTGTTTAACCTCAGAGGATGATCTCTCCAGCAATATTATCAGGTGTATATATGAAGATAATGAAGGAAACCTCTGGATTGGCACTCATGGAGGGGGTCTCAATCGGTTGAGGGATGGTAAATTTACCTGCTTTACCACAAAAGAAGGTCTCTCAGGAGACAGTATATGGCCCATATATGAAAACCGGAAAGGAGAACTCTGGATTGGTACCTATGGCAATGGTCTGAATTGTTACAAGGAGGGGAAATTTTCTATCTATTCAACCAAAGACGGCTTATCTGGCAATGATGTGAATTCTCTGTTTGAAGACAGCGATGGAAACCTCTGGATTGCGATCGTTGGAGCCGGTCTGAATCGATTGAAGGAGGGGAAATTTACCTATTTCACCATAAAAGATGGCCTCCCCCACAATATGGTTCACTGCCTGTATGAAGATCGTTCGAGAAACCTCTGGATTGGAACCAGCGATGGTCTTTGCTGCTTTAAAGAAAAAAAATTTGTGACATTTACCACAGAAGACGGTCTTTCCTCTAATTTTGTCAGATGTATCTATGAAAGTCAGGATGGCTCTCTTTGGATTGGGACACCTAAAGGGCTTAATCGATTTAAAAAAGGCAAATTTAAAAGCTATACAACAAAGGACAATCTCTCGAATGATTTTGTGTTATCACTTTATGAAGACAGCAGCAGGAATCTCTGGGTTGGAACCTATGGTGGTGGTTTAAATCTTTTTAAAGATGAAACGTTTACGAACTATACGACAAAACAAGGCTTATATAATGATATGGTATTACAAATTCTTGAAGATGCTAACGGATACCTCTGGATGAGCTGCAGCAAAGGCATTTTCCAGGCAAATAAAAAGGAACTTATCGATTTTGCCAACGGAAAAGTGAACCGGGTCCATTGTAAAGCTTATGGAAAAGCGGATGGTATGCTGGACCATGATTGTCATGGTGGTTTCCAACCCGCTGGGTGGAAGAGCAGGGATGGGAGACTCTGGTTTCCTACTGTAAAAGGGGTCGTTGTCATTGACCCTCAACATATTAAGGTGAATCGCTTGCCTCCTCCCGTAATGATTGAAAAAATTCTCCTTGATGGGAAAAGGATTGCGTTTTCCTCTGGATTGACGATTCCTTCCAATGTTAAAAAAGTTGAGATACACTATACGTGTTTAAGCTTTTCTGCACCGGAGAGAAATAAGTATAAATACAGACTGATGGGATTTGACGAGGAATGGATATCTCCTGTGGATCGAGAAGATCGCATTGTTTCATACATGAATCTTCCTTCTGGAGAATATATATTTAAAATTATCGCTTCCAATAATGATGGAATATGGAACGAGGAGGGGAGCTCTGTTACGTTCACTGTTCTTCCCCATTTCTGGATGACCTGGTGGTTTATCCTCCTTTCCGTTATTTTCTTTTCTTTTTTTTCTTATTATTCTATCACTTTATTAAAACGGTTTATAAAAATACTCGATTTCTGGAGGAGGAAGATTCATATTGGTAAATACAGAATAATTGAGCAAATCGGATCGGGTGGGATGGCAAAAATTTATAAAGCGAGCTCGAAAAAAATGAATAGGGAACATGAAGTTGCCATCAAACTGATGAGAGATGAATTCCTGCTGAATCCAGTTCAAAGGGCAAGATTTCTGAGTGAGGGTAAGATTGTGGACAATCTAAAACATCCACATATTGTTGAGGTTTTCGAGAGGGGTGAACATAATGGTAACTTATTTATTGTTATGGAATTACTCAAAGGTCATACACTGGCGCAGCAGATAGCACATGAGGGAGCAATGGATATTAATGGTAGTATGGATATCATGGCTCAATTAATTGATGCAATTTCTGTGATTCATCAGGCCGGAATTGTTCACAGAGATTTAAAACCTGAAAATATCATGCTGGTTAAAAAAGGGAAAATTGAAACGTTTGTGAAAGTACTTGATTTTGGACTGGCTAAAACTCAGGCTTTAACAAGAGTAACTGAAACGGGTATGGTGGTTGGATCAATCAATTATATCTCTCCGGAACAGCTGCTCAATTCTGAATATTCTACAAAAAGTGATATCTACTCTCTGGGAGTTATTTTTTACGAAATGGTAACCGGAGAAAAACCCTATATTGGCGAAAGTGCCTTAGAAATTATGCAGGAGATCATTAAATGTAGAGTTAGAAAGCCAAAAGAGATAAGAGACGATATTCCTGATAAACTCAATTCCCTGATATTAAATATGATTGCCAGAGATCCAGATATTAGACCTCCGGTTGAGGTGCTTAAAATAAATCTGCGGAAAATAAGAAATATGTTGTCCTGAAGTCTGGTTCATTGCGAATGGGTTGAAAAATAATATCTTTCTGCTATAATAAAATCATGAAATATCTTCTCTATAAAATTGAGGGTTTTTCCAAAAAATGTCCTTTATTAAAACCAGAAATGACAGTTGGAAGAGCACAAAATAATGATCTGATCCTGGATGATGAATTTATCTCAAGAGAACATTTACATATTAAAGTCAATTTAGATTCAATCCTGTTAGAGGATATTGGATCTGAGAATGGTTTTATTTTTAAAAATGAGAGAAGAAAAAAAGCAGTCATCAATATTGGAGAAACCTTTACGGTTGGTAATATTACCTTCATTCTTCAAGAAGGAGACTATGACGATTTTACTGTATCAAATAATATCCAATCATACGATTTTGATCATTCAAAAGAATTCATCAAAGGTAAATCGGAAATTATAAAAACCAAGTCGATGTTAACCATTTTCCAGGAAGTGGAAAATGATATTCTAAATAGGGGGACCAGGTTTATTAATTTCAATGATTTCACTTCCTTTCTTTCACTAAAACTTTCCGGAGTACCGGATTTTGGCTCTCTCTTTCTGGTCATGCCTGGGGATTCCTTAAATATCCAATTTTCAGTCAATGGATGTGATGAATCCATTTTGCGATTAAAAAAAGTAATGAATGAAGACTCTTTTTCTTTTAGTAAAAGTAATAGTATTGATCTGGAGCAGCAAAAAGGTAAAAAACGGATCCATTTTTTAAATTTTCCTATTAAACTTGGAAATTACCAATCTTCATTAATATATATTCCAAAAGGAAACCTATTGAAAAATACCAAAATCATTAAAACATTTCTTGGATCGCTATCCATAAAGATGGAGATTCTGTATAATATTTTAGAAGAAAAGGTCAATCGGTTAAATAATAAGCCCGTTGATGATGAGTCCAAAATTGATATTATTACCAACAGTCGAATGATGCAAGATTTAATCAGTCAGGCAAAAAAAATTGCTCAGTCAGATATATTTATTTTAATTCAAGGTGAAAGTGGAACGGGAAAGGAGCTTTTTGCCAAATTAATTCATAAACATTCAAGGAGGAGTGATAATGAATTAATCGCCCTTAATTGTGCTGCAATTCCAGCCAATCTCCTGGAAGCTGAACTTTTCGGGTATGAAAAGGGAGCGTTTACCGGTGCATTTTCTCAAAAAAAGGGGAAACTTGAATTGGCTTCAGGCGGAACCCTGGTACTGGACGAAATCGGGGATATGCCGATGAACCTTCAACTTAAATTATTACGAGCCATACAGGAGCAGGAATTCTATCGTCTGGGAGGAACCACTCCTATAAAAGTTGATTTAAGAATTATTTCTTTGACCCATCAAAATTTAGAACAACTCATTAAAAAGAAAAAGTTCAGGGAAGACCTATATTACAGGCTTGTTCATCGTATTTTAATGATTCCTCCTCTCAGGGAACGACGGGGGGATATACCTTCTTTAATCAATTTTTTCACAAGAAAATTTTGTGGTAGTATCAAAAGGGCAATCAATGGATACACCATTAAGGCATTTGAAGCCCTGGTTAAATTTGATTGGAAAGGGAATGTCCGGCAATTGGAAAATGAAATAAAGAGCATTATCAGTCTGACCGATGATGGTGAAGCCATCAATTTTGATATTCTGTCTGATAAGATAAAGGAAAACTATAATAACCCGAAAAATAACCCTATGAATCATGATCGGCTAATATACAACAAAAAACCAGAAATGCAGGATATCATTGAAATATTGGAAAAAAACAATTGGAATAAATCTAGAGCAGCATCAGAGTTAAATATGACCTATCATGGTCTTCATAAGAGAATGAGGAAATTAGGGATAAAAAAACCTGCATAGCTTTATTGTATACATGTTTTTTTATGGAGAATTTGCACAAGCTCTAAGGAAGCTTTTCCATCGACTGCTAAGCCGTTCTTTTTTTGAAATTTACGAATGGCGCCATCTGTTTCTTTTCCAAGTATACCATCAATATTGCCGGGATTGAAGCCTAATTTTTTCAGTAGAATCTGTGCCGCCTGTACTGGATTTAATACGTCGCAAAAGGCAACTGTTTTGCCGCTGTCAGTGGTTACAAACCCAATGTTGTAATCAACTTTTTTAACTGCTGCTTTTTTGAAGGAGCTGAATTCCAAAACATATACTTCATCCCCAACTTTTACTTTAGGACTAACCGGAACCGGCAGGCAATCCTTAAGATTATGAATACTCATTTTCCCTCCGAACCCAACTACGATGGCTTTGCCTTCAGAAACATTTATTAATGTTGCGTGGTTCCATCTTCGCCATGAGTCATCCCAGAAGCCGATGGATGCACCGGGCGTGAGCATCTCGGAAATTTTTACAAATGAGTCGGTTTTGATCTTTTCTTGTTTTTTCCCATCATCAAGATAGCATACCACCGGTTCTCTGGGATTTGAGGCGTTGACGACATACGCACGCATCATTCCCGATCCTGACTGCCACCAGGTGAGTACAATATCGCCTTTCCTTGCAATCTGTCCTTTAGGGATAGCGATAAGGAGGGAGTTCGGCATTTTAAATTGTTTAAAGGGGGATTTGATAGTCGATTCCGTTATCCCCGGGGTAACCATGGTTCGCGAATAATAGATAACGGCTGAGTCTTTTGAAATCTCAGCAGCTTCCATACTGGGTGCCAGCACATATTCGCCGGCCCTGGCTTTGGTCTTCGCAGCAGGGAAATCAAACGCATCGCCTGCCAGTGACAATGCCAATATCCCTACGATGAATACTAAGATCGTTTTTTGTTTCATAATGAATCTCCTTTATTTAGAATTTTTAAACCTCTAATCATTCCGTAGGTCAAATAGCAATTTAACTGCCAAAAATGGGAGAGAGCCGAATTTTTATTCAGAAAACATTTGAAAAACAAGTTATATTAATGGATTTGTCTTTTTGATCCTGGAAAAGAATTGCCAGGGAAATAACGTGTAAACGACTCTATTTCAAAAAGTAATTCTTAATCCATCAACATGAATAGTAACAAGTTAATAGGTAGAAAAAGGGATGGCGCAAGGAAAAGAGGAAGTGTCGTGCCATTTTGGACAGTGGCCTACTATTAAAATGGCGAATAATTGACCTGGCACCTAATCATTACCACCACGATGAGATACTATCTTAACTATTACATAGGAAAATAAAAAAAAAGTTGTCAAAATAATCATTTTATACTATAATAAACAGGGATTTAATTGGAATGAACCTGAAGACGACCAAAGTAAAGATTGTTCGGAAGCTTCAGTGTGCAAGCGGAGGTTTTCCCCGCCATATTTCATATTAGCAGGATACGGAGGGAAAACGGCTCAAACAAAAAGTTGGTAATTGAGTTACTTAATAATATAAGGAGGGAGATAGTATGATAAAAAAAATGATCTTTTTAGCAACCGTCTTAGGGTTGATGGTATTTCATCTTTGTTATTCACAAACAGTCAACATAACAAAGATAGGTGAATGGGGAACCGGTAGTTATTTGGGGATATTTGTACAGGATAATTATGCCTATTGCGGCACCCCGGCTGGATTGGATATCGTCGATATCAGCGAACCGACAAATCCTGTTAAAATTGGAAGTTGCACAACTTCAGGGAACGCCATTGCTGTAGCGGTTTCTAATAATTATGCTTATGTGGCATATAAGAGCAGCGGTCTTAAGATTATTGATATTTCCAATCCGGCGGCTCCAGTATTGAGTGGTTCGTACGATAACTTAAATTACCTTTATGCTATTGCTGTTTCAGGCAATTATGCCTTTGTGACAGAATGGGATGTAGGTCTTACAATCATTGATATCTCTAATCCAACGTCACCCTCCCTGGCTGGGCGGTACAATTTGGATTTTGTTTTTGACGTTGCTATTTCGGGCAAATATGCATATTTAGCGTGTTCTTATAATGGTTTTCGAATCATTGATATCTCTAATCCAGGAAAACCAATCAAGGTTGGCTGGTATATTCCTCCGATAACTCCGAGTAAGGTCGCCATCTCAGGCAATTATGCCTACTTGACAGGTGGGAGCATGGGTCTTAAGGTCCTGGATATTTCCAATCCCGAGGCTCCATCCCTGGTGGGTTCGTACGAAAACGGGATTAATGAACTTCCAAATGACATTACCGTCTCAGGTAATTATGCCTATATTACATATATGTACAGCCTTCAGATCGTCGATATATCGAATCCGAAGTTTCCCACCCTGGTTTGTTCGTACGATACCTTTCGGGATCCTTATGGCGTTGTAGTTCAAGGCAATTATGCCTTTTTGGCAAATGGATACAGTGGCCTTCAGGTCATCGACATCTCGAATCCGAAGGTCCCCACCCCAGCAGGTTCATATGATTTCTCCGGATTTATCGAAGATGCAGCAGTCTTGGGTAATTATGCCGTTGTGTCCAACCGGAACAGTGGTATCCAGGTCATCGATATCTCTAATCCAACCACTCCTTCCCTGGTTGGTACATACAGTATCCTGTTTCAAGGATTTGCAGTCTCTGTTTCCGGCAATTTTGCTTATGTGTCGGATGAAAGCGGAGGTCTTCACATCATCGATATCTCCAATCCGGCTGTGCCAACCCTGGCGGGCTCATTGCAGTTAGGGAGAGCGCCTAGAAACGTTGTTTTATCAGGCAATTATGCCTATGTGCCGGCTGAATGGACCGGCCTTCATATCATCGATATCTCTTATCCGTCGTCTCCAACCCTTGTGAGTTCATACGATACCGACGGTTCTGCTTTCGGTGTGGCAGTCTCGGGCAATTATGCTTATGTGGCAGATGGGGGCAGCGGTCTACAGATCATCGATATCTCTACTCCAACGACTCCATCCCTGGTAGGTTCGTACGATACCGGGGGTTATGCTTATGAGGCTGTTATATCGGGTCATAATGCCTATGTGATATCATGGGATACCCTTCAGGTTATTGATATTTCAGACCCAACGGCTCCCACCCTGTCCGGATTATATGATTTTGATGAATATCTGAATTGCATCGCAGTATCAGGTAGTTATGCCTATGTAGGTGTGGGGGGGAATTGGGATATCCAGGTCATCGATGTCTCGAATCCCCATGCTCCAACCCTGGCTGGTTTGTTCAGCACACCGGGATGGGTTTATGATATCATTGTTTATGGAAATTTTGTTTATGTAGCAGATGGAGGCAGTGGAAAATTTTTTATTTTAAGTGTCTCTATAGATGAACAACCCTCCATTACTGTGGTTTCCCCTAACGGCGGCGAAGTCTGGCAAGCCGGCAATACCTATAATATTACCTGGACACAAAACAAGCTCTCAGGTAATGTGACCATTGACCTGTACAAAGGCGGCTCTTTCCATTCCCATATTGGTACTGCCGCAGCCAACGCCTCTGTGTTTGCCTGGAATATCCCGGACAACTTTACCACCAACAGCAATTATAAAGTTTTAATTTACCAAGATAGTATTATGGATTCTTCCGACAATAGTTTTTCAATAATAAGTCCTCCACCATCATCAATCACCCTCAACAGAACTCGTTTGAATTTTGGCGCAGTAAGTAGTAATACCTCGCCAGCACAGACAATAGTCATTGGAAATTCTGGCGGTGGAACCTTAAATTGGACTGCTGCAACCGATGTTTCCTGGCTAAACGTAAACCCAATATCCGGGACCGGTTCCGCAGTCGTTACCGTTGCCATTAACCCATCAGGACTTTCAGCCGGCACATATATAGGTACAATCACTATTTCTGATCCTAACGCTTTGAATACACCCCAGTTGGTTAGTGTTACATTAAATATATACAATCCGAATGCTGTCTCCCATGCTTTCGGAGAATTTGCCACACCTATTAACGGTTCAACTGTCAGGAGTAGTATCCCTGTAACCGGCTGGGTGTTGGACGATATCGGCGTTCAACATGTAAAAATATACTTTCAAGAAAAAGGAAATCTTACCTATATTGGAGATGCCGTATTTGTAGATGGAGCCCGACCGGATGTGGAACAGGCTTATCCGGATTACCCTTTTAATTATCAGGCTGGTTGGGGTTATTTGATGCTAACAAACTGCTTTCCCAATGCAGGAAACGGGACCTTTAAAATTTATGCTATGGTGACAGATATAGAGGGCACTTGCGTTACATTAGGGGTCAAAACCATACACTGTGACAATGCCAATGGTGTGAAGCCTTTTGGGACTATTGACACACCTACCCAGGGTGGAAGTGCATCAGGCAGCAGCTTTGTCAACTGGGGATGGGTTTTAACACCTAAGCCCAATAGTATTCCTATTGATGGTTCTACTATCACGGTTTGGGTGGATGGAGTTAATATAGGTCATCCCACTTACAACGTTTACAGGTCTGATATAGCCGCTTCATTCCCTGGTTATGCCAACAGTAATGGAGCTGCCGGTTATTTTTATCTAGACACTACGGCTTATACTAACAGAGTACATATCATCCAATGGTTAGCCGCAGACAATGCTGGAAACATCGACGGCATTGGCAGTCGGTATTTTAGCATTCAAAACTCCCAAAGCCGGACACCAGCAAGAAATAACATGTCAATCAAAAATAAACAAGGACCTGTAGAGGTGGACACGGATACTCCGGTACAGGTCAAAAAAGGCTTTATTTTGGATTCGGAATTGGTAAATCATTATCCTACAGACAGCGGAGAGATTCTCGTGGAGATCGAAGAGTTGGAACGGCTGGAAATTGCATTTATCCAAACTAAAGAAGTAGAAGAGCATCCGGAAAACATCGCGTTGGAGCTACTATCTCCCCTCCCCATCGGTGCCGTGTTGGATGCGCAGCGTGGTATCTTCTATTGGATGCCGGGTGTGGGCTTTGTGGGTGATTATTCTTTCTCATTCCTCCTGACAGACGCATGGGGGAACCTGATACAGAAAAACATCCGTATTCGCATCCGTCCGAAATTAAAAATGAAAAATTATTAAGTAAGAGAGTGACGGAATAGTGTGGGAAGAGTGTGATTAATATGAGGGACGGTGTAGGGAAAAGAGGAAGTGTCGGCCGTTTTGTGCAGTGGCCCTGGACATGCAGAAATCCATGATGAAAAAAACCGGCTTTAGCTTTTTACTCTATTCTCCCTCCTTCGCCTCCAAATGAGTGAAAACCCTATAGTAAAGGGAATAGGCATGTGGGGGTCTATAGGCTATTTTCTAAACGCTTTTTTAGGTTACGATAGATAGAGGTCAATAATCGCCATGCAAGTCATTCGTAGGGGGATTTTTTTTTGGTATAAGTGTATAAGGTGATTAAAGGGATTTGATTTTCCCTGTTACCCTATAATTGTTAAAATTAAAAGTTACTGTTAAAATCAAATCCCTTTATTTGTTAATGGGAATTATACCCGGGTTACATTTGCTGCATAATCGCCTTTATCGCCCTGCTTAATCTCGAATTTGACGGCTTCGCCTTCGTTTAAAGACTTGTAACCATTACCAAGAATTTCATTGTGATGAACAAAAATATCTTTGCCATTTTCCATCTCAATGAATCCGTAACCTTTTCGGGAATTGAACCATTTTACATTTCCATTGGACATAGTTTTTACCTCCTGTTTAAATTTTCTCGCAAATAGAGGTAGATATCCTAAATTATTCAATAAAGATTTGATTTTTTGAAAAAAAAAGTTCTCACACCCTTATTTACAATGAAATAATAGTATAACCTATTTTTTAACAATTGTCAAATAAAAAATTTTTTTTCTTATTAAATTTGTGACCTAAATTTGTGGCTAAAATTATAATTCCTCGATCATTATCAACTCCTATTGATTTAATCTCCCATATGAATTATAATTAGGACTGGATGAAAAGAGAATTGAAGGTTTTATCCGGTGGCAAAGAAAAAAGCCTATTCAATGCGGATGACTATAAAAATATTATCAGTGAACATTTTGAATTTATAGAAAAGCAATGTTTTAAGGCTGTCAGATTGAGACTGGGGGAAGATTCATCCTCGGAAAATGCCCTGACGATTGAAAATGAATCATTGGAACTCTCCAATCGGGTACTGGATACTCTGCAGCGAGATAATTACCGGGTATTACGGGAATTCAAAGGAAATTCCCTTTTCACCACCTATATCACAGCCATTATCTCCCGCCAGGCGGTGGATTTAATTCGAAAAAAGCTGGGCCGAGACCGGGAAAAAGAACGGGCAAAAGAATTCGGAGATGTAGGATTACTGGTGTATCAACGGGTGATAAGAGACGGATACCCGCTGCCTGATGCCTTTGAGGAACTCCAAACCAATCACGGATTCTCAGGTTCTATTAAAGAACTGGAGACCATTGTCCAAAAGATAAAAGGAAAAGGGAAAAACCCCAGAGTCTTATTGGCAAATGGGTCGGATTCAGGCGCCAATGGTTCAGTGGTTAAAAACGGAACCACGACTGGTGTTTACGAAAATGAGTTTGTGATTCCCGATACGCGCGGCGACCCCCAGAAAATCATAATAGAGAACCAACGGAAGAGAAAAATGCAAGAGGTGATACAGGATATTATTTCACAATTAAATGGAGAAGAACGGATACTGCTGCGAATGCGATTCCCTTTGGGCGAAGACGAAACACCCCAAACAGTGGCACAGGTCTCAAACGTACTGGGAATCACTCAAAAGGCAGTTTATAAACGAATGACCCGGTTACTAAAAAAATGCAAAGAACAATTGGACCGGGAAGGAGTTACGATTCATGATTTGCTTTAACCGACCTCAAAGGGAAAAAAAAGGCATGTGTCCGACCAATAGATTACAATAGATATGGTGACAAGATGAAGAAAGATAAAAATACATCAATATCACTGAGCAGCAGCGACGAGAGATTGGGCACCATCCTCTCCCGTGGGCTTGCGCAATCGAAAACCGGCGAAACCGGTCATTGTCTGGAGCCGGAATCGATTGCTGCAGTGGTAGATGGTACTATCACTGGCGAAGAAAGAGACCGCATACTTAAACACGTCTCTGCTTGTGATACCTGTTATGAGATGTTTCTTCTTGCATCGGAATTACAAAAGGAAGAAGAGAGTCAACAAGAAACACATAAAATCCTTTGGATGAAACCCCTGGCATTGGCAGCCAGTGTTTTGATCGTGATTTTTTCCGTTTATATTTTCTTTAGAAGTGAAGAGATTCCCAAAACCTCAACGGAATTATTGGAAAAATCCGATGCCTTGAAAGAGTCACGGGGCAAATTACTGCAGCCGGCGGCTGAAGCTCCTAAATCTAAAATGGCCATTGTAAAAGATAAAGAAGAGGAAAAAATAGCCGATCACAAACCTGCAGGTCTTCCATTGGAGTATAAGAGGAAGAAAATCGAAACCAAAGCCCCGGGAAAACCAATGCCGGAGCCCAAAAGAGAAACCACCAGGGACGAAGACAAACCCATAGAAAAGAAAGAGGCAGACATAAGGTTCAGTGAAGGAATTCGGATAGAAAGAGAAAAACAGGAGGAAGTAAAAGCCCCTCCGATGAAGAAAAAGGGTGTGGATGACGATCGGTTTAAAATGAGAGCGGCAAAATCCAAAGGCATTGGCCGAAAAAGAGCTGGAGAGCAATATAAGAAAATGGAAATAGGAACCCAAATGGCCCAAAAAGAGGAAATACAACAATCACCCTACCTTGTGGATGGGCAAGCGGTTCCTGTCCAGTACCAGGCGGTGCAATTGAACGTGGTGGGACAGCGTTTCGATAACTATATCCCACAGAAAGACCTGGAGAATCTCTTTAAAGAAACAATCGTTTTGTCGCAGCAGTTAGGGAAAGAATTTGAGACTGTTCGTAAACAGGCCGTTAAAACCAATAATCTTAATGAAATCGATTTGTATGTAAATGGGCTCAGGCCGATGATAACCGTAAAAATGGTTGAAGGTGCAGCGAACATAACGCCCAATGTCGAATGGTTTTTTTCAAAGAGCTCTCCCCAATCCATCGAACATCAATTCTTTTCCCTGGCCCGTTCTGGCTGGTGCGACACCAGCGGTTTATGTTACGAAGGGGTTAAAGGAGTACGTCGTCAGCTAAAGCTAAATAAGAAAGCACAAACACGCGAAAAAGGAAAATTAAGTGAAAGCGAAGATGCCACCAGGAGTCTACTGGTGGAGTGGCAAGCACTGCACCCTCAGCTAAGCGGCATTTTCAAAGAAATTGCTGACAACACCATTACCCATTTGAAAGTCTCTAAATAATTCTAGCCTTAAATCATAAACCAGCACAACCGGAACCATTCAGATTATTATTCACCGCTGAGAGCGCAGAGAACGCAGAGGTTTTTTAATATAAAATGCTTTTCTCTGAGATCTCCACGGTCTCTGCGGTACAACTTTTTTGCCGTTTCCTTTTTCTGGTAAACTTCCCAACCTTGAGCATAGACATCAACATCAGAAGAAAGATGCAACCAGGAAGGCACAATGAGTGAGAATAAGCTTTAACAAAATTCGCTTTCCGGACACGTTTCCGATTCACAAATTTCAGGCCAGGTGTCACAAATGTGTAAACCAGTCCAACCACCTTTGGCCTTTGCTTTTTCCTCATCTTTTAATGACGTTACAAAACTCTCTACTTTCAGACCTTTAAGGTCCAGTTTCATTTTTTTACTCATGATTTTTTTCTCCTTTTAAAAAAATTTATGTCTTTACCATAGCCATGAATCAGACATAGAAATAATGCAATGGGAACCGGGAATTTTCAATGAGAGAAATTTCTCATTTTTGAAAATAAGTATTTTTTCTCATCCCAATTCCGACACCTTTTTCATCGATTCCAGAAGGAGAAAAAAATGTCGAGGGAAAAATTGAATTTGGATGCCTTGTATTGTAGACTTTTTTATTTTATAATCAGAGATGAAAATTTCAAAAAGGAGAAAAGAATGTTGAAAACTTTACAAACCCTGGTTTTGCTTTCATTATTGATGTTGGTTTTTGGTTACCCTGGTCTTGCCGATGAAGGCATGTGGATGCCGCATCAGATGAAGGATTTGAACCTGGAAGCCAAAGGATTAAAGATGAATCCCGAAGACTTATACAAGAAAGACGGCACCGGCCTGATGAGCGCAGTGGTTTATTTGGGTGGTGGTACGGGCGAATTTGTCAGCCCCCAGGGACTGATTCTTACCAACCATCATGTGGCCTTTGGCGCCCTTCAACGGGCATCAGATAAAGAACACGATTATATAAAAAACGGATTCCTGGCCAGATCAATGGAAAAAGAAATCCCGGCCAAAGGCTATATCGCGGATGTCTTGATCGGTTATGATGATGTCACCCAAACCATCCTGAAGGAAGTGAAATCCTGGATGACACCGCTGCAAAGATATAAAGCCATTGAGAAAATAGAAAAACAATTAATCGTAAAGGAAGAACGGAAAGCCAAAGACCGTCGATGCGAGGTGAAGTCGATGTACAGTGGCAATACATATTACCTTTTTAAGTTTAAACGGCTGCGGGATATTCGGTTGGTGTACGCGCCGCCGCAATCCATTGGCAATTTTGGAGGCGATATCGATAACTGGATGTGGCCCCGCCATACCGGGGATTTTTCCTATCTTCGGGCCTATGTGTCAAAAGAAAACGTGGGAATCGACTATCATGAAGATAATGTCCCTTACCAACCCACATCTTACCTGAAAATTTCTATCAATGGCCTGAAACAAGGAGACTTTACCTTTGTTATGGGGTATCCCGGGAGAACGTACCGAAATTACACCCTTTCGGAACTTCAATATGATATCGGCAAATTAAAAAAACGGATCCAATTGATCAAAGAAACTCTCGTTTTTTTTGGAAATGCTATTAAAGACAACCGCGCCCTCCAGATTAAATATGCCAGACTGGATATGGGACTGAACAATGCGTTGAAAAATTTTGAGGCTAAACTGGAGTGGTTGGAAAAGGCGAGTGTGATCGATAAAAAAAGAAGTTCGGAAAAAAAATACCTCCAATGGGTGACGCAGGACCCAACAAGAGAAAAGAGATACGGAACCGCTTTAAAGAAAATTGAGACATTCATGGAAACATATGCTGCTTTTGACCGCAAAAATACCCTCATCAATAATTTGAGCAGCCGTAGGTTAAGCGCTGCTATGCTGTCGCAGGCATATCTCATTTATCGGACGACAGTGGAGAGTCAAAAACCCGATATAGAACGGGAACCTGGTTTTCAAAAGAGAGATCTCCCTGAGATTGAGATGCGAATCAAACTGGCAGAGAGAGCGTATGAGCTGGAGACCGACAAAGCTTATCTCAAATTCCTTTTGAACAGAATCCTCAAAGAGCCCATGGATCACTGGCCAATTGCTATTAAACCCGTAATGGTAAAAGGGGCGGATGCCATTGCCATTGATAAATATGTAGATAACCTCTATGCCAATACCATATTAATGGACCCCCAAAAACGGCTCAACCTGCTTAAACAGACCCCTTCTAAAATACTAAAATTGAATGACCCCTTTATTGCCCTTGCTGCCAATCTTGAAAAAGAATTGAAAGTGCTGCGGGAAAAAGATAACGCCCTTAAGCAGGAACAAAACGATATAAAAAAGGTTTATATGGAAGCCGTACTGGAAAAACATGAAGGACGAATCGCACCGGATGCCAACTCCTCTATCCGCTTTACCCATGGCACGGTAAAAGGATACCGCCCCAAAGATGCAGTGGTGTATGCTCCTTTTACGACGTTGAAAGGAGTTATGGAAAAAGAAACCGGGGAATTTCCTTTTATAGTGCCGGAAAAATTGAAAAAACTCTATAAAACAAAAGATTTCGGCAGGTACGCGGATAAAAACCTGGAAGATATTGTAACCTGCTTTTTAAACACCACCAATGTAACGGGTGGAAACTCGGGTTCCCCGGTGCTGAATGCCAGAGGCGAACAGGTCGGCATTGTCTTTGATATGACCTATGAGAGCGTGATTGGTGATTACTATATTATCCCCGAATTCCAGCGCACAATCCATGTGGATATTCGCTACGTGTTGTTTGTTACGGAAAAATTCTCGGGGGCCCTTCACCTGATAAAGGAAATGGGGTTATAAGAAACTTTCCGATCTTAGGTTGAGAGAGTGCTTTCAAGTGCTCAGGTTGAGGTTGAAGGAGAGCCAATAAAGAATGAAGAATATCGAATATCGAATACCGAATGAAGAAGGAAAAGATGAATAAAAGAATGTGGAAGAATGAATCTTATTATAGCCTTTAAGGTATTCCTCTTTTAACCTTCGACATTCGATATTCGTTATTCGTTATTCGTTATTCGATATTCAAAGGATTGGTTTATCTCCTTAGCCTAAACCTTAACCTGAGTTTCCTTCTTTTTATGTAATCTCTCTATCGTTCGAATTCTCCATATCCAGATAATAAGGATAACCCCGGCTGCTAAAACCCGTAGAAAGGGGGAGGTGGTAAGAAAATCAAAGATACCATGAAATATAGCAGAAATACCAAGACCGATCAGTGAAGGCCTGAAAAGGGAACGCCTGGAAAGTTTCGCCACACCAACCATATATCCCCATATGGAAGAAAAAATAGTGTGAGTCAGCGGTGAAGCAATGGCACGGCCAAAAAGCTCAAATCCTTCCAGGTAAACCAGGTAATGAAGGTTTTCATAGCTGGCAAAACCCAACGCAATCACCGAGGCGTAAATAATTCCGTCTATTTCTTCGTCAAAGGATTTGAAATAAAAAATAATAAAAAGAAAAGGAAGGAATTTGATGCATTCCTCTAGCAATCCCACAGGTCCCAGACAGTACCAGAAAAATAGCCAGCGGTTATTGTCCATTATAATGCTGGGATCTTCTGGTAGTCCTATCAACGGCAAGAGAGCACAGCTTTTAAAGCAAAGATATGCAGAAACAAACCCCAGAATATAAGTAATGCAGACATGAAGAACAGGTTCCGGTTGAAATCGATCCTTATAGTAAAAGTAGAGAAGCCAGAAAACCGCTGGAGCAATGATTCCCGACAAAATGAGAGATAGTGTCATTTAAAAGGGTTTTCCATTTTATTCATTTTACCTCCATCTCTTTCAAAAGGTAGTCAGCACCACTGAATTTTTGGAGGAACCACAGGATATAGCGAATATCCACACCAATAGAGCGGCTGTACGCTTCATCCCAGGCATAATCATTGATGGTGGCCTCGAAAACACGATCAAAATTAAGTCCTACCAGTTCGCCCTTTGCGTTCAATACAGGACTGCCTGAATTACCGCCGGTGGTATCCATATTGTAAAGCATACACACAGGTACATCTTTCAACTCCGGGTGTTTAAATGGACCAAAATCTTTTGTCCTGGACAAGTTCATCAATTTCTGAGGCACATTAAACGGATGTATGCCCGAATTTTTCTCAATCACACCGGCCAGGGTAGTAAAGGGATGCATATAAACCGCATCTCTCGGAGAATAGCCGCGGATTCTGCCAAAAGTCAATCGCAGCGTGCTGTTGGCATCGGGAATAAATTCCTTCCCGATGAATTGCTTCTTCACATCAATCAATTGAGCAGAAAGCTCATCAAGAATACCTTTCTGCTGTTTCTGGTACTCTTTCTGTTTCAGATAGGTGGGGTAGAAAGACCGAGCCAATACAATAAAGGGATCATCCATCGCTTCCAGTTGTTGGGTGGTTTTATTAAATAATCCCGTTACAACCTTTGAATCCGATAATGTTGTTTCTTTATAGGCTTTTTCGAGAAAGGCATCAATGGCTTTTTCCGGATTTTTATCTTTGATAAGATTTGTAACCGCTGGTATCTGGTGTTCCCCTTTAAAACTGACAGCGCGCATCAGCAGCTCTTTTAACACTGCTTTATCTGCTGGTTCGTAATAGTTTCCTAATCCCAACATCATCCATTTTTTGGTACGGTCAAAGTTTCGGTCCATATAGTCAGATTCCCGTTCCGTATCCTTCTTCTTCCTCTCAATCGAGGCTTCAACCACCGTGAAAGCCGTACCCAGCAATGTGGAACTTCTCCTTCCCGACAAAAGATAAGTCAGGGTTAATTCATACGCAGCATTTTTTCTTTTTTCATCGTAGACCTTTTTAATTTTTTCCAGCAGGCTGCTGTATTTTTTTTTCAGTTTAGGGTCTGAGTCGATAAATTTTTGCAAAGCTTTCTCTTGCTCTTCCCTTTTTTTCGCCAGTTTTAGGCCCTTCAATCCCTTCAACTGTCCGTTGTATCGTTTCATAGTATTCCATAACCCTTTGAGAGAGGGGGCCAGTTTAATGGTGATACTGCGGTCCTGTTCGCTCATTTTTTCTTTCAAATCGATCATCCAGCTGTAGAGACCTACCACATAGGGCATCCGAACCTCTTCTTCAAAGGAGAGGAAGTAGGAGGTTTTATGGCGGTGCGTATGGCCGGGATACCCTAAAATGAATACAAAATCTTCTGTTTTCACACCCTGGGGTGCGACTTTAAGGAACCGTTTGGGGTGAAAGGGGACATTGTCTGGCGAGTAATCAGCAGTGGAGCCATCTGGCGCCACATAGGCTCGCATAAAAGCAAAATCCCCGGTGTGGCGGGGCCACATCCAGTTGTCGATTTCACCACCATATTCGCCAATGGAACGGGGCGGAGCATACACCAGGCGCACGTCTTTCAAGTACCGAGAAACAAATAATACATACGTCTTACCTGCAAACATTTCCGCTACTTCTGCTCGCTTACCGGGATTCTTTTTCTCAATCCTTACTTCTATCTCCTTCATCTTCTTCTCAATGGCCCTGGTACGCTGGGCATACGTCATTTTTTTATTGACAACACTCAATACTTCTTTAGATACATCCTTGTAGGATTCATTAATCCGCACCGTATACCCCTTCGCTTGAACTTCCTCCGTCCGGTCCAGGGCAGAAAATCCGTTTTGCATGTAATCCTGTTCTTTGGTGGTCACCGATTGAATGGCCCTAAACGCGCAGTGATAATTGGTCAGCATCAAACCCTCTTTGGATACAAAAGAGGCGGTACAGCCGCTTAAATTAATAATCCCATCGATCAGACTGACGCCATCCGGATTGTATAACTCTTTAGCATCCAGTAGAAATCCCTTTGATTTTAGATCCAATTTGTGAATCTCACTCAAGGGGAGCATCCCTTCTTCCGACAACAGGGAAGAGACAAAAAAGGTTAAAAATATCAAAACCATCAAATTAAAACAAATGGTACGTTTCATTAAAGATTCTCCTTTTCTAAAGATTTTTATCACCAAATAAGGAAAAATTTTAACCGATTTAATCGGTGTAGTCAAATAGATTGACCATTATTTTGAATATGAGAATCTCAAGTTAAGATTAAGGTTAAGGTTGAGGGGCTAAATTTTTTAGTATTGATTTTTTTTGAAAGTTGTATTATATAATAACATCATATCTAGAAAAAAAATGGCAAATTCAATACAAAAGGAGGATGAATGAAACGTAAAATTTTATCGAAAAAAAATGTAATATTTATTGCTCTATTTATATTTGCAATAACTCTATTCCCGGAAATAAGCCCTTCAAAAAATATAAAATATGTCGTCCTTGAAGGCTCTCCTTACGATCGCGGCTTCTATCATGGTAAAACATTAAAAAACGATATTACTGAATTAGTTCAAAAATGGAAAAAATACATTAACCGTGCCTATAAAATAGAAGCCGATCAATACATAAGGAAATTCCTGGAGAAAACCGATTTTATGCCAGCGATTAAAAAATGGACACCGGAACTCCTTGAAGAAATTAAAGGTATTTCGGATGGTTCAGGCATTCATTTTAATACAATTTATGCCTTCCAATTATTGGATGAAATATGGGTGCATGGAAGAGATGTGCTTGCCAATCATCATTGCACCAGTATTGGCGTTAATAGGCAAGGGCAAAAACCCACTTTAGCTGCACAAAATATGGATATCCCTGTATTTTATCATGGGTATCAGATATTATTCCATATAAAGCACGATAAATCCGACCTGGAATCTTTTGTTTTGTCAGTACCCGGATTCATCGGGCTTAACGGCATGAACAATTGCCCGGTTTCCATTCACTGCAATGCCCTGCAGCAATTGGAATATTCGGGAGATGGCTTACCGGTTGCTTTCATCGTGCGCGGGGTTTTGAAGCAAAATTCTCATAAAAAAGCAGTGGATTTTATCCATACAATCAAACATGCATCAGGACAGAATTATATCATTAGCGGTATAAATAAATCCTTAAGTTTCGAGTGTTCAGCCCAAAAGGTCAGCCAATATGTTCCCTTTAAGGGAGCTGAAATCACGTATCATACCAATCATCCCCTGGCCAATGATAATTATAATACCAAGTACCTGAAACGTCTTAAACAGAAAGGGAAAACAATCGAACAAGGTTTATACAGGCGTTATCGTTTTTTATCTTTGGAAAAGAGATTAAAAAATAGAACCGAACCGATTGGTATTGAAGTGCTCAAATCCACCTTGAGTTCACGTGATACCGGGAAATGGGATATCTGTAATAAATCTACATTTTCATGCACCATCATGGTGCTGTCGGAGAAACCTGAACTTCTTATTAAAGCGGGTCCTCCTGATACAACACCTTTTGAAACATTCAAATTTTCTACAAAATAAACAGTACCCCCTACCCCTTACCCAAGACTTCATTAAGGTCCAATGATGAATGCAAAATGATGAATGATGAAAAAAGACCTGGATAATTTAAAATAACTCCAAAAAGCTCCCCTTCATCATTCTTCACTCATCATTCATAATTTAGCCCTTTTAATTTCCTTCATCACTCATAATTAACTGCGTCAAGCTTCTAAAAAGACTTTGACGCAGTCCTAACCTCTTACCTCTTATCCTAATAAATGCTCAGCAATTTATCTCTATCTCCCACCAGGATCAAGATATCGCCTGGTAAAATCTCTTGATTGGGAGAGGGATTGAAAAACATCTCGTCTTTTCGTTTAACAGCGATCACAATAATGTTGTATTTTTGCCTTAAGCCTGAATCCTTGATTTGCTTTCCTGCAAAAGGGGAATCCTTTTGAATGGTAATCTCTTCAATGGATAGGGACATCTTAGCGGAATAAGTCATTACATCGAAAAACTCCACCACATTGGGTCTCAAAACTGTATTGACAATACGCCGGCAGCTGAGTTCATAAGGAGTAATGACCCTGTTGGCACCGATTTTATACAATCTATTTCTATTGGAAATATCCAGGGCGCGAGCAATAATAAAAATCGAGGGATTCAATTCACGGGCTGTCATAACAGTAAAAATATTGTCTGCATCCGATGAGAGAAGGGAGATAAAGGTTTTCGCTTTATCCAATGCGGCTTTTCTAAAGATTTCCTCATCTGTAGCATCACCCAAGAGGACATTATATCCTTTCTCTTCCGCATTGGCAAACCGTTCGCTGTCACTTTCAATAACAACAAATTTGATTTTTAATTTATCCAATTCCCTGGCCACTTGCTCGCCCATCACACCAAAACCTGCGATGATTACGTGATCTTTAAGTTTTAGTAACGTCTTCATTTTTCTTCTCCCAAGGATACGTCTTATATTTCCTTCAAAAGCACTTTCAGCAATGGTGCCTGCGATATAAAAAAAAGTTCCCAGGCCGCTGAAAATCACCCATATCGTGAATAGCTTTCCTTGCGGTGTCAGGTCAATAACCTCTTTATAACCCACCGTGGTGATACTGATGACGGTCATATAAAGCGCATCGAAAAAATTTGCTTTTTCGATAATCATATACCCTGTCACATCGATGATGATCAGTGCAATGAGTATGGAGAACAGGAAAGAAATTTTTCTTAAATTACTCATAAACCCAATTCTACCAGAAAATCAAAATTTTAGGAACTTCGTTGAATCTTAATCTTGAAATTTTGTTCTTTTTTTTATATTATGTCTATGAAAGAACAGAAAAAATATTTAAATTTATTATATATTGGAAAAAAGGAGGATAAAATGGGTAAGATTGTTTTAATTATCGCTGGTGTGGTGGAACTGGGTCGTGGCCTGGGGTGTTATTTAATCTCCAGAAAATTGGTGAATATCCTGGGGATTTGGTATATCAGACCAACAGTGGTTCCGTATTATTGCCTGGGTGCAGCCCTTCTGGTTTTTGGATTGATGTTTTTAATCGCCTCCAAAGATTCAGCAAAGCATAAATTCGTCATCAATATAGGAATTCTTTATTTTGGGCTACGTTTTGTTTCATACTTTCTTATGCTTGCCAGATTAGGCTCTCTCGATATTTTTTGGTGGATCATGGCAATCGTTGATCTAGTCCTGTTCATTCTTTTTATCATTTCTCGACAGAAGACGGTTCAACAGGAGGCTAAATAAATATTGGTGACTGACATAAATACCGCTAAGTTAAGTAGGCAGTTGGTAGTAAGCAGTAGGCAATGTGTGCTTTGGGAGTATTGGTAAAATGAAAATAGGGAACAAATGGCGGATTGATTTTATTAAGATTGCATTGGGGGGATTTTCTATCCTTTTTCTAATCACTTTTGTATTGTTCTGGACAAAGGGAGGGAACCAGCGGTTGGCTATTCCAATTGTGATGCTTAAAATTTTTGGATTTTCAGCCAGTTTACTGTTAGTTTTAGGAGAACTTGGCCATCCGCTGTTCGATAGAATCTGTCCCAAATGGGAGAAAATCGATTGTCATGCGGTCCTGGAATCACCGGCGGCAAAAATATTCGGTGTGATCCCAACGGCTGATTTAGGCGGTGTATACTTTTTTGGAGGAATCATCCTCATTTGTTTTTCTGTGAATGATCCCCTTTTTTTCCATCACATTTATTTATTAGCGATCCTGAATCTTTTAACATTGCCTTATACTATTTTTTCTGTTCTGTATCAAGCCTTTGTTGTCAAATACTGGTGTTTTCTTTGCCTTATTGTTCAGCTTCTTTTCTGGTTGGAATTCTGGCAGTTTTACCAATTTCTTGCCGCCGGTGTTCCCCGCTTCACCATCGAGGATTTTTTGCCAATTCTCTGGAGTTTTGGGCTGCCGGTTCTCATATGGACCCCTCTCCGTCCTGTTATAAAAGGAGCCATTGAGGTCTATAAATCCTCTCAAACACCGAACAAAGGGGACTAACTTGCGTTCATTCCCTTGAAGATTGGGAAAAAATCAGTTTTTTTTGCTTCCTTTACTGGATATTGGATACCATTTGGCTTCGGACCTGCTATTGACCACAGCATGTCCTGAGAATTCGTAGAAGGAGTTGTAATTATAGGTCCAACCAATGTATGGAGAGTCCCCTCCAGAATGGGTAGTGATAAAGAAACGGTGAGATAGGGAACCGAAGTTTTTGGCAACGTCCATGGTGGTTGCTGGTTTACCGCGGCTGGGATCAACAGGGACCCAGCCAAAGGGAGGCAGGTAGACCTGGGCCCAGCGATGGTAGACATCATCGATAGACCCATCGTCACCCCGTACCACCAGGCCGGCTTCGTAACGGGCGGGTAGTCCGGCTGTTCGAGCCAGGGCAATGAAGGCGAAAGTGAATTCCGAGCATGAACCGTTGCCCCGCTTCAGAATCGTGGGGGCCGCATTCCAACCGCCGGTGCGTTTGTATTCCATGTTTAAATGGAGATACTTATGAATTTTAAAAGCAATCCAGAAGGGATTCTTCTCGTCTCCTACGATTTTTTTCACCAGGTCCTCGATAAAAGGGTCTGTTCGTTTTAGCTTATGGCCATCCACCAGGTATTTTTTAAGGATATCGCCAGGGATTTTGTCTAAGGGCTGTACCCATTCAGGAAGGATGAAATAATTCAAATCCATGGTTTCAATCGTTACCTTGTACCCCAGTTCAAGAGACTTAAGGGCAGGAATGCTGCCTTGCACAAGCCCGAATTTTTGATCCCATTTATCGCTGATAAACGTGATTGTAGAGGGAGAGAAAACGTGGGGCTCTAATATTTTCTGGTGAGGGCCTTCTTTTCCTACACACACGTAAAGCCTGGCTGTGACGTCATCAGATGGACCCTGGTTGGTAAGGGAGTAGGTAAAATGAACCTTCCGGTGGTGGGGATCGCCCACATAAAAGGGTTTCGGATTGGCAGCGATATCCAGGGCATAAAGGATTCTCTCTTCATAATCTAATACCCAGAGGGTATCTCCTTTGCGGCAGAGCCCGGTGGGATAGGGTCCGGGAGAAGGTAACACCCCAAAAATCTCCCCTTCAGCAGTGGCGCATACGATTCGATCATCATATCTCTCCGAGAGCCAGAGATAGGTTCCATCAAAGAATATTGCTGTGGTATCTCTACCGGGACCGTCAAAGGTTTGTAGTTCTGTGCCGTCCGAGGGGTCCAGTTTCAAGAATTTGTTTCTTGAGGTCGCCCACAGGTTTTCTCCGTCCCAGCCCAATCCTGTGGCATCAGTTTCCACATCATGAAGGACAAAGTCTACCCTCTTCTTCTTCATATGAAAGTGAACAATGCGATCGTTTTCCCGGTCACTGATCCACAAACCGTCGCTGTCTTTAGCAATACCCCAGGGGTGGCGGCAGGGCAATGCAAGGGAATCGATTATCTCTTTCTTTTTGGTACAGAAATGAAAAAGTTGACCTGTGGCTCGGTCTGCTATAAGAAGGCGGTCCCCATCAAGGGTCATGCCAAAGGGTTGGTCAATGTTTAAAGGAAAAGATGATGAGACTTTGCCGATGTCGGCAAATACCAGGATGGGAAAGATTAATAAAATGAATGCTATTTTTTTCATGTTATACTCCTTCCCACAATTGTACTCCATTTAAGGTTTAAAATCCAGAGTAAAAAGAAAATTAGCCACCATGACACGAAGGCACCAAGGTACACCAAGGATTTTTATTATAAAAAAATTTTTTCTTTGTCGCTGCTTCGTGGCGGAGCCACTTCGCAGAGTAACACTCGTGCTTCGTAGCGGAGCCACTCCGCGAAGTAACATTCTTGGTGTCTTGGGGCCTTGGTGGCAATATTTTGCCTGAGGAATGCAGAATTTACCTTGTAAGTGACTATTACTTACTCGAATCGGATGCATAAAAAATTATAATTCTTTATCCTTTTTTTATTTCTTTTATAAGCCTCTCTACAAACGCAACCTGTCCTTTCAGGAGCTTTGTTTTAGCGGTGTTGATATCAAACCACTCGGCCCGGTCTACTTCGGGAAACTCCTGTTTTTTACCTGACCGCGGCGGCCATTCCATTTGGAACGTATTGCTTTTTATTTCGGCAGGATCGCAGTTTCCTTCGATTGCCCAGGCATGAACCATTTTACTACCGGACTGATTCACTGTATCCAGTGGGATAAAGGAACCATCCACTAAGAAACCGGTCTCTTCTTCAAACTCCCTTTTGGCTGCTTCCAGGGCATCCTCTTCCTCGAAAACAAATTCTCCTTTTGGAATCGACCAGGCCCCATCATCCTTTTTGGCCCAAAAAGGTCCCCCAGGATGCACCAGGAATACTTCAATAACCCCCTCCTGGAAGCGATACATCAGGATACCCGCACTATGTTTTGCCATGCTTTGATTCTACAGTAAATGATGATAAAATCTTTTTCATTTGCCACTCTTCTCATATAAATTTGGAATACTCATTCACAGTTGATGCAACAGTTTATCGTACTCTGAATGGGGACCAATCCAGAACCATATAATTTCATTCCCTCTTTGGATTCCCAGGGCGCGATAATCGATGCTGACACGAATCGAATAAATAGGTTTTATCGCGTGAACCTTTTTAAAATTCAAACCGGGATAATATGGATCTTCTTTAAATAGTTTGTAAGCCTCTCTTGCCTGTTTTTTAATCTGTTTTGGAAGTGCTGCGTATGCTTTACGGAAACGCTCTGAGGTGTGAGAAATCACAGGTTGTCAGGATCGAGTAATTCTGTTTTGCCCTGGCGATACTCTTCCAGTGCTTCCTCAGCCAGTTGGTTTAATAAATCTTCTGACTTAGCAAATAGTTCATTCCACCGCCTTTCCGAGGCAAGCTCTACGAGCAGCCATTTGGCAAGGATATTTTGTTCTACCTCGGTGAGTTTAGCTGCCTCAGAAAATGCTTGTTCAAGAAGTTGGGTCATTTTTACCTTCCATTTAACATTTTAAAATATTATAATCTAAAAGTCAATTATTCTGGCATTCGAAGATGAGCAGCCGGGTCACCAAACACCATGTAATTCTGGGCATCACTGCGAATAATCCAACTATTCAGAAAACGACTTCTCAAATCATCATTCCATTCCAATCGACCCCGACGATGACGATCATAGGTGTTTGTAATAATAGCATTACAAACCGTGTATCTATCGTTCATCTCTTGCATAGCCAGACCACAGGGCAGTACCCCAAGCAATTGATTGATGGCATCGACAAATGGGGCGATTCGTTTGTGCCATCTGTCAAGTATATGAGGTGATTCTACATCAACAAATCCATGTAAAAACGCAGTATCAAGATGGCCGATGAATATAATCGGTCCGTTTGGATGAGCAAGCAATTTTTTAGGCAATGCTGCGACAAAATCTTTCTCCGTATATGTTTCCGGTGTCCCTTTGATCCAATGAGTGTAATCACTCTCAGCCGGGGTTCCATACCCAAAACAGGCAAACTGGAAGAAAGCAGAGCCTTCTAAAAAGGGTTCGTTCATTGGTATATCATCAGCAGTAAACAAGTGGTCCAATGTGAGAGGCCCTTGATGCTGGCAGCATATGGCTCCATTGTATCGCTTTTGAAAATCGAATGATTGGGATGTTGCTCCAAGGCCATGACTGGCCGTATAAACGAGAGCCGGCCGCTTACCCTTCAAGTTATTGAGTAGATTATTTTTGGTAGCAGCGTCACCCTCTATCAGATTGGCCGTCAAATGAAACTTATTTCTTATGTGTTCAGTCATTGGTCGAGCCATATAGAGTCTGCTAAAATAGGTTGGATCGGGTAACCCACCATCAGGACCAAATATAAGTGCTTCTTTGTCTAAAAATAACTCACTTGCGGTTTCAATTCGGATCAGCTTTTTTACATAGGTTTCCAGATCATCCAGATCATCAAAGTCACCCCTTCCCACATTAGCTACAGAATCCAATATGGATTGAAAACGAAAAGGTACCTGATCAGGGCTTCCTACAATAAGAATGTATTTTGGAATTTTCCCAGTATCCAATTCGAGAGCAAAATAATTGTCATTCAACCAATCAAACCACTCATCAGGTGATTCATTATTAAAAAGCAAAGGTTTACTGGGGTCTTCCATACCACGATGTACAGCTAATGGTTTGATTATAGATTCGATTTCATCACGTTGCGGATCATTGGCATTGATCAAGTATGCCCATCCGGCACTTTTCGGGTCTGCCAGGTCAATGATAGCCCGCTCAATCTCACCTCTAAACACATTGGCTGTTGACCGGGTATGATCTTCTTTGCGAATATTTTCCACATTGCGTTCCATTGAATTGACCAGTGTAGTGGCAAATTCAATTTCATCCGTTGCTTCAAAGAGCAATTTCCCCTCATAATCCAATCCTAATCCCATGATCTTTAAACTCATGTTTTACCTCCTTTTATAATTACCGTTTTGTAATTAACAATCTTTGTCATCTATATTACGGGTCATTTTTATAACATAACGAGAAATAAAAATCAAGGATTATGCTTATTTCTTTCTCTCCCAGTTTTCCACCCGGCCTTCGGTTACATAGAATAAGGGATGAGATTCGATTTTGTTTTGATCGATCCTCATCCTCAGTAATTGTTCCCGTTTGTTTGGATCCCTGAGCTGCAATTTTCCCATCAGATGTTCAAATTCATACTGCAATTGCCCCATGGTAATCGCAATCTTTTCCTGGCTTTGTACCAAACCGATTTTGCTTTTATCGAATTTAAAATCTCTCCTTTGGGCTTCATTGTACACCTCGGAAAGGTAAGCGTTAATGGCCTTCACCGGATTCTGAGTGTTTTTGAACCGATTCAACTGCGGATGATTTTTGTAACCCCTGGTTTTATTTTCCAGCACCTTTTTGGCCAATAAGGTTTCCCGCCACAGTGCCACCAACCCTTTTGTATCCAGGTACTTTGGATGTAAAGACCAGATTCTCATTTCTATTTTGTCCTTTCTATCATTTTACGAAATTAATAGTGAAACGTTCTCTTATTTTTCCTTTTCAGGAACATTTGGGAGCATTCATTCGTATATTTTATTTAAAACTTAAAATTTAAGGTTAGAGCTATTTTTAAAACCAAAAGGAGGACAGCAAGACGATGGCAGAAATGAAAAAAACATATCAACCCTGGTATAGGAGCGACCTGGCTCTTATTTTAAGCCTGGCACTTGTGAAAATATTCATTCATTTGCCGATCCTGGCTCGTTACGGATACCACCACGACGAGTTGTACTTCATTGCCTGCGGGCAGCATTTATCCTTTGGTTATGTAGACCATGCGCCGTTGGTGCCCTGGATCGCCTGGCTGGCCACTACTTTATTCGGCGAGTCACTTTTTGGACTGCGCATTTTATCCACCCTCACCGGGGCAGCTGCTGTGTTTCTAACCGGCCTTCTGGTACGGCGTTTAGGCGGTGGCCGATTCGCCCAGGTAACGGCATGTGTGGCCATGATCATTGCGCCGGTCTTCCTGCGTACTGGCAACATGCTTTGCTTGCCTGCCTTCGAACCACTATTCTGGATTCTGGGCTGTTACTTCGTCGTACGAATCGTGCAGGAAGAGAATCCCAGGCTGTGGCTCTGGCTGGGACTTGTCGCAGGACTCGGTCTTTTGAACAAACACTCCATGCTGTTCTTTGGTTTTGGACTTGTGGTCGGTTTACTGCTGACACCTATGCGAAAATATTTCAAATCCCCCTGGTTGTATGCTGCTGGAGCAATTGTGCTCCTGATCTCTCTTCCAAACGTGATCTGGCAGATCAATCATGGTTGGCCAACGCTCAATTTCCTTATTAACCTTAAGGCCGGCGTGATGAGTGGAATCTCTGTACTCCAATTCACAGCAGGCCAGTTGTTGTATATACACCCCTTTAATGCAGTACTCTGGATATCGGGTCTTGTATTTTTTCTTTTTACAAAGGCAGGAAAACCTTATCGGGTGCTGGGCTGGCTCTGGCTGGCTGTGTTCATTCTCCTGGTGATTACCAGGAGCAAGATCTACTACCTTGCCCCGGCTTATTCGGCTTTATTGGCCGGTGGAGGGATCGCCCTTGAGCGCTGGGTCATACGCAGGGCCAGGAAATGGCTGAAGCCTGCCTTTATAACCCTTCTTATCATTGGAGGGGCTGCCTTGGCACCGATGTCTTTGCCCATATTCAGTATCGACACCACTGAGCGTTTTATTCATACCACCACCTTTGGCGCCTTTAAGAATATTTATGAGCTGACCAAAGACCTGCGCGGTATGTTCGGTTGGAGAGAACGAGTTGAGGCTGTGGCAAACGTATACCACCGCTTGCCCCCTGAGGAGCGGGAGCACACTGTAATCTGGGCTGCTGGTTATGGTAACGCTGGTGCCATTGACTACTTTGGGAAAGCACATGGACTCCCCAATGCCATTTGTCTATCCATGACTTACTGGCTCTGGGGGTTCCCTGATGGACCGATTGACACGGTCATTGGTGTAGGATTCAGCAAGAAAACCACGGAAAGGTTTTTTGACCAGGTCGATTTAGCGGCTGAAATCGAATTAAAAAATGTGAATCCATGGAATACTCCTTTTCCGGTAACAGTATGCCGTCATCCAAAGTATTCCCTTCAGCACCTCTGGAAACGGAATCGCCCCTGGTGAGACCATTCCAGTATTTTTATTAGTAATTTGTCTCGTATTTCAGATGCCTCCATAGCCCCTCCCCTACACCAGACAAGCTGGAACTAAAAGTGCCTAAATTGCCTAAAGTGAGCTAAAGTGCCTAAAGTTAAGGTGTCGCTTCGCTCCATATATCTTTTAGCTCTAAAAAGGTATCGCGCCTTTGGCGCACCACAACTTTAGGCACTTTAGGCACTTCCTACTTTAGGCACTTTAATTACTTTCTGCCATTTTTCGGCAAAATTTTACAGAGTAGTAACTATTGACACTATTTCTAAATCATACTACAATTGGTGAGAAAGACAGATGACACATTCATCAGGAAAAATAATTGATCTGCCGGAGCTACGCAATAAAAAAAGGGTTTTTACCAATCGGTTGGAGGCCGGCCAGGTTCTAGCAAGCATGTTGAAGGAGTATGAGAATACCTCTGCCCTGATTCTGGCCATCCCTGCTGGCGGCGTTCCTGTGGCTCTGAGTATGGGTGAAACGTTAAACCTTGCCGTTTCTGTATCAGTGGTCAGTAAAATCACCCTACCCTGGAACACCGAAGTGGGTTACGGTGCAGTGGCCTTTGACGGAACGGTTCGCTTGAATGACTCACTACTGTCCCGTTTAAGATTAACCCGGGAACAGATCGACGAAGGGATCAAACACACCCTTCACAAGGTCCAGCGCCGGGCGGAGCGGTTTTCTCAAAAGCTGCCATTACCACATCTAGAAAACAGGACCGTTTTTTTGGTGGATGACGGCATAGCATCCGGCTTTACCCTGTTGACTGCAGTAGAGGCGATGCAAAAAGCAGGGGTTGGTTCTTTAAACATTGCCACTCCCACCGGACACCTGGAATCAATCCAGAGGGTCTCTGAACAAGTAGATGCTATCTATTGTCCCAATATCAGGAGCGGTTTTTTCTTTGCCGTGGCTGATGCCTATAAACGATGGTCAGATATCGGGGAAGAGGAACTGTTTGAGATGATTAACAGATTAGAATGAAATTTGATATAGGGTAAGGGGGAATTGACCTGGCACCTAAAATTTAACCCTGTTTTTCCTATTTCCTGGTGACGGGCATGGTTTCTTAAAATTTAACACCATTCCTCCATTTTCCCTCTTTTTCAAAACCGACCGTTGTTTGATGAGAACAACGGGCGACAATCAACAGCTAATGTCTAACATGGGTGGTTTTGCCGTAATAGTTTAGCTGATATTCACCGCAAAGGTCGCAGAGAGCGCAAAGAGGAGAAAAGATATATTTGTTAAACCTCTGCGTCCTCCGCGTTCTTTGCGGTTAAATAAAAGTAGCTTAACTGTTACGTTTTGCCGAAGCCGGTACTTTCTCCGGGATAAGGAAAAGTGCGCTATCTTGTAAACACATCCGTATTTATTTTGCCTGTCCCTCTTTTATTTCTGATCCCAATGCGGTGAACTCATCTATTGTCATTAAAGTATCCCTTCGAGTCAATAATCCAAAAAAGACAAAATAAGATGGAAAGGCCACTGGATAGGAAGCTGTCCGAGAATAGAATTGTGCCCTACGGGCAAGATAGCGCAGCCTACGGCCGCAACCGAAAGACAGTAACTCAGTAAACCAGTAAATCGGTGAGTAAAACTGGCCTGTCCCTTGCCTGATAATCATTTAAAGATATCTATAAAGGCTATAACAAGCATTACAAAATTTAATACAGCGCCAATAAATGCAAATATCTTAAACATTTGATTGGTAAAAAAACCATCATAAAAAGGTATATCCAAAATTTCTATTTTTATTGACTTCTTCTCAGGAAAGTCATGATATACCGTTTCCAAAACCATATCTGAACGAATCAAATTAGGATTGTATCCATCTAAAGTTTTAATAGAAATCTCTTTCTCGTTTTTCATTTTATTCTGTTTAAAATCAAAAGTAATTTGATCCGGATCAAAAACAATATTACCCCAATTCGGATTTAAGGTGAGATTTATCTGGCTTATATTATGGTTTTTTAAAGATGGAAGTTTTATTTTTTTTACTTCTTTACTGGATGAATTCCATTTATACTGAATGCATATGTAAGAATTATTTGATTCAATTTTAAGCGAGTCTCGATAAAGGCTTTTCTTATGCTTTATGTCTGGTATTTCAAATGAATTTTCCTGTACATGGATGCTCCAGACTTTAATGTCAACCTCTAGTTTAAATTCCTCAGGGAGTTGATCCGGATTAGCACATGAAATCGGTATTTTCTCCTCCATATATCCTTGCTGATATTTTAATCTATGTTCAATTTTATATTTTGGAATAGATACCCCTTTGTATTTAGAAGAAAATTCAACCCTGATTTTTTTTTCAACTTTATCTTTGACATTTAAAGTTTTATCAGGTAATTTTAATTTTATGGTACAGTTTTTTTCTTCCTTGGGCAAAATCTTATCAGGGTGTATGAATGTAATTTCTACCCCATCCTTATTTAATGATTCTATTTGGTCTTTCGGATTAATTTTATTTGAATAAAGAAACACCCCAATTAACAGAATAATGAAAATGAAATATTTAACTATGATAAGCAATATATCAAGGATAATTGCAAAAAAATCTTCAATTACAGACATTAATCTACTTCCTTTTGTTCATTTTAAGAATCCATTTAATCCGGACATTTTTTAATAATTTTTATCCTGGTTTCTTGTTCTTGTTTCTTGCTCCATTCATCCGTATAATGGAGCTTCTCATCTTTAAATCTTTTTAATTTACCATTCAACCTTGCTTTTATATGTATTCTTTCGTTTTCATCAAAGTGGGATTTGATATGCAGATAAGGTTTAAATTTTCTTATTTTTTTTATTTTTAGGGTTGCGATTTCCTCTTCCCCAGTTTCTTCATTTTCTTGAAGGATGGACAGCTCTTGCTCTCTTTTGTTGGAAGGCAAAGCAATTCTGAATCTTTTTTTCCGCGTTGGGAGTGTATCCTTACCGGGATGTCCAAGTTCTTCTCTCGTATGGAAATCGGATTTTTTATCATCAAATTTTAACCAATATTTCATTGAGAGTGGTAATCGTATTAATTTTTTTTTCGACTGGTATTTGGACCACTCAAAATATGCCGCCCCATTAACCACTGCCTCTTCCGGTTTATGAAGAATTATTCCCTTAGTTTTCGACTCTACCTTTCTATTCAGCACCAAACCACTACTGACAAAATAAGTTTCGATAATATTTTGTACTTCTCTAAGATAAGATGACCCTCCCACCATTATAACTCCTTCAATATCCTTTTTACTTAAATTAGCACCCCTTTTCAAACAATCATCAATTGCTCCTTTGATTGTATTTTCAATATCATTTTTTAATTTTTCTTTGACCATGTTGTCCAGAAAATCCTTTTCCATCCAAAGCTCACCTAATGAAGTATTATCAGGTAATATTATTTGTTTTGAAAAAGCCTTACCAATGCATTCTTTTTCCAAATTTGTGTCATTTAGTGTCTCTTTCAAATGTTTGATTGTTTTTTTAAGTATTAGACGATAATCGATGTTTGCCCAAAGTCCTGGATATCTCTTCTGGGCAAGATATTCATCGAAATCCTCTCCACCAATATTTTTTCTACAAAGTCCTATCACTGTGGGAATGTCGCCCTCTTTTTTTTGTACGATAGACACATCACATGTACCACCGCCAAAGTCAAATACCAATATATTTTCCTTTCTTTTCAGCCAATCTTTAAACTGGGAAAGATATGCAAAATATATATATGCAGCTACTGGTTCGGGTAAAAATCTAACATTATCAAAATTGGCTAATCTCGCTGCAATCCAGGTCTTTTGCCTTCTTCTTTCAGAAGACAATGCCGGAATTGTTATCGTAACATTTTTTGTATTTGTTAATCCAGGATTAGTGTCACTGGCATTTTCGACCAACCGATGGATAATACATGCAGTTAATACTTCCGGTAGGTAAGAGAGCTCTTTAACCGGGTTTTTTACGTCCTCAATATTAATTATCTTTTCATTCATTTTCAATTTCAATAATGGAAATTTCGTTTTACCTCGTTTCTCTGCTTCTTCCCCAACCCAAAAACAGTCTTCATCACTATTTGGGAGTACAATTGTTTTTAATGGCCATGCTTGAGGTAAGGGTTCCCATTTATCTGTATATTGAACGATAATTCTTGAAGTTGTTGTTCCAAAATCTATCCCAATAGCGTATTTATTTGTCATTTGAGTTCTCTTTTTTGACCAAAGGTTTTTTTATGATTCCTTTATCAAAAGACCAACCAACCTCGATAATCCGAACTTTGTCTCCTTTTTTCACCTCATCAAAGGTTTCAACTTCATCTGAATCAAATGTGACGATCTCATCAATATTACCAATTTGTTCCAATCCAGTACCGGTGAGAAGCCCCTTTAAAATTTTTTCCTGGTTTAGTAATGCTGATATAATTAATGAATGCTCTTTGGTTTTCTCTTTTGTTTCCTTATATGATTTAATCCATTTTAAACACTTTGATAATAAATCTTCCTTGTCGATTAATTTCTTAAGAATATACTCAATCCCCTGCATTCGACCAGCAAGAAATTTCTTATTCTTTTCTTTTTGATGTTTTTTTTCCATTACCTGTAATTGGTTTTTAAAAGATATTCGCTCCTTAATCCACAAAATACATAATAATATAAAACCCAAAACCGCCATAAAGTACAAAAATAGGACATACGAGCTCTTAAAAATTTTTTCATCCTGTTTTATGAACACCAGGAGTAGAATAGCGGTTATAGCTGCTATTAGCAAACAGCAAATAAGAATGATTTTCTTACCTTTCATTTATTCAGCCATCCCATAGTATTTCGGGTATTACCTGAATTTCAAAAAATAAATCCATTTTTTCTGCGTTGTCTTGGCACATCCACTTATAAATACCTTTATATCGTTCAAATTTAAAAAAAGAGTATATAATACTCGTGAGAAAAATTCAAGGAAAAATATTTCTTGATTTCTTCTTTTCGCTCCTTATACAAAGGGTGGTAAAGTGCCAGGTATATTATTTGATTTTTTGGTGCAAGTCGCCAGTAAGAAATAGAGTTATCATTTCAAATCTTCAGGGAGTTGATGATATTGATGGCAGTGTTTTTCCAGATATTTGCCAATTCTGTGGGTATTGCGTTGCCCTTCTGGGTGTCCACTTCATTGCAGAAAACACTGATTTGGTTAATTGCTGTTTTAAGATTCCTTTATCCAGGATACTTATTTTGCCTGTCCCTCTTTTTATCAACAGAAGATGGAGAACACTTTTGAAAGACCTGGGCATCAAGGATTTTAGGTTTCGCGACCTGCGCCACACTTTTGCAACATACGCGCTTTTGAAAAAAGGCTGTGATTTGGTTTCGCTTCAGGCAACCCTTGGGCACGCAGACATTTCAACTACTGCCAGGTATACCAAAGCCCTGCTGGAAGGACAGCGAAAACTGGTAAAAAGCTTTGAAGTACCGGAGAGTGAGTCGAATATCATTGAATTGGCGGGATAGAAAGTTATAATAAGTATATTGAGGATTGATAAGCCGCAAAAAAATCAGCGAATCCAAAAGACCATAGCAGGAGTATAGGTAAAAATACTCATTTTTAAAAAAGTGTCCAAGTGAGGGTTGACTTTCTTTCTTAAAGTGTGGTAAAAATATTTTTCCGGGTAAAACGGAAATGTTTGGAATGAGAAAATCTGAGTTGGCATTGTTGAAAGGGATGGAGGTCAAGGTACATCCCCTAAGGGCGGAAGTTCATTCAGAATTAGAACTGAAAGTGCATAGGAAGTATATAGAAGGAGAGAAGTCGATCCGCCCGGATTAAAAATGGTAGAATTTGAAACAAAAATCCTATAGTGGGAGTTACAAAAAAAACAATTGAAAATTGATGCAAAAAGATGTAAAATTTTTTGCTTTGATGTATTTAATCCTTGAGATAATGCACAGAAATATAAAGGTTTGTAAAATAAATGAAAATCAGGATTCATTGTGAAGAAACCACAAGGAGAGTCAAAATGAAAAAAATGTTTGTTTTGGGAATTTTCTTGATATTTAATGTCTCGGCTTTGCAACCATTATTGTTGAAAAACCAACAGGAGAAGGTAAAAGAAATCAAAAAAGAAACAATGTCCCGTACCGAGGCAAGAAAAAAGGTGGAATTGCTTAAAATCAAAGTAAATAATATAATTTCTCTTATTTCAGTAGAAAAGGAAAAAGCATTAATGCGATTAAAAGAAGATTACAAGACCTTAATGGAGAATCTCAATAGGCCAATTCCTCCAAAAGACGAGTTTGAAACCTCAGCCGATTACAATGTGCGTTTCAAAAAACATCAAGGAAAGATTAAAGCCTTAAAAGAAAAATATAAGTCACAGTATCAGGAAATTCAAAAAAAATATAATACTGAACTACGATCCAAGACTAAAGTTTATAATGATCATATTAAAGAACTTAATTCTATGAAATTTCCGGCTGCGAACCTAGAAGTAGAGCTAATAAAGTATAACGCAGACGAAGAATTGTATTTTATAAAACTTACTGACCCTGAAGGAAATATTTGGGCTTACTCTCTTTCTATTGAGCCAAACAAAGCACGTGAGCTAAAAAAAAGAAAAGAATTACTTAAAGCCGAAGGTTATTTTGAAAGCCTTGAGGATAATCATTTGAGTCAAACAATTCTAATAGATCCAATATTGGGAAGACAGCCATTCGTCTCAAAAAATATTCTCCGTTCAAGATATCTGACACTAAGTGAAAGCGACGTCAAATCTATGTTGAAACAGGGAAATTTTTTCGATAAAGTCTTTAACAGAACAGATGCATTCAATAACCTGTTTGAGATATACAGTATAAAAGGAGATTTCGTAGTTATCGACTTCGTCACCGGATTGATGTGGCATCAATCAGGTTCTTACAGTTATATGAGTTTTAAAAAATCAAAGCAATGGCTCAATGACCTGAACAGTAGGGGGTATGCAGGTTTTAGTGATTGGCGTCTTCCTACATTGGAAGAGGGAGCATCTTTGCTGGAAAAGTACCAAAAGAATGGTGATTTATACATTGATCCAATATTTTCCAGAAGGCAAAAGTATATATGGACAGGAGATATGTATGGTTCTAGCGCAGCGTGGGTCGTTTGCTTCGATGTTGGCCGATTGTTCCACGACTTCCTCTACCCAAGTGTTATCAACCGCTATGTCCGTCCAGTTCGTTCCGCACAATAGACTAAGAACTCATTAAAGTGCCCCTTTAACTTATACCACTCAAAAAAACACTAGAAAGTTAAAATTTTCCCCAGTATGATAAATTGAAACTTTCAGGAAAAACCGGAAGTTGACAATATCTCTGAAAAAAGGGAAGGTGGGCGTAAAAGTGTAGATTTTGAACGCACTTTTTCTAATCCTCCATCTTTATCTTTTTTATGTCTCGACAAATAAATTCCGCTGATTGACCACAATTGGAAGTCCCGTTTTTTTAAAAAAAAGTGGTGGCTAAAAAGTGACCACCTTATGTCACCTTTTATCACCTTTTAGTGGTTTATAGTAGCTTATAGTAATTGAAAAAAATCCCGGAATTAGGCCTCCCGAAATGATTTAGCCCTTTTTATGGGCCTTTTGAGAACTTGGGCGGAAGTGCGTATTTTGTTTGATGAGAACAAAGGGCGCAGATTTTAAAAAAATAAAATAGTAAGTTACCGGTCTCCTCTTTCTAACCCATCTAACCCATTTTGATGGCCTCTTCACGCTGGGCTTTTTTCAAAAGAAATCCATACCCTTTTCCCTGATGCTTGTCGCTCAAGCCAATTCCAGGGATTCTGCCAATGAGCCTGTAAAAAACATGCGAAGGTAGAAAAAGGACCTCTGCGGGGGTTGAAATCTATAGGCTTATGAGTTAAAATATCTCCGCAGCAAAGGAGGTTTTATGCCTGTACCATTGAAAAAAGACGATGATTTATTTACTTATGCCGATTACCTGAGATGGCCGGAAAATGAGAGCTGGGAGATTATCGAAGGCACACCTTTTGATATGTCACCGGCTCCAACCCCGTATCACCAGGAGATTCTCGGGAATCTTTTTCTTGAAATAAATAAAATACCAAAAGATAAAAGGGAGAAATGTAAAATTTATATCGCACCTTTTGATGTGCGATTACCCGAAGGTAATCAAAAGGATGAAGAAATACAGACGGTGGTACAGCCCGATATTTCAGTTATATGTAACCCGGGAAAAGTTGACGACAAAGGTTGTAAAGGTGCACCGGATTTTATCATTGAAATCACATCGCCGGCCACGGCAAAAAAGGACATGAAGTACAAACTGCTGCTCTATGAAAAACACGGCGTTCCCGAATACTGGGTGGTACACCCGGAAGAAAATCTCGTAATGGTATACAAACTCGATGAGCAGCGGAAGTACGGCAGGGCGGAGGTCTTTGCAAAAGAGGATGTTATCGAGTTAAAGTTCAAAGAAGGTGCGGACCCGGTTGAGATAAACCTGGAATCAGTGTTTTAGCCCCACGGCACGGGGAGCCGTTTAACCTGGCGAAGAACATTCTCAACAGCAATATCGTAATCTGTTGTGTCATCATCTCCGCTTGCAAAACAAGATGGTCTGAAAAACCCATGCAATAGCGTAAACAACAAAGAAACTCAGCGGAGTTTCAATATTTTTTATACCTTTGTCAAGAAGTGTGGCTGTGGTAAAAGCAAATGAGATCATTCCCACAAGTCCTACGATTATCAGGTTAAATCCCGTATAAATTCTTGCTGTTTGAGGGAATTCAATGGTGTTTGTCCATTTTTGAATAAGCACATGATGAACAACATAAATGATACAACAGCTCAAGAAAATTCCCAGCGGCACCATCTTTGAACTGGTTCTGCTGCTTTTTTGCAAAGCCATGAAAAATGCTGCCAGAGATGCAAGACAAGCATGATAGGCAAGAACTTTGAAATAGTAAAGAATCACTTTTATTCCCAACTGGGGGTCCGGAGGGGCTGCATCACGGTACGAACGCCATTTAATAAAGAGATAAACACCAGGCGCCAGCGGGATTACAAAATATACATACATGAATAAAAAAGATAAACCACTCATTAATGAAGCCATGTGCTCCTCCTATTACATTACAAGACATTCAGTATATAAAAAAGAGAAATTCTATTCAACTTTTTTTTTAACGTGGTATAATTCATAATTCATATTTTATAAGTATTTGGACTGCCTGGATTCAAAAAAATGCTAAAAATAGGAAATTTGGAAATAAAGTATCATGCCATGCCCTCACCCATGGCCTCTGTGACTGACATTGCTTTCCGGAAGTTGTTGGATGAAATCGGTTACACCGGTTATATGGTGACAGAAATGATCTCTGCAGAAGGACTCCGACGGAAACAGGAGAGAACTTTGGAGATGATCAAACCCTTTGAATTCAAGAGTCCACAGTTTGTTCAGCTTTTTGGTTCTGAACCAGAGCCATTAGTGGATGCGGCAAAGTATATAGAGAATGAAACCAATTACAGCGGCATCGATATAAACATGGGATGTCCTGCACCCAAGGTAATGCGAAAAGGCGGCGGAGCTGCCCTGTTACAAGAACCGATCAGGATGGCAGCCATTATGAAAGCCCTGAAAAGCAGCATACGACTGCCAGTAACTGTGAAAATCCGGTTGGGCATTGACCGGGTCAATGTCTTTGAAATAGCCGAAATCCTGGACCAAGAGGGGGCCGATGCCATTACCGTGCACTTCCGCCTGAAATCCGAACGGTACAGGGGAGAGGCGAAATGGGAATTTGCACCTCTGATCAAAGAGAGGATAAATACTGTACTGATCGGAAATGGAGATATCCTCAGTGCACAGGAGGCAAAGGAAAAATTGAAAACCAAAGCTGTGGATGCTGTCATGATCGGCAGGGGAGCAGTGAGGAACCCGCTGATCTTCACCGAAATTGCCGAAGCCAAAACCAGTGATATCGATATCAAATGGTGTATCAACCGGTTATTGGAATTGATAGAGCAATATTACCCTTCAAAGTTACAATTGTCCCGAATAAAAGCCTTTGCCCGGTTTTTATTTTTCGGCCGCATCGGCTGTAAAAAAATCAGGAAAAACATCTACACATCAAATACGTTTGATGAAGCCAGGAAACATCTGGATGAGATACAATGGGAAGAATATTTTAAGTAGATGGTTGAGAGGAATGTATTTAAAAAATATCCTCCGCCTTTTTGGTTGTCTCCTTTTCACCAACTTTTTTCTTTAACTCTTCTATTAAGTCATTGAATTTTTTCTTATTGTCATAATGATGCGTTTTGGGTCTGTAACTTAACACTGCTCCGGTTATACTATCCAGCATCAATGCCACTGTATTGCCGTATTCCCATTTATTTCGTTTAGCCAACCCACCTCTTATAATTCTTTTGGCATCCGTTTTAGAATAGGCTGTACCAATTTTTTCAAGCTCCTTATAATCGTTTTTTAAAAAAATGTCTAACACAGCCCTGGGATACTGTTTAAGCATCTCTTGTGCTTCCATTAAAAAGGAGTAATCCAGGTCTTTCTGTGGTTCCCCATACTTTTTGTTTAATACTGCAGAGGCTTTATCCAAAAACATAGGGTTCGAACTGGAATATGTTACTGAATACAATCCCTTATTGCCGCATCCGAAAACAACTTCCACCTTCATCCCTAGTAACTCTTCTTGCTTAAATAAACTATCTCCAAGCCCTTCAATTTCCTTTACCTGCATATAAGACATCCCCCATTTAAGTTTCCTGACATCGTTTTCTTGCGAAAAGGCAAATGCCCCTATCATAACGATTATTAAAATTAAAAGAAAAATCTTTTTCATTTTGCCCTCCGAAAAACTATTTTTAAATTCATTTATATCACATAGTAAACTAAAAAATCAAGATAAAAAAACAAATTCCACCGCCAATTTTTGTAAACCGCGAAGGGACGCGAAGAAAATATGATAATATAATCCTTTTTCTAAAAATAGATTCTGAAAGAGGTATAGAACATGTTAGGATAGGCACCGAATTCGGAATTGAAACGAAAACTGAGGTCAGGATTACAACCATCACACACCTCGGGCCGCTTTCCAATCCCCAGGTATGCACCGGCGGCAATATAGATATCTTCCTTAATGTTGTATTCAAATGTGGGAGAGAAGGTCAATGAACCATCATTGGCATTGACGATCAAAAGGCCGGTAAAGGGAATCAACGGAGTGACCTGATAGGTTACTGCCAGGTTCAGGTAGTGCTGGGCCATCAGGTACGCAGACCCCTCATTGAAAGCGGTGCTGTAGAAAACATCGGTGTAATCCCCTGGTTTTTTCTTTCCAGCGGAATTAAAATGATACTCGAAAAAGCCATAAAGTTTGCTGCTGAAATTGTAATCCATGCCAACTGACGCCCTGAAATAATTTTTATTGTATTTTTCATTATTAGAATAGAGATTTTTGTCCTTATTATTAAAAAAATCCGTTATCACATAAGCGGCTTCACACCAGAAACCAGCGCCGCCAATGGCACGGGTGACATCCAACCCTATTAAAAGATTCTCCTGGAAACCCAGCAGCAGAAGGGATAAATCGGTTTTCAAAATGTATGTTTTACCTCTCAGGAAAAAGGCACTGTTTTCAAATTTAAAGTCTTTCCCAATGACATACCCCATATCCAGCTCATCCATCATACCTAGAGGGATTCGGATGCGGACAGCATCCACTCCCCGTCTCTCTTCTGTGTCAAGCTCATTAAAGGTAAAGGGGGCAATAATGTCAGTGGGATTGAAAACATGGGCACTGCCCCAGGCGATGGCCTGCCGACCAAAAAAAATATCGGCTTTATTTGTTTTTATAGTTACAACGAATCGATCCAGGTTGTGAAATATCCCAAAACTACTGACTGCCTTCCCTGCCCCGGGATAAAGACGGGCAGAAAAATCATCCACGCGGTAGGTGAAGGGGTCAATGGCGGCAAAAAAGATATCCTCTTCAAAGAGCAATGGGTCCTGGATGCGGGGTGAAAAATCATAAGCCGCATGAAAGTTGAGCCATTCAACGGGAGTCAGGGTTAAATTTAATCTTATACGATTGTTAACAGAACCGACTGCCGGTTCTTCAACCGGAGGTTCCAACCCTTTGCTCTGGGACATCGTAAGGGCTGTAAAGAATAACTTGTAATACCCGCTGAAGGAAAAAGTCTCTGTGGGCATTAAATGAATGGAAAAACCAATGACCATTATAAAAAAAATAAAAACCATGACGAATCTTTTCATTTTTACCTCTTTCCATTTATAAAGCCCACAGATTCCACAGATTTTTATTTTTTATAAACAATCTGATTAGAAATAATATGTGTTAATCTGTGTAATCTGTGGATCATTTTTATTTTCATTTTCTTATCAAAAAACCTTTTTTACATTACACCTTTACCTCTTCAACTCATCGCTTGCAATGACACCGTCTTTGAGAGTAACGACCCGCCGGGCTCTTTCCATGATCATTTTATCGTGGGTGGAGAAGAGGAAGGTCATACCGGTTCTTTGATTTAATTCCTTCATCATGTCCAGCAGTTCAGCACCGGTTTTGGAATCCAGGTTAGCAGTGGGTTCGTCTGCCAGGATGAGGTCGGGTTTGGAAACCATAGCCCTGGCAATAGCTACCCGCTGCTGCTGGCCGCCGGAAAGTTTGGAAGGGAGACGATCGGCATACTCCTCCAGGCCCACCTCTTTGAGGATTTCCATTACTCGTTCATGCCGCTCTGCCTTGGAAACACCCTGCAGCAGCATGATGTATTCGACATTCTCTTCAACACTCAGCACCGGGATAAGGTTGTAAGCCTGGAATATGAAACCAATGTGGTCACGCCGGAAATCCGAAAGCTCTTTGCCTTTCATCTCCGACAACAACTTTCCCTTTAACCACACCTTACCCCCGGAGGGGGTATCGAGGCCGGAAATGATGTTTAAAAAGGTCGTCTTCCCTGAACCGGAAGGACCTACAAGGGCTGAAAACTCACCGGGCTTGATGGTGAGACTGACACCCCGTACGGCTGGTACTTCTACGCCGTTATCTTTGTAATTCTTTTTGATCTCCTCTGTAACAATAATATGATTATCTTGTTTTTCCATTTTTAACTCCTTTATAAAAGAATAAAAAAAAGGGCCCACAGAATACACAGAAAAACACAGAAAGAAACAATAATTTTTTTCTTTATTATTTTTTTATCTTTTTTCTGTGTATTCCTATTCTGTGTATTCTGTGTATTCTGTGGGCTTCTTTTATCCATATTCAATCTCATTTTATAAACTTTTGCGTAAAGCATCCGCTATTTTCATTCTACCTGCGACCCAGGCAGGATAAATGCCCACCACCAATGTAAATACCAGTACACCGATGGGGAAAAAAATCAAATCGGTGATGTGCATTTCAGGGTAGAGCATTTCATGGATAGTGGTACCTGCAAACTCGATGCCCCGGTAATCGATACCGGTTTTGGTAAAGATCAGGGTCACTATCACGCCCAGTATAAGGCCCAGGATGATACTAATCACCCCCAGTGCCCCGGCTTCGAGAATAACCAACTTCCGCATGCCAGAGGGGCGCGTTCCCACAGCCCGCATCACGGCAAATTCAAACATCCGCTCGTATAGGGACATAAACAACGTATTGATGATTCCGAAAACCACCACTGCACCCATAATAATAACCATCATCCCAATGGTGATACCGGTCATGTCTAACACCGCTTTCATCTGTGGCAGCAGAGTGATCCAACTGACCGCTTCATTACCATCAATGGAATATTTTTCCCAGAAAGGAATCTCTTTTAGAGAGGCAGTCTCTATATTTTTAAATTTGACAGCAATTTGATGCACCCGGTCGCCGATACCCAGCATGGCTTGCGATTTTTCTATACGGATGAAAGCCATGCCAGTATCCATTTCTTTAATATCAAAAGAATAGATACCGGATATCCGGAACATCTCCTGGCTCAGGTCCCCGGTTTTTGCCTGTGCTACTGTTAGTACCACCCGGTCGCCCAGGGACACTTCCAGGACTTCCGCCAGCTTGCTGCCGATAACAATCTCCCGTGGGTTATCTCCTTTGAAAAAATCACCGCTCTCTTTACCAATGGCATCGTCTATTTTGGAGAGGAATGTTTCCGTTTCCGGTTTTATACCCACCACCATGACCGCATTCACATTGGCCGGAGAGGAGAGCATTCCCATGCTAATGGTGCGAAGGGTAAAGGCATCAACGATATCCTCTTTTTTAAGATTTTCCGTCACCTGCGCCAGGTTGTTGATGGTTTGCTCCACTTCACCAGTCTCCCGGAACCCTTTGCCGTGAATCTGCGCTTCCCCAAGGAACGAAGCAGTGGCAGCTTTTATCATATTGCTCACCATCCCTCTCATTACAGCAGCGGTCAAAATCAATGAGGCCAGGCCGATACCGATAGCGATGCTGGCAATGATGGTCCTCCGTTTATTTCGAAACATATTACGCCACGCCAGTTTCATATAAAACCACATCTTTATCCTCCTTTTTTTCATTCATCACTCATCATTCATCATTCATCATTTTATCTAACAACTTAATGCATCCTCATGGACCTGGCCGGATCGGTGCGAGCGGCTTTGATGGCCGGAAAAAAACTCACCAGTGTCGCAGATATAATCACCGTAATGGTAGGGATATAAAAGCTCCGGGCATTGATTTCAGAGAACATGTGCTGAAACTTCATCCCGCCGTAGGTCAGCGGTTCCGGCAGTGAATACCCATGAACCGAGAAAATATAGTTGAGTAAAAGGCCCACTGCAGTACCGGCAACGATACAAATAATCCCCAGGATATTCACTTCCATCAGGACCATTTTTACAATTTGAGAGGGTTTTGTACCCACCGCCTTTAATACCCCGTACTCCCGCCGGCGTTCAAGTACCGACATCAACACTGTATTAAGAACGCCGATGGCTACCACCAAGACGATAATTACCAGCATGATCCACATTCCTTCTTTATCGGCTTTCATGGCAATATAAAAGGACCTGGCAAACACCTGCCATGGTTCGACAGAGAGTTTGGGATCATCGATCTTTTGCTGCAGCTGGCGGTTTACACCTCGTACATCATCCAGGTGCTGTACTGTCAGTGCAACTTCATGGACTCGGCCCCCCAGCACCAGCAATTCCTGGGCAACAGAAAGGGGAAGGTAAAAGGCCGTACGGTCCCCGATTTCATCGCCGCTTTCCAGGATTCCCACAATTCGATATATATCATTGGCAATCGAACCATCGGCCGCCTGGGAGACAATGACCACCTCATCTTCCAACCGGGCATTCAACACCTTTGCCACTCCTTTGCCGATAATAACCTCACCCGCAGGGGACTCAGAAAACATCCGCCCTTGCGTGATTTTTTGTTGAAAATCAGTGGTACGATTCTCTTGATGGGGATCAATACCGATGATACGAACCCCTGCGCACTTTTCACCCACAGAGGCCAGGCCTGCGGAATAGAGCCGCGGTGCCCAGGATTCAACGGTTTTCGTCTCCTTCAGAATCCTTTCAATCGCGGGCAGGTTATCCACGGTTTTGTACATTGACGGTCGGTCCAGGTAATCCTTGTGATGAACCTGGATATGACCCATCTGGTTTCTGGTGAACATATCGATGATATTATTGTACGCACCATCCGACCACCCAATAAAGAAAGCAGCCATTACAAACCCGCCGAACATGCTTAAAGCAGTCAATATGGTCCGCCGCTTCTGTCGAAAAATATTCCGAAACGCAATCTTTAACATCAACATTTTTTATATCCTCGCTCTTAAATTTCGTAATGAAAATATCCCTTTATCGATGTTTATATCGAATTTGGCGTCCAGGTAGCGAACAATGGTTTTATTCCCCTCTTTATGAGTGGGAATCAATTCCATTACTGCTGGAATCGTCCGCTTCCCAAACGTTTTCACCTCTTTAAAAAACATCTCCCGCATCAATTTACCCTTTTCATCGTAATATTTTTGCCATACCGGCGAATAATCCTTTTCTTTAACCGCAATAATAATGTGGCCCCATACAATAGGCAAATCTGGTTTTGGGATACATTTCACATATACCACGCCCTCCTGGGGATTTTCCACATCTGTCAATTCAAAGGAATAGTCATCGATAAATGTAAATTCCTTCACCAGGTCATCGTTGGTAAAATCCGACCCCATCCATGAACCCATCATCATGGAAGGCGGCACTTTCATCACCTTATTGGTTTTGGGAAGAAAATTCCACATTTCATTGTCGATTCGCAGCGTGGCAATCCCTCTCTCCTTTTTGGGGGAAAGGATACGAATAAAGGTCTGGTCCATGCCCAGACTCCAGGCATCCATTTTCAAAGTCCGCTTCCAGTGCGGGGTGATAATCTCCATCTCCATTGTGGCTTGACTGGAGCTGCTGCGATAAAGCTCATCCATTTTTTTCACAATCTCTTTTGCATCGACTTTCGCCGTTTCTGCTTGAATAATAGAAACCGGGAATAAAAGCAAAACCACTAACGCCGACAGAATAGTTGATCTTCTCATTGAAACCTCCCTATTATAAGAGCCCACAGAATACACAGAAAAACACAGAAAAAATACCGGGAGATGGTGACAAAAAAAATTCTGTGTCTTTCTGTGTGTTCTGTGGGCCCTCTTCTTTTAATATAATCTTTGGTATTAATCCCTTGACCGAACAGTCGGTCATGATCTTTATCTTTATATAACCTGATTTCAGCCATTTTTAGCATCCTATTAGTCCTTCTCAACAGCAATCCCGTTTAAGACGGTAAAAGTAACGGTTCTAACCATCTCCTGGTAATCGATGCTGTTTTTATCGAGAATCCATTGAACAAAGATACCATCCAATGTACCGATAATCATTGAAGCAACACTGCGGGGATTGATGTTTTTTTTAAAACTACCATCCCCCATGCCTTCGATAATGACATCAGCAAGGATTTCCCGGTAAGAGTGATAAAATTTATTCATTTCCTCCATCAGTATTCCTTTGGAATTTTTAGTCTTGATTCCTTCGGCCCAGAATTCAAGCATCAACTCTACCAAATCCATTGTCTCGGAATTTATCAATTGGGAAAATCCTTCCAGGATGTGACTAAGTTTCTCTTTTCCTGTGATTTTCTGGATCAAAATTTCCTGGAAATCCAGTTCCATTGCACGCATAAAATAGCGGAAGGATTGGTTTATAATTTCTTCTTTATTGGAAAAATACTCGTATACAGTGCCTTTTCCAATGGCAGCGGCAATTGCAATATCATGGATAGTGGTTTTTGCAAATCCTTTTTTTGCGAATACCTGGACAGCGGCTCTAATTATCTGATCCTTCTTTTCTTCTTTATCAACCACTTTTGCGCTCATTCTTTCTCCTTGACCGACCGTTCGGTCAATTATAATATAATATAAATTTCCGGATTTGTCAACAAATTTTTTAAAAAAAATTTGATATTGCATTTTTCCAATATTTTTCTTAATATATTCTATTATGAATGGTAATATCAAAAGTTTCATGAAAAAAATGAAAAAAAAAGGCCCACATAATTGCGAATACACAGAAAACACAGAAAAAAGATACAAAGATAAAAAAAAACTTCTGTGTCTTTCTGTGTATTCTGTGGGCTCTAAAAAAAAAGGAGGTAAGGCATGAAAAAATCGATTTTAATTATTATCCTCACCCTGTTTTTCTTTTTATCCACTACCTGGTCGGGTGAAGAGTGTCCGAAAGGCAATGTTATCACCACGATGACTTCCGGGATGGATTCTTTTAAAGCAGTCCAGCCCCTTGATTTTTCTAAGATCAAATCCGCAGGAGCCATGTTAAACAAGGCTGGAACCAAGGTCCAGGTATGTCTTTCAAATGGGGATTTTACCACAGCCCAGATGTCCAACGACTTTGTTTTGCCCATAAAAAAGAAAGATGAATTCATTGCGGTGATCAACTTTTTAAACGGCAAAGACAAAGTGATACCTGGTACATACGAGGCTGCCTCAGGTTATGGGAAACCCTTCTGGGTGTATGCTGAGGTTAAGTTGCACAAGGGAGAAAAAGGGGTTATCGTATCGTTAGGTGTTCAAGAAGGGACAGCCACTATCACAAAGATGACTGCTGACAGGATATGTGGGACGTTCGACCTGAGAACAAAAGCCGGAACCAGGATGCAAGCTGCCATTTCCGGCGAATTTAATTGTCAATTGGAAACATCCCGATGGTAGAAGCATATAGAGAGGTAGAGGGGTAGAGAGGTAGAGGGGTAATATACAAAAGAGGCTTAGGAGATGGCGCGCAGCGCCTATCTCTTTACCTCTCTACCCCTCTACCTCTTTACCTCTTTACCTCTTATCTCTTACCTCTGAGCTCCAACGGGTTCTTGTGAAGGATCTTTTAATATTTTTAATTTTAATATATTTAGTGCCTGAACGAAAACCCCATTTTTTTGCATTTTGGGGCGTCATATAGCGTTAAGATTTAACATTATCAAGTTCCTGACTCAGCTTTTTTTCACTGAATTTAAAAAAATCTTCTTTCCAT
>Ga0180438_10000416_pt1 | contig 84340 bp, 150 predicted proteins | sample SS_ome_12_FD_132455 | JGI IMG/M metagenome (GOLD analysis project Ga0180438, IMG submission 132455) | Hypersaline lake sediment archaeal communities from the Salton Sea, California, USA - SS_3_D_2 metaG | ecosystem: Environmental > Aquatic > Non-marine Saline and Alkaline > Hypersaline >... | reverse complement strand
GGAAACTTTTTGGAAAAAGTTTCCCCCAGACCCCCTTCAAAAACTTTGACGGGGGGTAATGAATTATCCTTCTCTTATCTCTGCGTCCTCTGCGTCTCTGCGGTGAATCCCCTCTCCCTCCCTATGGCGTCTTTATTGAAGGAGTTTTTTAATGTATTTGGGTAACGGTTTTTCATCCAGTATGAGGTCCACCATGAACAGTCCATCGCTGCGCAAGCGTTTTTTTCGCGGGCGCAACGTGTATGGCACGAAAATGTGGTCTATGCCTGAACACCAGCGTTTAGCGCCGGCGAGCAGGCTGGAGAGGACCGGTGGTTTCCCGTCGCCGTCGCCCGCTGCGCTTCAGAACATGATGCGTCTCGGCAAGGCCGATCTCAAGAGAATTGGCGTCAGGAGCGTGCTCAGAGCGGCGGGCCGGATATAGAAGAGGAGAGTGTATATGGCTTTTCTAGGAAGAAGTTTTCGCTCGACGATGAAGTCGAGGGCAAAGAGCCCGAGTATGCGTCGAAGCTTTCTCGGGGACCTCGGTCAAGATCTTGATCCCGAGTCGTTTCCCCTTCCAGAGTCTGTCGGTCCGCCCACGAATGGGACCGGCGCTGAGTGGGCGTTCGAGACCGCGCCGACCGGTACCGGCGTTGAATGGTTGCAGGAGTCGCCGGAGATGTTCTCGCAGTACCCGCGCTTCACGGAAAGCGAGATCGCGGAGTCTCCCCAGGAGCCGACCTGGACCGGTGAGGATTGGGGCGCGCTTCTCGGTGGTGCCGGCGATTTCTTGAAGAACGCCGGGTTCGGTACCGCTGCGGTATTGCAGTCGCTTCAGTCTGGCACCACCGTGCCCGGCGCGACTGTCGCCGGGTCTGCCGCCGACCTCGCGGCCCAGACCTCGCAGTTGGCGTCGACGGCCGTGACACAGCAGCAACTCATGACCCAGCAGCAGATCGAGGCCGCGCGTCGTATGATTGAAGCGCAGAGACTGGCGGTGGCGCAGCAAAAGGGCATCGTGCCGTATCCGACTCCTACCGCCCCTGCCGTTGCGCCCGAAAAGAGCGCGGTGGAGAAATACGGCCCGTGGGCGCTTGCCGCGGGAGCGGTGATACTTGTCGGACTCGCCGTCAGGAAATAGGGGTAAAACATGGACATAATGGGTACGAACTCATACCGTGCTCACAGAGACAGCAAGTCGAGCACGAACTATAAACGGAAGAATTTTCAGGGCGGGTTCGATGCCGCGATCCACCCGCAGAACTTTGCCGCGTCACGTCAGGAGATGGTGCTCGATGAGACACTGCCGGAACGGGCAGAAGAGGTCGAGCAGGAACGTGTCGAGACCGGCGAGGAGTTGGGCGCGGCGATCGCGGAACGTTTTGTCGAATTCGAGGACGTTGCCAAGAAGAGCGAACCGGAGTGGGTGAGCGAACCGCTGGAATCGAGATCGCAAATGGGTAACGTAATGCCGCCGACGGCATCGTGGCCGCGCGACACGTACAACCCGCAACTCGGATGTATGGGCTGTCCCAGCGCGTCCGAACCAGAGGTGAGTGTTAATTGGCGAAGAGTCGCCGCCGGAGGCGTCGCTTTCGCGACACTCGGGTTTTTTTTGGGTTATTTTTACAAGAGTCGGAGATGAAAAATGTTGCAAAATACTTTGACCGATTTTTTGGCGCTCATTAGCAACATCCGAGCAAGCCTGGACGCGAAAGTAGACCAGATGATAGCCGAACTTGCTGCTGTCGGCGGCGGGGGGGCTATGACGTTCGAAGAAGCGTCCGAACTCGGAAATTTGCTCGAAGAAGATATCACCGCGATATTGAGCAGCCTTCAACCGGTCTTGAATCAAATTGACGGCGAAGTTAGAGCGACGTGGGCGAGCGATCCCGATCTCGTTATCTATCTCGACGCGCTCATAAATTCGTTCAGCGAGTTTGCGAAGCAGGTGAAAGCCGCGAGAGATACCGGCGCGTACGTCTACTTTACCGACGCCTACCGGATGCTCGAATCGCTCGAAACCAACGCGCAGGCAATGTACGACATCGCCAAAGTCAAAGCGCCGGCTGCTCCGGAAGCACCCGTCGCGCCGACCGTGTCCAAGGTACCAGGTGTAGCACCAGCCAAACCCGGTATCGGGATCGGCACGGTTGTCGGCACCGTCGCTCTTGGCGCTACCGCGTTTTTTGGCGGCAGGTGGATGTGGCGCAAATGGGGATGGGGCAGATAAATGGCGAAGCGGAAGAAGGCGAAGCGGAAACAGAACCCACTTTTGCTCCGGGTGAACCCGCCGCTCGACCTCAAGTCGGACGAGGTCGAGAACCTGTGGCTGGACGCGCAGCGTCTGGCGAGGAAGGCGGGTATTAGTCTGACGCGCAAGGAATTCAACGCCTCGGTGAAAGATTTCTGGCGACAACACCACGCTTTGCCGGACAAAATCACTTTGCAAAAAACCCCGCCGGGTATCGATGAGCGGAAGGTAAAGATAGTCTCGCACATCGGGGTCATGGAGAATATCTATTACACCCCAAGGAGAAACTCTCGTAAGCAACCATACAAGTATGTCCACAAGGCACCCCAAACCTTTCTGGTGAGCGACACAGAGGGCAACGTCTACATGCTGGGCGAAACGATCATGAAAAAAGATGGTTGGTTACACAAATAAAACGGAAGAACAGTAAAGCAAAGGAGAAACGTATGCCAGTTCTTATGTTGAACCCGCCGAGAAGGAAGCGTCGTCGTAAGAAGAAAGGTAAACGCACCTACAAGCGAGACCGGGCAACGTACCGGTTTGGCAAGACCGGGCGGAAGTATCCCGGCCTCACCCAGTGGCAGACCGCCCAACGGATCTCCGCGATGGAGAACCCCGGACTCACGCGGGCCGGTCGGTATCGTGACGCGCGCAAGATCATGAAGAACATCCCCTCGCCACCGGCTGTCGAGGCCGTCGCGAAGCGGAAGCGAACCAAGAAGTCGATCAAGGGTTACCCGAAAGCTTCGAAGAAGTACCAGCGGTACCTCAAGGGGCACAAGGGCGTCACCGTGTCCAAGACCTTCGCCAAGCAGATGGGCTGGGACGGGTCGTGGAAATATGACGGCAAGGACTACAAGGGGTCACCCTTCATGTGGCCGTACGCCGACTGGTCGAAGCTCAGTGTTGCCGAAAGAAAAGCCCTTTACGCCGCCGCGCGCGGATACCGCCCGAAACGGAAGCGCAAAGCCAAACCGAAGAACGGGAAACCGAAACCGAAGACGAAGAAGGGCAAGGCGGCAGTGACGCGGCGCAAAGAACGCGGCGCGGTCGCCGGAAGGCGCAGGCCCACCCGCATCAGAGAAGCGGAACCGGGTACCATGCAGTTGTTGACTCCGAGGCAGGTTCGCTCAATCAACGAACTCCAAACAAGCGAGAAGAAATTCGCGTTTCTCGCCAGACGGTTGCGGGAAAAGGTGCCGTCTGAGGTCGCGGAAGGTATCATTGCCGGTGCCGGTGGCGATTACGGAAAACTGAAGTCGACCATAAGAAGCAGTGGACTTGGCCTTGTTCATGTCAACCCGCCTCTCACCTGGCAGGAATGGGCGGTCTACGGTGGCGAGGGCGCGATCGCCGGTGCCGCCGTGCATTTCGTGAGCGGCCACGAGTGGGTGAAGAAGCAGAGCGGCAAACTCGCTTACTGGGTAAACGACATGCTCCGCAAGAACGTGACCCAGAGAGCGAACGTGCTCCATGTCGTAGACGAGATGGTGCCGGTCGCCACCACCTGGGGCAGCGTCGCCGCCCTTTCCTATGGTGTCGGGAAGGCCCTCGACTACTTCTCGCCGGGGCTGGCTCCGAGGCACACCTTCGCGCTCCAGGTCGGTGCCGGGATCGTCGGCGTCCTGAAGACGGTACAGGCGATCGGGTGCATCCGCAAGAAGTGGGGCACCCCCTACGTCGCTCCGGTCGGGATGGACGATTACCTGACCCTGCCGCGCCGGAACAACATGGGCGACTACCTGACCCTGCCGCGCCAGAACAACAACATGGGCGACTACCTGACCCTGCCGCGTCGGAACAGCATGGGCGACTACCTCACCCTGCCGGACAAGAACAGCATGGGCGACTACCTCACCCTCCCGGACAAGAAAAACCAGGGTATGGGCGATTACCTGACGCTGCCGCGTCGGGGCGCATCGCTCGGTTCCTACTACGGCGGGTACATGCAGCAGTTCGACGAGGAACTTCTCCGTAACGCCAGAAGGTACAAATACGCGCCGTGGATGCCGCGCGGGTATTACGGACGTAGATAGATAGAGTTTCGTCGTGGGTGCGTGAAAACTGACCAGTTATTCACGCACCCACAGTTTATCAAAGAAAGAACCGTTTTTTTCATGCAAGGAAAACAGTAAAGCAAAGGAGTATAGATTATGGCAATGCCAGGAAACAGACGTGCAGCCAAGTACGATACCGGAAGAGCGGTACTCGAATATCTCCGCGAGCCCATCTACGATCGCAAACAACTCGCCGCCGGCACGGCCCAGTCGGTGACGTTCTTCAAGACCTTTCTCGGCGGAACCCTCCGCGACACGAACATGACCTCGGATGGATCGCTCGCCGCGCCGCACACTTTCGATGCGTTCGGAGTGAGTATCTTCGTGCAGCAGGGCACCGCGGTCGCGGACCTGGAACGCTTGATGAACGAAGCGTATTTCGAGTTCAAGCTTTCCTCGAAACCGTACCTCAGGACCATGTACCACATGATCCCCGCCGCTGCCGGATTGACTGGAGTCGCCGCGACCACCGTCACCGCGACCACCATCCTGGAACTCCAGAACGGGATCGGGTCCCCCCTGGTGTATCTGCCGCTGGATCTGGAAGGCGAGCCTCTCCATATCCCCAGCCAGCAAGACTTCCAGGCCACGCTGACCACGGTAAACACCGTCGCCTTCACCGCGACGATCGACCTGTGGTGCTACCTGCACGGAATTCTGGGACGTCCCGCCTAACAGGCACACTGGCTTCTTTCTGACCGTGGCGTTGGTTTTTAGCCGACGTCACGGTTATTTTCGCCTTTTGTACACGGAGACAAAATTTTTGAAAGGTAACAAAAATGGCTTTCACGGGAACAGCAGTAGTAGTTTCTCAGGGTAAGTACGCGGCCCGCATCACCGGGATCTCGCTTGCCGCCGGTGCAAACGGCACCATCACGGCTGCGGGTGGCGGTGGCGACGTGACTTTGCCCTCGACCCATCCCGGCATCAGCGACAACACCTGGCCGGTCGTGAACCATGCGGCCTCGCCGGCAGCGGGCACCCCGCTCGTAAGCGTTGCCAAGAGCGGGGCACCGACCGACACGATCACGCTCACGAACGAGGACGGTGTCAACGCGACCGGTAACCTGGAAGTGTTCATCATCGAGCCTCACAGCATCGTAAAATAGAGAAAAAAATCTCGGGTGGTGGGTGGGATTCAACAAAATCAGATTTGAGGTAAACATCTAATGGTGGTAGAGAACAAAATAACGCCGATATATCTTGAGTCACTGTCAAATTTCGCGCCCCTCATAGAGAGCGAGACTCGTGGCCTACAGCCGAACAGTGTCTTGATCGCGTCGACCCCGTACGACTTGACCTGGGACGAGCAGGCCGGCGACAGTGTCGTGTCCGTGCCTGCCGCCGGGACCGCCAGGAGGAACATGAGTAACGACAAGGCCGGCGCGATAGACCTGAGACGCCTGAAGGGGATCGCGACCTCGCAGGATTATACCCTGTTCATTTTCGACAACGAGTATCAACGCTACATGTCGAACAGGCCGATCCACAGCCGCCTCATTGTCGGGAACGGGCAACGGCCGTTCGAGCTTCCGATCCCGATGCTTTTACACGAGACCCAGTCACTTGTCGTCGACCTGGCGGATCTGTCCGGCGCGCCGAATGACGTCAGGCTCGCGTTCGAAGGCCAGCGATACTATTTCGACGCCAGGAGTCTCATTGACGAACTGTCGCCGGCGAGCCGGATGGCACGTCCGTTTTTCTACACGACCGATTCCGGGATAACGATCGGTGCCGGTGTCGGGACCGAGGTCGTGGCATATATCACCTTCATAAGTGACGCCGATTTTTACCTGCGTCGGATGCTCACGTACAGTACCGGCGCGTACAAGGTCAGGGTGTCGAATGTCGGTACCGGTTTTGAACTCATGAATGGGTGGATACACAGCGGCATGATCGGCGGCAACGCGGAATACTATCGCGACTTCGAACCGCAGATATTTCAACGCAAGACGCAATTCAAGCTACGTTTTCAAAACCTCACCGGGTCGTCCAACACCGTGTATTTCGCTTTGGCCGGGTTCAATATATATTACCGGAGAACTTGAGATGGGTGGTTTCCTGGACGAATTTAGCATTGAGAGTTTGTTTCGTTGCCGGAAGGTGCCCGATCGGTCGCGGGTCCCGTACTATACCGAACCACGAGGGGTCGGTGCGCGGTTGGCGTCGACGTTCGAGGATTTGTCGACGCTCCGGCCTGACAACCCGTATGCGCTTCTTCCGAACTATATCCAGAACATAGAGATCCCATACGGCAGAGGCGACAAGCAGGTGCGCGAAGTGAACCTGTCGCCGCAGGTACGAAAGATCCCGCCGAGTTCCAACCTGTACATCCCGATAGTCGTCGTCCCCAGGAACACGATTTTCGAGCTTACCGATTATTCGTGGGAATACTTTACCTGCCAGGGCGCGCAGGATATCATTGTCAGGCTGTTCCTCGGCGACGACTCGGTGTTCCAGAGCGGGAAGGTGGACTCGGTCGCGACGGTGCCGCCGTTCGACGATCCGGTGCTGGTTACCGAGACGCGGACGACCGGGATCGTCGGGGTACCGCCATCGACCATCAGTAGCACCAGCGGCATAGGTTTCCCCGACAACTATTGGGTATACGAGTCCGGTAACGCCGGCATGGCGAGGGAGCAGGAGACGGTGTACTTCCTGGTCTCGAACCAGAGTTCGGTGTACAACCATGGACTCAGGATCTATATCCGCGGCATAGCGTACCCGGTCCCAACACAGGAGCAGTAAGATGACAATACCGATAGTACGGAAGGTGCAGATCGGGTATCAGGAGCCGATCACGATCGCCGATTACGTGAGTACGCTCGCGACCGGCAGCAGCGTTTCGTTCGAGACGCCGATCGAGGGGTATTCGGTCATATTCGGCCAGGTCTATTCGTCCCAGACGATTTCGCTCGATGTCGAGCAGGGAGTCGACGACCGGGGCGGTACGCTGACGTACGACCACAGTATCCCGACGGTGACCGTCGCTGCCGGTACGACCGAAGCGCGGATAGTGCCGGTCCACGGCAATTTCGCGCGGGTGACCTTGACCAATGCGTCCGGTTTCACCGCGACTATCAGGGCGAACTTCGACGCGAGGGGGATAGCGTAATGCCTCCGCAACCGGTGATCGGTATGGCGGCGATGTTGGATATGCTCGCCGATGAGGGCCGGTGGGCCGAGAAGCCGCGTTCGGTACACTATACACTGAAGGACAAGGAAATATTCCAGGAACGCGCCGGCAAACGGTGGTTCCGGAGCAAGTATGTAGGGTTGAAGCACAAGGAGCACGGCCCGATCCTGCTCCGATTCGGGTCGCCGTACGGCGCAAAACCGTCGACAAAGTACGAGGGCGGACGCGCGACCAGGGTGCAGGGCCTGGTGTTCCCCACCGGTAGGTCGATCACGCACCAGGGCCGGACGATACAGTTGAAACCGTACCAGCGGTGGACGAAGTCGAAGGCGAAGTCCTGGCTGAGATCGCACCGCCGGCAGATGTTCTGGAAGATGGACGATGACATGAAAAAAGCGATACGGAGAAGATACCCCAAAAAGCAGGCGGACAGGTTGATCCGCCGTAACCCGTTCGGCGTTAGCTGGACCAAGATCGCGCTCGGTGCCGGCATTGCCGGTGTCGGGTGGTGGGCGTGGAACCGGTTTCTGCGCAAACAACCGCTTTACGTGATGACCGTGTTTCACGACGGGGTGAACGCCTTCATTTTCGACAAGGCGCAGAATAAGAGGGTTGTCTACGAGATGAAACAATTCGAGGGCGACTTGAACTACCTCGGCAAGAAGTACGACAAGATCGTGGTACGGGTGTTTTTCTCGCGCCAGATCGCGAGTACCGTCGCTGATACCACGTTCGGGTTGCTTATGGAATTCGTAAAGACTTTCCCATACCCCATAGAGATACAGAAACACTTCGGTGCCGGCATCGCCGCCGCCGTGATGACCGTGTTTCACGACGGGGTGAACGCCTTCATTTTCGACAAGGCGCAGAACAAGATGGTCGCCTACGAGATGAAGCAGTTCGAGAACGACCTGAACTCTCTCGGCAAGAAGTACGACAAGATCGTGGTGCGGGTGTTCTTCTCGCGCCAGATCGCGAGCACTGTCGCCGACACCACGTTCGGGTTGCTTATGGAATTCGTAAAGAATTTCCCATACCCCATAGAGATACAGAAACACTTCGACTGATGGAAACCAGAGATACCGGAGGGGCACAAATGATTTGTCCGAGGACAGGGAAACCTCCAAAGATGCGAAGGTTGCGCGGTAACCCGTTCGGGATAAGCTGGAAAATTATCGGCATTGCCGGCGTGGCCGCGTGGGCGTGGAACAGGTATTTTCGTCGCCGCGATACGGGGTATATCAATATTTTACACAAAGGCGACGAATTTTTCCGCGTGAAGCAGTCGGAGAACGGGGTTGCGTATTACCTGCCGTATTCGCTCGATCGGATGAGGATGGATCTCCTCGACTTAGCGAACATGGTCAGCAGGATAGTAGTGCATGTCAATTTCGTGCCGGGCGTCGCGTCCGAGTCGACTTCATTGAAGTTTTCGGAGATAGCGAACGAGGCGGGGACGATGCCGTTCAAGGTAGAGGTTTACAAACATGTAGTTGAGGTATAACAAAATGAAAAAACGATGTAATCCGGGCTTGTTTGGGAAATTAGGCACGGGAATACTTGCTGCTGGAGCGGCAGGAACCGCAGGATATTTAGCATGGAAATGGTGGCGTGGGAAAAAGACGATTGATATTTACTACAACGGGGCAGCGACGTACAGGATGGAAAATGGGCAACTGGCAAAGCACCCTATAGAAGCGTTCTCAAAGGAGATATTGGAAAAAGGGCAAAGATATGGCGAGGTTTCGGTAAATATGTTTATTGAGAGAACCGTGCCCATGAGTACGCAGGACGCTTTCTCCGATGGGATGGTGTCTCTTTTTGATGCCACCGTCCCCTTTAAAATCAACTGGCGTAGGGAGGTTGCTCCGGCAGGGGCCTTTCCCATATATACGGTGTATGTTGATTACGATGGTAGCAACATCACTTTAACGCACAACGGGAAAACATTGTCGATTGGCAGAAGCGAAGTCTCAGAGAGCTTTACAGGTAGTTATACCTTTTTAGGTTTAGACCTGGAATTCGACTTGTACGTCGGGACCATTCTTTCTTTACAGTCTGAATTAGGGCGTGTAAAAATTGCATTTCGGTCCCGTTCCCACGTTTCGCGTACCGACATAGACAACATACTGCACATGCTGTATGACATATTGCTTGAGAGGTTAAATGCAGAGGGAGATATTCTTCCACCTGAGTTTGTGATGACAGAAATAACCACAGAGGGGAAAGAGAGGGTGATTTTTGAGTTGCCACCTCTTTCCATTCCTGAAAATCGTTATTTTGAACCAGTAACCACCATTTTATGAGGTATAACAAAATGAAAAAGATTATCGGACTGGTAGCACTTAGCATAGGCGGCGTGGTTGTCTGGAACTGGTACAAGAAGCGACCGGCGGCACCGGCGATTAACGGTGGTGGCGTCCCCACCAATCTCGTCGTAAACGGAGGCGTTCCGGCACCATCTGTTACCGAACCGCAGGAGGAGGTCGCCCCTGAGGCCGGTGCCGGCGGCAAGCAGATCGCGAACCTTTCGACCCTTTATGGCGGGGCGATACCACAATAATAAGGAATAGCTGATGTCGAACAGAGCACGTTACGAGGTGGAATTTCTCGCTACCCTGCTTGGGGTCGAGGGCGGTGGGACGTTTATATTCCCGGTGTCTACAGATATCCGTGCGATCGGAAACACGACGACCCCGCTCGGTGCCGGCGCGACGTACCCCTCTTCTTCTTTCGCCTGCAACAATTTTTCATTTATAACAGGCACCTGTTTTGCGGACCAGAGCGGTACTCTTTTCGTCGATTTTTCGTCCGATGGCGGCAGCAACTGGGACGGGGTAGAACAGACCCTGTACACGAAGAATACGCGGCAGACGTTCCGTGTAACGACGGTAGCGCCCCTGGCACGGGTTCGGTTCACGAACACGTCACTATCGGCACAGACCGCGTTCAGGTTGTACTTTCACGGAAAGCTTTCTGAATAATGAAAAACACCGAACTGGATACCATCAAAAAGGTAGTGAACGGCATGGGTGCCGTCGAGAATTTCGAGGTAAAGCCGAACACGAAGAATATACTCGGCAGTCTCATCTTCGCCGGGATCGCGTTCAGGATGGCACCGACCGTGATCGAGTCCGGCAAGGAAGCGTACAGCAACCTCAAGAACATGGACTGGCAGAACGTCAAGCTCCACCAGAAGGCGATGCTGGTCGCGCTCGGGTCAGGCGTCGTTATCCCGTGGGCGACGATAGCGTTTTACTATTACGTACAAAAATTATCCGAGAACAACCGAAAATAAAAGGAGACCATCTATGTACATATGTTTTCGGTGCGGCGAACGGTACGACAGGTCGTACCGCGATTACTGCTTTTGCGGCGAGCCGTTCAGCATCATCAATATCCCCAACCGCGAATACGAGGTGATGCAGAACGAACGCAAGACCAAAAGCGCCGCGAGCCTGATAAAAGAGAACACGAATTACGAACGGCTGTCAGGGTTCGAGTTCCTGGGCGACCTTGCCAAAAAGTTCATCATGATGGTGCATGGCGAACCGGGCTCGGGCAAGAGTACGTTTTGTCTGCTGCTCGCCAACAGGTTCGCGCTGAACGGCAAACGCACGCTGTATGTGTCGGGCGAAGAGGGGTTCAGCGACACGTTCCGCAAGAAGCTCGTCGACTGGGAGATCGACTCGCCGATGTTGCTCGTAACGACCAAGTTCACTTCGGACGGGGTCAAAGGCGAGATCATCAAGTTCAAGCCGTTCTGCGTCGTAATCGACAGTATAACCGCGATCAACTTTACCGCAGAGGATGTACGGGTAATGGATGCGCTCATACGGGGTCCGGTGGTCTACATCCTCCATTCGACAAAGGACCACAAATATAAAGGCGAGACCGATTTTGGGTATCTTACCGACATAAATGTCCGTGTTGACGAAGGAGTGGCCGAAACGATAAAGAACCGGTTCGGGCCGATCGGGCAGGAGTTCAGTGTATTCGAGTACACCATTTCGCAGCTTTGCAGCACAGAGAAAGAGGAGAGGCCAGATGGCGTTACCAGCGAAAATTTCCGAGAATGACAAGATGGATGTTACCGGCAAACTGTCGGAGATAATGAAATTGTCAGGCCAGCTGTATGACGAACGGGTAGCGAAAGGCGATCCGCGCGACAAGGAGACACGGGGGAAAGCGATGGCGATCGCCTGGGATCGCGCAAAACGTGGCGAGGTGGAGAATCCGTCGGCACCGTACTTCTATAACAACCCGTTCCTGACCGCGCAGAACAGATATATCATAGGCGCGGGCAATGTCTTCCTCACTGCCGGCGTTAAGGAGGGGTCGCAGTATTTGATGGGGGGCATGGTCGGCAGAGTTGCTACCGCCGGGGTGATCGCGCTCACACACTATCTCGCGCCGCAGGAACTGAAGAAGACGGTGCTCGTCACCGGGGTTACCGGTTTCTTGCTCCACGAACTCAAGGACCTGGTGGTCGATTTTATTAGGAAGCAACAGAAAACGCAAGTACAGCAACCGGGTGCGGTCGCGCAAAACCCCGATTATGCGACCTTGCTACAGCAGATCCCGTACAAGACCGGCGATTACCAGTTTATGGTTACCGGGCAGACCGTCCTGTTTCGCGCCACCAGGGTCGTGCGCGAGTTCAGGGTCGACAACCCGCAGGTTTGGGCCGATATCGAAAAGATACTGGAACAAGCGATGGTCGACCTCGGTACGGTGCAGGTCGTCGTGCTCGGCCAGGCGCTATATGATACCGTGAGCAAATTCGAGGACATGGAGAAACGGGTAATGAACACCGGCGGTAACGCCTTCGAGTGGATGAGACCGAACAGCAAATAGCAAAGGAAAAAACAATGTGGACTACCGGTCGCGAGAATAGCTTGAATTTACTGGAGACGAACAGCACTCCGCTTCTCGGCGGTACAGCGTACACGACCGCCACGTTCGAGGTACAAGACTACGCCTACCTTATAGGGTCGGTTTTGGCCGACCAGGCCGGCACCCTGTTCGCGGAGTTTTCCGAGGACGGCAGCACCTGGCCGGCGAGCGCGAACGTTGTGTATAACGCGAGCGACCCGCTGGGGTGGAAAGTCCCGGTCCTTGCCCCGTATTCGCGGTTCCGGTTTGTGAACGGGGTAGCGGCACAGGGAAGTTTCGTGTTCACTTTACGAGCATCTATCAACGGATAGGAGAAAAAACTTATGGATACAAGTAAATTTTTGCAGGGTATGCAGAATGCCGCAGCGGCACTCGACGAAGAGTTCAAGAAGCAGATGCGTGAGGTAGGACGTAGCGCCGAAGAAGCGAAGACCCGCATCGAACAGATCGGCGCGCAGATGCAGGACGAGGCACAGAAGCAAAAGGGCGCTGCCAAGCAGATCATCGAGCAGGAGTTTGTCGAGCAAAGAAAAACACAGCAGGTGCAGAACCAGAGGATTGACAACCTCTCTGCCGAGATCGACAAGAAGGTCGGCAACCTGGCCGCCGGCAAAGTCGCCGATCTCGAAGCGAAGCTTGACGCCGCGCTGAAGCTCATGCAGTCGATAGATACCAAACTGAAGCAGGTCGGGGCGATATACACCAAATAGTACAAAGGAGATAGTAAATGGACAGCAAAGATGATGCCAAAAGGGAGCAGGAGATCGCGAGCGAGGAAGTGAAGAAGTACAAACTGAAAGACACGACGGCAGACGAGCGTAAAGCGCAGGTAAAGACGATCCGTGCCGGCAAGACGACGCTCCTCTATCAGATCAGGCGCAATACCGGCGTTATAATAGAGCACCTTCGGACGGTATCTGCCGTGGTGTCTTACATGTCCGCGGTATTGTCTTACCATTTTTTGACGAACGAAGCGTACCTGGCCTCGTTCGTATTCCTATTCGGTACCGGTGTCACCATTGTCGGCAAAAACAAGTTGCGACGAGATCCGGTCACCAAGTGGCTGGAGAAACCGGTGGACATAGACCAATTGGTGCATGACCTGAAGAAATCGTTGCGGTGGTAGAACGATGGTCGACAGGTACACTGACAGCCTGCGGCGGATAAACGATTGCAAGGACGACCTGCTTTCCGACGCCAACCCGATATGGGGTCGGCATCTTATCTCGGCGGTAAGCCCGAAGATAACCGATGGTGCCGACAACTATTATCAGTACGAGTGGCTAAAGTACATCTACAAGGGTGGCGAGTCGGTGGTCATGCTGGTGCGTGATCGCCGCAACCGGCGAGAGGTCGTGTTCAAGGTCGCTTTACCACAGCGTACGCCTGACCAGGCAGTGAAAAAAGGCGTTTACAAGCAAATTTTTCTCAGGGTTCACGACTATATCCGCACGAAAGAGGACGAGAAACGCGAAACGGAGTATTCGGCCAGGTTTACACGCGGGTGTTTCTTGCAACTGCAACTGCACAATATACTCGTAGACGAGGGGTATACGAAGTATGGATATATCCCGAACATACTCGATATCCAGCAAGCACCGTTCCTATATGCGATAATGGAGTATATCGACGCGCCCTCGCTCATGCGGTGGTGCGAGAGCAAGAGCGACGAGGAGATATTGGCCGGTTTTCACAAGATACTCCGTGTCGTCGAGATGATCCATCGCAGCCAGGTGGTTCATAGCGACCTGAAGCCCGGCAATATCTTGATGAACAACGACATGCCGGTCTTCCTGGACTTTACGATCGCGAAAAATTTGGGCGAGTCGAAGAGCGTTACCAGCGCGAACACGAGATTGGGCTCACCACTGTTTAGCGATCCGTCCCAGTTAGAATATTCGAAGTTCAGAACGTACCTGCACGATATCGCGACACTCGGGTACACGTTTTGGTGCGTGTGGAACCGTGGCGAGCCTGACGACTCCGGGCTCATCAAGGTCGACAATGAAGTGCTCAAGAAGGTATTCCCGAGCGAATTGTTTCCGTTTGCCTTGAGAAAGATATTCGAGCGAGCGGTCCACCATGACGAATCTCAGCGATATCAGGACGTGACCGAATTCAGGGCCGATGTCGAGGCGTGCCTAGCAGAGTACCGGTCGATGCCGGACGCGACCGATCTCGACGCGATCAGGGAAGAGTTGAAATCGCTCCGGGAGTCGGTCGAACGGCTACAAACGTTACCGGGACAGGTCGTTGCCCTGGAGAAGTTCCCCGAACGCCTGAAGAGGCTAGAGAAGCTCGTGGTCATAATGAAGAGAAAACAGGATTCGGCAGGCAAAATATTTATGGAGTAAGCGATGGTCGACAGAAAGATACTCGTGGCAGGCGGGGCCGTGCTGGCAGGCGCGGCATACCTTTTTTTAAGGAAACCGAAGGAGCCAGACCTCATCGGCAAGATGACGTTCACGCCGGAAGAGCAGGCCGGTGTAGTGAAACCACCCGCTGCGCCGGGTAACGGCAACATGGTCGGGTACGTAAAGTTCGTGGTCGGGTACAACGGCGAGATCGCGGTAAGGAACGACATGACCATGCCGTATGCGGACGAACAATTGCCGAACAAGGAGTACGCAAAAGCGCATATGGAGCAGGTGCTGATGAAGTATGGAACCGCCAAGGTCGTCGTGGTGAATAACGCGCCGACCGACCCGATGGCGAACGAAGCGATGGGGTATATCCAGGCCGAGGCGATGTCGCTGGCCAGGAACCCGCTTTACAAGATCGACCTCGTGTTCGAGTCGGCGGCAGAGACCGATTCGGCACGGATGCCCGGCACGCCGGTCGACGAGTTTACCGCGCAGTACGGCACTTTCGAGAAGGTGCCGACGGCAGCGCCGGTTTATCACGAGATCGTGGGTCCCGGTGGCATGATGCCGGAACCCACCCCGACGGCAGCGCCGCTATCCTATGAAATAGTCGGGCCGGGCGGCATAATGCCGACGCCAGAGCCCATGGTAGAAGAACTTCGTCGCGAGATCGTCGGACCCGGTGGGATGATGCCGGAACCGACCCCGACCGCAGCGCCGCTATCGTATGAGATAGTCGGGCCGGGCGGTCTCGAACCGATATCCGGTGCGGCAGAGATCATGTACCCGAAAGCGGTGCCTGTCGTTTATGTCGACAAGTCGCTCTGGGGCATTACGATGTCGGTCTATCAAGTCGACGGGTTCCAGACCGAGCCGTTCACCCAATATCCGTTCTTTATCGGCAAGAACATGCAGACCCTGGTGCCGGTGAGCGACGTCACGATCGAGACCGTCCTGGCCCAGATACAGATGCTGCTCCGCGAATATTACCAGGTCAAGATAATGCTTACCGGGTCGACCTGGAATGTCGAGGAGTCAGAACGCATAAAGGCGTATATCGACGATTCCGTATTCGGGTACAAGAAAGCGAATCCGGCGTACAAGATACTTTTTGTTTACAACAACGATATCTACAACGATCTAACGGTGGTATGATGAATTTCAACATAGACAAAGAAACGGTAATGAAAATAATGAGCTTCAGTCTCGGGTCGGCCGGGAGGGTGTATGCCGGCGAGACGCTAGAGAACCAGTGGGTGGCGCGTGTTGCGAGCGTGGGTACCATTTACGCCGCGTCACGATGGGTCGAGGCCCCTTTGCAACGAAACACGCTAATCTTCGGTGCGATCGGGATCGGGGTCGGTGAACTGTTGTCGATGTATCTCGGGAAGCGTCGTGTCGAGGAAGTGGCCGCTCCACCCGCGCCGGTTCAGATCCCGACCGAGACCACCCCGGCATTGCCCGAGCCCGAACCGGTACCACCTCCGACACCGGAGCAGAAGATAGAAGCGGAGGTGTCTCCACCCCCTCCTGCCGTCGAGCCGGTTTTGCCCGAACCGGAACCTGTGTCTAATGGCGGTAAAACGCAGGACGTGATAGTGCCGGACGAGATCATCTCGCCGCCGGAACGACCGACTAACGGCGGCACTAACGGAGGCGGAACTACGCCGCTTTTGAGAGGAGGAAGTCTTTATGCCGTTTGATATCAAAGAATTCGTGACGGACGAGGGCGTGAAACGCGGTGCCGGCAATGCCGTGCTCGGTGCCGCGGTACGGAGCACCACCGACAACAGGCTCTTGGGGTTGGCAATGGGCGCGGTCGCCACGGTCGCGGGCTCGTTCGCCATGAGACGCGAGTATCGCAGGGAGACGCTTATCGGTGGCGCGATCGGGCTCACGATCGGCGAGGTCATCTCGTGGTTCGCGAAGAAACCGGCAGCGATCGCGCCGGCGGCGATCCCGGAGGGGACTGCGCCGACACAGCAGATAGCGCCGACCCCGGTCTCGGTAAAGGAGCAGAAGGCGGCGGTGGTTCCCGAAGAGATACCTGCTGTGCCGGAACTTTTGCCGATAGACGAACGAGCGCGACATGGGTTCGCCGCGTTTACCGCAAATCGGGTACAGGTGCTTTTCGGGTCGAAGATATATTTCGTCGTCGACCCGGAAGTGGCGCTCGAAGTGACCGAGGATGAGTTAAAAGCGAAGATCGACCGGATCAGGACCACGAAAGGGTATCAGGTCATGGAAGTCCACCTTTATCGCATTATCGGCGCTACTTCCTTGCAATATCGTCGTTTTTTGGAAAGTCTAGCCGTGTGGGGGACAGAAGTTGGCAAAAGAAACGTTTATGTTAAAGAAGTCGATGTAGAACAATATCCTGCATGGATAAAAAGCGTAATCCTCATAGACAAGGCAGTAGTGTAATGAGCATAATAAAAAACACCGGGTATTTTGTCGGGAACGGGGTCGCCGGTGCCGGCAGCAAGCATCTCGTCCAGAAACGGACCAAAAGTCGTCTCCGCTCCTATGGTGTCAGTTTGCCGCTGGTTTACATCTTGTCCAAGGCACCAAAAGAGACCGACGAGGAGAAGTGGGCGCTTCGCGGCGGTGTTGTTGGCATTATCCTGCACGAACTTTTGTCCTGGAAGTTCGACATTGGGGTCGGTACCGGCGATGGTAAGCTTATCGGGGGTGTCGCTCCTGGTGAGGGTGTTGCTCCGGAGGTGTCAGTCACTGCGCCGGCGAACGGAGAGGTCGCCGTCCCGCAGGTGGTTCATGAGCCTGTGCCTGTACCGGTGCCGTCAACTGTGACGGTACCCGAACCTATGCCTTCGCCGGTTACGCCGGCACAGGTTGTGCCCGCCGAATACACGCAGGAGGAAGTGTCCAGATTCGCGGGTATTGATGTTGATAGCGTTATTGAAGTAGAAGGGAAGAAATATTACCGTTTTATTGTTTTGGTTTTTAACGGCGAGTGGTTCAGGTTTAGTTCGAACGGAGAAAACAAGGACGTAAAAATCATCTGGCCCTTCTGGCGCGGTGAATGGTATATAGATGATCGTGGCATAAGTATGCCAAAAGATCAATTTGGTCATTATGAGTTTATTCAAAAAAACCTTAGTATTTTTTCGACCCTATATAAAGAGTTAAAGGAAAAAAGAGGGATAGACCATATTGTCGAATTTCAAATCGCAGATAATGCTTTTGCTATAGTTGGCACATTTATAAGAACGTATTTTCTTCAACAACTTTACGCATTTTATAAGTTTATGGGTAGGTCTCGCGATGTAAGGCCAGATATTTTTGTTGCCACAGGCGACAAAGTTTTGTTGTCTTCTGGGTATTTTATGATAGACACATCTAAATGGGAAGAGCAATGGGCGCGCGGGGAAGGGTACGTCGCAACACAATTTTGATAAATGTAAAAAAAAGGACCATCTTATGTCCAAAATTTTAAAAGTTTTAACCCAGCATGAAAAGTTCAAGGAACTGTGGGAGGAATACAAAGCGATGAGTGGTAAATGGAAACTTATCATCCTGACGATGGCGGTCCTTCTGGTCGCTATTGTCGTATCCAGCGGGATAATGGGGTGTGCGACCCCGTCCGAACAGTATGTCGAAGCGAACTACAAGAACGCGAATACCGCGCTTCCCGATCTTATCGAGTATATCTCTAATGACGAGAAACTGTCCAAACTCGACAAGGAAGTGCGGGTGAAATCTGTACACGCCTGGTGGGACCTCATAAAAGATTCCTACCGGCGCTATCACGCCGAAAAGGTCGAATAATAAGGAGATAGTAAATGAGTGACGGAAACAAAATAAACGCGGAAGAACTCATGAAGGAGGTCGCGAGCGAGATCGCCGATGAGTTCAAGGACAAGGCCGAGGAGGCAAAGCAGGACCTGAAGTACTGGGGCGAGAAGATCGTTCAGTTACGGATCGCGATGCTCACCGGTAGCGCCGCCGAGATCGAGGAACTGAAAAAGAGCGAGGAGTACGCCTGGAACGCGATAATATCGCTCAAGACCAAGTATTCGTATATTATCGAAGAGAAGTCGTGGCTGGTAGCGGAAAAACTTCTCAAAGTGCTGAAAAGGGTAATCCTGTCGATTTAGTACCATCCTTTCATGTAAGAGGGGTGGGCGGGTCGGTTTTTTCTAAGGGGCAAACGATGCCGTTTTGGTTTCCACAGTCGACCGGTTCGGCGACCAGTTCATCAACTACGGTGATAATAGAGATGGCAAACGATGTACGTAATTTCGCTTATTATGACCTCCAGCGTAATGTGGTCAGCGCCGACATGTTGCTTATCGGCAATACCGATAATTTTATCGCGCTAAAGCCCGGCAACATCATCGCGACCTCGCTGGAGTTTTCGGACACGCTCACGGCGGGCGAGATCTCGCTCGTTCTGACCAAAAACGGCGGCGTGATCGCCGATACGAGGCTGGACTTGACAATAAACACCGGCAACCAACCGCGTCAGCGCAAGACGATCGCCGTCGATCCCGCGTTCGCTTTCGTTGCCGACGATTTGCTCGGGTTCCAGATCTCGACGAATGGCGTCCTGACCCCGGTCGATCGCGAGGCAAATGCCGTGATGTACGTGTATTACTCCTCATAGGGGATAAAATATGACTTTCTGGTTCCCTGAGAACATCGAAAACCACAACGACCTTTACAATATCAATGGTACCTCGCCGTACTATCACGTATCACAGAGCGTGTTCCAGGCACTCATCCCGTTCGGCGGGTACACGCCATCGGCGGCGAACCCGTTCCCGACCAAAGACTGGGTATTGGCCCAGGTCGCTGCCGGCGGTGCAAAAGCGGCGTACGGACGCGGGGGGATCGCCGGGTTCACGGTCGACAACTTCCTCGGCGTAAACACGAACGGCACGTATAACGGCGACGTCGGGTTTAGCGCCGCGCCAAACCCGCTGGTCACCAACCGCAACATTCGGAACGTGACCGATACGGACGTCGGGCAGAGCACCTGGTCGCCTCCTACCACTTTTTCGGTCGGGTTTATCCAGGCGGCGGTCGGGCAAGTGAATATCCTCATAGACGAGTTCGCATGGATAACGGTCGGGCAATGAAAAAACTGAAGATAAACGTCAATGAGCTTTCGTATGTCGGCAAAGGGCGCACTACCCCGTTCAGGTTCGAGGACAAGCTGCTCAAGTTGCGAGAACTGCCGAAATGGTCGGTCTTTGACGAAGCGCGTGAATATCGCGAAGAGAACGAGATCCTACCGATCGACGTCGAACGCGAACACAAAGGGGTATGGCTGGCCAAGTTTCTGGGCGTATACACGCCGGCGACCAGGCTTCTCAACGCAGAACTGGAAGATGGCGGCAAGACGTTCAGCACGCCCGCGCTTTTGCGCGAATGGATGGACGGACCGCAATACGTTACCTTCAGTTCGCTCGAAGGCATGAATCTTGTGCTACCGAAAAGAGCGTGCCACCGACTGGAGTTCATGTACATCGTCCTTTGTGACTTTGTGTTGGGGAACTGGGACCGCACGGCGAGGAACCTGATCTACGATCGCGATATCGACACACTGATCCCCATCGACTACGAGAACGCGTTCGATTACGACCGGGTGCCGGCGTCGGTAGAGGGGTTCGAGCGCGTGCTCTCCGAGTTCCTGTTCGAGCCCGACCTCTCCGGCGTGCTTACGATGTCGCCGGCGATACTGATGTCGACATGGAGCTACATAATGAACAACGCCAATTATTCGCTTATCGAACGCATAGATAAGGAACTGCCATACAGGATGATCACGCTCGACTACCCACTGCGGATGTTTGCGAGGAAGTATCGACTGGGGTTCTTCAACGCCCCGAAAACGACAATAGCAGAAAGGACAAGCAATGCCGAAGATGAGAATAGTGCATGACGAAATCGGCAACGTAAAACAGGTGGCGGTGCCCGGCACGGTAACCAAGTTGGTAGAGGATGAGGACGGTAAGAAGCAGCGTGTGACAATGCCGGGGTTAGAGCCGACTTGCGAGCAGGTTTGCCCTGGGCACGTACCGGGGCACGATTGCGAGAGTTGCGAGAGTTGCTATGCGGTAGAGAAGGACGAAACCGTGTTCTCCGAGCAGTTCATGTACAAGATAGACCTCTCCGAGCCAGGCAACAAAAAGCTCGACCGGCGGAAAAGGAAACGAATAGTGTGGTCATGTGACCAGTCTCTGCTTTCGCCCGGACCGCCGCCACGGTACAATATGAGCGCGAACGGGAACATGGTCGGCATCACTATCCTGTTCCGGGACGAGGACGACAACCCGATATACCCGGTCGGTACGCTGCGGATAAAAGCGCCGAGGGGGAAGCTTTTTACCAAGAAGGCCGATCTCGACGGCAGCGTCGAGCAGATCTCGGTCAACTGGAAATCGCCAAAGGACGAAAACCACGATATCAAGTTCAAGGCGAAAATAGACGCATGGCACCCGAGGTCGTACAACTCCGGTACGCAGATGGTCATGGAGCTCGACTGATGGGGAAAAAGAATTCACCGCAGAGACGCAGAGTACGCAGAGTCAAGAAAAGAAACTGGGGGAACTTTTTGGAAAAAGTTCCCCCAGACCCCCTCAAAAACTTTGATGTGAGGACAGGGACGTCCTTTTCCTTCGTTAAAGTTTTTTGAAAGGGGTTTGGGGAATGGTTTTTTACAAAAAAGCATTCCCCAAGTCTTCTCTTATCTCTGCGTTCTCTGCGCCTCTGCGGTGAAGCCCCCCTCCCCTACAAGAAAGGAGATATAGATGGACGCGGAACAGGCGCGGGAGATATACGAAAACCTGGACCGTCTTTCGCCAAGACTCCGGGTGAAGAACTATACGGTATCCGAGTTCGCGAACGCGATCGGGATGTCGCCGACAACGCTCTATTCGTGGATACGTAAAGGCAAGGTGTGGGTCGACGACGACGGCATGGTCGACATTGAGACACTCAAAATGTGGCTTATACAGAACATTTACTTTTTTAACCCGGTATACATGGTAAGGAGAAAAAGATGGCGTTCCCGGATCTGACACTCAAAACCGGCGGGCAATTGCATTCGCAAGCGACCGGCCAGCCGGTAAACGGCAGCAACACGTTCGCGCTCGCGATCCCGCCGGCGAAGATCGACAACACCGACTGGCTGTCCATAGAGGTTATCCCGTTAGGCAGCAGCATTACCGGCGCTTCGTTCGTGAGCATCTCCGGCGACAAAACCCAGATAACCGTCAATTTCACGCAGACCGGCACCGACCAGGCGACGGTCAAAGCGGAGTTCAAACATACTCTGGGAAGGTAAGAGATGGCAGTACAGAAATTTTTCAGATGGCTTACCGGAGGTGGCGCGCGTGCGGACGTGTCGTTCGACCCGGACTTCATCCCGTCTTCGGACGAAAAGGACGCGATGTCGCCGACCGGGTATACCCCGTCCGCGACAGACACCTTTACCACCGAACTACAGGTAAACGACGAGATCGAGGCCAGGGACTGGCAGGAGAGCGTTACCTACGAGATAAACTACGTGCATGACGAAGCGCCGGACGGTCGGGCGCGATCTGGCACCTGCGACTTTACCGACGCCGGCGGTGGGAAGCTCAATTGCTATGATGTCGGGCACGATTTCCAATTATCCGGTGTGTATCTGGTCACCTTTACCAGCGCCACCTACGGCACGTTCTCTGGGTTGATCGACGTGGTCGACGTCAACAATTTCGAAGTGACAAAGGCGTACATCTCGGACGAGAACAACGTCCCGTATTCGTATGTCGGGCCGCTGGAGGGCGAGAAATGCCTCAATACGAACACGATCGCGGTAGCAGCGCCACTGCTCCACACGTTTACCGGCGGGTCGTGGAACGCCGGCGCGGGCATTTCGGTCGAAGATCGGTTCATCTGGCGCACGAGCGGGAACGACTCCACAGGGGAAAGTGGCGACAATACTGCCGACGACAAGATCCGTACCTACACGGACGCGGCCGCGTACACGTTCAGGGTGATGCCGGCGGCGCTCACCACCGGGGCGGTATATCTCCTGGAGGAAGACAGCGTCCTTTACGAATTCGACGGTTCGAACCACAACGAGTTCAGGAAACGGTCCGGGCTTATCCTGTTCCATTTCCGGGGCGATGCGACCGGGATCGGCCAGTCGCAGACCGATGTCGCGATGTGGGACGCGAGCGATATACTGAACGGGGTAATTATCCCGTACGATTTTTACCTGACCGCGTCGACACTGCAAAGCGATTCGCCACGCTCTGCCGGGACGCTTACCGTCGAGCCGACTATAAACGGGACCAAGGTCACCCCGTCCGATCTCGACCTCGTGCTCGACGGTGTGACCACGAACGACGCGAGCGCGACGGCGGCGCAAAACACATCCGGGCTCATCGGCAGCGCAGACGACAAAGTCGGTGCCAAGTACACGACCGACGCTTCATGGGCGGCTACCTCCGGGACGGAGAGCATCGTGTTCGGACTACACTTTATCGAAAAGTAGGTGAGAAATGGCAACAGAAAATTTTTCAAGGCTAACCGGCGGCAGGAAAATAGCCGATATCCAGTTCGACCCGACCCTGATTGGGTACCCCAAAAGCTATCTCAGTAGATTTACCCTGGAGAACAACGTCACCAACCCGACATACCAGATAGACATCGGGCCGGGCGAGTGCCGCAGTGACGACGATACCACCGATATCGCAATAACCGGTACCAACACCCTGGACCTCACCACGGATCTCGATACCGGGAGTGAGGCCGCGTCAACCTGGTATTATATATGGGTGTTCAAGCACCCGACCACCCTGGCTACCACCTTTCGGTTCTCTATAAGCTCGACTTCGCCGACCCAGCCGGCAGGGTACACCAAGCAACGCCGCCTGGGTTCGTATTACAACGACAGTGGCAGCAACCTTCTTGTCGGCAAAACGTTCGGCGATAGACTCCGCATGATTCTATACGATGATGCGGACGTGGGCGAAGTGCTTTCGGGAGGTACAGCCGCAACGTATGCCAATGTAAGTTGTGTCAATTATGTGCCGCCGACCTCTACCCTGGTCACTATGCTCGCAGATAGCGCGGACGAAAAGAAAAGCGTGTGGCTTAGAAAGGACGGCAGTAGCGCCGCCTGGCAAAGTTTCGCCACCGGCGGGTTCGCCGATGTCACCCAGGAGCTCAGTTCGTCCCAGGTGGTAGACTACAAAGGTGAAGGGCAAGCGATAGACCTGTACATAAAAGGTTTTTGGGAGGAGGTGTAAAATGTCGGCAGTTAAAAACCATGTCGTCGCTAAACAAGAACATACGGGCACCCACCCGCGATTGGGCGAGGAGCAAACTATCCCGATAAACCTGCATATGGGACCGTACGGATATTGTGAGTTCGACGTCGACGATATCGATACTATGCAGGTTAGCAGCGAATGCAGACTGAGACCGCGTCCGAGAGATCAGGACTGGTACTGGAACGCGAGCACCGAAGCGTTTCAGGATACCCCTCCATAGTAAACATTCTGGATAAGTAGCCATCATCAGATCAGACCATTTACTATCTCGTTAATTTTTGTACAGATGGTCTAAGCGCGTACGACTTATACTTGTACGCGCTTTTTTTCTGCAACACGGCCTTGCAGGAGGGCGAGTTCCTTTTTTTCTATGCTTCTGACCCATAACGGTTGTCTTTCCAATGCAACACGAAGCGTCTCTTTGTCTTTGTCATCGACATCTTCGCCGGCCTGTATTTTCTTTGCCGCGTTTGTCGCAACGCATTTTTCACAAAAACCGCGTACGTCTGCAATGTTGTCGCAAATATTGCCGCATTTTCTGCAAGCACTTAGCCGGGGCGGCAACGATGGCGTCAATGTTCGCGCGTTTTTTACCCCCTTTTCCAATTTCGCCCTGTCTTTTTCCGGCAATTCTTGCAGCCATTGCGGTAGCGGGTCTTGCGATAACGCCTTCTTCAGTTCCTCAAATGCGGTGTCAACGAGTGCGAAACCGATCAAAGCATCTTCCGCTGCCGCTTTTGCCGTACAGTCAGGACAATACCCCCAGTGGGGGGTATAATCGCATTGCTTCTCGCACTTACCACATATCTCCATCATTTCCTCCCTTTATTTCATCAGAGACGTAGAAAGCGTAGAGATAAGAAAAGGCTTACTTCACTTTCTTCTTGGGAACTTCTTGGGGATGGCGTGTCCGGGGTCCATGATCACCGGCTCCTCCTCTCTAAGAACCAACCCGATGTTGTCTTCGTGGAGATCGGCAATAACAATACCGTTTCGGAGAAGATACGACATAGTTCTACCAATCAGCTTCCCCATCCAGAATTTACCCCTGTCATGGGGGACAACCCACACTCCGTCTCGCATCATGCGCGCCTGTTGCGCCAACAATCCGACAAACAGTTTCACCTGTACTCCTTCTGGTTGCCTGCTCCACTTTGCGTGGTAATGCCTATATGTGATATAGTGATTCTCCCACTCCTCGTCAGTACGCTTTATCAACAACCCCCTGTGAAGACCACCCTGAAATTCCCGCGATTTCCACTTCATTTTCTTCATAAGAAAAAAGAACCCACCTCCAAGTGACGCAAGACGTTCCATGTACTCACGGAGGTTATGTCCGTTGTCTTCCAGTTTCTTCATATCCCTATCATAAGTATCCTTTCTTAAAATCCTCTCTCTCCACAGGCGATCTATGTAAAAAGACATTATCCCTCTGTATCCTGGGTGTAAAACCTTCTCCCGCACAAGCATGTATATCTTGTGTTTTGAATTTGGCATCGGGAACATGATGATCCCGTAGTATTTTACCAACCCGACCAAACCCTTTTCCGAACTTTTTTTCTCTTTTATCAGGGGCAGAAGTGCCTCTATAAACTTCCCTTCTGTTTTATCTGTGGTCACTTTGAACACAAGGGATGGTGACTTGGACGAAAAAACACTCCCGTACATCCCAGACCCCAGAGTATGATCACCAAGTGGCGTATTCGGCATAGCCCGTTCACCAAGCACCCCCTCTATAAAATTCCAGTTTTTCATGATAAAATCTTCTATCGACCCACCTTTGAAAACAGGGGGATTCCCAAAAACTTTTATCTTGCTTTTGCCGACTAGTTCCGGCGATACCCATATCTCCATCATTTCCTCCCTTTATTTTGTGATAGCGGAACCAGGGTCCATGATAACCGGCATATCTGCCCTCGCCACCATCCCCACATTGTTGTCGTGGAGATCAGCAATGATTACTCCGTGTGCAAACAGGTACGACAGTGTCCGGCCGATCAGTTCACCCATCCAGTACTCGCCCTCAATAACATCATCTGCCTCCAGCACCCTAACAAACCACCCATCTCTCATCACCTCGCTCGCGCGCCCATAAAGCGACACCAGTTCCACAACCCTGGCATCATCATCATATGGTAGTTCTCTTAGCCTGCCAATATGCTCAATATAAGTGTCGTGTGGCATTTCGTGTTTTAGACCAGCGGTAAACGATTTTTTAAACGTGGAGGGGGACATGTCGCTTCGCAAGGTGTCGATCTCGTCACCGTAGTCTTTTATCCTGCCAAGTTCAGACTCTAGTATGTACCTGTTTCCGACGATGTCGTCGTATTCCTCGTCCGGTGAGGTGTCGACCAGATATTCTGCTGATTTCATGAGGCCAGGCGAATGTACCTGCTCCCGGAGTATCACGTAAACATCCCTGCTGTCCCGGAATTCAGTGTCGAGTTTTATTATCCCGTAATACTCGACCATACCGGATAACCCCCACTCTGCACCTGGACTTTTTTTCAGTATCGGCAGTACCTCGTCGATCAACTTCCCCTCCGTGGCGTCTGACGTCACTTTGAGCACCACGCCTGGGGTGCGCGTCTCGTAGACTACGCCGAAGACGCCAGCGCCAAGTGCATACTTGGTTATCGGTTTTTTCGGCATGTATTTTTTCCCGAAACACGCCTCTATAAAGCCCCAAAACTCTTTCAGTATAACCGGTGCGGAAGGGTTGCCCCGTATAAGTGGTGGGTTGTCGACAACGACCTTTCTCTTGCCGGCGACCCTATCCGATACCCATATTTTCATTTCAACCTCCTTCACTTCATCACAAACCCGAGTCCGCATTCCCATAGTTCGTCCAGATAATTCCCCGCGGAGTCTATCCCGCCGTACACGTAGAATTTGCCGTCGTAGGCGACCCCTGTCGCGTATGCGCGCGGGCTGGGGTCGCGCGCCGGGTCGTCCTCATGGATCAGGTAGGTGCGCTCGGTCGTTTCGGTCGCGTACTCGTTCGGGTAATGGTACGGGTCATATTCCCATAAATCGTTCGTAAAGGCACCGTTCGCGAGCTTGCCGCCGAAAACGTATAATCTTGCGTCCGCGAAACAGGATGCGTGATATGCGCGCCCCTCGGCGTATCTGGTGCGTGTATTCCATGACCAGGTCGCGAAGTCGAACTTGTAGAGATAATTGTCCCAGATGCCCGCCCCGTCATCGCCGCCATGGAGGTATATCGTCTCGAAGAAAGAGGCGCGAGCGCCGTCTCGTGGCGATGGTGGGGCGTCCTTGTCGAGCAATTGTCGCCAACTGTCTCCTACGGGGTCGTATTCCCACATATCGGCGATGGCGGTACCGGTCTCGTCCTTGCCGCAGAACACGTAGATCATGTTACCGCTAACGCTCACGGCATGGCCGGCGCGAGAGAACGGCGCGTCGCTTTTCCGTGTCCAGGCGTTGCCAGCGATGTCGTACTCCCACACGTCAGCGAGTGCCCCGGCCGCGCCTTCGCCACCGATGACATACATCTTGCCGTTGATGACAGCAGCGCCATGTCGCCAGCGTGCGTCCGGGACGGTGCCGCCGGGCGCTAGTTCCTGCCAGGTGTTCGCAAAAAAGTCGTAGACATGCAGAGAATTGTGGAGCCCGGTCTCGTCCTTGCCGGCGAAGATGTACATGCGGGCGTTGTGGACGACGGCGGTATGACCGGCACGATCGGCGTCGGCGCGGGCGAGAGTCGACCCGGCCGGGGTAGTCTTTTGCGACCAGGTCGCGGTCGGGTACCTCGTACGCGGATCTGCCGTGTCGTCGTCATCGCCGCCGCCGGTACACCCCACTGCCGGCAAAAAAAACATCATTATAAAAAATAATTTTTTCACTTTATTGCCCCTTGTAAAAGAAAAACCCCATGGCCGGGCGTATGGAGATAACCTTGAAGCAGACAAGATAACCATCGGGAGAGGGCATGGGGTCAACTTTTTTGTGGAGTTAAGTTAAGTTAGGAGCTTACTTGCTCAACCCTTTATTATAACATAAATTACAAAAAAACTCAAGACAAAAGCATCTCCAGGTAATACGAGAAAATGAACCTGCTATACGCCGGCGGGATCGACTCGCGCAGAGACTTGCGATTCTTCGTATGAAAAATACCCATCGCGTTCTGCCATTCTTTCACGGTGCCGGTTCCTCCTCCCGCAACAGTAAAGAACTTCTCCGGGTGTTTACATTTCGCTTTGAACTTCGGTATCTTGAAACCGTCTATTTCGAAGTACCGGTGCCTTATCACCCCGAGCCCGAAAAACGACCCGCAAAGCATGAGATCTTTGCGGATTGGCGCGTCACGTACATTTTCTATAACCCATGGCACAGTGGCGTGACGCAGAAGTCTTTTTGTCGGCGGAATCGAATCTGGATGCAATGCTCTGCGCGCTTTCCTGGTCGCGAAACTGTATCTCTGGCATGGTGGCGAGGCCCAGATGAAGTCGAAACCCTTCAGGTACTGGGGCGATATTTTATAGACATTCTCCTGTATGAAGTTGAACGGGTAGTCCGGTTGCCTGTCGATGTCGATACCGGTGATATTGACAAGACCGTGTGCCGCCTCGTATAGCCCCATGGAGACCCCGCCTGCACCGCAAAACAGATCGAGCACATGCAGCTTCCTCGCTACTTTCACTATTTTTGGGGATACGGACGTAAAACTGAATTCTCTTGGGTTATGCAAAATAAACATGTTTACCCCTTTTTGCTGAGTATTGTCCATGCAAGCGCCGCCTGTGCCGGCACCTGCGCGTTACCTAATCCCTCAATTCGGTCGCGCCGGTTGGGAACCCCATTAGCCACTCGACCCATTCCGGGCTCAATTGCCCACCAATCACCTCCGGCAGTTGTGGTGTGTGCCCGTTGTCTTTCCTGCCCTTCCCGCTCCTGTGATCCCGTGCTGCCGGAGCTGGATACATTTTTACCTGATCTCTCAGGCTTGCATGTTTGTCGTCTGCCATTATCCAACCGGTTTGCGCATCCGATGCTTTCACTGCTCGCCAGAACCCTCTGGCTGCTCCCGCCAATGTCGGCAACTTCCTTCCGTTCGCTACTTGATATGTCCGATCTTTGCTGTCTGTCACTGTCGGCGTCGGGTAAAGTGGCAAGGCACCACCACCGGGCACGTATTTGCGCGGAAGTCGAATTCGCTGCGGATAATACCGTCCATCGGCAATCATACCCGAGCTCGACCAGCGATCCGAGAACCCTGTCGAGTCCCCTAGTAACGATAGCTGGTGAGTTTTCCATGAAGATGTAGCGTGGTCGTAATACGCCGGCGATCCTGACGACTTCGAAAAAGAGTCCGCTGTGTTCACCGTCAAGCCCTGCTCCTCTTCCAGCAACGCTAATGTCCTGGCAAGGCCAGCCCGCTGCGATCGAATCCACTCTGCCTTTGTGCTCGGATGGATCGTACATGCGGATGTCCCCTTCCCACACTTGCAGGCTGGGGAACCATCCTTCTCGGGCTCGCTGTCGCAAGACTTTGCAACAGTAATGGTTTTGCTCGACGGCGACGACAGGCTCATGTCCCAAAATGAGGTCTGCATAAAGGCCTCCTCCTATACCGGCAAAAAGATGCATTGTTTTCACAGAAACTCCTTGCATCGTTCAGAAAGCGCGAACACGCCCTTCTTGATCTCCTCAACGAGATATTCCATTTCTCTCCTTATCGCGTCACACCTTTCCTGCGTGTTGATGTAAGCGCCGAGGTCATTTATTTTGTACGAGTATAGATTCATATTTTGATCGAGTTGGTACCAGGTCTTTTTCAGACGATCTGTTTTTGCAACGAACACATCTATGGTGTCGTCTTCTGGAGGTTTTACCGCCAGTGAATCCCTTATCTCGACGAGAAGTGCTTTTATCTCTTCCGCCTGTTTTTCGTTCATGTTATCGCTCCGTGCAAAGTACCCGTATGCTCTTTTTCAAGAATCTTACGAGGCATCGGTTACAGATGTTGACCGAGAACGCGCGTTTCTCGTGGAAATCCACCAGGTCGAGCTTGTGCCACGCCGGCATTTCGCACACGACGGTTCCTCCCATAAATTTGCGTTTTTTCGCCTCGCAGGAGGAGTCCTCGCGGAGCGAGGAGATGGTGGTGACGTTGTAAACTTCACCGACTATCCGGTCGAGAGTGTCGAGAGCGCCGTCATTCACCATCGCCTCCTTGATTTTCGACACCATATCCATGGGCTACTCCTCGTCTTCCTGGTTGTCATCCGCGGTCTCGTCATCGCCTTTGGCTATTTCATCGAGATCGACGTTTGCCGGGATCTTGATGATGAGGGGCACCCGATGCAGCGACCCGTCGGTCGCCGACCCGAGTTCCGACAGGAGGATCACCACCGGCAGCATTTTGGAAAAAATCTTTGTGGTCATATCGAAAAACATAAGTAGTTCGGTTTTGACCTTGCCGTCTACATCTATTTCCCTTGCCGTCTTTAACGCATCCCAATGAACCGCCAACATTTCGTTCCGGAGCACCATCCACGCCCCGGTAGCCATATCGAAGTCGTCGTATATCCCCTTCATCCCGGTCGTCTGTCCGCCAATCGCCGAACAGACCATATAGAAAAAATTCTGGGGTTTTTCGCGTTTGTCCGGCGACGTGTAGTCCGCGACGTGTTCCGCGCCGGGGAACATGTCGCCGCGCGCTTTCATTTCGCTTTCGCTGAGTTTCATCCTGTCCTCGCTTTCTTGTTGTAATTTTTTTCGCGATATATTATAATAATACCAGAGAGACTTATACCATGCAATAACCCTGTTGCCATGTTTTACCTTACGGGAAGTTCGTAACTCGCCTACTGTGCGGCAACCAGGGTTATTTTTTTTATCCCATGAGCAAATGCCGGCCAAATTTCGTCTCTAAAACGACCTCCACCTTCGAGAAGATGGTCGGGTGCTTTTCCTCGAACGCCTTCAGCATCGTCTTGAGCTTGTCGAGCTTCTCGGCTTTTATCGGGTCGGTAGTCTCTGCGGTAATGAGCACCTTTATCTTGCCGTCCTCCACCCGCGGCACGTCGCAGTGAACGTCGGTGTCGGTCAGTACCTCGCGTATGGAGTCGAGCATGTCCGTCGCCATCTTGACTATATTATAACGTTTCGCCAGCATCTGTATCGCCTTGTCCAGCATCGGTCACTCCTTTCTTATTTCTCTGGCGTCGCGGAGGTCCTAGCGCAGTTCTATCAACTGATCGCGGGTATCCTCACTGACCTTGATCGCCATGCTGTAACGGTCATCCTCGTCCTTCTGAGCCAGCATCTTTTCTTCGCATTTTTTCTCATGGAACGCCATCACCCTGGCGTCCTCATGGATATTATCGCAGCATTCGCATTTATATGCGGTTATCTCCTTCATTGGTACTCCTTTCGCTATTTTACACTCCACACATGCCTTCGCACTCTGCGAGCATAAAAGGAAATCGTTTCTGCCCGTTGTCCTTGCTTGCCTGATCGATTGCCTCGTCCAGTGGCAAAAGCGACCGGTGCAGGTAACATGGTGATTTTATACGCGGCAAGTGCCGTATCTGTTGGTCAAAGCTGACAGCATCTTGCCACTCTAACGGCGAGTTTTCCCGGCAGTCAACCCACCACTGGTCGTCGTGATATGGACAGCCGATGCAGCTTGATTTCTGCGGGATCTTCTTGCCATGCATTTCGAGCCATTGGCGACAATCCCTGCGGGTCATGCGCAGGTCAATCAAGGGCCAGGTATTAGTAATCCAAGGTACACGGTTTTTCTTGCACCGGCGCATCTCATCCAGGCTTATGCCGATCTGTAGCTCTATTCGCTGGCTAGTTACGCGCTTCACGCCGAGCAATTCGCGTATCTTTTTTGTGATCGGTTCAATTTTGTACTCTCGTGTACACTGCCGACGTAACCGCCCTTCTATATTCTCTCCATTAGGGGTAAAAAAAGGCATCGAGGCAAATCCAAAAGATTTGCCTCGAACAGCAGAAAGGCAATCGTCGCGAATATTGCCGGCGCTTACTGTTTCGACCGGAATCGTGCTTGCTTCCTCCAGGTCGAACAAGTGCCCGTATACCCCCATTGACTCCCATCCGGTATCGGCAAAAATGGCATAATCTGGCCGCGGAATCTCGCCAGCTAGTGCGAGATGCAGCAGCGTGGTGCTCTGGACACCTGCCCCTAGGCTAAGTATTCTCAATGATTTCATAAATATTTCTCCATCTTTTTCCGGTCGCGAAACGGCACGTATGCGTCGGAGAGCAGGTCCTCGATCTCCGACGGCAAGTACACTTTTTCCACCACCGAACGCACATCGGCGAGCGAGGCGATAATTTCCTCCTCGCGTTCGCCCTGTTTCTGGTACAGGGTCAGGATGATGTCGACCAGGTACTTCTTGGTTTTCTCCATAAGCATCCTGTTGGCGTCGGCGGCGGTCTCCGGCGTCTCTATGCGCCATATCCGCGAATTCCACAAGGCGATGGCGTCTTTGCGCAAGGTATCCTCCACGTTCGCCTCGCAAGCGACACAATGGACTTTGCACACCCAACCGGGTTCGGAATATGCCTTGCCGGCGCGGATCTGCTTGCACCCGCAAAACGGGCACGGTTTAAGATTCGGTTCGGTCATCGGTTTTCCCCTTGTATCCGAGTTTCAATGCGCGCCATTTCCATCTTTTCTTGCGCTCCTTCTGTTCGGCAACATCGCGCTTAAGCAACTCGATCGCCCATTCCAGATTTTCGCATTCGCCCCGCCATTCGTTCAACTCGAACAAGACGTTGCTGAGTTGCTTCTGGACTATCTCCAGGCACCGAAATAGATCGGTGACCAGGCTCACATGGCCATGACAGTCGCAAGGCATAACCGACGGCCCCTTCACCTTTTCCAGCAACGGTTCAAGCTCTGTCTGCAACTGCTTATTCTCCTCCCTGCGTTTCCTCATTTCGCTCATTTTGGCTCCCTTCCTGATTGTTATTACTTTTCCGTCAGATAAGATGCATCACCGCATTCTGGGCATTTGCTGCGCCCATCTTCGCGTTCCATTTTCACAAGGTCATATTTTCTCTGCAATTTCAATGCGCGCTTTTTCCATCTTTTCTTGCGTCCCTTCTCTTCGGCGAGATCGCTTCTGAGTGACTCAAATGCGTCCCGACAGTCGCTACACTCACTGTCTCTGCCCAATTGGCATTCAATACACGCTTCATCCGCTTCATCCTTTTCCTGAACAACGTTGCCAAGTTGTTTCTGGACGATCTCCAGGCATCGGTAGATATCCGTGACCAGGCCCACATTGCCACGACAGTCGCAACAACATTGAATTATATGTTGCCCCTTCACCTTCTCCAGCAACGGTTCAAGCTCTGTCTGCAACTGCTTATTCTCCTCCCTGCGTTTCCTCATTTCGCTCATTTTGGCTCCCTTCATATAGTGTATTTACCATTTTCTCTATCTTTTTGTTGGCCTTCTTGTCAAGCAGATCTACCATTTTGACAACCAGTTTGTGTACCGGCAACGCCTCTTTTCTTCGATCTCCCGTGTCGCGCTCACTTTCCTCTATCTGACGTTTTTCCTCTATAACCAGTCGCACCCTCCAACCGGGGTCGTCGGTTACCAAAAACCTGTACAGTTTCGCCACAATTCGACCGAAATACATCAATGTTGGCGCGTCCCGATCGAGGTTTAGACACTTACGAATAAGCACTCTCTCAGTTTCACCAAAAGATTCCATTAGTGAAAGATGGCTTTCTATCGCAATATCCTTTATCTCCTCTGCCCGATAATCGGTAAACTCAAACTTACATTCAGAGCAAGAAACCACCGGCACCACAACCGACAGCTTCGCCGCGTCTTTACCAACCCCATATAGGAAGCGTTCAGTTTCTTCTTTCTCCAGCAGTGTCGTTTTTTCTCCACAAACTGGACATTTTGAATATTCAGTATCACTGTTCATTGCCTTGCTCCCTCCGGTTTTTCAGTACTATATACGCGCCGACAAGCGACGTGTAATGATAGTCGATAAATAACTCCTCCTGTTCACTGAGTTCCCACCCGAACTCCTCTATAATATGCTCGTGATGCTTGTATAGCCGGTTGAAAAGCGTTTCTCGAAAATTATCGCCATCTTCGTAGTAAAATTCATCGTGACTATAAGTAACCATTCTCCAGCCTTTCTATCCTAGTAGCCAGGGAGGCGATCTTTTCCTTTAGCGAGCTTATCTCGGACTCTGCCTCCCTCATCTTTTTCAACAACGCCCGATACTCGCCCGCTCCCTGCCGCTCCATCTTCTCGAATTTCTCGTTCTGGACGATATACCGGCGCAGTCCATGCCACTCAATGTCGAGGAGCTTTCTGGCAATCCAGTTATAGATGGTCTTCCTGGTGCAATGCTTCCTCTCTGCCGCCTCCGTAACGGTGAGCAACCTGATTTTCTCGGTCATGTTTGTTTTTCCTGTTTTTGTGCCATCGCCTGTCCACATTGTACACCACGCTCAAATGCCTCAACGATCAATGGCATGTGAAATTGTGTGTGTAACCTATCAGCAAACTCCTCCATCATCGCTTGCCTGATTATATCGAAGCATGTCTCGCACATTTTCACATCCCCGTTTACCCCCAGATAGACCCTGGGTTTACACGGCGTCAGTCCGCACAGTACACAATTCATAGTTCTCTCCTCCACTCACCGCGATCTAGCGACTCGATCGCGGCCATGGCGACCGCCGCACACTGGATCAGTTCGGTGCGGTACTCGTCGAGTTTTTTTTCTACGAGTGCCTTCGCCGCTTCACCGACCTCTTCCTGCAAAATCGCCATCCAATACAAGGGGTGATGGTTCTGTTCGCCCCACTTTTCGTCCTGCCGCCGGCGCTCATCCCCTATCTTCTCAAGGACAACTTTGGCCCTGGCCATTTTGCTGACAAACTCCAGTGTTTCTGGCGACATTTTGCCTCTGAGCTTTGTGTTATCAGACGCAGGAGTATACTTGTACTGGTTATACCGGTTATCGTTTTTCATGTTTTCTCCTCTATCTGGAGTGTCCCATCCTGGAACAGCTCGGTGAGATACCTTTCGACCTCAGCCAGAAGTTCTTTTCTTGGAATTTCAGGCACAGGTTGTACGGATTCGTACAAAAGGCGACTGCACTCGTCCAGCATCCCCATCAAGTGCATCGTCTTGTCCTTATGAATTTTGATCTGCATAGTCACCCCCTCATGCATCTATAGAGAAATATGTCAACTTATCGTCTTCAAATGTATACATGTCCATACCGGTAAGACCATGGTCATAGAACCACGTCTCATCGCTTTCTATTCTTCTTGAACTTGGTCGACATTTAACCATCCCACCATCATCTACCTCCATTCTCCTCTCAAAATAACCTGCAATAAAGACAACAGACCATTAGCTACCTTCAGAAATTCCGTCTGGTCGACATCTCCTTCGGCACTCAGCATTTTTTCGATCTTCTCCTGTAGCACATGGGTTTCCCTCTCTATCGGTTGCACCGACTCTCGCCACGCTTCGTGTTGTTCGTCAGCGTTGCATGGCTTGCAGATGATCCGTTCTGTCTCACCGGTACGAGCGTCTTTGACATGCACCTCCCCCCATTTCCTGATGGGGAGATTGCATCTTTCACAGATGGCAAGGCCATTCTCGTTTTTTGTGGTCACTTTAACCCCTCTCTCAATAGTCAACCCCATATCTTTTTTTGCTCCCGAGGTACATCTCAACCACTGTGCCCACTTCAAGTATCCCACGCCTGCTATAATGTAACCATCTGGTATACCTTATTAGTTCGCCGCGAATTCCAAGGCACGTTCCACAATATTTAGACTTCCCAATTTGCTCGGCGTTACCACAACAGACACATTTCTCTGATTTTTTGCTAGACGTCACACCCTTTTCGTCTTCATATATACTGATGCTTTCAAACATTTTCACCAATTTTTCCAACTTTCTCGCTGGTGGGGTGGTTTTGCCTGACTCCCAGTTCGACACCGTCTGTGCCGTTACCGTCAACTCTTCTCCAAGTTGCTTCTGGGTCGTTTTATTCGCTGCCCTGATCAACCTGATCATAATTGGAACCCTGATTCTCGCCATCATCTACCTCCTTTTGCCCTCTACCGGTCAAAGCATCCCCTAATTCTTCTCTTATCTCTGCGCCCTCTGCGCCTCTGCGGTGAATCCCCCTCCCTATTTCAATTTCAGATACCGATAAAACGTCGCCTGAGATATTTTAAGAGTATTGCAAATACTCTTAATGCTCATCTCGTGGTTCTCGTGCATCTTTTTCGCCACCCGCACTTTCGGGTCTTTCGCCGTGATCGGCCTCCTGCCGCCGATCCTGCCCCTGGCCCGCGCCGCTTTGAGACCGGCCATTGTCCGTTCGCGTATGATCGACCGTTCGAATTGCGCTAATGCCGAGAATATGTTGAAGACGAGTTCGCCCGACGCGGTATTGGTGTCGATCGCGCCATCCCGGATCGACTTGAAAGCGACGCCCCTCTCTTTGAGCTCGTTTACGGTTTGGACGAGGTGCAACATCGACCGCCCCAACCGATCGAGTCGCCATACTACGAGGGTGTCGCCCTCCTTGAGATAAGCGAGGCATTTGTTCAGGCCGGGCCGTTTCTCTTTCGCGCCGCTGACCTTGTCGGAGAAAATCTTCTTGCACCCGACCTCTTCGAGCTCGTCCAGTTGCATCGTAAGATCCTGGTCCGTGGTGCTCACCCTGGCATACCCGATATATCTGGTCATATCTTGTCCTTATCCAGAAAAACACGTACTTTGTCGGCGAAAACAAGTAAATCGTTATGCCTCGTCAACCTGATGTTTTGCCCCTTTTTGACTGCACCACGAGGAACTTTCACATATATATCATCGTGGATATACCCCAAAAGTTCGTGCAGAAGCGATATAGCCCCGTCATTGTACGGCTCCATCACCCCCCCCCTCCGACAATTTCTGGTCATTTTTTTGCCCTGCCATATTCAAGGACAGAGGTCAACCTATCAAGGGCTGCTGTTAGATGCCGAATGTCGTCCTGAACAATGCCGGTATAAAACTGTTGCATCTGCGCACCAACACAGATACAGTAGCTCTCTGTATATTCGCGACCACAATAACTGCACTCTGCCATATACTCTGCCATGTACGCTCCTGTTCTTTAAAAAATCACAGAGGTGTAAATCTTGGAGGCGTTCCCCCCTCATTCTCTATGCATATATGGTGTTGTCTCCTGCGATTACCAGGTTGTACCCCCTCTGGCAATTTCTTTTTGCCGTATCGCCATCCGTCTCCGTGCTGAATGAGGCGGGTATTACGGCGGGTGAACGTGAACCGTTTGCCGCCTTTGACCGGTATGTAGAAATTCCCCGACGCGCGGATATTGACCCGGCCGGTCATCTTGTCGCCGTTTTTTTTCATGCCGAGGACGAAGTCGCCGGTCTGGATGCCGTCGACCGACTTTTTTCTGCTGCGGTGCCTTACCGGGTATCCGTCCTTGTTTATCGGCTGGCAGATCTGGCGGTTACCGCGTCCGACGTAATCCCATGTCTGGTAGTAATTGACACCGGTAAAATCCAGTTTCTCCGGCGTGCTTTCACCGACACAGCAGGCATCGAGGCATTTGAGTTTCGGCAGGCCGGCGGTTATCCTGTTCATCTTGGTCATAGCGCCGGTCCCGACCTCTATGCGTTGAGGCAGGAAGACATCGAGCAATCTCATGTAGGCGCGTGACCGGATCGCGTTCATGAACGCCGCCTCTTTCAGCGGTTTTTTCGCTTTGGCGAGCACCTCCGGGTGCCCGAACTCCGCTGCCGTTTTCCGGCCCTTTTTTCTGTTGCACGTCTTGCAGGCGATCGTCAGGTTCTCGACGCTATTCGATCCACCGCGTGCTTTCGGTACGATATGGTCGATCCCGAGTTCGACGTCTTTCTTTCCACAGTATACGCATTTCCTGCCCCATTTTTCCAGGAGATACTCGCGTACCTCGTATCCGCCGAGTTTGCCCTGCTGGTACTCCACGCCGGATATCTCCGAATTGTGCATCTTTTGCGTGTCGAACTTGGCGGTCTGGACGGAGAGCTCGGCGATCGGCAGACTATCGCGGATCTTTTTGACTGCGTGCATTATCTGGTCGACCCTACATGAGAGGGAGGGCGGTAGCCACCCTTTCGGTTTGCGCCGGTTCTTGAACCTGGCCGGTCGGTACCTCGTCTTGCGGTGCCGGCGACCGCGTCGGAGGGATGCCCTGCTGTGGATGTTCATGTGGGGGTTTTTATGCCCGATCTCGACCAGAAATATCACCTTGTTACCGTTCAAGACCGCCATGCCGGTACGTTTCGCGCCCTGACATATCTTGAGGCGCAGGGCCGGCGCTTCCGCGTCTATACACGTTTTGATTCGCAGGGTAAAGGGGAAACACTTATGAACGACTGCGCGTCCGGACTCCATCAGTTTTTTCGCCCGATGCTCGGTGCAGGGCATCAGTGGTTTCTTGTTTTTGTTGAGGACAAATACTGTCATTTTACCTCCTTTGGTAAAACCCCCATTTTACTGGGGGTTTTTGTTGAACTATGCTTTGCTGTGAACCCGGGCGCATATGCTGCAATTCACACAATTCTCCAGTTTTTGTTGAACTATGGTTTGCTGTGAACGCAATTTTTTCATGAGAACCTACACCGCGTAAAGTTTTTGTTGAACTATGGGTTGCCGTGAACTCGATTAAGGACTTTACAGATACGATGACTTGAACTGTTCCTGTTGAACTATGGTTCGCCGTGAACGACATACTCTTGATTGATAGAGAGAGGGTAATTCTCTCACGTTTCTGTTGAACTATGGTACGCTGTGAACGCATTGCTAGGCCAAAAGGAGCTTTGTTGAACTATGTTTTGCGGCGAACCAACATCTGGTGCCATTGCTTTTGTTGGACTATGTTTTGCTGTGAACATGATGTTAGCCATACTCTGTTTTTGTTGAACTATGGTTAATGGTGAACAAACTTCTATACATCTTGGACTATGGTTCGCTGTGAACCAAATCCGTCGCATTGTGCCTGGACCATGATTCGCTGTGAACTTAAATGCATCTGGCTAACTGTCGGACTATGGGTTGCGGCGAACCCCATCCTTCGTAATCCTCGCTGGACCATGATTCGCCGTGAACAGCAGTTACAAATTTTTGGACTTGGTTGCGGTGAGCGCATGTTTCGGTGTTTCTCTTTTTTGCATTTTGGACTATGGTTTGCTGTGAACGGGACATCATTAAAGGTTCCTGCCGGCGCTGCCATGTTTTAGTTGGACTATGGTTACTGTGGACTCGGAGCCTTTAATTGTACTATGGCTTGCCGTGAACGGCTGCAATTCAATATCGCTGTCAACACTTTTTTGCATACCGGACCATGGTTTGTGGCGAATTTCCACCTTCTCTTTATATTAGGACTATGGTTTGTGGCGAACCACAGAAAAATTGGACTGCTATGAGCAAGTCTTTGAACTATAGTTGTTGTGAACTGGCTGTGGACTATGGTTGACGGCAAACTTATATGACGTTCAATCAGTCGGACTATGGTTGTTGGTGAACTCGCCGGTGCAAGCTATTGTCGTGGAGTTATGGTTGCGGTGAACTCTGATCCCTTATTCGACGACCACCGTTTTATACTGTGAACTATGGTTGTTGATGAACACGCATAGCTAAGTCTGCGAGCCAGTGATGGAAGAAATACCCATCGTTTTTGTCGAACTATGTTTTGCTGCGAACTATTATTATTGCCACCGAACTATGGCTTGCTGTGAACTCGGATGCTTGGCCGCTCGGGCTACGGTTGCCGACAAACTCTTATCAGTGACGCTGCCACGCAATGACGTCCCCCTATAAAAAGAGCCCCTTTCGGGGCTTGTAACGCGCCTTTCGGCGTCTCTCCTCGCCAATGTTATCCGGGTTTGTCGCGTCCCCTCGACTGACCCTGCAACACAGGTCTGTTTACTCAGGGACGACAGTGCCGAATGCTGGAGAAGCACACGCGGGTGTCATATCCCCAGATAACGTAGTGCCGAAGCACTGAAGCTGATTCACCTCGGGGTTACCCCCGCATAGTCCACCTTTATTGTACGGTATAAAATTGAAATGTCAAGGATAAAATTTAATTTTTCAAGGAATTATTTTTTGCCATGGAAAAACCCCATGCACTGGCGATAAAAATCGTCGATCACGTCTTGCATTTCCTGATGTATTGTTGCATATTCCTCTGGCGACATCGCGACAGCGTCGCCACATGGTGGACGCTCGCCAACGAACTGCTGGTTAGCGAGACAATTCAGCAGGTGTTCGAACGAACCCTCGGATATCCATATGCCACCATTCTCTTTTCGTGCTTCAAGCTTTACCATGGACATGTCCCCGTTTTTACCCGTTTTACTTCGAAAGTTTCTGCGTCCCAAATAATTTTTAGACCGAACAAATTTTCCAGGTCGTGGGGCCATATCGGAATATCTGCCCGGCTACCTCGCTTCCCACTTCATCGGCTGTCAGCTTCATGATCTCAATTTTTTCGTGATTCGGTATATATACCGTATTCGGAAACTTGTCATGCTCCTCAAGATGGTCTCCTATCTTTTTTAAAAGCCTGTCCTTGAAGTTAATGTATTCCATTTACTCGTCTCCTTCTAAACCAAAAGTTGTATACTGTCTATTCCTTTTAAAAGAAGGTTTTTTATTTTCCCCCTATTTTTTTTATAGAATATAGAAATTGGTCTGAGTATAATTTTTATAGGAGGATAAAATTATGGCAAAGAGAAAAAAAAGAAAAATAATTCTTGAAGTCAAAGCAGAAAATTTTGCAATGGCTTGCAGGATGGCACGATTACGGATAAAGGCGACACAAATGGAACTAGGCGAAATTTTGGGAGTTTCACCTAGCAGCATCTCTACCTGGGAGAAAGGCATCCGTGAACCGGCAAAGAGTATCAAGCTGATTGTATTTATGCTGGCATCGGGAGAAATGCATCCCGAGGAGTGTGAGATTGAATATGAGTAGCGGGGATACAAGCAGGCATTACCGCCGGTCACGCCTCCCCCTATAACAATTCTCATTATATCCACATTGACGCCTTTGTCAAGAGGTTGTTTTCCGAGATGGCAATATGAGACACCATATGGTGGGGGGAGTGGGCGAAAATGTCATCTGGCGTCAAACATCCGTTTAGTGGGGTTATTCTTCCGGTTCTTCTAGTGGTATATATGCCTGAATTTCTCCTTTCAGCCTGTGCGTCTCTTGTCTGAAGTCTATAATTGTATCAACAATGTTGTCAACGTGATCCTGAGAGGGGCGTGAACCATCTATTACCCAATGTTTAATGGATTGCCAGATAGCATTAGAAGGCAGTTCCCGATCAAAAGATGACCCAGAGGCTTCTTCGTGTCCGCAACAAGGTTCTCTATCTACCACACGTCGAATTCCCATTATAAAAATACCATCACCGGCCGATTGCAGTATTTTACTTGCTACCGTCTCTGCTTCAGATATCACGGTATATTGAATCGACATCACGCATCAACCGATCCTTCTTGCCCATATTACTCATCCGTGGATCGCCTCCAAACATTCCTCCCCTTCCTGTCAACTCAGCGGTCTCCCCAGCATCCCGTGTATAAACACGGTGCAGCCCACATAATCAGACAAATGTCTCTTAAGGAAAAGCTCGACCTTCAATATGTCGTTACGCCTTCCCGTCAGAACAAGGGGCCAGGAAATTTTCTGTGTATCGTTGAGCACCGACGTCAAGTCAAAAAACCTGGCCTTATCCATACAGGCATTGGCGGCGTCCCTCGCCTCCTCCTCTGTACGGTACATGACCTTCTCGCCACCGATGAGCATATTCACCGGCTCTACCGAAGACATAGACACCGGGTTCACCTCGTACACGATCGGGTGGAGGGGCTCGATCGAAAAATACTCCTTTCCGGTTTTGCAATTCCCAACAAAAAGCTTCAAACGACTATCCTCAATCACACGGTCCACCAAATTCTTCATGCCATCTTCGGACAGGTTGGAGAAAAATACCGATATCCCATGCATATAATAATAGTAACCATCTGGCGCGAAATACAGATCGTCATAAACGCCCCTGTCTTTCAGTACAAAGGGAAGCGATAACGGTTGCGTGTAAATTTCATGTATGGGACGTCTTCTTGCCGCCGCCCGCAACTCTTTTATCTTTTCGTCCATACCGTTCTTTTTCGTCATCACGTCTGTATCCCTCCATTCTCTTCGCCTTCCTCGACCTCGTACCCCTCGTCGTTTATGCCGGCAACAGTCCCGTCCCGGCGGTAAACCTTGTCCTTGTGCAGCATCCCCTCCGCGAGCATCCTGTTCACTGCGTCCATCTTGCTCTTGTCTTCCTCGCCGACCATATCCATGGTGACAAGAGCGTTTCTTATCGCGTGTCCAGCGCGTATCCTCATATATAGTGGAGAAATCAGGTATACCGGCAACACGACCAGGTACCCCACCATGCAAAAAGCGATTATAAACGCCTGGAAAAGATGAGATACAAGAAAAAGCGAGAAATAAAAAAGACCCATCGCCGGGGAACGAACACAGTTTACAATGCGATAGTCATATTTCCTGATTTTGTCATGATATACCTTCACCTCGGCCATGTAAGATACCTGGAAAAACATTTTCTTCCTGTTCTCATAGCTATCATGGCTATCGGCGAGTTTGTGCAGATCATCGTCACTAAAATTTGCCATCTACGTTACCTCCATATTTTATGTATCCGGTTTATTTCCGACTCGGCCCATACAATAAAGTCGTACATTGATTTGTAATCTGGATGTTCGCGCATCCTTACCCCGTCTCCAACAGACGCTATTATCTGTAATGTGCCGTCGCGAGAATACGAAACAATCGCCTCATTAAATTGCCTCTTCCTTTTTTCTATTTCATCGAAGGCATCTTTGAATGTTTCTTCGGTTACAGGACGATAAAACTCTGCTCGCCCATTCTCTATGGAGTCCCTAAAATAATTGACATACGAGTGTATGCTGCCAATCAAAGATTTTCGCTCAAAGTCCAATATCGCAGGCAGTAAATCAACCATCTTTTCTCGTTACCTCCAAAAAATCATCGCCAAAATACTCGCGAAATAACGAAAGCGCGTACGATACTTCGGTCGAATGCGGGCCGAAATGGACGAGTGCCTCATTATACGCATCGGCCAGATGGATATAGACCGCAAGCCTCAGCGGCACCCTTGCCGAGTCTTTCACGGCAGAGATGTTGCTTTCATAGATAAAGCGTGCCGTAACCGGGTTCTTTGGGTTGCTCTGCTCCCGTTTCAATTCCTCGGAAAGCCTCCTGTGACAGAAATAACACATCGGTTCTACCTGTTCTCCCGACCGAATCCCCATCATATGGCGCTCACAGACATGCTTTTTGCATATATGGCAAATTTCGGTACTGCCGTTACACTGATCTTTAGCGGGACCATTATCGCCAAAGGAATACACCCCGCTATAATTACATACGTCTGTATTCGTTTGTGTCCTTTCGTCCATGTTTTCTCCTACCATTCGGTGAAATGACAAAACCCGGTCTCTATCTCTATTTTTATCCCGAGTTCATGCTGATGGTCATGCACCAAAATGCCAATCGCCTCCTCAGTGGTCTTGCCTGTCGCGTTTTGGCTCTTGTCGTCCATGAACCACGCCTCGTATTCGCCGTCCTCGTTCCGGTCCATTAGAATATTTACCGGCAACCCAGGCTGAAGCTTCTCTATGGTCCGTCTCTGCTCGCGATGCTCTCTTAGCAACCGCCGAATTAGCGTTTTCCCCTCCGGAGCGATATAGGTCGTCGGACCACTCAGGGCAAGTGCCCCTAACGCCTCAAGTTCGCCCTCGGTAAGCTTATCATTGTAGTTACCACTGGTCATTCGTTTTCTCCCTTATTCACATCCCCGAAATAGGCCGGAAAAGAGGCTATCCCCTGGTGATGTTCCAACTTCCCTATTATTCCCGACAACCAGTGTCTTTTTTTCGTCATCACCGTACTGCACTTCGACCCAGGAGTAAGAGCATGACCCATCCTCGTGTCTGGTCGAATCCAGCCATTCAATGAACCTGTCACGCTGCATATCGCCAATTTCGCTTGCGTCCCATCCTTCTTTCGACCCGTCCGGAACTATAAAAAAAGTCTTGTATGCGTTTACGTTATCAGTTATTATAGGGGTAACTCGTTCCCCAAAAATTTCGACTGCTACTCCATGTGCTTTTTGCGCGTATTCAGGGGTAAAAGTAGTAACGATCATTGCGTGGTGTCGCATATAGCTCATGCTACTGCTCCTTTCTGTTTATAGCAACGTAGACTTCCGCCGCTTTTTTTAAATAATCGAAACCTTTCCCAGACACATGCCGTTCCGCATGATACCAGACGTCCTTGAGTCCGGCCTGTTCTCTCGCAACGGCCTCTATTGCGAGCGCCATAAACGAGAGCAACAGCCGCGTACGCTGCGCGACCGTATTGAGGCCATGATCCGCTAAATGATCGGCCATTTCCTTGATGTCGTCCATATGCTGAAACAATTTATCCGGGTCTTTCTGCCATATATTATCGAACATCATGTTTTATCCTCTCCGCGTCCCCTGTCACAAAAGCTTTCGATGAGGCGCATCGCATTCCTCATCATAGATCTCCATCGCCGCGAACCGTGCGATTTCAAGTTCGACATCGCAGAAAAAAAGATGGTAATCGGCGAACAGGCATTCGGTCCAGGTCGCAGCCCGGAGATTATCCGCCGACAGGTACTTTTCCGGTATATTGGAAAGTATATTGAACGACCACGGATCATCATGCCGCCAGCGCAGGTAAAGAACGGTGTAATTGTCCGGACTATGCTTTATCCACCCTTCACACTGTGATGGACACCATATCAGGGAGTCTTTCCACTCGACCGGTATCCTCTTCTCTGGCGTATAAACTACCGACCAGTTTAATGGTACAAGATCACGCGCGTGCTCCGGCGGATCCGGATGATCCTGTTTATAAAAATGCTCAAGTCGCTTTATCTTCATCTCTCGTCCTCCACATCAAAGTTTTTGAAGGGGGTCTGGGGGAAACTTTTTACAAAAAGTTTCCCCCAGGTCTTCTCTGCGTCCTCCGCGCCCTCTGCGGTCAATTCTCCTTCTCACCATCGTCCCGTTCCACCGTCACCCGGTTCGACCGGTACCAGGCCGGCATTTCCGCCTCCTCTTCCGGTTCGTCCTTCTGGGTCAGTTGTCTCTCCAGGGAGAGTATCCTGGATTCATGACCGATAACGTGCTTTATCAGGAGCGCGAACATTTTGCCCTCCGGGCCGGTCATGTCCAGCTTGCCCAATTGTTCTTCGAGCTCCTTCCAGGTCATTTCCGCTCCTTTCCGACGAGGCACTCGTCGACCACGATCTCTTCGTCCGGCACCATGGACAGTACGGATGGCGTGACCTCGTTCGCAAACCCGAGGTTCTTGCAGATCTTTTCGATCAACGGCCAGAGTTCGCCACGTTCGGACTTCGGCATAAACGTAGCGAAATATTTCTCTATGAACGCGGAGAACTGCTTGTGGTGCTCCTGATCGACCATGGCCTTGTCGCGGTTCAAGGTGACCGATCCGGGGTGCCGCCGGCCGCAGTACACCTTGTTTTTAACCACGTAGATATGCCGGCACTGCACCTTCGTATTGCGGTACTTGTAATCCGGACATACGTCCCTCGAACGACACTGTATGGAGGGGAGGAAGTTCGGGTTACCGTGCAGGCGAAGCTCGTCGAGCAGTTGCTTGGTCGCCGGTTCGTTATCGAGGCACCCGTGGCACAGGAAGACACGGGTATGCCGGCCCTCCTTCGCGGCCTCCCTCTTGTCGCAGTTCACCTGGTTGATCTCGATATACTTGTCCTTCTTTTTGGCGAGGTCGCGTTTGCAGCGACTGCACCAGTGTTCGTCTAGTACTCCCATTTTTTGTCCCTTTCCTCACTTTTCCGCCTCCATGATCATTTTCTTCGCTTCTGGGTGGGTTGTCCCCTGGAGGTACTCCATGACCGCGCGACGTGGGATATGGTACATTCGCCTTTTCCCCGCCTCGGTCTCTATCTCTATCACTGTACCGTTTATCGTCCCGTTTTGGACGTATTTGTGGACGGTCGTTAGCGACTTGCTTATTATCTTGGCTACCATAGCCGGGGCAATAAGCTCCTCCACGTCCTCGTATTCCTCTATTTCACCCATATGCGCCTCCTCTTTAAAAATTTAGCCACTGTAATTGTAACATGTAGCCAGAAAAATACAATAACAAAATTTGTATATTATGATATTTTGGTGGGACAAAATAAAAACACCCCCCGGTATGCCGGGGGGTGATAGGTAGATAGTGATGTGCTTTGGGATGGAATTGTGTTGTGTGTGTTATGGGCCGGTTGCTGTCGTGTAGTCGACTATTTTGCTACCGTACTTGCCTTTGTGCCCCTTGAGATACGTTTCCCTTTGTGATTGGTTTTTGCCGTTCCCCACCTCGGACCAGGCCAATTTCGTCCATACGTCGTCACTGTCGTACATGCCAGCCGAGTCGATCGGGATCGTGAATTCTCCGAGATGGTTGCTCCCGGCTGCATATGCGGCCGCGTCGTAATAGACGCGGACAGTCAGTGTGCCGGTCTGGTTTCTGGAGTCCAACTGTACGTCCTCTGCAACGTGATATTCTGCTGTAGGGCCGTAGTCCGTGGTAAAAGATTTTGTAAGTGGCATACGTTCGCTCCTTATTTTGTCGTTATCTGTCGGCTACCGACAGTATCAATTTCATAATGAAAATCAATTTCCATGCCGACAATATCGCCGGCGTAATTATCGGCCGCAGCGGTGCCCCTGGCGAAGCGACACAATATTACGGAGGACAGCGTCTTGCCAGCGCCGCTAATTCCGCTGTCGTCGAAGTTGTGGAGACGGTGGTTGAAAGCGTTATTGACGCCAGTCGGCACGTCACGCGTAAGCGTGGTCGGTGCCGGGTAGTCGTCACCAATGTTGACCCAGGCATAGTCGAGTATGATTCTCACGTTGTCACTTGGATCGACATCGGTCGTCGGCATCCAGTGAAGATGCGGATAGATTGTGGTGCCCAGCTTCCAGGCGTGAGGCATCTGGACCGAAAACCAAATTTCATCGTTAGCCGCAAAATGGTACGCATAAATACTTGTGCCGTTTACGGCGGCAAATGTCGGCACATTCCCCCCTGCTACTTTGCCGCGCTCTAGCGACACACGAAGATCTTCCCAAACGGTTGCATTGCCGTTGAATTCTATCGTGCCATCGCTCTCGACATCGAGATAATTACCACCCGAGACATCGCCTATTTTGGCCTTGTTTGTCTGTAGGCTCATGTCGTTTCCCTCCTCCTATGCAAAGCTGTCCAAATCAGACGCTTCTTCGACCAAAAATACACAAGCGATTTTCCCGCCGCTGAATGTGCCAGAATCTGGCTCGATCAAAACATCCACTTCGCTTGCCGCCTCTATGCCTGCTATCCGTTTTTTCTTCTTTGTGTTCTTGGTGAAAGCTTGCCCAGTAAACAGCTCATCGCTGGCTCCACCGGATAATGTCGCTTTCCAGGACGTTGCGCCATCCCCAGAGGTGATAATCTCCTCGACGACGAATTGATACCCGACAATCAGTGTGTCGGTGGGAATATTCGTCTGTAGCGTAGTGGATGCGCCGGAAAGCGTTGCTGCTGCCTCATATTTCTTGCGGGAATATTCGCCGCCGTAAGTGATTGACTTTAGGCTATGATTGCCAGCAAGGTCGTATAACGCATATGTGACGCCATTGTGATCTTGGAATACTATTTTTTGGCTGGCGTTGTAATGTCGGAGACGTAAATCGTGCCCGGTGTAACCGGTAAAATATCCAGCGTTGCCAACCGAGGTTGCGGTGCCGAACAAAATTGAATTTCCGTTTATATACGCCATCGGGGCGGGGAAATTATCGTCCTGAAACATAAGGTATGTCGAACTCGCACGTACAGACTTGTTCTCCGGAAAAAGCACTATGCTCGTACCGTATATCCCATCGCCTCTTTGCCCTATTTTTATTCCATCTGCTTGGACTGCCATCTGTGCTCCCTCCTATGCAAAACTGTCCAGATCGGTTATTTCTCTCACCAGCGCCACGGCCACTATCTCGCCAGCCGAGAATGTTTCAACACCATTAGCGGATATCTGGATCTGGGTGGTAGCGGTAGTCTCTATGCCAGCGTTCGCCTTTTTGGCCTTGGTGTTTTTGGCGAGAGCTTGCGTAGAGACGATCGGCAGCGTCGATCCTCCGGAAAAAGCGGCAGACCAGTCAGTGAGCCCGCCACTGCCGGTTATCGCAGTTTTGACCACAAACGCCACACCGAGGATAACCACGTTTATCGGGATGTTCAGCGTGATCTGGGTCGCGCCGGATAAATCGACCAATCCCTCGTATTTTTTTAATGCGAATGCGCCGCCATATGTTGGCGACTTTTGGGAAAAGTTGCCGTCGTTGTCTATTTCTGCCAGGCTCGCACCTGTGTTGTCGAGAAACTCGAACCCAAACGCAGCGCCATTCGTCTTGAAAAAAAGGTTTGTCGTACCGAAACCTTCTTGAAGTGTCTGACACAGAAGAGTTGTGGCCAGGCAACTGAGTGCGCGCAATGATCTATACGCAGTATCTAGGTTGTTTCGCACCTCTAACTGGTTAAACAGCCCCATCTTCAAAATGCTGCCGTTGCCCACAGGGTCGAACTGCAACCTGCCGAGGCTATCTGCTTTGAGTTTGGAGTTGCCACCGGAATCCTTGACGTATACCGCATTTGCGCCGGCGGCATCCCCCAGGTTCATCTCTACGTCGTCTACACCGGCCTTTGTCCGACCGGTTGTGCCGGATCGCTCCCATACCAGGCTACCAACGCCGCTGCCGACAAATTTGAAATCTACCATATCACTCACCTCTCCTGTCTATTACGGGAACGCGGTCAACCCGCTCATCGTCTCCGCTACCGCAACGAACAATATCTCGCCGGAATTGAAACTGCCGCCGCCGTCCGCTGAAACGTCGATATCGACCTCGGCGGACGCGACCGGGTTATTCGAGTTCGGGTCGAAAAACACCTCGGCAGCGGTATCCTTGGCAACGGCTTGCGCGGACGAGATCGCTTGCGACCCTACCCCGGCAGTATACGCGCCGCTCCACTGACCGGTGCCACCGGTGATGGAGACCGCGGTCTTCACTATCCACAACACGCCTATCACTTTCGACCCGGACGGGACATTTACCTGCGCGGTAGTGCTCGCCGAAACGTCGACTATCGCTGGATAAAGCACCCTGCCAACGGTCCCGCCATATGTGAGCGAGGTCAAAACCGACGTCTCGCCACGCAGTTCCTTCGCCCAGAAGTCGACATACAGGGTATCGCCGTTGTTGCGCGCGGAGATAACGCCGGCACCCTGTCGCTTAAGTAGTTCGCCAGAGCCAAGTGGCCCTAATTGTACGCCCCATGCCGCCATCAAGTACTTCACTATGAGAGACGCATCGGCAGACGCATCGTAATTTTTCAGGTACAACCGCTCAAGGCCGGCAGTACGCAAAATGATCGAAGCGGTGGTCGCCGGGTTTATAACCACGTCGCCGGTATCGTCAAGGCGAAATTTTTGGACTGTCGTCGAATCCTTTATTACAAAGCTCTTACCGGCACCGAGATTGATTTCTATCTCGTCGACACCGGTCTTGGTCGCCCCTTTCCCCCCGGACAGTCCCCACACGTCGCTACCGGTGGCGCTGCCAACGAATTTAAAATCTACCATATCACTTACCCTCCTGAAAAAAATTATGTTTTCGGGTACTTGCTCTTTATGTCGCTCCTTGCCGAGTCGTACTCTGCTTTGGCGTCTATAGTCTTTTGCCCCGACTCGCCATCCTCTTCGCTTATGTTACGCCATTTGATAGACAGCGTGTCTAGCTCTATCACATATCCACACTCCCTCTGCTCCGAGAATGGACGCGTGTCGACGAACGGAGGGTCGTCCTCAAACGACAACGATCCCCATGCGTCAGGCGGGAAACGCCTCTTCTTGTCGTCGGCAGACTCCCATATCTTCGGAAACCCGCCGGATATTTTGACGACCCAATGCACGTAACCGTGTCCCTCGGGGAGTGAGGTCGGCTTTATCGACTCCGTGCCCGTCACATACTTGTTACCGCCATCTTCACGATAGATAACATATCCTTCCTGCATCACCAAACTCCTTTATGGATGGTTTATTATGGCGTCGTTGTTCCCCTCCGCGCCACTGATCGCCGGCGAAAAGTCGGAACCGTTGCCCGAGAACGTACCGCCGATTACGTCCACCAACGCCTTGTTCTCTGCCCGTACCCCATATGTCGTGTTGTTTTTTATCGACTGGGGCACATCCGCATAAAGTTTCGACCATACCGACCATATCCCGTACAGGCCGGTGTCGAGATCGTTGTTTATGGTATATGCGTTTCTCACCCCCTGCAAAAACATGTGGTACCCGATATTCTTGGAACGAACACCATAGTTCAGGAGCAGGTAATCGGCATATTCGCATTGGAATCCGACCTTGCCCGACCCGGTCTTCCCGATTATGTCTATCCAATCGAGATTGCAATACCTGTTATATAGCAATTTTATCACAGGCCACGCCACCGGTTCGTCGTCCAGGCACAAAATATCCCACATATAGACGTTGTCGCAATACTGGATGTCGGACGCCACGCGGCCGGCAACAGAAAGGTATCCGCCGTATACATATTTGTTGTACCGACACGCAAAAAATCTCGTCGACGGTCCATTATACGCACACAACCGCTCAAAGTTGAAGGTGTCCGCGTAGTTCACAGAGAAATGGCCGTTCTTTGTATAGATGCCCTGCACGTCTACCTCGCGCGGACCCTGGATCGAAAGCCCGGCTATCTCCACGTTCGGCGCGATAAAAAAACCGGTGTCCCCGGTCATGCTCGGCGCAGTAGTCGTCAAAACCAGCTCGTTATTGCCCACGCCGGAAATGCTGTCTATTTCATACTCGGCAACGGTTCCTGCCGTGTTCTTTGCTACGACCTTGTCGCCGGAAACGATCCCACCGGCAACAAAATCAGGGTCTGTCGTGGCGCAACTGACGACTATCTTGTTCCCGGTGTTCGTGATCGTGATCGTACCGGTGCCCGCATAGCTCGGCGGGTAATAGCTATTGTCCAAACCGTTCTTCCAATGGTTGCCCGCAAGCGAACGGGACGTGTCGCCCAAAACGGTCACCTTGTCCGGATACTTGCTTGAGATGCTCGCTGAAGCATACACGCCCGGATCGAGCACGAAGGTGATGCCGCCACGATAGTAGACGCTGTCCAGGAGCGCAAACGCGCTCGCCGGGGTGGTATACGTCCGCGTCGGCCCGACATTGATCGTGGTAGCGCCGGTCGTTACGCCACCTGTGCCGGCGCTGCTACCGGAACTGAATTTGAAATCAACCATGTCACTTTATCCCCCAATATAATTTGCCCAGACTCTCCATGTCTAGTAGTCTGGTGTAATAGTCAGGCAGTTCGGCGAGATGATCGAGCGCGATCTGCTTCGCTACTTCGCGATTATCGGTATGCTCGTATTCGACCACTATCCCCATCTCAAGCTGACGCGGGCACACGTCGTCCTCGGTCAACCCCATCGCCGCCGCGCGGCCGGAACGGTATCTCTTTACCATATCACTCACCTCAAATGGGAGGAAGGGGAATTCACCGCAGAGACGCAGAGGAGAGAGAAGAAAAATCAGGGAGAGCTTTTGGAAAGTTTCCCCCAATTCTTCTCTTTCCTCTGCGCTCTCTGCGCCTCTGCGGTGAATCTCCCCCTCCCCTGAATTACGCCTTCAACCCGAGCATTTTCGCTTTTCGGTTATTTATGTGGCAGATGGCGATCGCCATCGCGTCGAACTCATGTTCGCTTATTTTTTGACCATGGAGGTCGAACATTAGACGGCAAACTCTCTGTACCTGCTCTTTGGACGCATTTCCCTTGGCTACGCTTTTCTTAATTGTCGCCGGCGCGTACTCGAAAAACTCCATGTCTTGAGAATACAGTGTAGATTTTATCATACCAACTATTTGCGCGAGGCGCAAGTTCGCTCTGTAATTTTTTTTCGCCCCGGTCGACACGTATACGTCCTCTATGGCGATCTCGATATCGCCGAGCCCGTCGACGGTGTCGCAAAGGAACTCGCGCAGAGAACAAAGTCTTTTGTCGAACCCGAGCCTTGGCCGGTCCTTGTCGAGTTTGTGCCAGAACAGGGTGTACCCGCCACTTGGGCGCTCCCCAACCAAAGCATACCCCATGTTCCGACCGGGATCTATCCCGAGTACTATTTTCAAATTATTTTCTCCAAAAAAAAATGCCGACCGGTGCTCTATCGGTCGGCATAAAAACCATTTCGGAAAGGGGTCTATGAGCAGTCCTACAATATCTCTCGCCCGGTATACCTCTTGTAATATTTTACCACGTAAAACGTGATAATGTCAAACACTAAAATTATCGCCGCACACATAAGGCCCTTCTTCCCGAGTTGCAGGAAGAAAGTGTAAAACAGTGAATAAATAAGCGCGATCGTTGCCCATCCTACTATAAAAAGCAGCAGGAAAAGCAAGACCGGCATCCCGAGTATCGTCATTTTTGGCACTCCTCAAGTTTTTTTTTCGCCCATGTCATCTCGGCATGGTTCGCTGGACGTATGGTTATTGTGTCGCCATTTTCCAGGGTTCTTTCCACGATCCCCCAGTCACACCGCTGCTTGTCTTCGGTATACAAGCAACTCATGGTCGTACCCGACTTCATGTAAAACCCGCCTTTGTAATACACCAATTTTATCGTACTCATCGCAACACCTTCGTCACCAGCAAGGTCAACTGTCTACCGTCTACCGCGACCACCCTGGTAAAACCAGACCGATCGCCACGTTCGAGTTGCACCTCGTCACCGATATCGTAGGACGAGGCACCGTCCGGTACCGTTATCTGGAATCTGTCGCCTTTTTTCATCGCTCTACTCCAAAAGTTCGCCGTTATCGTTCCCGCCGGCACTGTCGAGTATCTCGCCGTCCGCGTTCGTGGTCGCCTCCGGCGGCGCGTACTCGTTCGCTACCGCATCGAGTATCTCGTCGTCATCATCGAGGGGAGACGACACCATAGGGGGAGGGGGAGGGGGAACTTCCTCCCGTCGCCATCGTCCGTCCTCGCCCTGTTCATACATCCCGGGCATAAACGTGCGTGCCTGGCATATCACCTCCATCGCTTTCTCTATCTCTGCCTGGAAGCGTTCGTAACTGGCACCGGCAATCACGCAAATGGCAGATATTACACCGGCCCTCCGAACGCTTCTGTTTTCCAGTATCATCAAATGCTCGTCTTTTAGTTCGAATTTTTCCATGATATATCCTTTCTTGTAGGGAAGGGGAATGGGGAGATTCACCGCAGAGGCGCAGAGATTGCAGAGGGGAGAGGAAGATAATTTTTTTTATTTTTATTACCCACAATAAAGTTTTTGAAGGGGGTTTGGGGGAAACTTTTTACAAAAAGTTTCCCCCAAGTCTTCTCTTCCCTCTGCGCTCTCTGCGCCTCTGCGGTGAATTCCTACACCTTAAACACGCAGCGGAACTGGATCTCGCCGCTTTCTACCGGCGACCGGCAATACACCTCTATGCCGGTAATATCGGTCGTCTCGTCCAGTTTCTCGTCCTTGGTGACTATATCGTCCACCGAAAAATTACGTATCAGAGAGAGCGGGACGAACGATTCCGGTATGAACAGGCAGTAGCCTTTGTACCTGGTTCGGCCGGACCGGCCTACGCATAAGACGTTGGATAGTCCACCGACGAACCGGGCGTTCCAATCAACTATACGGTTCTCGCTATCGACGAGTTTGTCGGTCACCTCGAAATAGACCGAAACGATCTCAGCGCCGGCCGGGATACCGATCGGGTACCGCCCGACCCTGCCGGTCATCTTCCTTCTGGCGCTATAAATCTTCATCTTCGGCGCGTCGTTCATCCATTCCCTCCATTCCCTCCATGTACTCGCGGATCATGCGTCCGGCCTTGCGCAGTTCCGGTGCGGCGCGGTACCCTATCCGCGCGATCCAGTTCACATGCCGGCGTATCTCGTCCTCGGACTCCTGCTCGAACAGTTCGGCCAGGGTCTTGCCCTCGTACCTGCCGGCCTCTATCTTTTGTGTGGACTTTGCCATGTTTTGCTCCTTTCTGTGCAGGAAAAAAAATTAAGAGTTCACCGCAGAGACGCAGCGGACGCAGAGGGGGGAGGAAGAATTTGGGGATGCTTTTTTGGAAAAAAACCATCCCCAAAACCCTCTTCAAAAAACTTTGGCGAAAAAGAATAATTTTCCCCTTCATGCCCACTACTTTCCCTCGGTTAATTCTCCAGCGGCACAAGTTTATACCGTACACCATCAATTGTCACGGTCGTCCTTTCCCATGGTGCCTGACCGACTTGCTCCGCTGCGCCTGTCCGGCACCACCATTCTCCCTTCCCTGCCATTTCCATATAACCTCGGGCAAGACGAAAACCGGTGTTGCCGAAGCGGAAGTCAGGATCGCGCCTGCCGCGGAAAGCAGAGCGGGCAAACCTGGCGTAGTAGAACCAGCTACCGCCGCGCAACACGCGGAGCGAGCCAACCTCGGGGCCAGCGGGGTCAATAGCGTCTCCTCTATATTCCCCATGCCAATCGGAACACCACTCCCACACGTTACCATGCATTTCGTATAACCCCCAGGCATTGCAGGGGAAAGACTTCACCGCGACAGCTTCTTCCCGATTACTGCCGTAATTTGCCTGCTCCGGCGTAATGCTGTCGCCAAAACGGTACGGGGTAGTCGTCCCTGCCCGGCAGGCATATTCCCATTCCGCCTCGGTAGGCAACCGGAACCCGTCAAGTTTTCCGAGGAACTTTTTGCAATCATGCCAGGTCACTTTCTCGACCGGTCTCTTCGCTCCTTTGAACCGGCTGGGGTTACTGCCCATTACTGCTTCCCACAGTTCCTGGGTGCAGGCCGTATCGGCCAGCCAGAAGTCCTGCGTTATGGTCACTTCATGCAGCGTCTCATCGTCGTCCCGGTTCGGTTCGTTCTCCGGTGAGCCCATCATAAACTTGCCGGCCCTTATCCGGCGCATACGCTGAACTACGCCGCTTATGGTGACGTCGACATACTCACCGTATTGATCGGAGTCTATGTCGGATATTTCATGCATTTGTTCTCCTCCACAATAAAGTTTTTGAAGGGGGTTTGGGGGAAACTTTTTCCAAAAAGTTTCCCCCAAGTCTTCTCTCCCCTCTGCGTCCTCTGCGCCCTCTGCGGTGAATCTTCCCCTAAAACGGCGGTTCGTCGACACCGGGCTCATCCATCGCCGGCGGTCCGGGGTCTGGCGGTTGCGTTGCGGTCTGTCCGTCGACCAGGTCGAGCGCGCACTGCGCGACCCTGGCGATATTCGGTTGGTCTTTCCAGTACGACAATTTGGTCAGGTAATCGCGTCCGGTAGTCCCGTCCGGCAATTGGACGTCATTGGCGAGTTCGCCCCATGTGTGTCCGCCAGCTTTTCTGAACCCGACCTGGTTTTTTTCCCATCCGGGCTGGTTCGTGTCGGGCGCGGGCATGATCGACTCGCGTACCTGCGGTTGTGCCGGCGGTTGTTGGTCCTGGATTTTATGCTGTTCTGGCGGCGGCGGCGGTGTCGGGTAGTTCTGGTTCGGTTGTTGCTGCCAGTTTTGTGCCTGGTACTGACCGTTACTTTGTCCCTGTGGTCGGTCGAGGAACTGGACCGTTTCGGCTACCACGCCGAGCTTGCTACGTTTCTCGCCGGTAGTTCGGTCGTTCCACTGTTCGAGCTTGAGGTGCCCCGCCGCGAACACCGGACTGCCTTTGCGGAGGTACTGCGCGCATACATCCGCCAGCTTCGCGAAAACGGTGATATCGACGAATGTGGTCTCCTCTTTCGCGTTCGGCCCTTTGCCGCGTCTGTTCACCGCGAGCCCAAACGACCCGATAGAGCCATACTGTGTCGGCCTGATCTGGACGTCACGGGTAAGTCTCCCCATCAGTTGTACGTTGTTGTAATCCGGCATAAAGACTCCTTTCTATAATAAAAAAAACGACTGCATCTATGATAGCATTTAGTCAAGCGTGTTGTCAAATAAAAAAATTTAAAAAAACTTGTTGACATCTGGATATATTTCTATACAATTTTTGAAATGAAAGGTCCCCCTCATGGGGACAGGAAAGCGAGGTCCCTGTGAAGACTGAATACCCAATAGTGAAGGAGAACAAGAGCGAAACGACGTGCTCACAATGCCAAAAGATCATCCCGGCGAGTTCCTGGCACAAAACAAAAAACATAAAAGAATACAGGTGCAAATGGGAATACCGGGGAAAGATCTACTGCTGGAGTTGCTGGGACTTCTCGCAAATACGCCAAAACCGTGACGGCAAAGGCAACGGAGACGGGTAGGAGAAAAACTAATGGACAGGTAAGACAGGACAAATGGGAGCAAGTAACAGATAAAGCAAGTCCCGGCAGGGAGGAGGTACCCTGCCGGGCGGTTAAAAAAGGAGAGGAGGCGAACGAATGAGCTTTTGGAAGGAACTCGATAACCTGTTAGAAAAATATCTTTATGAAAGGGAGGTAGCGGATGAGTGATTGCAGTTGTATATACGCCGATTATGACGGTTGCGCCGATGAGATACAGAAAGCCGTGCGCGTAGCAAGGAAACCGCACAAATGCCAGGAATGCTACCGGGTAATCAAGAAAGGCGAAAAATACGAGTACTACGCAGGTAATTATGATGGGTTTTTTACCCACAAGACTTGCACAGACTGCCTTAGTGTCCGCGAGGAATTCTTTTGCAGCGGTTTCGGTTTCGGCGCAATTTGGGAAGATGTCTGGGAGCATGTGCAGGAGCTTGACGGCAACATAAGCAGCGAATGCCTTGCTAAGCTTACGCCGAGAGCACGCGAAAAAATTTGTGATTACGTACAGGAAGCATGGGACGAGGAGATAGACGAGTGCGAGGAGGGCGGCTGTGTGTGCGGGTTATGTCTGTGACGGAAAGGGAGGTAGCGGAATGAGCGCCGGCGACTATATACCAGAGGAAAAAGATTACACGGATGGCGCATACTGTCCTGGGTGTTTGCGCATGTTGAACCTCAACAGCTTTGTAGGCGACAATTATACCGGTAGTGTAGCAAATTACGTCTGCATTACATGCGGACGGGAATTCTGAGGAGGAATAAAAACTATGACACAAGAATACTACACCGTAGAGGAGGCAGCGGAGATCCTTCGTTGCTCCAAGGCGACGATTTTGCGGGGGATAAAGGACGGCAAAATCCCCAGCCAACAAATACGTGAGCACGGTAAACAGTTGATACCGAGAAGCTACTTGTTTCCAAAGAAACAGGAAGGCGGGTAGGCAGATGGACAACAAAGATAAAATAGACACCATAGACAGGTGCCGAATCTGTGGCGAACCAACAGGAACGCTTTCCAGATTGTACTCCGACGGCTTGTGTGGAAAACAAGAATGCTACGACGATGCTTTCGGCAGCGACGATCCTGTGTGTCCCCACTGCGAGAAAATCGCCTCTGTCCTGATCACGAAAGGCGACCAATTTTGTATAGACTGCCTCCCAGAAGAGCTTCGGGAGAAGAACGTGTGTACGGTTCACAACAAACTTCTCGACCATGAGTATTACTGCTGGAAGTGTACCAAAGAGGAAAATGAAAGGAGGAAAAAATGGTAGACATTACATGCGGCGAATGCAAAGGACCGATGGGGGAATGGGACGGCACAAGCAGAAAAATATTACAGTGCCATACCTGTGGCTACAGTGCTTCTGTTATGCCTTACATGCCTATATTCCCCCCCCAAAAAAGCACGGTGGGGGCTGGCATCGGCAAAAGGAGGTACGAAGCGACCGCAGAATTATGGGGAAAGAAGGTCGTTTGCAAAATCGCGATACCGAAAGACGCGAGGGTCATATGGGTGGACGCGATAATCAAGGAGAGGATTCTGTTCGTAAAAATGAAGAAGAAAACACGATGGAAAGCGAAGTTCTGCGGGGGATCAGAGGAAAAAATAATAAAGAAAAACAGGCGCGTCGAAAAAAACATCAAGTTCTCGCGTAAAATGTCGGGAGTAACTCGTGTATTCGATGGTTATGAGTATCAGGAAGATTTTCGCCAGATAATCACCACCGACACGACGAACATCGAAGTAAAAGCGAAGAAAGGCGAATTTGCCGGGGGAGAAATCGTATTCATGGTGGAAACAGAGGAAGTGCTCGACGTGGAACCCGGCGAGCTTGACACGTTCTAGGGGGGAAGCATAGTAAAGGGAAAAAAATGAGAAAAAAGAAGATTAGCAAAAGCAGGCTAATGCAAATCGACGATATCCTCAGTCTGCTGGAGTCGTACTGGAAAACGAATCCGCGACTGCGTCTATGCGAGGCGCTCTACAAGATAGCAAGGCAGGGTGGCGATACGAGAGATGACCTGTTTTACCTGGAAGACAAGTTTGTCAAGAAGGTGCTCGATGATTGGGTTTTCGATACAGTACCGGTAGATTGGGACCAGTACCATCATTCAGACTGCGGCATCAGGTACCGCGGATGTCATCCGACACACTGCCCGAAAGACCAGTACGAAAAAACCGGGGAATGGGAGTACCCGCTTATTGAGAAAGATAAAGAGGTGTAGCGTTGCTACATTTCGCGTAGCAAATGCTACATTTCGCGTAGCAAATTTTTTTTATGAAATGAAAGGACGGTTAAAATGATTTTAGCAGAAACGACAATGCTGCCAATTATGATCGGATGCTTCGCGCTCGGGTTTGCCATGTGCCAGACACTGCATCTCGTTGCAAAATGGTGGGCCAATAGATGACCGGCAAGGAGGGGGGAAGTGCCAAGTACGTGGCATGGGCCGGATACGATTACGGTGCTACGCTCTATTGCACCGACACCTGCATAAAGTGCCAAAGGAAATTCATGCACGTATGGTGTGACCGCAAAGAGACGCTGTGCGACAAATGCAAGGTCTTAGAACACGATTTTGCCTGCATACAAGACGAACTACGCTATCTGGAAGAGCTTAGAAAAAGAGGCAAAGAACTGAAAAGAGGAAAAAGAGGAATAACCAATGATAACCAGAGTTGAAGCAGCGAATGATCCGATAACATTGCTGTGTCTCAGAAATATACTGAGCATAATCAGAGAAGACGTGTGCCGCAACAAAAGTCAGGAACGGCAGGACGTCGAGAAGTGGACAGAAGAAATAACAGATGTAATAACAGACAGCTTTTGGGCCGCATATAAAGCGTCCGAGCGACTGGAAATGGTGTACGAAAAAACAATTGAAGAAGCGCGAGCAGAGAGACAAAGCTTGATGGACTGGGTAAAGGGAGTAAGGAGGAGATAACCAATGATAACACCTGAACAGGCAAAGGCGATAATTGCCGCCGGCGAGTATGATTACAGCGCGAAGCGCGACATACAACTCGTGCGAATACCCATCCCTGATTTTTTGGGTATTATAGAGCAGGACAAAAGTAAGAATACCGGGGAACTGCATCAGATGATGAAAGAGAAGGCGATTTATTATGGATGTAGCAGTCGGCATAATTATATGAGGCTTGTCAGGAGCGAACTTGACAAGATTATTCTGGAGGATAACCATGGGCTTAACCGATGAAAAACTTAAAATGCTCGAAAAGTTCGCATCTGCATACCCGGAAGCATGGCAAAAACTGAGCAGCATAACAGATCCGTATGCAAGAGAACTTGTCGCGCTCTGTATCCAGCAACAGCAAGAAATTGCCGAGCTTCGCGCAAAACTGCTGGCTTACGAGACGGTCGGCAAACCTGAGGGAAAGGAGAGAGGGAATGCCCATGAAAAAGAAAATACTTGAACCGGAGAATATGACGCCAGACCAGAAAGAATGCTACGAATTACTTTGCGATCTGTGGAACGGTGAACACCATCTTCCCGGAGACATATATGAATTCGGGAACGGAATAGCGATAAACTCCTTCCATAGCATGTCGACCTACGATTTTAGCGACCTGACCAAATTTGTAGTGCTGTGTCACGATCGTTGCGTCCGTGGGGAAATATTCCCTCTCGCTCCGAGATACCTCCGGATCGCACTGCATAAAAGGCATACCCGAGACGGGAGTATCTTCGAGAAGCACCCAACTCTTGAGAAAATGACTGAACTATTGAGAGGAGCAAAATGACCACACAGGAATATTTCGCGAAACTCCTGGAGAAAGGCATCTCCAGGCTAAAGGTATATGGCAATGAGCCCGAAACCATCATCAAGGTTCAATGCGACAGCCAGGGCGGTCTCACAATATTCGGACTGAAAGACGGATACTACCGATATTTACTAACAAGAGATTTGTGCCAACATGGAGAAAAGTTTAGCCCGCCGGCAAACCGCCACGAACTATATGTGGCCAACCTGAATGATAATTATTACGAATGGAATTTTACCTGCGAAAAACCGGAGGAGGAGGATGAATAGATGGCAACCATGGAAAAATTCGTATTACTCCAGGAGCACCTGCTGCTCCTAGAGCACGCCAACTTCGTCTGGAACGGCGGTGAATATGGCGCTCCTGGCATTTATAGCAAAAAACCGTATGGAAATTCTGACGTTCTCGGTGACATCGCCAGAATACTCGGGTATAAAAAGAAGGAAGTATGCCCGCACTGTCAGGAACCGCTCGAAGAGAGGGAGAAAGAGGAGAAAGACCGGATGTACATGGATCGGTTGCACCGGGAGACACTGACCGCGCTACAGGTTATCACCCAGGCCAGAATCGCAGAACCGGGATGGTTCTGCCGGGTAAAAGGCGAAGATGACCATGCCTGGGGCAAATGGTCACCGTTTAAATAAAAAAAATGCCCGTCCTTGACACGGGCATTTTTAATGGATAAAATGTCAACTATTGTTTGCAAAAAACTAATAGGAGACCCATTATGGAGAAAGTGGATCTGGTAAAGATACTCGGGAACGAAGCGAGGAAGGCGCGCAAGGAACTCAGTATTACCCAGTTCGATCTCGCGGAAAAGGTCGGAAAGACCAGGAACTGCATTTCGCTTATCGAACGGGGGAAGAGGGAACCCGGTGTCGTGACCTTCCTCAAAATATGGAAGGAACTCGGGAAGAAAACTGATGAACTGAACAATTTCGTCTAAAGGACTCACTATGTTAGAGGGAAAAATAAAGGACTTGTTTTTTGTGAGGACCGATGGCTACGGGTCCTACAAGGCGAGACAAAAGGGGAAGAAAACCGAAGGAAAAAACGTAAAAAAGGAGGTAACCGATAAGCTTATCGCCGATCACATCGAGGGCAAGGGCCAGCCGATCGGCACGTACACCCAATCGGAGGATGAGGGGTCCTGTCTCGCGTGCGCCGACTACGACACGGCGAAAGAAGCGAAGCTCGGGCTCATAAACGGAGACTGTAAAAAGCTCGAAGAGGAGAAAAAGAAGCTGCTCTTCGAGATAAACCCGGTTCTTAACGTCCTGCACGAGCGCGAAATCTCGTTCCTGCTCGAAGACTCTACTGGCGGATACCACCTCTGGTTTTTCTTCGAGGAGGTAATACCGCAAGGGCTGGCGTACGAATTCGCGGAAGCAGTCGCGCCGGGGTGTCCGGAGACCTTTCCGAAACAGAAAGGCAAACGCAAGTGGGGGAACTACGTGCGTCTGCCCGGTAAGTACCACTCCACGGACGATTATTCGCATGTGTGGTTCTGGGACGGCAAAGGCGGGTGGCACTCGACGAAGGATAAAAAAACCTGGGAGCGCATCGCCAAGACACCGAAAATATCACGCAAAAAAGCGGAAGAGGTAGTAAATGAGGCACAGCAGGAGAAAAGGGCGACAGAAGATAAGGAGAAAAAGGAGCGGCAGGAGTTCATTGACATCAAGAAAGCGGCGCGGTCCGGGATCAAGATGGAGACCGACGACCGGTTAGACGCCCAGTTGCGCGAAATAGAGATGGTAAACGTGCTGCGTGACCGGTACGGCATGAAGCCCGACCGGTCGGGCCAATATTTGTGCAAGTTTCACAACGACTCCAACCCGTCCGGATTCGTGGTGTCGCGACACGGTATTGAATTCTACTGCTGCGCCGGCAACTGCAAGTACAACGTCAAGAAAGGAGGCAGCGGCAAGCATGTGATCGGGCTGGTGATGCAGGAGGACGGCAAGAACTTCCTGGAGGCTTGCGATGAACTCGGCATCGACCCGCCATCACTGGAGCGCGGATGCGACCGATGCGGTGGCACGATCACGTTCATGGACAAAAAGCCGGTAAACCCGGACGGGTCCCCGCACCGGTGCGCGAACGCGCCGGAAAAGAAACGCAAAAAAAACAAGCATTTCCAGGAGGTAGACGGCAAAACGTTTTTCAATAAAATAAAGGTCGATCCGCAGACCGGCGAGGTAAAGACCGAGAAAGTACAGGTGTGCAACTTCACGATGCGGGTGATGGAGAAGATCGTGAACGACGACGACGAGGTGTCGTGGCTCATCGCGCTGACGAGAAACGGTATCACCCGCACGATCGAGATCGCCGGCAGCGACCTCATGATCCTGCAAAAGTTCTGCGACAAGGTTGCCTCGGTCGGGATGCACCTAGTCGACAATTCGTCCAAGATCGTCCACAACAGTTTCCTCGAATACGTAACGGACGAGTCATGTACCGAGGAGAAGAGGAAGACCCAATATGTCGGGAAGCAAGAGGGTCAGCAGGTCTTCATGTTCACGAACGGTCTGGCGATACCGGGCCAGGTGATGCCGCTGACCGACCTCATCCCGCCGAAGGGCATCCTCAAGATCAACATGCCGGGAAACCCCAAGAAATTCATGGAGGACACGATCCGGCACTTCCACGACGCATACGACAAGACCGCGTCCAGGCAGCAACTGTGGAAGGCACTCGGATTCGCGGTCGGGGCGTTATTCGCGAACGACATCAAGGACCATTACGGGTTCTACCCGCTGCTGTTCCTGAATGGGCCGAAAGGGTGCGGCAAGTCGACCCTGGCCGAGTTTATCCTGGCCCTGTTCGGTGCGCACCGCGAGATAAAGCCGTTCAATTTCAACAGTACGACCAAGGCATGGAACCGGGCGGCAGAAAAATACTGCGGCATCCCGCTGGTACTTAACGAATATCAGGCCGGCCGGAAAACCAACGCGACGGTGCAGGCGTTCTACGACCGCGATCCGTACGCGCGGGCGATGACCACGAACGACCTCCAGATCAAGACCGGCGCTATCAATGCCGCGTTCGTCCTGTGCTCGACCAGACTGATCACCGGGTACGAAAGCGAAGCAGTCGCGTCCAGGCTGGTGACGCTCGATTTCGACCAGATCACCCGAAACGAGGCGTCAAAGGAGTCGATATGGGAACTGAAGAAGCGCAAGGACTACATGGCCTGCTTCGTGCCGGAGGCGCTCAAAATCACGCCCAAGGAGATAATCAAGGAGGCGGACAGGGAGATCATGGCGAACTCGAAGATTGAGGCAGACCAACGTATAGTCGACAACCACTCGATACTGAAAGCCTGTTACAACCTGTTCCTGGAAAAGCTCGGACTTGCCGAAAACATGCACGTTGCCTGGATCGAGCGGGACATCCTGGACCAGCAACGCGCGACCGAGGACTCCAACTCGGCGGTGATGTTCCTCAACCTGATGCGGGCGATGCTCGCGAACGGCGACCTTCCCCCCAATATCGCGCGAAGCGAAGCGAACGGCGCGGAAAACGACGCGCTGGTGTTCTCGCTCAAGGGCGCGCACCCGTACGTCAAACGATTCGCGGGGCAGGCCACAGAGAAGGACGCCATCCCGGACGAACGAACGCTGGGCAAGCTCCTGGAAGGGCTGGGGGCCGAAAGGAAGCGCGACCGTGTGCTCGGTGACCAGAAGTGGACCTGGCGCATATCGCTCGACTACGACCGTGATGACGCTGAGAGCACCCCACATGAATGGGAGAAGCCCAGTGAAAGCCAATCGGAAATGTTTTAGGGAAGGAGACACCATATGGAGGAGAAGCCTGTCATGGTTGAACTCGCCTACCTGTCTGATGGCGTGTGGATACGATACAGGGTGCCGGTACGCGAACTATGGTCTACACTGAAAGACTTTCGCCGGCACAAAACGGAGTACCGGTACCGGTTCTTCCAGGGGATCACCTACAAGGGGGTTTACAGGGACTGAGAAAATCTCTTTGACAGTACCATTATTTTCCAGTGGCGCGGTGGGCTATACGTCCACCGCGTTTTTTTGGGGGGGGATCGTGAAGCTACTCGGAGGAAGGGGCGGATGGGGTGGGATACTCAACATAATATTTTATGGTATATTCGCCGCTACGGTCCTTGTCTACCATCGACTCCATCATCATCACCTCTTTCTCTTCATCGAGATCCTCCGGGTTGTAATTCTTGAGGAGGTCGATATACATCCTGCGGGCGAGATCATCAATCCCGGTTATCTTCACGGTTATTAACGCTGTGGTCGACATCACTATCTCCTTTGTTACAAAAACCACTCGTCCTGTTTTTCTTTACGCCAAGTCTGTTTGCCGCGGCTATCGTTGGCGACCAGACTCTCTATCACGGAAAGGTAGGTGTCCGCGAGCTTCTCTTGCATCAGGAACTCCCACCGTTTTAACTTGGGGTGCCTCTGGCGTTCTTTCGCCCACCTCGCCCTCAGGCTTCTCCCGGTCTTCTTTTTCCACTCGTCCTCGATGAGACGCTCTGCCTCCTTGTAGTCGGTAAAGCCATAATGCTCGCACACCCGCCTCGGCCCTTCCTTTATTTTCACCGCGGTCGCCCGGAGATCTTTCTGACACTGCAAGTATCCTATACGGGAGAACGCAGCGTCTCGTTCCATCTCGACCTGCTTTTTCTCGGACTCGATCTGGAGGAGTTTGCGATTAGCTACCACCAATGCCCTTGACACGAGTTCGTCTTCTGTCATCGGCAATGATCTTTCTCGTTCATTGAGCAAAACAGTTCTGATTTCCTTGGCCCTTGCGCTATCTCTAAGCAACATTCCCGCACGCAAAACACATCTCATAGTCAACCCAACATGGCCTCGATGGTTTATTTCGGAAGTTGGAATACCCAACTTCCCACAATCTTTCTTCAGTTCCGCATACGTAAACACCCTGAGTCCATCTTCTTCGAACTCACCACGATTCTCGCTCAGTACAGACTTCAATGTGCCCTCTGGCACCTGATAGAATGCTGCCGTTGCTTTTATCGTCGTATACTCTTGCTCTGAATCGAACCCGCATACCATCAATACCTCGGTTTTGCTGGCGTATTGATTTCTCATGGTCTTGGATTCATATAATATCATTTCATCCATAGCGTCAACTCCTATGGGGTTTCTGTAAGGTATTTTTTACACTTCCCCATTTTACCAAAACCGCCCGGTTGACGCAACCCTGATCAAGATATATTCGACCCTCTATCAAAGAGGGGCGTTTCTCCCTGTATGGGGTTCCGTACAGTCCTGTATAGGGAAGGACCTCTGTATAGGGAAGGACCTTGCGCAGAGAGAAGGACCTCTGCGTGGGGCCCTGTAAAACCCCCGAGCAGAGCGCAGACGCCAGTAAAAACGGGGGTCAAGAGAAAACCCGGCATCTAAGTGCATACGCTTTAGTAGATTACAGGCGCGTGTCACACATGACTCACCCTTGTCACAAGCAATGTCACACCGTAAGGTGTTAATATATATATATATATTATTATTATTATATAGTGTGACACGAGTGACATGGGGACCCTCGCGCGCGAGGGAGGTCCGAAACACGAAACACTGTTTTTTTTTCATCAAAAAAAAACATTTTTTACACGAGTTGAGAAAAAACCCTATATCCCCTAAAAACCCCCCTCCCATGTCACTCGTGTCACAAACCGAAGTTAAACCCAATTGAGCGAACAGTTTGCGCGTGTGACACGGGCAAGTCACGCGTGACACACGAAGCTAACATGCTATATAGCAATATGTTGCCGTGTCACACCCCATGGGGACAGGCGCAGCGAGGAGCGTTTCGGAGAAAATACGCGATAGCAACGGGAAATATTCGGATATTTGCGGTCGTTTTCCGAAAAACGCGAAGGTGTGACATTGGGACACAAGCGATCAGCGGATTACTTTCGGCATTTTTTAATCTACGGTTTTGTCACGCTGCCGGTCGGATTTCTGCCGTTTTTTGGGGGCAAAATTCGGCGCTACTCAAGACGACTTCTTGAATAGCGCCGAAAAAAAAAGCTGGAGGTATTTATAGACATGTGTGTATCGAAACGGGTTTTATAAATCAGGTTGCTGAAAGATATCTTTGTCCAAGCTTTTCGGCAATATTTTTTCTCAGGGAAATTTTTATTGACAACCGGCAAGAAATATTATACAATATACCCACCGTATGTAAAACAAAGTTATATAAAGGGACACCTATGGAAAAGAAATTGCTAATGGCCAAGGTCACCCCGGAACTTCACAAGCGCGTGAAGATCAGGGCGGCAGAGCTCGGTCTCACGGTGACGAAGTACCTGACCGACCTCATCGAGAATGACTCGCCGCCCGGTGAAGAGTACGTGTACCCCACCGGATACAGGGTCGGTGACCCGATAAAGGTGGTCAAGACCACCGGCCGGAAATATTGCCGGCATATCAACCTGGACATGGGCCAGACCGGTACAGTGCTCGAACCGCCCAACCCGCACACCTGGCCGGCAGATGCGGTCCAGGTCCGCATTCTCGGTGGCGAGGGCGCGCTCGATGCCGACGCCATCGATTACGCATATCCGCAACTTGCGGAGGAACGGAGGGGGAAATGACCAGACCAACAATGACGAGGTTCGGCCGCAAGAGATGGACCGAGGATGATGACCGGATCGCCCTCCTCATGGACGAACAGAACCGGACATACGCCGACATAGCCAGGGTGGTCGGGAAACCGATCGAGGGCGTCAAGCGACGCCTGTACCGGTTAGGCCGGAAAAAACCACGAAGCAACCCCATAATGCCCCTGACCGAAGAGCAGGCGACCAAAGCAAAAGAACTGCTCGCGGAAGGGTGCCGCAAGAAAGACGTGGCATATATCCTCGAAGTCGAGTACCGGCAAGTGATCGCCCATTTTCGCAAAGAGCGTCAAAAAAAGTTATCCACAACCGAACAGGAGTTATCCACAAAAGGCGACGCAGAAAAACCGGGCGACACCCCCGACCATGCCGAGTTATCCACAAAAGAGGCAGGGTTATCCACAACCGAAATCCACGAATCGCTTCTCGGGTCCATATGCCGTTTCGTGGACAATGCGGTGACCGAGAGCGTTGCCAGAAACGATTGCATCCAGCCGTACGAGGTCATAGACGAACTCGAAAGGACGGCGGGCAGGATACGACGCTACATGTACGCGCGATTGGTTTATCTGCTTGCGCGGAAAGAATAGGGTGAGAAGACTTGGGGGGAAACTTTTGGAAAAGTTTCCCCCCAAACCCCCCTTCAAAACTTTACGTGGAGGAAGATGATGGTGTGGCCCAAGAAGCATTGCGAAGTAGGAAAGATAATTTGTCCATATTGTGATGCTGTTTGTAATGACGATGACGATATTCCTGGGGGGTATCGAGAGGAGGATGTTATTTGTGAACAATGCGCAAGGACATTTATTGTTACCAGCCAGGAAATCGTTACCTATAATACCTATCCTGAATGCCCTCACAGATGGATAGAAACATATGTCGCTTCCCCGCGTTATCGAGGTAGATTTGGTGATAGTCAGACAGTTGGGTTTACATGTGTATTATGCGGGGAAAAATCGTATGAGCATGTCAATTTAGGCTTTTTTTTAGATTGAGCAGCGGATTTAATAGCGGTTCTTTTGACAATCAATAATAGACAGGGGAATAATACTGGAATATCCTGGAAAGGAGTAGGTCAGATGTTAAAGGATGAGACTGTCGTTACCTGCCATTCACCGCTTTCCGGGAAACTCGTTTACACCAACAGGGACGACGGCAATATAACTAATACGGAATTTCGGAAGGTGATAGCCGGAGAAGAATTGGCTTATCCCTGGAAGACAGCGAAGTGGCTCTGGTTTGTAGCAGACAGTAAACCGAATACACTGGTCAGAATGTACTGGTGGGAAGGGGAGAAGAGATGAGGTTTGATTTTCGACCTGGAGATGAGATAGAGTTTTGTGGGGACAGGTTTATCGTTGTAGAGAACCATGGCGATAGTGGAACTGTCCGCGAAGCGGGAGAAGGCGGGACGACGGTGACACAGTTCTATTGGCGGTTTCAGGGCGAGGAATGCGAACTGGTAAAACGGAAAGGAGGATGACATGGGAAAGGACACAAAACTGCCCAAAGGCGTACGCATCATAACGGTGGACGACGAGACCGTATATGTGTGCGAGCATGTCGCACGAAGCGAGTGCATAGAAGAATATTGTCCATTATGCGGGAAGAGGAACGTGTATACTATCGGCAGGCACTCCTTCTCAGCGATAAAGTGTTGGTCATGTGGCCAAATTTACATGGAGGATGACGAGGTGCTCCTCGATATAGTCGAGCACGAAGGACTTGAATACGAGGACGGGAAGAGAGGAGAGGATTGATGAAGAATGGAGTATGCGACGTGTGTGGTGGCGGTGGCAAGGTGAGACAGAGCATGCCATCGCCAACCAAATGGATTGGAGGACACAAGGCCATGCTCATGATAAATAAATTTCGTGAGTACCCGTGTCCGTTTTGTAGAGGGAGACATGGCATGGCAGGATCGAGCGGATCGAACAAGAAGAATAAACCAGTGCGCCGAAATATTTGCAAAAATTGCAGGTATTTTGCCACATGCAAAGACTGTGGGCCGGGAGAAACGACATGTACCGGTTGCACCCACGCGCAAGTGCTCAACAGAATAGAGAATACTTGTGATCAAGGGACTCTCGCGTTGACAAAAAAGGATTTCGGCTGTATTTTTTTTGAGGATAAGTAGATGTTGCTCATGGTCCCGACCACCATGATCGCGTTGTTCATCATGACCGCATCGACCTATTTTATCGTGTCGGGCGTGCCGGTGTTGCTTGAGCTTTACCTCGCCGTGATCTCGGTGATAAGCATGGCGATGGGCACGTATTTTATCGTTACCGGCATGGCACCGGTGGCGAAATGCAGTTATTGTAACGCGATCGTGGCGTCGTCCTTGACGCTTGACTGTCGGCATTGTGGCGGTAGAATGGAACGTCTATAGGAGGGTATTATGTATAGCAAACGAGAATTGTCCGAATACGGTGAGCTTATCGAACTGGCGCGATCGCTCATCAAGCACAAGTATGTCGATGATATGGTCGACCTCATCGACGAACTGCCGATCGCCGGAGTGACCGAGAAGGTACTCAAGCAGGTGATGGTCGGTGTTGACGAAGTGATCTCTTTGCAGCATTCGTGTGGTGTGAAAAATACCGACCCGTGGACGCGTGATCAGGCGATACGGATACTGGAGGCGTTGTTGCAGGCGAAGGACGTGATCAAGATAAAATTATAGCGGGCGCAGGAGTCGAACCTGCTCCTCGTGGCTTATGAGACCAGTGACTTAACCGTTTGTCCTGCCCGCAGTATTTATTCAAGTATATATGGGAGGCAGGAAAATTGCAAATATTTTTGCAGAAAGGACCATCTATGAGCCTATATGACGATGACGAAAAATTTGAGCTAGAAAAGATAAGGCAGAAACGGAAGAATGTAGTTCTTGCCGCTTCTGCGTCCGTGTTTGCCATTGTGACACTTGTAATGGTTTGGCCGCTGTATCGCCTGTATAGCGAGAAACTTGGCGGACTCGCCAAACTAAAAGAAGCCGAATATTCGCGCAAGATCGCAATCGAGGAGGCCGAGGCGAAAAAGAAAGCGGCGAAGGCATTGGCGGACGCGGAAGTCATCCGGGCTCGCGGCGTGGCCGAGGCGAACAAGATCATCGGCGAGTCGCTAAACAACAACGAAGCGTACCTGCGCTATCTCTGGGTGCAGGGCCTGCAGGACGGCAAGAGCGAAGTGATATACGTGCCGACAGAAGCGAACCTGCCGATACTCGAAGCGACAAGGCCATTGAAAAAGGAGTGACCGATGGAAAGAGCATATTATTACGACGGTACCGGGTACAGCGAGTGTGACCCGCTTATTACCGAAGAAGAACACGATCCCGGCATCGATATCGCCGATTTGTACGAGGACCTCGGGTACGAGGGGCAGGTGCTGCTCGGTGACGATGAATACTTTCCCAGCATGTACATTTACCAGGCCAAAAAAGATATAGACGTAGACCACCGGTACCTGGCCGACGTCTACATCCTGAGTGAACGGCACACGTTTTTTTGTGATGACATCCTGGCTTTGTCTGATATAATAAACAAGTTCGGGATGTCGATCCTGATCGGCCTGGCACAGAATATCGTCGACCGCGAAACCGAACTCGACGACGAGGAGATAGCCAAGGCGATCGGGTTAAAGAGACTCCTTTCAAACGAGTAACACCTGGAGTATATCCCCCTTGCTCAAAGGGGGATTTTTTTTGTAAAGGGAAAAAAATGGGCTGGTATGTGCTGTTCGCGATAATTTTCATGGCCGGACTCATAATCGATCGCAAGATCGCATACGAGAACAATATCCCCAGGAATATACGGATATGCGTGTTCTCGATCGTCCTGCAAACGATTGGAGCAATAGGGATAATCTATGTGCTGGTGCGTGGTTGGTGAATCTTCTCTTCCCCAAATAAGTAAAGGGGTACGCGAGTACCCCTTTAAACAATCAGGAAGAAACCTTGGGATCAAGGCATTTTCGGGAAATGATTAAGGACTATGTTTATTATAAATTCTTGTGTGGCAAATGTCAAGGGTAAAAAAATGTCGATAAAAACAGAAGTAGATTGGCGGGGCAAATATAGGGAGACGATAAACGAGGTGATTTATAACGCGGACATCGGGCGCGAGCGAAAGATGGCGATGATAGACCGGTCCTGTCCGGTGCCGTACCGGGAGATGGAGATGGGAACAAAGCGAGCGAAAATATGGGTAGAGGAGAGGAATAAAGCTGAAAAGAAGTTGAAGCGGTGGGGTATTTAGGCGGGCCGGTTGGCGGGCCGTGTGGTGGGGGAAAGGAAAAGCCCAGCAAGACGCCGGGCTTTTTTGTTTAACCTGGTCGGTTATAGGTGATGATGCCTTTTTCATTGATTTCGGATAGGGCATCTTGTATCTTGTCCATGGTGCCGGCGATTTTCTGCATCGCGTCGGCGATGCGTTCAAGTTGAAGGCATTTGTGTGCCTGCCAGATATCGTTCGGCATCATCTGTTCGCCGTTTACATATAGCGTGCTCGCGGCACTTTCAATGGCTTTTTGGTTCAAGATCATGTTTTCTCCTCCCTATGGGGTTGTTTTTTCTCTTGCCATTTTAACCAGGGCTTTGAACGGCGAGGGCCGTTTCTCTCCGGAGATCCGGTGGAGATGGACCCATATCGCCGCCCAATACCCGAACATCCAGAACTTATAGCGTGAGAGCGCATCCCACGCTTTTCGCTCCGCTTCGTCAAGCTCGTGGAGGAGTTTTTCGGTCATCGGTTCCCTCCCGCGCAAAGGAAGCATTTCTCCTTGTTCCGAACGTAGTCCTTCAGCGGGACCACGTTCCCGCATCGGCACCGGGGCGTTATCCCCCCGGACCATTCTATCCCGCAACCGGGGCAGAATCTCCACTCCCTCGGAGAAGATCGCCCCTCCCAGGTATGCTTGCACGACATGCAAGCATAGAGGTTGTCCGCGCCGCGCCAGTCGACCTCTATCCATTTCGGCTCGGACGGCAACGCGGCGAGTATTTTCTCTCTCATATGGTGTCTCCTTTAGCAGTCGCAGTGCATGGCGCACAGTCCACATTCCCCGCATACAGGCAGTCCGCCTTCGATCCCACAGAGCTTATGAATATTCTTGTTCTATTGCCATTTTTTCAGCAATAATTCTTGCTTTTTCTTTCTTTAGCAAATTATTCCAAAATTTTTCGCCTTTAGTATTAATGTATCTCTCTCTTACATCCTTTATGCTCTCGGGAATAAATCGTTCTCCTTTTAACTCGGCTATTGTCTGCTTATAATTGTTTATCCTATTTGTAATTCGCGCCTCTGAGGTATCATTTTTAATCCCCCATTTTCCATGGTATTCAGAAGAAGTTAAAGCAACAAACCCATTGACAATAACTTTGTTGGCATTTTGGAGCCATTCAGAAAGTGGTGGTAGAGCCTTATTTTCTACTTCGGTACCCATCGTTAAGGTTAATACAATGACTTCGTTGTCATTTAACAAATCTTTCCCAGATCTTAAACGTACCTTTAGATCGCTTCTGAATTCCGAGAAATGGAAATCTAGATTCCAATTAACATTGGCTGGGGTTGGCAAAAATTTTTTCGATGTCTCTTTTGATTTCCATGAAAAGCATGGAAAAATATCTTTTAAATCTTCAAAATTAATCCACTGCTCTCCCTTATACAAATGGTTAGTATATGTTATTTCATAACGATTTGCTACAATTGTTTCCTTTATTGTTTCTTCTGCAAATGTTTTAAATTGTTCCCATTTCTCTAAAAATAAGGGTTTTATTGTTGTAAAACGGGGATAGTGATCGCTTTCGTTTATTTTACGCCAATTATACAGAAAACACTCTTCTTGCACTTGAATCAATCTATTACTATCCTCACTAACGAAGCAAACTCTTCTCAAGGGGGGAATCACAGCTAACTCTATTTTCCCAGTAATTAGAGGCTCTCTATCTTCTGTCAAGGGATATTCAGATTTTATCTTTGACCAATATTGCCCCCAATGGGCTGTACTAAGCTTTTTTAATTTGTCAAATCTTATCCCACATACAACTTCATTGATTGGCGGGGTTGCAAAATCAGGTTTATCATTTTTTGTCATTTGGTGGCCCAACTATATTTATGAATTACACTTCCCAAACAAATTCAGGTGGTGTCTCAACAGCATTGACATACAACAGGAAAACTGTAAAATAAGGTATGATTACTTTCTTTGCTGTCGCCGATTATCTCCCTTGCTGGTCTTTCATGGGACTTTGGTTTTCCTGTTGTTGGAGAGGATTGTTAACGCTGTTGAGACACCACCCCAATTTACACAGGGTACCCAATTTAAAATTTATTGTCAAGATTAAGCGAAATTATCATATGTACTTGGGGCTTGACCCATTTTATATAAAACCAACAATTGTCACGGAAGTTTGATTATTTTATGTTACCTAAATTGTTACCTAAAATTCCTTGCCTAATCACAATCAGGTTGATCGATAATTCTCGCCCCGATCGGCGAAATATTTTTCTCCCCTCCTACGCCTTACGCTTTGCCGTCGTCATTGTCCTACGATCGCGTGCCCTGGTGGCGTGGGAGGCTCAAGGGGGGCACACACCACGTAGGCATCGCTGGTGAGTGCTGCCGGGGAATAGATTGCATACTCCACGCCATCGGCATCTTTTATTGTCGCACACCATTCTTCGCCTTCAAAGCGATGTGCGTGTCCGAGTGCCCCTGCATCGCACAGTGCCTCGTGCGCTTCTGTTGCGGCCTCGCAATCAATGGAGTCTTGGTCGAATGCTAAAATAAATGAAGCCTTGTCATAGTTCATAACTTCTCGCCTTCTCCCGCTATCACGGGTAATTTCTGCACTATATCTGAAACTCGCGAAAATAATACACAGCGGCGGCGGGTATCGAACCCGCCGTGCCCCGGTCGGTCGCCGCTTATATCGCGTAAATTATCTGGTACCCGTCATCCGTGGCCTCGCCGACACAGACGACGGTGATGTCCATGTCGACCTCGTTCGCATCGACCGCGTCGCGGGCCAGTTCCCATGCCTCCATGTCTTCTGCCTCGGTCACCGGGATAACCGGGGTATTAGCGATGTCTTCGTCTTCGATGACCGAGTATTCGCTCAAGAACCCAGGACCGCCGCACCCCTGCCCTCGGTCGTTCGTGATGATCCCCGCACCGAAGAGGGAGTACATGTCCTCGACGGTCTCCATGAGCGCATCGGGGTACGCTTCGCGTAACTCCCCTATGGTGTTGTAGAATTGCAGCGTCCCCAGTTGCCAGGACGCATAGCAACTGCCGTCTTTGAAGACGAGCAGGGGCTCGCCGTGGTAGGCTTTCTGCTCCTTTGCGGCCATGACGTATTTTTTCAAAGCATCCAGCGTGTCGCCGTCACGATAGCATTCACAAAAAAGCCGCGTGGCGTCGTCCGCATCGTCGATGCCACCGCGTTTCATCTCTTCAATAAGTTCGGTCGCCCAGTCCATGGTTTCCTCCTATCTGGATACGTGGGTATCCCATTCCTCCTGTAACACGTAAATTGCGGACGCGCCAGCCAGTGTGGCTGTGCGCCGCCATATTTGCGTGTAACCGTCTTTGTCGAGAGCGATGATCTCATCATCGCTGCACAACCCGTCATGTACCTTATACCACCGTTGGTCGCCATGATGTTTTGGCGAATTTTCCGACACGATTACGTGTTGGATATTTGTTAGATCCATTTTTTCGATCCTGCGCGCTATAATTGAGTAATTTTTGGCGCGTCGGCGATAGTTTGTTATCCTCATCTTACCCTCGCTTTCTGGGGGCAGTGCCCCCGGTTTTAGTCCCAGGTTTCCTCTGTGACGATCAGTGTCTGCCCTCGCGAGACACTGCAAAGGTATAATGCCCGGCAGTACTCCTGCGTTTCCTCCTCTAGATCCGGGAGAGTCTTTTCTGCGTGCTCGATCTCTTCCTCGCAGTCGCCATGCCAGACGTACATATACCTTCCATCTGGGAATTGGTGCTCGAATTTTCTGCTCCATGGGCACTCGTCGAACAATTTTTCAAGCTCAGTCATAATGCCTCCTTTATGTATCCGTACATTATCCGGTTGTCCGTGGACAACTCGCCTGCAAGGCAGGAAATATATAGGTTTCTTGAAACCTTTTTGTTGGATGGTAAATAAAAAAAGCCGTCGTTTTTAGCGACGGCTTTTTTTTTGTGGTATCGGTGTTAATCGTATTCCGCAAAAGCCGATTCAAGGCTTTTTCGGCCTTGCAGCAGTTCCTCATATGCCGATTCAGTGAAATAACGTTCGCCAGAGTCGGTTACTTCAGACATATTTGCAACCACGCGCATAATAGTTTCATGGTCGTATTGAGGATTATGCCTGAGTAATACAGCGCAATCCTCGAAAAAGCGAGGCTCAAGATCATACTCCGTCGCCTCTGTTATCAGTTTTGCTCCGTCAATCGTTGTTCTCATGATTGCACCTCGCTTTCTTTTGTGCTATATGGTGCTCGAATTTTCTGCCCCATGGGCACTCGTCGAACAATTTTTCAAGCTCAGTCATAATGCCTCCTTTATGTATCCGTAAGATTTCCGGTTGTCCGTGGACAACCGGGCTGAAAGGCAGTAAATATATAGATTCTTTGAAACGATTGTCCGCATGTTACCTCCACTCTTCCCCCTGTAGCGCGAGCGAAAGCACGACAGGCGACACTTTGCCAGATCGTGTCGCGTGGCGCAGGTCGTCCCAGTCCCAATTTTCCGGGTCAATTTCAATATGGTTTAGCAGGTCGATAAAATGTCGGTTGCGGGGCGACAGGTCATAGTGTCCCTCGCCGGCTTCTGCCGCGAAGAGACTTGTTACCACGTCCTTGCCTGGCATCTCCCGGATGAGGACGTCGCGCAAAATATCGCAATCATCAAATGCGTCCTCCAGTATCATCTCTTTGCTTAACCCCCAAATTTCCTCGCCATCGAGGCAGAGCGCCGCCGGGGCATCGCTCCACGCGATCCTGGGAAAGTCTCGACCGGATTCGACCGAGAACCGATCCTGATAATCTAACGCGAAAACTGTTTCTAACTTCATGTTGTCTCCTTTTCTGTGCCCGGCGTGGTGCCGGGCAATATTTCAGCCCCTCTCCCATGGTTCCTTCGGGCCGGGAATAACGTCGAAAAGCGGATGAGTAGTCACCACCGTACCGATAGGTACCCCTGTCTTTTTTTCGAGGTGTCTTGCCTCGAACCGTACCTGCTCGTCGGTGACGTTGATGATCGGTAGTTTATGGGGGACTTTTTTGATTTTGCCCTCATTGAAATTATACCCCCGCCTTTTTGCCTCTAACTGGACAAATTGCAGGTAGTATCCGATCGCGGCGACGGGGTCATTTTGTGCCTTGAAGCGATCCAGTTGCGGGTGGTTTTTATACCCCCGCGTTTCTCCCATGAGCACTTTTTGTGCAAGCAACCCCTCGCGCCAGACCGCAAGCAGTCGTTTGCGGTCGAGATGCGCAGGTGCCAGGCTCCACAATCTCATATGGTGTCTCCTTTCTGGTGGGGGGCAATCGCGTACCCCGCCACTCGCAAATGGTTACACGCAGTGCTCGCAAGGGTCATACCCTAGTCCCGCGCGGAATTTTCCACACTTCGGACAAATCGCTTCCTGGTAACAGGAGGAGCACAGTCCGTTTTGCAGACTTGTCGAGGGACAGTTACAATCGCCGCAGAATACGTCCTTATCCTTCACGCACTCCTGGTGCGCTTGTCCGCCCTCGGCGGTAGCGCACGGATGGTCTTTTTCCGAAACCGGTTTTTTGCAGAAATCACATGATGTTTCCATTGTTTTCTCCTTGGTTGCGCCGGGGCCGTGCCCCGGCTGGATTTTGCTTAGTCAACCGGCTCGAACCTGATCCGTACAACACCCTCTCGGTACGTAACCAAGGCGCCGTCCATGTTTGTATTGCAAAGTGTTGCCTCGCGGAGGTCTGCCCCGCGGAGGTCTGCCTCGCGGAGGTATGCCTCGCGGAGGTCTGCCCTGCGGAGGTCTGCCTCGCGGAGGTCTGCCCTGCTGAGGTCTGCCTCGCTGAGGTATGCCTCGCTGAGGTCTGCCCCGCTGAGGTATGCCTCGCTGAGGTATGCCTCGCTGAGGTCTGCCCCGCTGAGGTATGCCTCGCTGAGGCATGCCTCGCTGAGGTCTGCCTCGCTGAGGTCTGCCCCGCTGAGGTCTGCCCAGCGGAGGTCTGCCTCGCGGAGGTCTGCCCAGCGGAGGTCTGCCTCGCGGAGGTCTGCCCTGCTGAGGTCTGCCTCGCTGAGGCTTGCCCTGCTGAGGTCTGCCTCGCTGAGGTCTGCCCCGCGGAGCAAGCCACCACGCCACCACCACTCTTCGATTATTTCCTTTGTGTACATCTTTCCACCTCCAGTTGCGCCGGGGACGTGGTGCCCCGGATGGTTTTTAGAACCTGTCGAGGATAAAGCGGAAATGCTCGCAGTCCTCGATGGACAGTTCTTTTCCTTCGCCGTCGTCGGCTATCCAGTACAGACCGACAAAACGGAGATTCGAGCCAAAACAAAGACTTTCGCCTTTGCGGCGGGCATCGCACAATTCTTGTATGGTATGGCAGTCATGGACCCCCGCCACACTTTCCCACACGGCCTTAATTCGCGAGAAGCCCCAGACGAGTCCTGGGAGATGATTTTTTTGTGATGCGGCATAGAGCCATTCTGCCCATGCCAGGTAGCTAAGTAGTTCCCTGGTGTAAGTAGTGCCGCATCCAGAGCGGTAGAAATCGTTGGGGTGGCAAAACTGTGGCGGTAGTTTCGCGGTCGCAGTTTTTTTCCCGGTGACTTTTGTCCACGTTTCAACTCCTCCTGACCGGAATGTTTCTATGGTCACACCGTCAGGTACAAGTTTTTGACCGTCTTTGTGAAAGCCAGGGATTACCTGACCTTCATATGTCCCTGGATGGTACCACCATCGGGAGTCTCCTTGCCATACGAAATCGGTCATTTTTTCTCTTTCCATATCTTCTCTCCTTTTTCCAAATTTTTCAGGCGATTGTTTCATACCAATAACTTACGACGAGTTTCAGATCTGAAACTCGCGAAAAAAATACACAGCGGTGTTCGGTCTCGAACCGGCATCGTCCCCGATCGGTCACCGCTACCGGCGCGCGCGGCGCAAGAACGACGCTTACGTCGCGCATACCGTTACTTCAACATCTCCAGGAATTCGTCGTCGAAAAATCCTCCCCATTCTGCGATAAACGGGTCACGGTAGTCATCGACTTCGGAGAGGACGAGGTTTTTATCCTCATCGAGCCAGTCTGCCGAAAAGTCGGCGAAGTCTTTTTCCTCCATGCGCACGGTCAACCATTTTTCCCAGTCGCCGCAGACCAGGTCAAATGCTTTTACGGTGTAGACGTTGGCGACGTCCCAGGTTTTCTCTCCGGTCGTGTCCAGTTCTTCGAGCAGAGAGATGCAAAATTCGGTGGCGTTGTACTCGTTTTCATATACCAGGTATTCCTGGTTTGCCGGAAAACCGAATGTATGGTTTTTCGGCGAGATAATGACTTCTTTTTCGGTCGGAATCGCGGCGATGATCGCATCGCGCAAGTATTTTTCCGGGACGTACTGGATATCCTCCAGCGCCCGGCGAATTTCGCTCAGTTCTTGCGGCGTCATTGGCTTTCCCCTTTCTGCGCCGGTTGCCCGGCGCGCGTACCTTATTCGGTATATCTCAGTTGATATTCTCCGTATTTTTCTTCTTTTCCCATGACGGCGATATATTGGTTGTCGCCTTCTACGTCGTAATGCGAAATATCCTCGATAATATTTGCGCTTTCCATTTCTGTGTACAGGTCGTCTCCCCATACGTCGGGATCTGTGTTTGGGATGTCGAGGACGTGTTTCCATTTTTGGTCTGTTGTCCATTTGTATACTTTCCATGTTCCCATGTTTTTCCCCTTTCTGCGCCGGTTGCCCGGCGCGCGCACCTTACCATGTGGGGTCATATCTTTCTATCTCATATTTCCCCGCTTTCGTTTTTTCGTCTACCTCCAGGTAGTCTTCGAGCCTTTTCTCAATCTCTTGTTTTTCTTCTTGCGTCAATTCGCCCGAGTCTTCCCAGGTGAGTTCGGAGTCAAATTCTGTCCAGTGGGCATTTCCCGTCCAGTCTTCGTTTTCGTCGCGTATTACAAACCAGGACGTATTGTCCCGTTTCCAAAGCTGGCAGGCTTCTTCGTTCACCTCGTCCACTGCCTCCCAGAATTTTTCTTCGGTAAAATCATCCAGGTAGAACCTGATTGCGGGAACTTCGGCGTCGCTTCCCTCCACTATGCTCGACACACTTATTCCGTCGATGAGACCATATACGAAACAGGGACATTTGCCCGCATAGTCGGCGTCAAGTTCGTAGGCGTCAAAGTCGATGTTGTTTTCTCTTGCCATATCTTCATTTTCGGCAAGAGAACATTCCAGGTATGGTTCTTCAGGATAGTCTCTGGTGGCGTGGTGTACTCCGGCGTCGGCGTTGGCGCAGTTGTAGCAATACTGCGCGCCTTTTTCTACGTCCGCGTGTCCTGGCAGTTCGTCGCAGTAAACCCAGTTGTCGCATATTCGAAAGCCGATTGTCGGACCGCAATCTGTGTATTTATAAACACCTCGATAGAAACCATAGAGATTGTAGTCGCCATCGATTGTATGTTTTTTCACCATTTCCAGTATTTTATTCATCCTTTCCCCTTTCATAAAAATTCTGTGCCCTGAGACGGGGCACAGAAAAACAGTAAAGCAAAGATGTCTCTATAAATAGAAAAAAACCCCTGCCGGTCATGGCAGGGGGCAAGGTGAGTGATATATGGCTACCCTTTCTTTACGGTGTTTCTTTTGCCCGGCTTTTTGGCTTTCGCCGGTGTCTTGGTTTTCGCTTTCGCCGGCTTTGCCTTGGTTTTGTCCGGCATGGCGGGTACCAAGGCTTCGTCCCGTTTTGCCTCTTGACATTCCAGGATACAAATCCCCAGGCTATCCGGGCGATGTTCAAAGGTGAAAAACGTCCAGGGTATAAACTTTTTGCCGATAAATTCCTGGACGGCTTTTTTCACCGCGTCGACCGGGTATTTTAGTCCATCGCCGGGATTTGCAAAGCATTGCAGTTTTGTCCCGGTTTTGTTGAGTGCTAGGTTGCCCTTGTCGTTATATGCCTGGAAATGTCTGGATTGCTTATCCAGCGCGCGCAATAGCGTATTTTGCTCTGCGCGCGTGTCTATAAAGACGCAAACGCCATCTAGCGGTTTTGGCCAGATTTTGTCCTTGATTTGTTTTGGTGTCATAGGCACACCCCTTTCAAAAAGTTGTTGTTGTAGGTGTCTCTACTTACCGCAAAAAGCCCCTGCCGCTTGACGCGGCAGGGGCTTTAAAGCTAAAAGGCTACCGCACAACGTAACAGTTTTAGATTGAGGTTTTGTATCTTGTCGTAAACCTCTTTTGCTAGAGAGACGTCTTTTGTCCAGTACAGAAAACCGTCAGCATGGCTAAACGAGTAATATTTGTCTTCCCCAAATAAGCTTTGGCGTTTAGACGCGACGGTGAGCGTTATTGTATGCCCGTCTTTAGAAATCTTTTGGTATTGCTCTATAACCGGCATAGTTTTTATTTTGTCGGAAACAATTCGGTTAAGGTCACCGGTGTATACCATAGCGACATCCCCCTTATTGCAAAAGTTTAAAAATCTCATTCAGCTTTTTCTCGTAATATCCCCAGTCCTCATTTGACATGGCGACCTCGTTACAGTCTTCAAGCAAGACGAACAGGTCCTGACAGGTATCAATCCATACCCGCATAGACTCGCGTATCTGTTTCTTTCGCTTGCGTGTCATAATTTACCTTTCAGTTCATTTATGCGTTTCAAGTGCCCTTTTGTTTTTTCCTGATTCTGCCTGTCTACCAGGAGTTTTTTTCGCAGATAATCAAGCTCCTGATAGACCGGTTGTTTACCTGCCATAATTTTCCCCAGCGCATCCATATAGCAGGTTTCACCGGGCAATTTATTCCACAGTTCTATAATTTCCTTGTCTTCTTGCTCTGTGGTGTCTGGGAATGGCGGTTTTTGGCTGCTGGTGCCGTGCCATTCCCACATTTTTAACCGGTAAAGTTCTTTTGCTCTTTCTGGTGTCATAACCTTACCCCTTCAGGTATTGTATTGCTTCACAAACATGATACAGGGCTATCTCGCGTTCTTTCTCTGTTTTGGCAATACCCGACGCTATCACCAAAGTTTTTTTCCGGTCCAGGTTTATCTCTTTTTCGGCATATTTGATAATCTGGTTTATATGCTCCTTGTCGCCATTTCTTTGTGGCAGAGTCTTTTTTGACCTTGCTATGGTGGCGTTTATCCTTTTTTTCCGAGCCATTAATGGCTCGGAGTCTTTTGGATGTAGTGATATTTTCATAATTTACCCCTTTCAAAAAAGTTGTTGTTGTAGGTGTCTCTACTTACCGCAAAAAGCCCCTGCCGCTTTTGCGGCAGGGGCTAGAAAGAAATTAAGGGGTAAAACAACGCAGGCAGTCATGGCAGGTCGCCTGCGAAAATTTTTCAAAGGGACACTCGCGCGGGTCCCCTGCCCGCAATGCCTTTTTTTTGTTGATAGGGTGTATTATATCCACCCTATTAGGTATTTTCTCGTTTTTGTCGGCTTTTAGCCAGCTAATTTTTATGTCTGCCGGTATGGTGGATAATTTTTTCCGGCGAAAGCAAGTTTTATCGGTCGACAAAACCCGGCAAACTTGCGGGGATATTTGCTTTAGCACGGAAAACCGACGCGAATACGCGCAAAACTTGACGTCCGGGCGGATGGTTACCACCCGGTTTACTATCGCCACCGTTTCCGGCGCGAAATCGCCCCGGCAGTTAAACCGGAGCAATCCTTCCCATTTTATTTCTGCCGCTATTCTTGCCGCGGCAATGTCTGCCGGAGTTTTAGCCAGCCAGTTGTTCACCTGAACGGCTTTTTTGACAATGTTTTGTCTGCTCATCCACGGCGCGCAAGCGTAACAGTTTTGCGCGCAAAGGCGACTCGGGCGGCAGTGCGAGAAAAGCCCCGGCAAACTTTGCCCGGTTTTCCGGTTTTCGCTTAGTAGTGTTACCGGGTCTGGCAGACTTTGCGCCAGAAAAGATTTTTCCAGCGCAAAAGCTTTTTGATACAGTGTTTCCATTATTTACCCCTTTCTGAAAAGTAAACGTTGTCTCTATAAATAGCAAAAGCCCCTGCCGCTTTTCGCGGCAGGGGCTTTTTTGTGGTGGTTATTCTGGCATTTTAATAGGACACATTATCAATCTTCTCTGGCGCAAGAAAAACTGTATAGGCTCGTGTTTGCAGGTTATACTCAAGTATTCTGGCGATTCTGTTAACCGGTACAAGCGCGGGTCGAAACATACCTTTTGCGCTTTGCCGGAGCATGGCAGAGACTCAGTAAAAATTGTCTCTTTCTCGCCGGTGATGATATCGCCGTCTTTGTCCTTTTGCTTTTTTTGTGCCGTCCCAACAATTTCGGCCTTTTCGCCGGTGGCGTGCAGAGATAAAATCAGGGTATACTGATTTATCCAGTAACCTTTTCTGTCTTTTATCCTTCTCTGCCTGCCTTTTTTCAGTGTCTCCATAAGACGGCAAAGTTTTTTTCCGTCAATTTCGATGTGGTTTTCTTCCTCCGGAATAACCTTTTCGATTGGCGGAAATGGGTAATCTTGCCCCATATACCAGGTTGTTCCAAGGGCTAAGGCGACAAAGGGCCGGTCAGGTAACCGGATAATGCCGTCTTTTTCGTGGCTTATTTTCGGCTTTGTCCCGTTTACCGGGCTCCAAAATCCGTCGAAATTTTCTGTTAGTGTATCTTGCGTCAGTGCAAGATACACCACCTTTCCATCTGTCGCGCAAATTTCGCCTTTATCCACGCGGATTTTCTCGATGTCCCATGGCCGCGGTTGTTCGCCTTTATAGATGTTTTGCCATGCCTCATAAATTAACCTGGCTGGGGACGGTTGTTTAGATTTGCTCATATCTTACCCCTTTCAAAAAAAAAACTGTGTAGGTGTCTCTCTACCCTAATAAAAAACCCCCTGCCGCTTTTCGCGGCAGGGGGTCAAGGTGAGTGATAGTTTTTACATTAGTTTTTGCTCGTTAAAGCTTATGTAGCAACCATCTCCGATAATTATATGGTCAATAATTTCGATGCCGACTATCCGTCCTACTTCGGATAATCGCGTCGTTATCTGTATGTCCTCGCGACTTGGGGCAGGGTCCCCGGACGGATGGTTATGGACCAGGATAACAGACGCGGCGCTTTCTTTAATCGCAGGCGCAAAAATTTCCCGTGGATGTACAAGCGAAAAATTCAGGGTGCCAATGCTAACCAGTTCCTCTCTGATTACGCGGTTTTTTGTGTCCAGCAAAACTGCGTAAAATTTTTCTCGCTTTTCGTCCCTCAGGTTGTAGTGGTAATGGGCAAAAACTTGTTGAGACCGGCTTAAAACCTGTCCCGGCTTCAGTTCAACCCGGCTAAACCGGCGTGCTATTTCAAAAACTGCCTGGATTTTTTCGGCTTTTGTTGCGCCAATGCCTTTTATTTTCTGTAGTTCCGGTAGACTTTTCAGCGAAAAGGCGCGCAGATTGTCAATCTCGACTTGCACGCCAAACACGAGCTGCAGTAACTCTGTGTCTGTTTTTTCTTTTTCCATATCTTACCCCTTTCAAAAAAAGAATTGTCTCTATAAATAGCAAAACCCCCTGCCGCTTAACGCGGCAGGGGGTTTTGCTGTGGCGGTTATTTTTTCTTTTTAGCTGGCTTACACCCCCAATACAGGGGGAAACCGGCTTTTTCCCATGCATCAAAGCAAGATTTTTCGTCAAAATAGTATTCTACCCTGTACTCGCCATAGTCCGTTTTTACTATCGTTGCTTTATAGTATTTTTCTAACCATTTGTGGGGGACATATACCCGGCTATACCAAGTTTTTTCATATTTCCCGGTTTTTCTGGCTTGTTCTTCTGTCAGTATCAGTTTTTTTTCTACTAGTGCTACGCTTGCCGTTGTTGCCGATATTTCTTCGGCCGTTATTTCTGGCGTAAATTTTGCCCGTGCTTGGTCAAGGTGATATAAACCTTGTGCCTCTCTCTCTATATCTACTATATACGAACTGTTCTGGTTCCGGATCTCCAGTGTAAACTTCATATCTTACCCCTTTCATCAAAAAAGAATTATCTCTATAAATAGCAAAAGCCCCGGAAAACCGAAGTTTTCCGGGGCTTTTGTTTTAGGGGTAAAGGGGTATTATAGGGTTAATTTCGGCACCGGTAAAAACGCAATGTTTCTATTGCGCCCGG